>CAEZVN010000049.1_pt1 | contig 7891 bp, 8 predicted proteins | sample 7264741 | NCBI WGS metagenome assembly CAEZVN01 (sample SAMEA6813856, study PRJEB35770) | uncultured Rhodoluna sp. | biome: Freshwater; feature: Freshwater reservoir; material: water | place: Czech Republic | collected 2017-05-23 | depth 0.5m m | reverse complement strand
GTTGCATCAACCAAGGCTTTGACCGCACAGATCACCGCGGGCTTCTTGCTCGCCTTGTTCTTGGGCGCAGGTCGCGAGCAACTTTCAACCGGCGAACTTCGCAACCTCGGCCTTGAGCTGCTCAAGATGCCGGCACACGTAACCGAGGTAATCGAGAACCTTGACCTAGCTCGCAAGCTTGGCAAGGAGATGGCTAACGCCAAGTCTGTCTTGTTCCTCGGCCGAAACGTTGGCTTCCCGATCGCGATGGAGGGTGCGCTAAAGCTCAAGGAGCTGGCCTACATCCATGCTGAAGGCTTTGCCGCCGGTGAGCTAAAGCACGGCCCGATTGCTCTTATCGAAGAGGGCCAGCCGGTCATCGTAATCGTGCCTTCTCAGCGCGACGCGGAAAGCTTGCACCCTAAGGTCATCTCAAACATCCAGGAAATCCGCGCTCGCGGAGCCAAGGTTATTGCGATTGCCGAGCAGGGCGACAACCAGGTAGCCGACTATGCGGAGCACGTGATTTTCGTGCCGCAGTCGGAGAGCATGTTCGCACCGATCTTGACCGTTATCCCATTGCAGATTTTCGCGCTCGAGCTATCAACAGCAAAGGGCTTGGATGTCGACCAGCCGCGCAACCTGGCTAAGTCTGTAACCGTCGAATAAATGATTATCGGTGTCGGCGTTGACACGGTGCAGCTAAGCCGCTTCGAGGCAAAGCTAACCGAGACTCCACGCCTTAAGGACCGACTTTTTCTAGACACCGAAACCGTTGACGCAAGCATTCAGACTCTAGCCGGTCGATTCGCAGCCAAGGAAGCAGTCATCAAAGCGCTCTCGGGAGACCCGGGCATTGAGTGGCACGGCATCGAGGTTGGCAAAGAGTCATCGGGCAAACCGGTTATCTTGCTACACGGCTCCACGGCTAAAATCGCATTGCAGGCAGGAATCAAGACCCTGCACGTATCAATCAGCCACGATGGCGATTCAGCTGTCGCGTTCGTAATTGCAGAGGGAGTTGAATCATGAGAGAACTCATCATTGATCTCGATGCAATTGCCTACAACTTAGAAGTGATGAGAAAGCGCGCCGGTGGCGCAAAGGTTTGTGGCGTGGTCAAGGCAAACGCCTACGGACACGGCATGGTCGAAGTGGCTCGCAAGCTCGAAGATGCCGGCGTCGACTATCTTGGCGTGGCAGATATTGCCGAGGCACTGGAACTTCGCCGAGCCGGAATCGATGCACCCATCCTTGCTTGGCTGCACGACCCACACGAGATGTTTGTCGAGGCTCTAAACGAGGGGATCGAACTTGGCCTAGCCAACGAAGATCACCTGAACCGAGTGGCCGCGGCCGCTGAAATCACCGGTCGCCTTGCTCGGGTTCACCTGAAGATTGACACCGGGTTGAACCGCAACGGCGCCACCGCGGGAGAGTGGGAAGGCTTGCTTCGCCTGGCTCGCGCATTGGTAGCCGAGGGCTTCATCCAGGTAGTTGGCATCTTCTCTCACCTATCCAGCACCGGCGAAGCCGAAGACCTCGCGCAGATCGAGCGCTTCGACTCGGCCGTTGAGATTGCCCGCGAATCTGGCCTGCAATTTGAACTTCGCCACCTCACCGCATCGGATGGTTCAATGAGCTATCCGCAGGCCCAGTATGAAATGGTGCGCGTTGGCGTGGCGCTCTATGGGCTGTCACCTTTCTCAGACAACAAGGCAAGCGCATACGGCCTTCGTCCGGCAATGACTGCGACCGCCCACGTTACCCAGGTGAAGCGAGTGCCAGCAGGCGAGGGCGTCAGCTATGGCTACATGCACCGCACCGCAGCGGAGACCACTCTTGCGCTGATTCCGGTCGGCTATGCCGAGGGTCTGCCGAGAGACGCGAGCGGCAAGGCATCCGTGTCGATTCACGGCAAGACATACCCAATCTCCTCTCGCATTGCCATGGATCAGTTTGTGGTTGATGTCGGAAACGATGATGTCAACGCGGGCGACCTGGTCACCATTTTCGGCGACCCAGCCTCGGGCGTCCCTTCTGCCGATGACTTGGCCGTTGCGGCCGGCACCATCAACTATGAGATCGTGACCCGAATGGGTGGCCGATTCAATCGAACCTATCTCGGGCAGAGCGACCTAGATTGACTCAGCAGGTAATCGCCAAGCTCGAAGCATCAACCCCTGAAGAAATGCACGAGCTAGGTCTCAAACTGGCTCGCTTGCTCGAAGCGGGTGACCTCGTGGTGCTCACCGGCCCGCTCGGTGCCGGAAAAACAACCTTGACCAGGGGAGTGGGCGAAGGCCTCACCGCGATCGGTAATGTCTCGAGCCCAACCTTTGTGATTGCCAGAACCCATAAGCGCAAGGATGGCGGACCGGTGCTCGTGCACGTGGACGCCTATCGTCTCGGCGGTCCCTTGGAGCTTGACGACCTCGATATCGACTACGAAAACTCAATCGTTTTGGTTGAGTGGGGCAAGGGCATGACCGATGACCTGGTTGAGAACTGGCTGGAGATTGTGATCGAGCGAGCACGCGCAGTTGAGCATGCGGCCGATGATTCAGACGTTGCCGATCCACGCAAGGTCTCGATTCTTGGCTTCGGCCCGCGCTGGGCGGGGGTTCAGCTCTAATGGGTCACCTGCTAGCCATCGACACTTCTTCTGGCACCTCGGTTGCCGTTCTCAAGGATGGGGTCCCGCTCGCCGAAATCGAGATTGCCGACACCCGAAGCCACACCGAGTCAATCGGTGACGCAATCAATGACGCACTGAAGCAAGCCGGTGTTGCGCCGAGCCGAATTCAAGCTGTCGCAGTCGGCCGAGGCCCGGCACCATTCACCGGCCTAAGAGTCGGAATCGCGGCGGCAATCATGTTTGCCGAAGGAGTCGGCGCGAAGTTATTTGGCATCGTCAGTCTCGACGCGATTGCAAAGCAAGAGCTCGCAGCCCGCGGTGCCGTGCCAGGTGGCGACCAGGCTGCCCAGCCTCTTCTAGTCACCTCGGATGCCCGCCGCAGCGAACACTATTGGGCCCTATATTCGGGTCTCGATCGTCACGGTGTTCCTGTGTGCATTGAAGGCCCAGCGGTCAATCGCCCCGCCGACATCGAGACGATGCTTGCCGAGCGCGAAATCGAGGCGAGTAGGGCATCCGTGGTCATCTCGGCCCGTGCAATCGGCGAACTTTTCGAAGCCCAGGCGGCTGCCGGTGTGCTCAGCGATGATGTGACCGCGCTTTATCTGCGCAACCCGGATGCGGTAGAGCCGAAGAACCTTCGCGACTTCGGAAAGCGGGTGAGCGGATGACCGATTGGATTATTCGCCCTACCGTCGAAGCTGACCTATCGGCCATCATGGCAATCGAGCACGAGTGTTTTCCTGAGGATGCTTGGTCTGAAGACAACATGCGTTTCGAACTTTTGGCGCATCACACCGAATACTTTGTCGCGGTGCGCGACGAGCAGGTCATCGGCTACGCCGGCCTGAGCAAGGTTCCTTCGAGTGACCAGGGTGACGTTCAGACCATCGCTGTCTTGCCTGCTGCCCGAGGCGAAGGTCTTGGTCGCGCGCTCATGGACGCTTTGATCACCGCAGCTAAGCGGCTTCACGCGGGTGAAATCTTCCTGGAGGTGCGCGCAGATAACCCTGTCGCCCAGGCTCTTTATCTCGCTCTCGGCTTTGACCACATCGACACCCGCAAAAACTACTATCAGCCGGCGGGCATCGATGCCTGGATCATGCGGTTGACTTTGCCTCAGCGCAGCATCGGTCGCGAACCGGTGGTGCTCGGCATCGAGTCGACCTGCGACGAGACCGGTGTCGGCATCGTGCGCGGCACGACCCTGCTGGCCAACGTCATTTCTTCGAGCATGGATGAGCATGCGCGTTTCGGTGGAGTGGTTCCGGAGATTGCGGCTCGCGCCCACCTCGAGGCTCTCAAGCCGACACTTGATAAGGCGCTGGCAGAGGCCAACTTGAGCCTCAATGACATCGACGCCATCGCTGTGGCCAACGGACCTGGGCTCGGTGGCGCTGTGATGGTTGGCGTTGCTGCCGCGAAGGCTCTGTCGGTGGCTACCGGCAAGCCGGTCTATGCCGTCAACCACTTGGTTGGTCACGTGGGTGTCGACATCCTCGAACGCGGCCAGGTCGAAACCCCAACGGTCGCGTTGTTGGTGTCGGGCGGCCACACATCCTTGCTGTTGGTACGCGACCTCTTGGATGACGTTGAGCTGCTTGGTGAAACCATCGATGACGCAGCCGGCGAAGCCTTCGACAAGGTGGCGCGCGTGCTCGGTTTGAAGTATCCGGGTGGGCCAGAGATTGACCGTGCCGCAGCCGGTGGAAATCCAAACGCGATCCGATTCCCGCGCGGGCTGACTCAGGCCAAGGATATGGAAAAGCACCGCTATGACTTCTCGTTCTCGGGTTTAAAAACGGCGGTTGCCCGATGGGTAGAGGTCGCCGAAACCAAGGCCGCAGCCGGCGAAGGTGCCGAGATCAACATCGCGGATGTCGCGGCCAGTTTCCGTGAGGCGGTTGCCGACGTTTTGGTAAGCAAGGCAGTCAAGGCCTGTGTCGAGCACAATGTTCCGCGCCTGCTGTTGGGTGGCGGGGTGGTCGCGAACGCCAGATTGCGTGAACTAGCAACCGAGCGTTGTGCCGCAGCCGGCATCGAGCTGCGCATCCCAGCTTTGAGCCTTTGCACCGATAACGGCGCGATGATTGCAGCTCTCGGTGCACAACTCGTTATGGTCGGGCGTCAGCCATCCTCGTTGTCTTTTGGTGCCGATTCAACACTTCCGGTCACCACTGTTCAAACTCTCTAACTGACACTCGCTTGACGGCCGGCATTCTCAGGGCTGGCTCGCAGGCGCTTCACAGTAGCCTCCCAGTATCGACTGCTGAACTGAAGGCATGTCAGATAAAAACGAAAAGATCGAAGCCGCCGAAGCCCCTAAGGCAAAGGCCCACTTCGACTTCACCAAGCTAAACACCCTTGCAGTTGTCTCGCTGGCAACCGCCGTAACCGGCTTCGGTTCGGTGGCTGCGGTAATCACCGGTCACATCTCTCTAGCTCAACTCAAGAAGTCAAACGAATCGGGCCGCGGCCTAGCCCTCACCGGCATGATTCTCGGTTACGTAGGCATCGCAGTATGGGTGCTTGGCGGAATCGGAATGGCAATCGCTCGCATCTTCATCAACCAGCGCTACGGCGTTGACCTGGGTGGCCCAATGGGTGGTCACATGGGTGGCCGCGGTGGTTTCGACGGCGATGACCAGGGTGGAATGATGGGCAACGGATGGCAGATGCCAAACGGAACCCAGCCTGAACCGGTTCAGACCAACTAACAAACTTAGCTAGCTCAAACCTCTCTCGGAGCTAGCGAAGACTCTCGCAAACGAGAACCCTATGGGCGTCGCCCACTCTGGTAACAATCAGAGTGGCGGCGCCCTTTCCCTTTGGCTGAAGTTCCTTGCGGAGTTGCTCAGGAACGATGTCTGAGCCGCGCTTCTTTATTTCAAGGGTGCCGATGCCCTTTTCGCGCAGGTAGGCCTTGAGCTTCTTGCGGTCGAAGGTCAGATTGTCGAGCACCCGGTATCCCTTTAGCCATGGCGAGTGCAACTCTTCGCTCGAGGTCAGGTAGGCAATCTCGGGGCTAAAGATGTGCGCCCCAAGTTGCTCGGCAAGTTGCCCCAAAAGATGTGAGCGAATAACCGCGTTGTCGGGTTCATAAACAAATTCTTGGATGTCTCCCAGCGGAGCATCCTGGCGCTCGGTGGATGCGCTGGTGATCTCGTGCTTGCCAGTGGCGTCAATCAGTAAGGCAGCACGCTTGATGCCCGGGCGGGCCAGCGATCCGAACCAAAGACTCAGTTCGACCAGGTCACCGTTTACCGAAACCCACTGAGCCTCGGCCTCATCCGGGATGCCTTCGTGCGGATGGCCGGGGCCAAACTTTACTCCGGTCGGCTTCTGGGCCGCAGCAGCCATCACAAAATCAAAGGTGGGCGAGAATGCCATCGGATCAAACTTGCGGGCAGCACGCTCGCGGGCCGGCCCTCCCAATTCGCGACGGGCTGGGTCGAAGAACAGTGCGTCGAACTGCTCGAGGTCAAGCTCGGTGACATCGGCCTGCTCTACGACGGCGTTGTCGAATGGCGCAAGATTGTAGGTTGCGACCGCGGCGGTAACCTCATCGATTTCAAATGCGCGAACCGGGATGTCGAGGCTCGCGAGTGCGAGAGATTCGGCCCCGATTCCGCAGCCAAGGTCGGCAACGTTCTTTACCTTCGCGTCGCGAAACCGACCGGCGTGAAGAGCTGCAACCGAGAGTCTCGAGGCTTGCTCGAGGCCTGGCTCGGTGAACAACATGCGCTCGGCAAAAGGCCCGAACTTGGCAACACCGCGTTTGCGCAGTTTCGCCTGGGTGAGAACGGCTGCGACGAGAAGTGCATCGTGACCCTGTGCGCGCAACTGCGACACGAGTTTCACGACATCGCCCTTGTCGGCGTAGGCTGCCGATTTTGCCAATAGCTCTTGACCCTCTGGCGAGAGCAGGCGGATGAAGTCGGCGCGTTCCATGCCTCAAATCTACCGTTCGGATAGTTATCCACTTGTTCGCTGATGGCAATCACTAGTCGTTAGCACTCAGTCAGGTCGAGTGCTAATATCGAACTACAACTCGCTCGCGAGTTACTAACCATCCATAGTTTTGAAGAAGAGGGAATCATGTCGGTTTCAATCAAGCCACTTGAAGATCGCATCGTTGTTTTGCCAGTTGAGGCAGAGCAGGTAACCGCTTCGGGTCTGGTTATTCCAGACACCGCCAAGGAGAAGCCACAGGAGGCTGAGGTTATTGCCGTTGGTCCTGGTCGCGTAGACGACAAGGGCAACCGCATACCAGTCGACGTGAACGTTGGCGACAAGGTCATCTTCTCGAAGTACGGCGGCACCGAGCTAAAGTACAACGGCCACGAGTACCTAGTGCTTTCAGCCCGCGACGTTCTAGCAGTAGTGGTTCGCTAAACTCCAAGTATGAATTCAACAAAAGACCCTGGCTACGGCCGGGGTCTTTTGGTTGGTGTCTCGGCCTATCTAATTTGGGGTAGCTTTCCCCTGATCATCTCGATGCTTGGCTTTGCCTCGCCATTCGAGATCGTCGTCTGGCGAATCGTTTTCGGTTTCCTCGTCGCTGCGGCACTAATTCTCTTCACAAAATCTTGGGGCGATCTGGTGGCGGTTGTGAAACAACCGAAGCTCATGGTTTGGGTTGTTGCTTCAAGCTTCTTCATCCTGGCCAACTGGCAAATCTATGTGATCGCCATTTCCGACCACCATGTCGTGGAGAGCGCGCTCGGCTACTTCATCAACCCTTTGGTCACAATCTTGCTTGCCGTGGTTTTTCTTCGCGAACGTCTTCGGAAGCTCCAGTGGGCTGCGGTGGCAATGGGTGCAATTGCCGTGACGGTTCTCACTATTGATTACGGCCGTTTGCCATGGATTGCTCTGATCCTCGCCGGCTCTTTCGGAATCTATGGCCTGGCCAAGAGCAAACTTGGCGGCAAGGTTTCTGCGGTAAACAGTTATGCGCTCGAGTCGGGCATCTTGCTCCCGATTGCCGCCATCCAGGGTTCGATCATTGGAGCCACTTCGCCGGGTCTTCAGTTTGGTGCAAATGGTTTTTGGGGTGCCGCCGGGTTGATTTTCTTCGGCATCATGACCGCCGTGCCTTTGATCATGTTCGGCACCGCTGCGAAGTATCTTCCGCTGAGTGTTGTTGGCCTCATGCAGTACATGACGCCGACGATCCAGTTCATCCTGGCCCTGACTGTTTTTCACGAGGCAATGCCCCCGGCTCGCTGGTTCGGCTTCGTCATAGTCTGGGTCGGATTGGCATTCTTGACC
>CAEZVN010000048.1_pt1 | contig 7926 bp, 6 predicted proteins | sample 7264741 | NCBI WGS metagenome assembly CAEZVN01 (sample SAMEA6813856, study PRJEB35770) | uncultured Rhodoluna sp. | biome: Freshwater; feature: Freshwater reservoir; material: water | place: Czech Republic | collected 2017-05-23 | depth 0.5m m | reverse complement strand
TGGAGCGAGTTGTTGGGCCTGATTGCCCCACAAAATGGCCACGAGTGACCGACCTCGTTTGCGATTGAGTGCACGAATCGCCAAGTCGGTGAAAGCACCCCATCCAAGGTCGGCATGCGCGCCGGCGTCGGCAGCATCCGTGGTTAGGTGTCGGTTTAGCAAGAAGACACCTCGATCCGCCCATTTGGAAAGGTCGCCATTGCGCTCAATGTTCTTGCCGAGGTCATCACCCAGCTCGCGGAGGATGTTGGATAGGCTGCGCGGCAGAGGTTTGGTGTCGGCTGCAACAGCGAAAGAAAGCCCAATTGCGTGACCCACGGTTGGATACGGATCCTGGCCAATAATGACCACACGAATCTCGTCAAGTGGGGCCTCAAATGCGCGCATCACCAGGTTTTTTTCAGGCAGATAGTGAGTTCCACGCTGCTCAAGTTTCACCTCGAGCCCATCCAAGATGGCTTTCGAATCAGGGATCGCTGCCTGCCAGCTCGGGTGCATTTGCTCAAAGAACATTTAACAAGCCTAAAGGTGGCACAATGACGTCATGAGCTATGCAGATATTGTCAAAGAAGCCAATACTTACTCGAACGTTCTGAAGGACATTCGACGAGACCTCCACCAGATTCCCGAGTTCGGTTTGCAACTTCCAAAGACCCTCGAACGAGTGCTTGCCTCGGTTCACGGTCTGGGCGAAATTACCCTGAGCAAGACCATTACCTCGGCGGCGCTTCACATTAAGGGCGGCCAACCAGGGCCAACAGTGCTGCTGCGCGCCGACATGGATGCGCTAGCCGTCGTCGAGGACACCGGGCTCGATTTTGCTTCAACCAATGGCTTCATGCACGCCTGCGGTCACGATCTACACATGGCCATGGGCATCGGTGCTGCGCACCTGATTGCAACGCACAAGGATGAACTCAAGGGCGACGTAATCATCTGGTTCCAACCTGGCGAAGAAGGCCATGGTGGTGCCGATGTCATGCTTGAAGAGGACATGCACCTCGTGAGCGGTCAGATGCCAATCGCGGCCTATGGCATCCACGTATTCAGTTCATACCCAAAGGGCATGTTCGGCTCGAAGGTTGGCCCGCTCATGGCCGCTGCCGGCGGAATGACGGTCACCTTCAAGGGTGCCGGTGGCCACGGATCAATGCCCTGGCTTTCGAAGGACCCTATTTCCCCGATGGCCGAGGCAATCAGCGCACTGCAGACGATGGTCAACAAACGTTTCAGCGCCTTTGACCCAGTGGTTATCAATGTTGGCTGGGTGAAGGCTGGCGACGACCACACCGAAAATGTGATTCCAGAGGTAGCCTCATTCGGCGCGACCATCCGCACTTTCTCGGTGGCAAACACCGAAAAGGTGAAGCAGTACTCAACCGAGCTTCTAAATGGAATCGCTGCAGCTCACGGCCTCGAGGTTGAAGTCGAATTCATGCCATCAACCAAGGTGCTCATGAACGACGCCAAGGCAATCGACCGCGTCGAGCACGTCATCCAGGATGCCTTCGGCCCTGGACGCTATTGGAGCATGCCCGACCCAATCGCCGGTGGCGAAGACTTCGCCTCGATTGTTGATCTCATTCCAGGCGCGTTCGTGTTCATGGGTGCCTGCCCGGATGGAATCGACCCGAGCACAGCCTCGACAAACCATTCAAATAAGGCGATGTTTGATGATTCAGTGATTGCCGATGGCGCAGCACTCTTGGCATCGTTGGCATTTGACGCATTGAACGAGGCCAGCCGCGGCTAGCCCTTTGTTACGGTTCGTTGCAGGCAGAGTCGCTTGCAACGGAACACCCCTATACCTTTGGTAGAAATCAATCCAATCTTTAGGGGTAACAATGAGCACCGATTCAAGCAACTGGGGTTTTGACACCGCACAGATTCACGCCGGAGCATCACCGGACCCAACTACCAACGCGGTCGTTACCCCGATTTACCAGACCACTGCTTACGTCTTCAATTCAAGCGAGCACGCCGCGAAGCTTTTCGGCCTTGCTGAATTCGGTAACATCTACACCCGCATCATGAACCCGACCCAGGATGTAGCTGAGAAGCGCATCGCAGCTCTTGAAGGCGGCACCGCAGCCCTACTCCTTGCTTCTGGCCAGGCTGCAGAGACCTTTGCGATCTTGAACATCGCACAGGCCGGCGACCACATCGTTGCCTCATCGACCCTTTATGGCGGCACCTATAACCTCTTCAAGTACACGCTGCCTAAGCTCGGCATCACCACCACCTTTGTTGAAGACCAAGACAACCTGGATGAGTGGGCAGCTGCTGTTCAGCCGAACACCAAGGCGTTCTTCGCTGAGACCATCGGTAACCCTAAGGTTTCGATCCTCGACATCGAAGGCGTATCAAACGTGGCTCACGCAAATGGTGTGCCGCTAATCGTCGACAACACCGTTGCAACCCCATACTTGGTTCGCCCACTAGAGCACGGAGCCGACATTGTCGTTCACTCGGCGACCAAGTTCTTGGGCGGTCACGGAACCGTCGTAGCCGGCGCAATTGTTGACGGCGGAAAGTTCGAGTGGAGCAAGTCAGACAAGTTCCCTGGGCTAACCGAGCCAGACCCGTCGTATCACGGAGTCAACTACACCGCGGCTCTTGGAGACGGCATTGCCTACATCATCAAGGCGCGCGTGCAACTCCTGCGCGACCTAGGTTCAGCCATTTCACCTAACAGCGCTTGGCAACTGCTTCAGGGAATCGAAACCCTAAGCCTTCGCGTTGACCGCCACGTGTCAAACGCTCAGACAATTGCAGAGTGGCTAGTGAAGCACCCTCAGGTGCTTTCGGTGAACTATGCAGGCCTTCCGACCTCACCTTGGTTTGAAGCGGGCAAGAAGTATGCACCTAAGGGAACCGGCGCGATTGTTTCTTTCGAAATCGCTGGCGGAGTCACCGCCGGATCGAAGTTCGTTGAGAGCCTGAACCTGTTCAGCCACGTTGCTAACATCGGCGATGTGCGTTCGCTAGTGATTCACCCGGCATCAACAACCCACTCTCAGCTCACCCCGGAGCAGCAGGCTTCAACCGGCGTGACTCCGGGATTGGTGCGCTTGTCAGTTGGCCTAGAGTCAATCGCTGATTTGATTGCCGACCTAGAGACAGGCTTCGCAGCAACCAAGTAGTGGGTTCGTGATTCTGGATTTGCGCCGTTAGGCTTAAGTCGATGGAATTCCAAACGCCCGAAGATACAGTCCCCTCGTCATTCGTGACCGAGGAACTGAGTCGTCAGCTAATTGGAAGACCACCTGCGACCGGAGCCTGGCGCGACGGAGATTTGGCTGGCGACCGACAGTTTGCTCCGATCAGCAACCTAAAGCTCGAAAGCGGCCGGACGCTAGCCTCTGCTCGAATCGCATTCGAATCATGGGGTGAGCTGAACCACGAGCACACCAACGCCGTCTTGGTTTTGCATGCCCTAACCGGTGACTCGCACGCAACCGGTTCTGCGAGCAAAGCCCACCCAACCGAAGGTTGGTGGAGCGACATCATCGGCCCAGGTTTGGCAATCGACACCGACAAATACTTCGTGGTTGCGCCAAACATGCTCGGTAGCTGCCAGGGTTCAACTGGCCCGAGTTCACTCGATACCAACGGCCGCGAATTTGGCGCGCTCTTCCCATACCTGACCATTCGAGACCAAGTGAATGCCCAGCACGAGCTTTCAAAGGTTCTCGGCATCAAGACTTGGTTTGCTGTCATCGGCGGCTCAATGGGCGCCATGCAGTCACTCGAGTGGGCAATCATGTATCCCGACGCCCTCAAGAAGGTTGCTGTGATCGCAGCGCCTGCCATCGCCAGCGCAGACCAGATTGCTACCAACTCCATCCAGGTTGAGGCGATTAAGACCGACCCGGCATTCGCGGACGGCAACTACTACGACGCGAAGCCAGGGTTTGGCCCGCACCGCGGATTGGCTCTTGCGCGTCGCATGGCTCTGTTGAACTATCGTTCACACGGCGAATTGAATGACCGTTTTGAACGCACCTGGCAGTCTCAGGTGAGCCCACTCGGTAAAGGTGGCCGTTTTGCCGTCGAGAGCTACCTCGACTTCCACGGCAACAAGTTCACCCGCAGGTTCGACGCAAACAGCTACATCACCTTGGTGGAAGCAATGAACTCACACGACGTTGGTCGCGGTCGCGGTTCGGTCGAAGAAGCGCTGAAGAGCGTGAAAGCAACCTCGCTCGTGGCCGGAATCGATAGCGACCGATGCTTCCCGATTGGTGATCAGCAACGCATCGCAGACCACATCGGTGGCGAAATGATCGGTGGCGGCTTGCAAACCATTACGTCTTCTTATGGCCACGACGGATTCTTGATTGAGCGCGACCTGGTCGGCCCGCTTTTGATCCAGCTACTTGAGAGCTAATTCGCCAATTTCGATAGGCGTAGGTTTGCCCAAACCAAAAGCGCGATCAGTAAGGCGTTACGCAAGGTGAGAATGGCAATTCCAAGCCATCCAAGCGCCATCAAATCCATGTAGAAAATTGGATAGAGCAAGTTTGTCAGCAGCGCTATACAAGAACCCAGGATGACGGGCAGACGCCAGTTTGGCAAACCAAACAGGATGCCGGCCATTAGCGGGACGGCGAGCCAAAGCTCAAACTGCGGTGAACCGACCTTGTTGAAAACGATTAGATCAAGGGTTGCCGTGAGAAAAGTTGCGACAAAGAGATGCTTGGTTTCTGCTCCTGCGCGGTAAGCCCGAATACCAAGAAAAATCGTGATGGCTAACGCCCCGGGCAGTACTAAACCGAGAATCCAGGCGATTTCGTTGGAAAACGCTCCCGAGACCTGGTTCGTGACCAGCTGATTGTCGAAATAGATTCCAGCGCCCGGTGCGCCGAATTTAGCCGCCCAAACCCAAAACGTTGCGAACACCGATTCGACCTGCAGCCCACGTGCCCCCTGCATCGAAACGAACGACAAGAGCTTTTCATTTCCACCGAGCAAGACTCCAACGGCGAGAATCGAGGCGGTAGTTGCGAAAGCCGCAAGAATTAGGCGGGTCTTCGACTTGGTCGCGGAAAACACTGCGATTGCGGCTGCTACCGGCCAAATCTTTATCCAAGCGCCCATGGTGAATAGGGCCATGGCCATTCGAGGTCGGTTGTGCCGGATTTGCACCAAACCGAGAATCGCGAAAAACGCGGCAACCGCGTCGATGCGGCCGATCGCTACCGGACCCAAAATCACTAGAAACAGCAGGTAAAAACCCGCCGCCTTATAAGCCGACGCGTTGGCGTGACCCCAATCGACCACGGCGCTGAGAGCAACGAGGTGCAAGAGGCAGACCAGGATAATCCAGCCCGTCAAGACTCCAGTTGTCGCACCGAAAAAGTCCGCGATGGCCATAGGAGCAAGCGCCGGGAAGGGATAAACCCAGGCTTCGTTGACTCCCAATAATCCATGATTCAAGTTCACTTGGTCGACCCAATAGCCATACAAGTTCACATCGTTGAATGGGGCTGTCTGAGGGTTCAGCTGGGCCTCAATTGCCAACCAAACGTGCACGGCAACGGTAGCCAGCCAGAGACTAAATAACTTAACCAAGGATGTCTCCGACCACCGCGCGCAAAGCCTCGGCTATGTCTAGTGCCACAACCGGGCCCGATTCTGCCGCCAAATCCCCTGCTCGAGCATGCAAGAGCGCAGCCGCGAGTGCGAGTTGCGCCAAAGAGAGCTCCTCCGCTTCGAGCTTGAGAGTATTGCTGGCAATCAGGGCTCCCAGGATGCCGGCTAGAACATCGCCGCTGCCAGCGGTTGCAAGGGCGGGGTTTGCGGGAGGGGTTTGCCAGCTAGCGCCAGACGGGTCAGCGACGGTGGTCACATTGCCCTTGAGCAGAACCACTTGGCCGCTCTTGAAGGCGACCAACTTCGCAGCATCGACGGGTGAATGCTCAACGTCTGATCTCGACCAGTTGTCGCCAAGTCGCGCTAGAAGGCGCGACATTTCTCCAGCGTGCGGTGTCAATACCGATGCTGCGCCAAGTGTCTCGAAGTTCACAAATTCCAGTGCACCCGCATCAACCACCGCGAACTTCGCTTCACCAAGTTTCGATTTTGCGTTTTCAAGTTGTTCGTCGTGTTGGTCGTTTGCAACACCCGAACCTATCACCCAGGCCTGAGCCCGACCATCCTGGAGAACGACCTCTGGCCGAACCTCAAGCAGTATGCGGCCAACCGCTTCGGGGCCAATCCAGCGAACCATGCCTACTCCGGTTCGCATTGCAGCGGTGACCCCAAGGATCGCTGCACCGGGAAAGTTCGTCGAACCGGTCACGAAACCGACCACGCCACGCGAGTATTTGTCATCCTCGGCGACGGGGCTTCGCAATACTGACGAAAGCAAGTCCATGCCCCAAGGCTACCGAATAGAGTTCTAAGCATGAGCAAGCTATTTGAAGCCATCACCATCCGTGATCTAACCGTGCGAAACCGAGCATGGGTCGCGCCTATGTGCCAGTATTCGGCTGAGGATCGAGATGGGGTGCCGACCGAATGGCACCTGGTTCACCTTGGAGCGCGAGCCGCCGGCGGTGCCGGCCTGATCATGGTCGAAGCCACAGCAGTTGCACCCGAGGGTCGAATCTCTCCCTGGGACACCGGAATTTGGAACGATGAGCAGGCTGATGGGTGGGCCTACATCATTGATTTCATGCACGGGCAGGGTGCTGCCGTTGGCATTCAACTTGCGCACGCCGGCCGCAAGGCTTCGGTCTACCGCGAGTGGTCTGGCCACGGCTCTGTGCCGTTGACCGATGGCGGTTGGCAATCCGTGTCGGCCACGGATGAGGCTTTCACCGGCTATGAAGCCCCGCGCAAACTCGAAACTGCCGAAGTTTCAGACATTGTGAATGAGTTCATTGCAGCCTCGCGACGCTCACAGGATGCAGGATTTGACGTTATCGAGATTCACGCGGCGCATGGCTACCTGGTTCATCAATTCCTGTCTCCGCTAACCAATCACCGGACCGACATTTATGGCGGTGAGCTCGAAAACCGGGCTCGATTCCTACTTGAAATCGTTGCCGGCGTGCGCGCCGAGGTCGGCGAGGGAATGCCTATTTTGGTTCGCTTCTCGGCCACCGATTATGTTGAAGGCGGCTGGGATGAAACTCAGACGTCAACGGTTGCTACCTGGTGCGCCGAGGCTGGCGCAGATCTTTTCGACATCTCAACCGGAGGCTTGGTCACTGGCGTGACTATTCCAACCGGCCCTGGCTATCAAGTGCCAATCGCCGAGTTCGTCGCCGAGAGGGTTGACTCACCGGTTGCCGTGGTTGGGCAAATCACGACCGGAGCCCAAGCCGAAGAAATCTTGCAGCGAGGCAACGTCGAGGTGATCATGATTGGCCGCGCCGAGCTTAGAGACCCAATGTGGCCGCTCAGAGCAGCACACGAACTTGGTGTCGAAGTTGACTACTGGCCTAACCAATACTCGCGAGGCAAGTTCTAGCGACGAGTCGCGTCCTGAACTTCTCCAACGAGTTCTTCGAGGATGTCCTCTAGGAACAACACGCCACGCAACTTACCGCCGCGATCTAACACCTTCGCCATGTGCGAGTTGACTCGGCGCATGCTGGCCAGGGCGTCTTCCAATTCCATGTTGGCCGAGAGTGAAATCATGTTTCGCACTCGCTTGGATGGGAACGGGTCATCAACCTCGTCAAGGTCAAGATCGATAACGTCCTTGAGGTGCAGGTAGCCCACGATTTCGCCGTCTGCGCCGGTTAGCGGGTAGCGAGAGAACCCATACTTGGCCACAGCCTGCTCAACTTCGCGCGGTGTGACAGATTCTTCGAACGAGACAACCTTGTCGATTGAAACGGCAACGTCGCGAACCTTCTTTTCGGTGAACTCAAAGGTGTTGCTGAGTGCACCAGAGGTGTCACTCAAGACACC
>CAEZVN010000047.1_pt1 | contig 8083 bp, 11 predicted proteins | sample 7264741 | NCBI WGS metagenome assembly CAEZVN01 (sample SAMEA6813856, study PRJEB35770) | uncultured Rhodoluna sp. | biome: Freshwater; feature: Freshwater reservoir; material: water | place: Czech Republic | collected 2017-05-23 | depth 0.5m m | reverse complement strand
TTTATCTGAACACCACAGACACAATGGTGCAGCTCACCATCACGGCAAGTTTGCTGGGCATGGCTTCGGGGCAGCTCTTTGTCGGCCCACTCATCGACGCGCTCGGCCGCCGTCGACCACTGCTGATTGCCATGTCGGTCTTCATCCTGGCCTCGATCGCCTGTTTGTTAGCCGCCGATGTGACCTGGATGATCATCGCCAGGTATGTCCTCGGGTTCTCGGCTGCCGCCGGTTTCGTGATCAACAATGCGTTCATCCGTGACGTCGCCACTGGGCAGAATGCATCAAGGCTCTATTCAACCCAGGCTGCCATCTCGAGCCTCGCCCCGGTGGTTGCTCCTCTGGTCGGCGGTCAGCTTCTACTGCTCGGCGACTGGCACGTGGTCTTCATTTTCTTGACTGGTCTCGGTGCTGCGGTTCTAGCAATGGCCGCCTGGTTGATGCCCGAAACTCTGCCGGTTGAGAAGCGCAGTCAACTGAGCTTCAAAACCACGTTTGCTTCTTGGGGCGAGATCTTCCGCGACCGCAGATTTGTGGCCATGGCCGTCACCGGGGGTCTGCTTTTCGGTCAGGTATGTGTGTTCATTGCCGGCGCACCCTTCGCGCTGCAAGATGGTTTCAACCTGACCCCAACCGAATACACGTATGCGTTTGCTGCCGTGACCATCGTCATGTTCTCGGCCAACGCCATCAACCGATCATTGCTGAAGCGATTCGCAAGCATCACTTTGCTGCGTTATGGCCTAAGCCAGTCAATTTTCTCAGCGCTGTTCATGACCACCATGAACGTATTCAACCTGCACACCCTGGCAACGTCAATCATTGGGTTTGCACTTTCGATCTCGGCCATGGGCTTCTGCATGGCAAACATGCTCGGCCTGGCAATGCGTGACCACGCAGCCCGTGCGGGAACCGCGGCCGGTCTAATCGGATTCACCAACTCGCTGGGTGGTGCGATAGCCGCCCCACTGACCAGCTTATTTTTCGGCCTCGACATCGTTGGCGTGACGCTATTTATGTCGATTCTTTTGGTGACCGCCGCGGTCGTCGGCCTATACGGCACCCGCAATGAAAAGCCCGTGGTGCACTAAATATGACTTTTATCTCTGCCACGGCCGCCGCCCTCACCCCTCATCCACTCGACTTCGTCGAGGTTGCGGTTCTTGAACGAGCAGGCTTGGTCGAGTCTCGTCACCGAGGAATTGCAGCTTTGGTTGGCCCGGATGGCAAGCTCATCGACCACCTCGGAGTCTCGAAGCGTCTTATTTACCCGCGAAGTGCTGTGAAACCTCTTCAGGTCGTAGCCATGCGACGTGCCGGGCTCGACCTCGTTGGCGAAGAACTCGCGATTTGCGCAGGCAGTCATCAGGGAACCGCCCGTCACATTGCCTTGGTCGACGGAATTCTCGCCGGTGTCGGCTTGGACGAAAATGCACTTCAGTGCCCGCAAGCTTGGCCGGGCAATCCGGCAGCGCGAGCCGAGGCCGAGGGTGTTTCGAAGGCTGCTTTCAACTGCTCAGGAAAGCACGCCGGGTTCATAGCCGCTTCGAAGGCCGCAGGCTGGGATGTTGAAACCTACCTTGACCCGCAGCACCCGCTTCAGGCTCTGGTTGCCGAAGTCTTGGAGGAGTTCTCGGGTGAAAAAATTCTGCACTCAACTGTCGATGGCTGCGGAGCCCCGCTTCACACCATCACGGTCGAAGGACTAGCTCGCGCGATTGGCAAGTTTGCCGCCACCGAGCCTGAGATCGCCAACGCGATGTTGGCTAATCCGTGGGCTGTCGGAGATGCCAAGACCCCGGATGCTCTGATCATGGAACACGGAATGGTTTCAAAACTCGGTGCCGAGGGCGTCTTTGTAATCGGCTTGAAGACTGGTCACGGTGTGGCCGTCAAGATCGCCGATGGTTCACTGCGGGCAGCTCCCTTGGTTGCCCTCAAGTTGTTGCAGCGCAATGGGCTGATCGATGATGCCACGCACGACGAATTGCACAACGCGCTGGCCGTGAAGTCGCTCGGTGGTTCCGAGTCGCTGGGTGAACTTCGCGCGCTTTAGACAGCGACAGTAAAAGCTCTAATGCCTGAGAGTGAGTCGGCCAACTTTAGTTTCTCGACTTCTAGGTCGTAGCGATTCTGCAGATTTAGCCAGAACCGGTCGCTAACGTCAAAAGCACGTGCAAGCCTCAAAGCGGTGTCCGGTGAAATGGCTCGCTTGCCGTGAACTATCTCGTTGATGCGTCTCGGTGAGACTCCAACAACTTTTGCCAGCTCATATTGTGAAACCCCAAAAGGCTTTAGAAATTCTTCAAGCAGAATCTCGCCCGGGTGAATCGGTTCATAAGTGCTCATGTGGTTCCTTTCAGCGTTAGTGGTAATCGACGATTTCGACATTTTCGGCACCAGCCTTGGTCCAGGTGAAGCAAATTCGCCATTGATCATTGACCCGGATGCTGTGCTGCCCCACACGGTCGCCTGCCAGAGACTCGAGGCGATTCCCAGGCGGTATTTTGAGGTCGTGAAGGAAGTCGGCGGCATCAATCATTAAGAGTTTTCGCAGCGCTACTCTTTGGATTTCAGGTGACCACTTTGCCACACGCTCGCGCAACCACACCTTCTCAGAGTTCGAGTTAGCAAAGGATGCGATCACGTGTTAAACATAACGCGTCGCGTTATTAACGTCAAGCGTTATTAGTTAGCTAATTGCGCGCTTAACGAGTGCGGTGATTTGCTTCTCTACGGCTGCGCTCCAGCCCATAACAGCGAACGATGTTGCCCACATCAGGTCCTCGTCTAGGTTCGCGGTGTCCTGGAATCCAAGGGTTGAATAGCGAGCCTTGAACTTGCCGGAGTCCTGGAAGAAGACCACTGTCTTGCCGGAATCGTCGCAGTAAGCCTGCATTCCATACCAAGTCTTCGATTGGAGGTTCGGCGCAACCTTCTTTACGAGTGCGTGCACCTTTTCACCGATGGCACGGTCGGCCGGAGCCATCGCCGCAATCTTGTCGAGCACCTCTTGTTCAAGCTGCTCGGGGCTCATCTTCTTGCGAGCCTTGGCGCGCTCGGCCATGGTCTCTTTGAGTGCTTGCTTTTCTGCGTCTGACATTGCCATTGGTGGGTCCTCCTGTGAATCCATCTATAGCGTAATCTGCTTGCATGAGTGATTTGAATGAAGTTGGCACCAAGGATGGTTGGCGTTGCTGGTTGTGTGATGCAGCGGTTGACCCGGATGGTTCGACTAACTCAGATCTAGGCCCAAGCATCGACAACTATGCAGCGGCCAAGGCTAAAAAGGGCTCGGCCACAGTTGAGCGCCTGGCCCACCGCGCCTGCAACACCATGAAGGGCAAGATTGCCCCGGTTGTGCCATGGTCGCCTGACTTGTTTGTCGTCGACCCGTCACCGATTTTCGAATCGGTCGAACGTCTCGGACGAAAAGGCGGCCGCGAAATTGTCGCTCGTTGCCCATCCCAGGCGGATGCCGAACAGGCCGCCGAGTGGTTGCTAGATAGACTTTCGCGCTTCGCCCCAGACATGGATTTTGAAACCCAAATCACCCCGGGTGGCGGTCAGTTCATGCTCGCCTTGCGCGCCTAGTCAAAGTACCTTTCCGACAATCCGCATCCTTGACATTAGTCCCAATTTGGGACTAAATTGTTTCCATGCGCCTTATTGCAGTTTCGACGATCAAATCTTTCTGGGGCGCGCATCCCGACGCTGAACAGCAGTTAACGGCTTGGGTCGATGAAGTCCGAGCAGCCAATTGGGGCTCTCCTGCTGACATCAAGGCCACCTATCGCTCGGCTAGCATCCTGAAAAGTGGTCGGGTTGTGTTCAACATCGCTGGCAACAAATATCGTCTGGCCGTCGATGTTGCCTATAAATCACAAATTGTGTTCGTGAAGTTTCTGGGCACCCACAGTGACTACGACAGGATTGACGCCCAAACAATTCGTTTCATCAAAGGAGGAAAATGATGGAGATTAAACCAATTCGTAATGATGCAGACCTCATGGCTGCACTTGCCGAAGTTGACCAGCTCATCGAGGGAGATCCGGAACTTGGAACACCAGCCGGGGACAAACTAGACGTTCTAGCCACGCTCATCGAGGCCTATGAGTCGAAGAACTATCCCGTCGACAAGCCTGACCCAATCGAAGCAATAAAGTTCCGCATGGAGCAAGGCGGGCTCGGGGTAACTGATCTGGTGCCCCTCATCGGCAACTCCAACCGCGTTTACGAAGTGCTCAATGGAAAGCGACCGCTAACCCTTCGCATGATTCGCAATCTCAATCGAGAACTTGGAATCCCGGCGACCGCACTGATTGCCTAGTTCGAGCATTTTTTTAGCGGCTGATTCGCCCAAAACCTAGGGCATGGATGAGTGGCAGCACAGAAATGCCGAGGAGCCAGTAACTCAAGGTTTCATTCTGGTCGTTGATCATCAGCCCACCGATCAGCAAGCCGGTGAACAAGAGCGCCGAGGTGCCGCGCCGAACACTCGAATCCAGCGCTCGCATACGAGTTTCCAACTCAGGGTTTCGAATGATTACTTGACCAGCATCAATTCGCGACACCAGGTCGTCGATTCGGCCAGGCAGGCGGCCAATCGTCGTCGCAAACGACAAGAATTCCTTGCCCAGGTTTTTCGCCACACCAGAACCGGCGCCATTGAGCAGGCCGCGGGCAAACGGGTCAATCGCATCCCAGATATTGAACTCGCGGTTGAGCGTGCTGGCAACACCAGAAATCAGCGACAACGCGCGAATCAGGAACAAGAAGTCGTTTGGCAGCTGGAACGGCAGAGTTCGCAGAAGTTCACTGAATCGCAAGGCAAACTCGCGAAGTTCTCGCGGATCGGTCTGAACCAATTCGCCAACTCCAACTCCGCCGAACCGGTCGAAGAGTTCCGAGATTGCTCGCTCGAGGATCACGGTGTCTGCAGAGGGGAGCAGCACTCCGAGTCGCTCGCAAGCGGCAACCCATCCTCGGGCATCTCTCGACGCAACGGCGAATAGGAATCGCTGAAGGTTGTTGCGCAGGTTCTCGTCAACTTGGCCCATCATGCCGAAGTCGATGAAGGTCAAAGTGAAGTCGATTCCCGACTCGGCAGGCATCGGCTTGACGAAGATGTTGCCAGGATGTGGGTCGGCGTGGAAGAACCCGGTCACGAAGAACTGCTCGAAAGTCACTCGAGCCAGCTCGGCCGCAACGGCATTCGGATTTAGGCCGGCAGCAATCAGAGCGTCAACATCCGAGATCTTGATTGCTGAAACATCGCTCAGGGTCAGCACGCGTCTCGCACTGCGTTCCCAGATGATGTCTGGGGTTCCGACTCGAGCGTCGCCTGCGAAATTCGCCGCAAAGCGCTCTAGATTCTGGGCTTCGTGCAGGTAGTCAATCTCTTCGAGAGTGGTGGCTGCAAACTCTTCGACGAGTGCCGGCGCATCGGTTCGGCGCGAAACCAGCTTCACGCGCGACAACCATCCGCCAATCTTGCGAAGCGCCTTCAGGTCGACTTCGACGATTTCCTCGATGCCCGGACGAAGCACCTTGACGATGACGTCTTCGTATCCCAGGTCGGCCGCAAGTCCCGGTGACAGTTTCGCCCGGTATGCCTGACCCAGCGAAGCAGCCGCGATCGGTTCTGGGTTGATTGATGCGAATGCCGCCGAAGCGCTCATGCCGAGTTCGCTCTCAACCAGCGAAAGAATCTTGTCGAACGGTTCGGGCGCAACCTCATCCTGGAGGCCTTCGAGTTCTTTAGTTACCGATTCAGGCAATACGTCGAGGCGAGCGGATAGGAATTGCCCAACCTTTACCATCAGGCCTCCGAGGTCAGCGGCTAGGTCGTGAAACTTGCGGGCTAGGCGCTTCAAACGGCCAATGCGGCCGCGTGCCCCTAGCTTCGCCAGACCGATCTGCGGCAGAAACAGCTCGAACCACCAAAGCTCGGCAAGCGCGAGCGACGCAAATCGCAGAATGCGGCGATAGCGAGCCTTTAGTGCGGGATTGTTCAAGGTTTACTTCTCGGCAAGGATGGCGTGCAGCTTGTTGCGCATCTCATCGAGAGCTGCCGCGGCGGCCTGCTGCTGCTCGCGGGTTCCGGTCTGAGCAACATCGAGCATCACTGGTCCGAGCTTAGACGCGCTCTTTAGGAAGCTGGCGTCGCAGTTGAGTAGGTTTTTGGTCGAGCCAGTTGATCGGGTTCCCGCAGGTTCAGCGGCAGGCTTCTCGGCAGCGTTCTTGAGGGCAGTTTTGCCAGTCTTGGTGATCGAATAGACCTTGCGATCTCCATCGGTCTTGACCGAAACCGACTTTTCCTCAGTCAACTTCGAAAGTATCGGGTGAATTTTGCCGGCAGTCGGCATCCAAACTCCAGCGCTGGTCAGTGCTAGCGCCGAGACAATCTCAGCAGCATTTTTAGGGGTCTCTACTAGGGTCGCCAAGATCGCCACTTCGATCTGCTCGGAGGTTGGCTGGGTTGAAGTGCGCGGCTGTCCTGCATCCATGGCGCGGTCTTTGACGATGGTAAAAAGGTCGCCAACGAATTCGCGGAGATCAAAATTCTTGGATGAGGTGCTCACGGGTTTCCCTTCGAGGTGCAATCAATGCTTCCTAAGGGTCAAGCCACGAAAGGCCTGATTCATTCCTATTTGGGTCGCTGCAATGGCAGCAAGTGAACGGAAATCTCTGCTGGCTCGGCAGATTGTCCGAAATTGTCCAAAGTGTGCCCGAAATTGTCCGAAATTGGCTAGCGTCTGAAATTAGTCCTGGGCTACGTTCAACTTACTTGCTTGCAAGTTCCAAAACAGAAAGGCATCGAATGAGATCCTTGAAAGTCAAACGTTGGGGCAACATTGCTTGCGCTCTAATTTTCTCAGTGGTTACTACTCTTTTGTCTGGGGCTCTGGTTGAGCGGGCCGGCACGCTATCGGCTATTGAATACCCTGCCGAAGAGTTCGGCAAAGCTGTGACCTACCCGGAAGGTTTTTGGCTCGAAGGATCGTTGTTATTCATCGCGGTTGCAGCTAGCGCTAGCCTACTTTCGTTGGCGGTTCGACGGTTACTAATCACAGTGGACGGTTACAACAACCCGAGAGGTTCGCTCCAACTGCGAATTTGGGGCTACATCATCACGGGGTTCGGGATGGCATTCTCATCCTTGAACCCGTTTTTAGGTCCATTAGTGTTCATCTCAGGGCTCGCCTGTCTCGTTGTCTCCATCCAACAAAAGTGCCCAGACCAGCCACATTTGCTAGAGTCCTAGCGAAGCCTGTTTATGTTAATAATTTTCGCTTCACTCAAATCAATAATCCGAAGAAAGTGAAGAAACATGAATGAGGAAAAGAAAGCTAAGAATCTCCAAGAGATGTCCGAATGGGTTGAACTGAGAGATTCCTGGACCAGGAAGCGTTTTGATTACCAAGAACGCTGGCACGGATGGCGTTCGCCAGTCGGCCTGGGCCTTGGCAGCCTGCTGAGTTGTGCAAGTTTGTTCTTGCTGAGCTTGGCCTGGACCAATCTGTTCGGCTAGCTAACTTGAGAGGCCCTCGACGAAAATCGGGGGCCTTTCTGCATTCCTAGTCGACCGCTCGGGTGTATTTCACGAACTCTGATAGCTCGGCAACCGAATCGTAGAGGCGTCGAGCAACCGCGTTGTCTTTGTGGGTCTCCCACCAAACTTTGCGTGCCCCTTCTTCGCGGGCAACCTCATCCAAGGCCAAAATAAGTGCTTTCCCGAATCCCTGACCTCGAACCGTCGGCGAGACGAAAAGATCTTCGAGATAGAGGTCGCGATTTTGTGCCCAGGATGAGTGGGTGAAAGAAACGTGAGCCAAACCAACCAATTCGCCGTCAAGTTCGACAACCAATCCGTGCATTTCGAAATCTTCATCGATGAGCCGATTCCAGGTGAGCTCGGTCTGCTCGCTTGACAGTTCGTGCTCATAAAAGCTCAAATATCCTTGCCACAGGGTGTCCCACTGGCTGCGATCTGTCGTTCGGATAGGTCGAATGATTGCGCTCATATCGGCAGTCTACTCATCACTTGGATGATGCTGAGTCCCACCAATTCAAGACGCGT
>CAEZVN010000046.1_pt1 | contig 8445 bp, 5 predicted proteins | sample 7264741 | NCBI WGS metagenome assembly CAEZVN01 (sample SAMEA6813856, study PRJEB35770) | uncultured Rhodoluna sp. | biome: Freshwater; feature: Freshwater reservoir; material: water | place: Czech Republic | collected 2017-05-23 | depth 0.5m m | reverse complement strand
CCCGCGTAGAGTGTTTCCATCACGGGCAACGATGCACGCGTTTCTAGTCATAGATGTGACTGAGGCCGCCATTGGTGCCCACCCGAAAAGGAGAAACTGTATGAAAGCAACACGATTCGTTCGTGCCATTGCTGCCACTGCGGTTGGTGCCCTTGCGATTGCTGGAATCTCAGCAGTAGCAGCGCCTGCTGGAGCAGCAACTCGCAGCACCGTAGTCATCGTTGAAAGCAACGCTCTGACTTCATTGAACCCGTCGACCCCAGACACCAACCTGACTATCAACGCTGACGTTGCATACATGACCGGTGCTGGCTTCAACTACTACAACTCATCTGCCAACTTGGTGAAGAACACCACCTTTGGTTCATACAAGATCATCAAGAACACTCCAAAGGACTTCCGCGTTGAGTACACCGTCAACAAGGGCAAGCTTTGGTCAGACGGCACCGCCATCGACGGTGTTGACCTTCTTCTAAGCCACGTGCTATCGAGCGGTGCTTACTCAAAGAAGGCCGGTCTTGGCGACCCTAAGGACACCGAGAAGACTCCTGCGTTCAACTCACTTGGTTACGGCGGCGTCTACGACAGCCACGTGGTTGGTCTACCAACCCTGTCTGCAGACAAGATGTCAGTAACCGTGCGTTACGACTCATTCCAGCCTGACTGGGAGATCACCGGTCCTGGCGTTAGCCCAGTTCACGCACTTGTTCAGCTAGCTAATGGCAAGACCAAGCTTGGTTCAGCTGCAGAGAACACCGCTGCTAAGGCTGCATTCCTAGCTGCGTTCAAGTCATACAACAACGCTCTGCTATCGAAGATGGCAAAGGTTTGGAGCGAGAGCTACAACATCAAGGCTGTTAGCTCTTCAACCAACCCACTTCTTCTAGTTGGCAACGGTGCATACAAGATCACTGGCGCGGTTGCAGACCAGTCAGTAACTCTTGGACTAAACCCTAAGTACAACTCGGGCCCAAAGACCAACGGCATCAAGACCGTCATCCTAAAGATGATTGCTGATGGAACCGCTGCTTCTCAGGCGCTTGCAAACAAGGAAATCGACATCTACCAGGGGCAGCCAACCGCTGACGCAGTAGCACAGCTAAAGGCGATTCCTGGAGTCACCGTAATCGGTGGAACCAGCAGCTGCTTCGAGCACGTCGATGTTCGTCAGGGTTCAATCAACGACACCGACTACACCGGCCCATTTGCAGCTAGCAACAACGCTGCAAAGAACGCCAAGGCTCGCGACTTGCGTACCGCATTCCTATTGGCCTTCCCACGTGAAGAAATCGTTGAGAAGCTAGTCAAGCCGATCAACGCAAAGGCTGTAGTTGTCAACTCGTCATTCACCCTTCCAGGTCAGACGGGTTACAACGACATCGTCAAGGGTTCAGGCGTTAGCAAGTTCACCGCTGGCACCCAGGCAACTCGCACCGCTGCTGCTCTAGCTCTAGTGAAGAAGCACTACCCAACCGCTGCTGCAGACAGCAAGTCGGTTGCGGTCAAGCTTCTTTGGGGTCAGCCAAGCAACAGCCGTCGTGCTGCTGAGGCTGCTCTAATCAAGGCTGAGCTTGCAAAGGCTGGCTTCGATGTTGAGAACACCGGCACCGCAGGTTGGGGTGGCTTCCTAGATGACAACAAGTACGATGCAGCATTCTTCGCATGGTGCCCAACCTCAACTAGCCAGACCGGCTCAAACGCCAACTTCCAGTCAGACGGTGGAAACAACTTCATCGGCTACAACAACCCTCTAATGGACTCAACTTTGAAGTCACTAGAGCAGAAGTTGTCACCTGCACAGATCACCGCAAAGTACCTGGCAGCAGAGAAGCTACTCATCTCTGATGCAGTTACCCTGCCGATCTTCCAGCACCCAGCAGCGACTGCTGTGAACTCGGCGTTGAAGAACGTCAAGCCAGCACCGTTGTCTCCAACCTTGGTTTGGAACTTCTGGGAGTGGAAGTACTAGAACTTAGTTTCTAGTCGTTTCACCACCTAGGAAAAAGGCACCCAGAGAAATCTGGGTGCCTTTTTCGGGTGGAGAGAGAATAATTATTTCTTCTGGTTTAGGCTGGAGCGAACACCATTCGCCGAAGTTTTAAATCACAAAGTTGTGACCGAAAGGGATCAAATTGATCGCCTATATCATGCGCCGTCTCTCGGCGTTGATCGTTATCTTGTTTGGCTCAAGTTTTATCATCTACAACTTGAGCGCCATTTCTGGGGACCCTCTTGAGGCTCTGAGAATCAGCCAGGATCCAAACGCGGCACAGCAGATCATCACACTCACTCGAGAGCTGCAGCTCGACGTCCCACCGCCACTTCGTTACTTCCTCTGGCTCAAGGGCGTCCTTGGAGCCTTTGTGGGCCAAGTCGACTTCGGTATGACTCGTGACGCTCAGTCCGTCACAGCTGCGGTTGCAGCGGCAATTCCAACCACCATTCGCTTGGTCGTCGGGGCAACGGTGATTGCAATCATCCTTGGTATCACCATCGGTATCGTCACGGCGCTTCGTCAGTACAGCCGCTTTGACTACGCCATGACCTTCTTCGCATTCCTACTCTTCTCGCTGCCGATCTTCTGGTTTGCGGTTCTTCTAAAGCAGTACCTAGCAATCGGGTTTAACAACTTCCTCGCCGAACCCCAAGTGTCTCCGCCCTGGGTAATCGGGCTGGGGCTCGCCAGCGGTCTTTTCTGGGGCTCGGTTATCGGAGGCGACCGGCGAAAAGTAATAACCATCTTTGCCGTGGCAGCCTCAACGACCTCATCACTCATTTGGCTAATGGGAGCCATTGACTGGTTCCGCAACCCGGGCCTTGGCCCAATCGTCATCTTCGGAGCGAGCGTTGGCATCGCATTTGCCATCACCCACCTGTCTACCGGTTTGACGGTCAAGTCAGCACTTCGATCTTCATTGGCTATGGCTGTGCTCGGGCTTGTTGCTTACTATCCAACTCAGTGGGTTCTAGACCAGGATGGGCACCTTCTCAACTTCATCCTTCTTGGCGTTGTGACCATCGGTTTGGCAGTGGGCGTCAGCTTCGTGTTCGCCAAGATTGACCGTGGGCCTGTAATTCGAACCACAATTTTGACCTCGATTTTGATTGCCGGCCTGATATTGGTCGACAAGTTCATGCAGACCTGGGGCCCATACATGTCAACCGATGCGGTCAACTTCCGACCTGTGCCAACTGTCGGTCAGGTCAATGATTTGTTGGAGCCAGGAAACTTCTGGTTCACCACACTCGACATTTTGATGCACATGTTCCTGCCAACCGTTGCGCTAACCCTGATTTCCTTCGCAGGCTACATCCGCTACTCGCGCGGTTCGCTTCTCGAAGTCTTGAACCAGGATTACATCCGTACGGCTCGAGCTAAGGGCCTTACAGAACGCACAGTAATCATGCGCCACGCCTTCCGTAACACCATGATTCCGTTGACCACTCTTATGGTTGTCGACTTTGCCGGAATCATCGGTGGTGCGATCATCACCGAGCGAATCTTCGGTTGGGTTGGAATGGGAACGCTCTTTAACCAGGCAATCAACTCCATGGACCTCAACCTGCTCATGGGCGTGTTCCTTGTGACAGCAACTATGTCTGTTCTGGCCAACCTTGCGGCTGACCTGCTTTATTCAGTTCTGGATCCACGAATTCGAGTTGGAAAGTAATCATGTTCAAGAAGAAATCAAAAGAACTCGTTTCTCAGACCGGCGAAAACGCCATCGCAAATAAAGAGACCGAAGGCCTAAGTCAAGGTCAAATCGTTCGCCGCCGTTTCGTTCGACACCGCGCGGCAATGATTTCGCTGGTGAGCCTAATTTTCATGGTGCTGTTCGTATTCACTGCATCGGGAATTCACCTAGGAAACGAAACGAACCCAATTTCGTTCCCCGGCTGGTGGAACTGGAGCATCACCGACATCGACCCGAACCTGACTGTGTCACCAGAGGGAATCGTCGGAGCTCCAACACTGGACATCCTGCCTTCATTCATCGATGGCACCGGTATGGCCATTGGCGCTCACCCGTTCGGGCAAGATGACATCGGCCTCGACTATTTTGCACTTGTAATGCGCGGAGCGCAGCAGTCAATCGTCGTGATGCTAATCATCGGCCTCATCGCCGCTTTCATCGGAACCGTTGTCGGTGCCGTGACTGGCTACTTCCGCGGCTGGGTAGACGCTGTTTTGATGCGTTTCACAGACTTCATCATCACGATTCCTGCAATCATCATCGGTTCGGTAATCGGTTTCCAGTTTGGAAACCTCGGCGTCATCTTCCTAGCAACCTACCTTGGTCTGTTTTCTTGGACAGGTCTGTCGCGATTGGTGCGCGGTGAATTCCTAAGCCTTCGCGAACGTGAGTTTGTCGACGCCGCTCGAGTTGCCGGCGCAAACAACGCAAGAATTGTGTTCAAGCACATCCTGCCGAACGCCGTCGGTGTAATCATCGTGTCGGTAACGCTTCTAATGTCAGGTGCGATCATCACCGAGTCGGCGTTGAGCTACCTCGGCTTCGGTGTCGTGCCGCCAGACGTTTCACTCGGTTTGTTGATCTCGAAGTACCAGGACTCGTTCACTACCCGACCTTGGTTGTTCTGGTATCCAGGTATGTTCATCATCGCCATTGCGCTCTGCATCAACTTCATCGGTGATGGTTTGCGAGATGCCTTCGACCCTCGTCAGAAGCGTCGAATCACCAAGAAGGACCGCGCTGAGGCGAAGTTGGCGAAGGCGCGCGCCTAATGAAGGTTCTGAATAACGAGCGCCGCTATGGCGCACAAAATGAGCGCGGTTCCGCTGAGGGCATTGATTTGAACTCGGGTTTCCATTTTGTTGGCGGTCTCTGGATCGAAAGCTTCAAAGCGAAGTCTGCAGAGTTGAGCGGCCTCGCCGCTGCTGGTTCTTGGGGATTCTCCCGGTCGAATTTGAACCTGGTTGCTGAGCTTGTATCCCTTGAGTTCGCTGGAATGAACTGTTCTGGCGTGGTAGCGGCCGGGAGCAACCGCAGCCCAAGAACTAATTCGCTTAGCTGGAGTAACAATGGTCAGCGAGTAGCGAACGTCGATATCGATTACCTTGTGCCAACCGATTGCAATCGAGGTGAATGGGTTGGTGATGATCACGCCTTCATCGAAGATTTCGATCTTTGGTCTAATGAAAATCAAGTATGCCGCGAGCACGAATGCTGCAGCCCAAAGGCTTCCGGAAACAGCGGTCTGAACATCCTCGGTCAGCCACAGAGTTGCGGTCAGCAGCGCGCACAGTGCGAACACCAGGCCGGCAAAAACGTAGCCACTGCGCGTTCTGAAGATTTGTCTATTACTCACGTTTCAATCATCGCAGGAGATAAATAATGTCTGAGCCGATTCTGAAGGTTAGCAACTACAACATTGACTTCTGGGTAGATGGCGTCTGGTATCCGGCCGCTATCGACATGAACTTCGAAGTCAAGCCAGGCCAGGTGCTTGCCATCGTTGGTGAGTCCGGTTCCGGTAAGTCGACAACGGCCATGGGCTTGATGTCTTTGCTGGCTAGCAACGCCCGCACCTCTGGAAGCGTCCAGGTCAAGGGCGTAGAGATGGTTGGAGCCTCAGCAACCACTCTTCGTCAATACCGCGGCAAGGAAGTGGCATACATCTTCCAAGAGCCGATGACCGCGTTGAACCCGGTTTACACAATCGGTTTCCAGATCGTCGAGACCCTTCGCACACACTTCGACATGGGGCCAAAAGAGGCTAAAGCTCGCGCAGTTGAGCTAATCACCATGGTTGAAATTCCAAACCCTGAGGCTTCATTCGACAAGTACCCGCACCAGCTTTCTGGCGGCCAGCGTCAGCGCGCGATGATCGCCCAAGCATTGGCTTGTGACCCTGGTCTTTTGGTTGCCGACGAGCCAACCACCGCCCTAGACGTCACCGTTCAGGCTGAAATTCTCGACCTCATGAGAAACCTTCGCGACCGGTTGAATTCGGCCGTCCTCTTGATCACCCACGACATGGGCGTTGTCGCCGACCTCGCTGACGACATCCTGGTTATGAAGGATGGTCTGACGCTCGAGTACGGCACCGCCGACCAAATCTTTAACCGCCCTAACCACCCATACACTCAAGCTTTGCTCGCATCCGTGCCTAAGCTCGGAACCGTTGCAGCCCGAACGCTCGAACCGTCCGAAGGTAAGAGCGCCGCACCGGTCCTAAAGCTAGAGAACGTGGAAATTGAGTACCCGAAGCGCGGTCGCATCCCAGCATTCAAGGCCGTTCAGGGCTTCAATCTTGAGATTTACCCTGGTGAGATTGTTGGCTTGGTGGGCGAATCAGGTTCTGGAAAGACCACTATTGGTCGCGCGGCCATTGGCCTCCTGCCGATTTCAGGTGGAAAGCTCGAGGTAGTCGGTCAGGACATCAGCCACGCAAGTCAGAAGGACCTCCGTTCGATTCGTCGTCAGACAGGAATCGTTTTTCAGGACCCTGCCAGCTCGCTAAACCCGCGCCTGCCGATTGGCGAAAGCATCGGCGAGCCTTTGTTCCTGGCGAACATCGCCAAGGGCGACGAGCTAAACCGTCGAGTAGAAGACCTTCTCGACTCGGTCGAACTTCCTCGCAGTTACCGAAACCGCTACCCGCACGAACTTTCAGGTGGTCAGCGTCAACGAGTAGGTATTGCACGAGCTCTAGCTTTGACGCCTGATCTTCTGATTGCTGATGAGCCAACTTCTGCTCTTGACGTCTCGGTCCAGGCTCGATTCCTTGAGCTGCTTCAGGGTCTGCAGGAGCAGTTGAAGTTCGCCTGCCTCTTCATCAGTCACGACCTCGCGGTCGTTGACATTCTGTCTCACCGAATTGCGGTTATGCAGAACGGAAGGCTCGTTGAGGTCGGAAACCGTGACGACATCCTCAAGCGCCCTCAGGAGGAATACACCAAGCGCTTGATTTCTGCCGTGCCGGTGCCAGACCCAGAGTTGCAGCGAATCCGCCGCGAGGCGCGCTTAGCAGCCAAGTAAACCTCCACTTTTTACCCCTGCTCAGGTAGACTGAAAGGGCAGGGGCTCAAAGATGCAGTTCTGCACCCCCTAAATAATTTCGAAGCGTCAACTTTCATGCTGTTTGGCGCGCTCACAAAGGATGTTCTTATGGCCAAGGCCACCAGAGATGACTTGCGTAACGTTGCAATCGTCGCCCACGTAGACCACGGCAAGACCACCCTGGTCGATGCCATGCTTCGCCAGACCGGCTCTTTCAGCGACCACGGTACCGTGGGCGAACGCGTAATGGACTCGGGTGACCTCGAGCGCGAAAAGGGCATCACCATTCTTGCCAAGAACACTGCGATTGCCTACAAGGGCGAACACGCAGATGGCAAGGAAATCACCATCAACGTAATCGACACCCCAGGTCACGCCGACTTCGGTGGCGAGGTTGAGCGTGGTCTTTCAATGGTTGACGGTGTTGTTCTCCTAGTCGACGCTTCTGAGGGCCCACTTCCTCAGACTCGCTTCGTGCTTCGCAAGGCTCTTGAGGCAAAGCTTCCAGTTATCTTGTTGGTAAACAAGACTGACCGTCCTGACGCTCGCATCGACGAGGTTGTCGAAGAGACCCACGACCTACTTCTAGGCCTAGCTTCTGACCTTCATGACTCAGTTCCTGACCTAGACATCGACGGCATCCTTGACTTGCCAATCATCTACGCATCTGGCCGCGCCGGAATCGCGTCGTTGGTAAAGCCAGCTGACGGCACCCTTCCTGAAGGTGAAAACCTAGAGCCACTATTCGGCGCAATCATGAAGTACATCCCAGCCCCGGTTTACGACGACGAGGCTCCACTTCAGGCTCACGTAACCAACCTTGACGCTTCTCCATTCTTGGGTCGTCTAGCGTTGCTTCGTATCTTCAACGGAACTCTGAAGAAGGGTCAGCAGGTCGCTTGGGTTCGCCAGGATGGCACCACCCAGACCGTGAAGATCACCGAACTTCTAAAGACCAAGGCTCTTGAGCGCTTCCCAACCGAAGAGGCTAACCCTGGCGACATCGTCGCTGTTGCCGGTATCGAAGACATCACCATTGGTGAAACTCTTGCGGACCTCAACGACATCCGTCCTTTGCCAATGATCACCGTTGATGACCCAGCCATCTCGATGACCATCGGTATCAACACTTCACCTATGGCCGGTCGCGTCAAGGGTGCAAAGGTCACTGCTCGCCTCGTCAAGGACCGCCTTGACAAGGAGCTAATCGGTAACGTTTCTATCCGCGTTCTTCCTACCGAGCGTCCAGACGCTTGGGAAGTTCAGGGTCGTGGAGAGCTTGCTCTTGCCATCCTTGTCGAGCAGATGCGTCGCGAAGGCTACGAGCTAACCGTTGGTAAGCCACAGGTAGTTACCAAGCGCGTTGACGGCAAGCTACACGAGCCTTTCGAAGACCTAACCATCGACGTTCCTGAAGAGT
>CAEZVN010000045.1_pt1 | contig 8506 bp, 7 predicted proteins | sample 7264741 | NCBI WGS metagenome assembly CAEZVN01 (sample SAMEA6813856, study PRJEB35770) | uncultured Rhodoluna sp. | biome: Freshwater; feature: Freshwater reservoir; material: water | place: Czech Republic | collected 2017-05-23 | depth 0.5m m | reverse complement strand
GTGAAGTTCATCAAGCGCCCGCCGCTTCCGGTGCTGGCTCGCCCGGTTTACTGGTTGCTCTTCGAAGCAGCCGTGGTTTCACTCCCGATTGAGTTCCGAGAGTTGCTGGGCCTGAAGGCCAAGTCTCGTCGAATCATTCAGCCACTTACCCGCGGAGTGCTGAGACTTATACGATTCGCCATCGGCCCAGAAAGCCCAATCGAAGACGGCGCCATCGAGCGACTACGCAGAATCGGCGCACTCAACTAAACTTTTTGAGTTGCCCTTAGCGGCAGCACGCCGCCGTAGCTCAGTTGGTAGAGCAGCTCCCTCGTAAAGAGCAGGTCTGGGGTTCAATTCCCCACGGTGGCTCTCCAAAATTGATTGGGAGACAAAATGGCATCGAAGCGCGGCGGTCGCCCGGCTCGATTGGTCGCACTCTCCTTCACGGCGGTTATCGCCCTCGGAACCTTCTTGCTCTCTCTGCCATTCGCCACAAATTCGGGCAAGGCAACGCCGTTTCTTGACGCACTCTTGACAGCCACTTCGGCCACCACCGTCACCGGCCTTTCGACCCTGGATGTCGAAGCCCACTGGAACCTCTTTGGCCACATTGTCATTGGTGCGCTAATTGAAATTGGCGGTTTTGGAATTGTTGGTTTCGCAACACTGATTGCGATTCTGATCGAAGGTCGAATCTCGCTCAAAACTCGGATGAACACCACGGCCGAAGTAGGCGGCTCGAGTCGTGACGTGCGTGGTTTGCTCTTCAACGTTGTGAAGATCATGTTGTTTTTTCAGTTCGCCCTTTACGTGTTCTTGTTCTTCCGCTTTGTGAACACCTATGGCTATGCACCGGCCAAGGCAGTGGCTCACGCAGCGTTCCATGCCGTGTCTGCTTTCAACAACGCCGGGTTTGCGCTTTATAGCGACAGCATGATGCGTTTCGCCGGCGATGGTTGGGTCTTGATTCCGGTCATGGCGGCGGTCTTTATTGCCAGTATTGGTTTCCCGACAATCACCGAAATTCGCGATCGTTTGAAACTCAAGATTTATGCCTGGCGCAAGCTCGAGGCACCTTTTGAGTTGCCAAATCAATGGTCGCTAAACACTCGAATCACCCTGTGGGGCAGCCTGGTTTTGCTCATCCTCGGCGTACTGCTCATCGGTTTCCTCGAGTGGAATAATCCGAAGACCTTGGGGCATTTCTCCGTCCTAGACAAAATCATCAATACCTTCTTCGCCGCTGTGATGCCTCGCACAGCAGGCTTCAACTCAGTCGACGTGGTTGGCATGTTGCCAAGCACCTGGCTGGTCACCGACTTTTTGATGTTTATCGGTGGCGCGAGCGTTTCGACTTCAGGTGGCATCAAGATCGGAACGGCAGTAGTGCTGTTTTATGTGATTTACACCGAGATTCGAGGCGAGGCTGCGGTTAACATCGGCAACCGCCGCCTGCCAAGGTCAATGCAACGTCAAGCGTTCACTATCGTTGGAATCACGGCCGCGGTTCTGATTGCGGCAACCATGTTCCTGCGTCTGACCACAACCTTCACCCTCGACCAAATCCTCCTCGAGGTTTTTTCGGCAGTCGGCACGGTGGGCCTCACTGGAGGCATGACGCCTTTGCTGCCAGATCACGGCAAGATCGTGATTTCACTTCTGATGCTCTTCGGTCGCCTCGGCCCAATCGTGGTTGCCACCTCGCTGGCCCTGCGCGCCACCAAACGCCACTTCGAATACCCTCGGGAACGCCCACTAATCGGCTAGGTTTACAGCTAGTCAACATCTAAGAAAGAGTGCACTCTTGTCAAAATCAGTTGGTCCAACTCGCAAGCGCGACTTCCACTCGGCAAACGTAGCCATCATTGGTCTCGGTCGTTTCGGTGAGTCGCTCGCTCTTGAGCTTGTTGCCGGCGGCCACCAGGTGTTGGGCGTCGACTACGACGAGAAGATTGTTCAGTCGATGGCAGATCGACTCACCCACGTGGTCTCTGCTGACACCACGGATGAAGAGACACTAAAAGAGCTTGGCTTAGCCGACATGGACTGCGCCGTGGTCGCAATCGGTGCAGACCTCGAAGCCAGCATCCTGACTGCTTCTTTGCTCTTGCAATTGGGAGTCAAGCAGGTTTGGGCCAAGGCCAACTCTGCGGCTCACGGAAAGATTTTGAAGCAACTTGGCGTTCACCACGTGATCTTCCCTGAGTTTGAAATGGGCCGTCGCGTTGCTCACATGGTTTCTGGCGAATCACTCGACTACGTCCACATCGATGAAGACTTCGTGATGGTCAAGTCGATTTGCCCGGCTTCGTTCGCCGGTCAGAGCCTTGCCGAACTGAAGATTCGCGGTACCTATGGCGTAACCGTCGTGGCTTTCAGCCATGCGGGTCAGCCATACCAGCCAGCGTTCCCAGAGACCGTCCTAAATGACGGTGACCTGCTGGTTGTCGCAGGCCGAAAGAAGCCTCTCGATAGCTTCGTTCAGCTCGACTAGCCTGCCATGGCTGGGTTGCGTCTGTTAGTTCTTGAGTCGTGACCTGATGGGCGTGAGTGCCCAAAGAATTGCGGCTGCGTCGATGAATTCTTGTGCCACAGCGCTGGCGGTTGCATCGAATATGCCAAATGCGCCTAGGAACATTGCTCCGGAGGCCAAAGCCATGCCGACGCCAGCCGCCTGAAGAGCCCTGGTGCGTGCGCCTTGCGCAACGTCGATTGCATCAGCTAGGTGGGCAATCGAGTCGTGAACAATCACTACGTCGGCGGCTTCACTTGCGGCGGTCGCGCCCCTCGCTCCCATCGCCACCCCGACAGTAGCGGCGGCCAGGGCGGGTGCGTCGTTGATTCCATCGCCGACAGCAATCACGGCCCCGATTGTGTCAGTCATTTCGGCATGCACGATTCGAAGTTTGTCTTCGGGTTTGCACTCTGCGAATACCTCATCCAAGCCAACCTGATTTGAAATCTCTTGAGCTGTGCTCATCCGGTCACCACTGATCATGGCGATTCGATTAACGCCAAGTGATCGCAGGTGGCCGACTGTCGCAGCAGCCTCAGTCCGCAGGGGATCATCCAAGCCAATGATTGCGCTAACTTCGCCGTCCACACGAACTTCAACCAGCAAGGCGTGATTGGTCTGAGCCCAGTTTGGTAACGACTCAGTTGGTTGGCCGACACACACCGCATGTGTTCCAATGATTCCCGTTAGGCCGCTCCCATGTTCCTCAACAACATTTAGCGCGCGCGACAGTTTTAGACCCCGAAGGTGCGCTGTCGCAACAATCGCTTTGGCAACGATGTGTGGGCTCGATTGCTCAAGTGAGGCAGCAAGTGTCAGCACGAAGTTCTCGTCGGCCCCCGGCGCGAAACTTATCGCCGAAATTTCTGGCCCGCCCTGGGTCAGCGTTCCGGTCTTGTCAAGCAACACGGTCTTTGCGCGAGCAAGCCCTTCGAGGGCGGCGCCACCTTTGACGATCACTCCGCGGGAAGCGGCCTTAGACATGCCAGCGATGATCGCCACTGGGACGGCGAGAATCAGAGGGCACGGTGTCGCAGCCACAATCACCGCGACCGCGTTCGACACCTCTCCTGAAATAGCCCAGGTCACCGCTGCTAGGCCAAGGGCAAAAGGCACAAAGCGCACTGCCCATTTATTCGCTATTCTGACACCGTTGGCCGAGTTCGCCTGAGCCTGAGCGACCAGGCGAATCAAATTTGAATAGGTTGAATTTGCGTCGGTTTGAGTGGCGATAATCTCTACTTCTGGCCCGGTGTTCAAGACACCCGAGCTGATTGACTCTCCCAGGATGTGTCTTTGTGGCATCGGCTCACCAGTCAACGCCGATTCATCAAATGTTCCATCCGTGACGAGAGTTCCATCTAGCGGAACGACTTCGCCGCTTCTCACCAAGAAGCGAGCTCCAACGGTGACCAAGGGCAGTGCCAACTCGCTTAGTGTGCCGTTTTCACTAATTACGTGTGCACTGCGAGGCGCTCTTGCCAAGAGCGATTCAAGTTGCCCCCGAGCTCTGCCTTCCGCCCAGCTCTCTAGTGCTCTACCGCCTGCAAGCATCAGAGCAATCACGCTCGCCGCCAACCATTCACCGGTTAGACCGGTGGCCACGATAGAAATGAGTGCGAGAACGTCGCTGCCAAATTCGTGATTCTTGATCGCCGCGGCCAAGAGCGCTATGGATAGGCCCAATCCGACGCACGCACCGACTCCGAAAGCTGCCTGAGAGATGGCTGCCAACTCAAAGAATTTTGCCGCTAGGCCGACCCCAAGCGCTGATCCGGTGACGGCCAGGAAAAGGTAGTTCCGCCCCAACTTCTTGCTCATGGTCCAAGTCTGTCACTGTCGGCTTAGACTTGCGACATGAACAATGTTGCGGGGGCACCATCAATTCAATTCCTAGGCGCGGCTGGCACGGTCACCGGTAGCCGATTCCTTTTGACCTGCGGAAACGTGAAGGTCATGGTCGACTGCGGAATGTTCCAAGGTCTCAAGGAGCTTCGTCTCAAGAACTGGAACCCGCTGCCGATTGACCCAGCCGAGGTTGATGCAGTGCTGCTGACCCACGCGCACCTCGACCACTGCGGTTACCTGCCGAAGCTGGTCAAGGATGGGTTCCGCGGCAAAATTCACGCAACTGAATTCACTGCCAAACTCGCCGAGGTTATCCTTCGTGACTCTGCTCGGATTCAGACTGAGGATGCCAAGTACGCTGCAGAAAAGGGTTATTCGAAGCACAACCCACCGAGGGCCTTATACGAAGAGGAAGACGCAGCTAAAGCAGTCAGTCTCTTCGAGCAAGAAGATTTTCACACTCGAGTTCAGGTGGCCGAGCAAACGTTTGTCACATTTCACCCCTCTGGCCACATCCTGGGCGCAGCGTTTCTAGAGGTTGAATTCTTCGGAAAGCGTTTGCTGTTCACAGGAGACATGGGTCGCGAACACCATCCTCTCTTGATCAGCCCTGACCCCGTTCCGGCAGGGCACTGGGATGCCGTGATCACCGAGTCGACTTATGGTGACCGCGAGCACACTCCAATCACAACCGACTTCGAGGTTGCCATCAATCGCACTCTTGACCGCGGTGGTTCGATCTTGATTCCCGCTTTTGCCGTGGACCGCACTGAGGTAATCCTGGTTCAGCTGCGTGAGCTCATGGAGGCAGGCAAGATTCCCCGAGTTCCGGTTTACGCTGACTCGCCGATGGCGTTGAAGGCGCTGAATTTTTATCGTCAGGCGATTAACGAGGCGTCACCAGAAATCCGACCCGACATCGTCGAGGTTTGGAAGGGCAAAGACCCTTTTAGTACTGGCACCTTGGTTGAGTTGACCACGGTTGATGAATCAAAAACCATCAATGACCCAAAACAGCCTTGCATCATCATTTCGGCGAGCGGAATGGGCACTGGTGGTCGAGTAGTTCACCACCTTCGTGACATGCTGCCAAAGGCCAAGCACACCGTCGTGTTTGTCGGCTACCAGGCCTTGGGCACTAGGGGTCAAAACTTGGTCGAGGGGGCAACCGAGGTCAAGATGCATGGCGAAATGGTGCAGGTTATGGCGTCTATCGAGTCGATTCAGGCTTTCTCGGTTCATGCGGATGGCGATGAATTGATTGCGTGGATGTCTACGGTTTCCGAGGCTCCGGGTCAAGTTCTTGTCGTTCACGGTGAGGCTGGTGTAGCCGAGAGTTTCAGTGACCGAATCAAATCACAACTTGGCTGGAAGTCGCACGCGCCTCACGACGGCGAGATTGTTCACCTTTAGTCTTAAGCGGTGACCACTTACCTCAGGATTTCGACCGCGCTCATCGCAGTCACATCCCTGTCGGTCGCATTTTTTTCTGGTCCAGCAGTTGCTGCGCCAACACCAAGCCCTTCTGAGACCACTAGCCCCTCTCCAACCGCTTCGGCGAGCCCTACCGCTTCGGCAACTCCAACTCCGACACCCACCCAGAGAATTCCACCTGCCGGCCCATTCACCCCTTGCAGCGCCGGAAAAACCCTCACTTCATCGGCGCTTGGCAAGCTTTATGGTTACGTCATAAACGCCGACACCGGTAAGGTCTTGATCGACGTTCGAGGCACCGAAGTGACCCCTTCGGCATCCGTGCTTAAGGTTCTTACCGCGGCTGCGGCCATCGTCACTTTGCCGCCAACCTATCGGGCAACCACCAAGGTCCTATCAGTCCCTGGTCAACCTGGCACGATTGTGCTTCAGGGCGGCGGTGACCATACGCTTTCGAACATGACCGGCGACAGCTACACGACCTACTACCGCCCGGCTCGCCTTGAGGCTTTGGCCGCGCAAGTGTTTGCCAAGTGGAACGAGCCAACGCCGATCAACAAGATCATCCTTGATTCAAGTTTCTTCTCGGGCCCGACATACACCTCGGCTTGGAAGGCCAGCGACCGAACCAACGGATACATCTCACACATCACCGGCTTGCAGGTCGATAGCGACCGCGCTAACCCAGACCTAACTAGCACCGCATATAACGGATATCGCTCGACCAATCCGGTGCTCGCGACTGGCAAATATTTCAAGGCCGCCCTGGATGGGCTTGCCGACGGCGCGACCCTGGTGGAAGGGAAGACCCCCGCTGGTGCTGTCGAACTAACCCGTGTCGTCTCGCAGCCGATCACCAACTGGCTGTCACACGCGATTGCGGTTTCAGACAATACCGAAACGGAGTTCATCGGGCGTCACGCAGCAAAGGCGGCCGGGCTCCCTGCTTCGTTTGACTCCATCCAGAAGTTGGTGAAGTCCACTCTCGAACCGCTGGGGGTCGACACCAAGGGGCTGGTCATGAAGGATGGCTCCGGTCTAGCACAGGCTAACCGAGTCACGCCAAAGCTAATCGCCGAACTGATGGTCAAGGTGGCCAATAATGAGAGTGGGCTCGGCTCGCTCGAGACCTATCTTCCGGTCGCCGGCAAAACCGGAACACTGGCAGGCAGATTCAACGGCCCGAACGCGATGGCGCAGAAATTCGTGAAGGGCAAGTCGGGTTACATCCCGGGTCTTTACAGTCTGGCTGGAATCATCGATGCTAAGGATGGCAGCCGCTTGGCATACGCCCTCTTTGCAAGAAGTGCCGACGGCAAGAAGGTTGGCTACGCGGCGCGACCAGCACTAGATACAGCAGCAACCCGTTTCTACCAATGTGGCGGCGGTTTAACTCGATGAAGGAGCAGTAATGTCTGAACAATTGCGATGGGGATTTCTTGGCGCTGGCGGCATTTCGACAGTAATCGCTGCCGATTTCCAGTTGGCAGGCATCAAGATTCAGGCCGTCGGAACTCGCCACATCTCGGGGGCGAATGCGTTTGCCGATCAGTTCAACGTTCCTAATCGTCACGAGGGCTACGAGGCTCTGGTGAACGACCCAGAAGTCGACATTATTTACATCTCAACGGTGCAGCCACTGCACGCTGAGCAGGCCCTGCTTGCCATTGCTGCCGGAAAGCATGTCTTGGTCGAAAAGCCATTCGCCTTGAACGCCCGCCAGGCAAAGCAGGTTCGAGATGCCGCTCGAGCCAAGGGTGTTTTCGCGATGGAAGCGATGTGGACCCGCTTCCTTCCATCCATGGATGAAATCTTCAAAGTTATTAACTCTGGCCAAATTGGTGAAGTGCGTTTCGTCACCGCCGACCACAGCCAGTACCTGCCGGAGACCTTTGCACCACGCCTGTGGAAGCCTGAGCTCGGTGGTGGCGCACTGCTGGATCTCGGAATCTACCCGGTTTCGTTCTTCGCTCGTGTGCTCGGCTCGCCGTCGAAGGTCATCGCGGAGGCAACGATTGCAAACACCGGCGTCGACCTTATGACCAGCGCGGTTTTCCAGTACGCAAATGGCGCTCAAGCCGCAATGACCACCTCGATGGAGATTTTCGGCCCGATCAATGCCTCGGTCGCCGGAACCCTCGGTCGCATCGACATCGACACCAGTTTCTACGAGCACACCTCGTTCACGGTTTACGAAACTGACCTGTCGCGCGAATCAGGCGTGCAGAAGCAAGTGCGCCGCTACGAGGATAAAATCGAGGGTAGAGGCATGCAATACCAAGCGCTTGAAGTCGAGCGTTGCATTCATGCCGGTCTAACCGAGAGCCCAATCATGAGCCTCGATGAAACCGTTTCAATCATGGAAACCATGGATGAAATTCGCGAGCAAACTGGCGTTAAGTACCCGGGAGAGTAATTGTCTGAATCAACCAACGGTTTTCCGTACCTCAAGGATGTAGCAAAGGGCGCGGGCATTGGCCTTGGCGTTCTCGCCTTGATTATCGGCGGATTCAGCGTTGGTGGAATCGGAACGGCTGCTCCGAGCGAGTCAAGCTCGGCGATCGAGAGCACCTCAGCTTCTGCTACCCCAAGCGCGACCCCAACCGACGCCAGAACCTGTTCGGTTTCTACCGATGCCAGCGACCCTCGCCTGGGTAACTTCCAGGCCGTCGTAATTGATGCGGCAACCGACACAGTTCTATTCGACCGAAACGCAGACAAGCCGGC
>CAEZVN010000044.1_pt1 | contig 8528 bp, 10 predicted proteins | sample 7264741 | NCBI WGS metagenome assembly CAEZVN01 (sample SAMEA6813856, study PRJEB35770) | uncultured Rhodoluna sp. | biome: Freshwater; feature: Freshwater reservoir; material: water | place: Czech Republic | collected 2017-05-23 | depth 0.5m m | reverse complement strand
TGTTCCTGATCTTCTTTAAGAACTCACCAAGTGAAGTTGGCATCGAGCCCTATGGCGGCCCTCATCCGGCAAGTGGTGGGGGAGCCGCTCCAAAGAATGCCAAGGAAACGCTATCCGTGCTCTTTAAGGCTTCACGTAAACCGGCCTTCTGGATTTTGGCTGGCACGTTTTTCGTCTGTGGTTGGACCACAAATGGGCTGATTGGCGCGCACTTCATCCCAGCCGCTCACGATCACGGTATGCCGGTTGGGACCGCCGCCGGTCTTCTTGCTGTGGTTGGCATCTTCGACTTTGTCGGCACCATTTTGTCGGGTTGGCTGACAGACCGAGTGAACCCGGTAATTCTGCTCGTTTTCTATTACGGGCTCCGCGGATTGGCTTTGTTTACGGTGCCCTTTGTTCTCGGCCCGCACGTTGAGCCGCCACTGTTCTTCTTCATCGTCTTTTATGGCTTGGATTGGATTGCCACTGTGCCTCCGACCATTGAGCTCTGCCGACGGTATTTCGGAATGGCTCAATCACCATCAATTTATGGATGGGTGTTCGCGTCGCACATGGTCGGTGCGGCAATCGCCGCGGCATTCGCCGGTGCCATTCGCGACACCCAGGGTTCATACTTCATCGCCTGGATAACGGCGGCGGTCTTGTGTTTGGTGGCAGCCGGTTCGGTGCTGTTGCTCAGACGAGTCAAGCCGGTTATGCCTTAGTCAGACTTAAACAAAAAAACCTCGGAAAAATCCGAGGTTTTTTGTTTAGCACTGGTGCGGAAGGTGGGACTTGAACCCACACGTCTCTCAACGCTAGAACCTAAATCTAGTGCGTCTGCCAATTTCGCCACTCCCGCGTGCTTGACTATGTTACCCCAAAAATCCTCTGGGGATAAATCGAGCGCAGAATTTCGAAAGAAAAGCATCATTTTGTCTGAAAGTAAGGGCAAAATGTCACAAATTCTTGGTGCAGTTAGCGACTCGGTGCGCGACCGCAGCGTGCGTTCTAGCGCAAACCCGAGAACGGTATTCGACGCCGCCTTGGATGCCGAAATTGAAGCGAGGGCAGGCCACTTGCCCCTCGGCGAAGAAATGGAACTTCGCCAGTCTGCGGAAAATCATCTCTTTGGGTTTGGCAAATTGCAACCACTTTTAGATGATCCTGAAATCGAAGAAATCTGGATCAACGGGCCGTCCAAAGTCTTTGTTGCAAAATTCGGAAGAACTATCAAAGTTCAACTCGAACTGGATTCGGCCGAAATTTCGGGATTGATCGAGAGAATGCTGCGACCGACAGGCCGACGATTAGATCGTTCTTCGCCTTTCGTTGATGCTTCACTTCCCGACGGTTCTAGGTTGCACGTGGTGATACCCGACATTACGAGCGAATACTGGTCGGTAAACATCCGAAAATTCCCCCAGCGGATCTTGGGTATGGATGACCTGGTTGCCGCCGGGTCCATGAGCGCTGCTGCTGCCGCTTTCCTTGTCGATAGAGTCCGCTCTGGGGCAAACATCCTGGTTTCCGGAGCTACGCAGGCGGGAAAGACCACCCTTCTCTGCGCTCTTATCAACTCCTTGGAGGCGAACGAGCGCATCATCACTGTTGAAGAGACCTTTGAGATCAGGGCGAATACTGCTGATTGGGTTGCCATGCAGACTAGACAGCCAAATCTTGAGGGCAAAGGCGAGATAACTCTTCGACGCTTGATCAAGGAATCGCTTCGCATGAGACCGTCTCGATTGATTGTTGGCGAGGTGCGTGAGGCCGAAGCGCTAGATCTCCTGATCGCCTTGAACTCAGGTTTGCCTGGTCTTTGCACGGTTCACGCCAACTCGACCATTGACGCACTGATGAAAATTTCCACACTGCCACTTTTGGCAGGCAGCAACATTTCGATGGATTTCATCGGTCCAACAGTGGCCGCCTGCATCGATTTTGTTGTTCATTGTTCCTTGAATGCCGATGGCACCCGGAGCGTCTCCGAAATCCGAGCCCTGACTGGCTACAACGGTTCCATTACGAGTGAAGTAGTTATCCCGTGAATTGGCTCCGGGCAACACTTGACGGCGCAGGTCTAGCCAATAAGTCCGTAAGCGCCGCACTGGCTTTCTTGCTTTTAGTTGGTTTTTCGGTGGGGTTCATCTCTTACGAGTTGACGTCCATTTTTGCACTAGCGGTCAGTGTCTCCGTTGGGGCAATTGGGCTCCTGTTGGATCTTCTGAATTCGAGGGCTAAATCGCGCCAGTCAAACCTAGCTGCGCTTTGGCCCGAAGTTTTGGACTCCATAATTTCGTCTATTTCCGCCGGAGCATCTGTTGCCGACAGCCTCATGAATTTAGCAGATGAAGGCCCGATTGCCTTGAGACCGGAATTCGTCGTTTTCCGCGATGACATCGAAAGAGGCGAAACGCTTGTGGCGTCCCTGGATGCGTTAAAGGCGAAACTTGGAAACGTCCACTCTGATCGACTGCTTGAACTACTCAGGCTTGTAAGCGAGGCTGGCGGGGGCGGCTTACTAGATTCGCTAAAAAATCAGTCGCAACTCATTCGTCAGGAATTGGCTTTTAGTGGCGAAATCGCATCAAAACTAGGGTGGATCACCGGCACGGCCAAAATCGCTGTCGGTGCACCGTGGCTTATTGTTGCCATGCTGGCAACCAGGCCTGAGAACGCCAGAGCCTACGCTTCGTCCGAGGGGTCGATGATTCTGTTCCTCGGCCTCGCGGTTTCGGTGTTTGCGTTTCGACTCATTCAATTCCTTGGTGGATTATCGGTAAGCCCGCGGGTGTTCGCGTGACAATCGCACTGGCTCTGTTTGCGGCGTTTGGTACGTATTTGTTTGCCCAAGCGATTTTTCTCAAGTCAAGTAATTCGCTGTCGAACAGGCTACGGAAGCCCGAGAGCGGTCCAAACCTGTTCTCGACACGGCTCCTCATCTACCGGGGAGCGATTCGATCGAGGTTGGTCTCTCGACGGAGGCTTCACTCTGCAATGTCCGAATTGCCTGAAATTCTTGAACTCATGGCGGTATCTCTCTCTGCCGGCGATGGCTTGTTTGCCGCGCTCGCGAGAGTGACACCCAGGGCGAATGGCGTTCTTGCAGAATCTCTTAAGAAGGTGCTTTTGGCTCTTGAACTAGGAGCCGACCTCGAAACAGAGCTCACCTGGCTCGCGAGGAACTTGCCACAGCGCCAAATTGTCGAATTCACGAACAAGCTCTCGATGGCTCTTCGTCGAGGCACTCCACTGTCACAAATGCTCCGGAACCTTGCAGAAAGTACAAGGGCAGAGCTCAGACACGACCTTCTAAAACAGGCCGGTCGCAACGAAACAAGAATGCTGATTCCGCTGATTTTCCTTATCCTGCCTGTGACGGTGCTATTTGCGGTCTACCCAAGCCTTCAACTTCTAAACATCGATTACATCTAGGAGAGATTATGCAAATGCGCAAAACACGAGGAACCTTATCGGCGGATAACGGTGACGTGCCAGGTTGGGTTCTCATAACCCTTATGACTGCTGGGTTGGTGGTCTTGATGTGGGCGGCAGCTGCTCCAGCACTAAAGAGCGTCTTCGACCAGGCCATGAATAAAGTTGTGGCGTTCTAGAGGCTCAGCGCCAGTAGATTTCATCCTTGTCTCTATCCCAATGGTGCTGCTGTCGCTGTCTGTAATCGGAATCTCCATAAATGGCTTTGCAAAAAACATTGCTCAGGACATCGCGGTAGACACAGCTCGTTTTGCCGCCTTGGCTGATCAGGATTCCACAACGGCGACAGATCGAGCTTTGACAAGATTGCGCGCGGTATTGTCGGGGACTTTTTCGCCCGGGGCGGTGGTGAATCGCAACATCTCCAGCGAGGGTTGCACATACGACGTGACGGTGACTCTGCGCCCTCTAGCTATTGGGCTTTTGGCCGTTGTCCGCCCGATCAGGGAGAGTGCGCGTGCCATCTGCGAACTTCAAGGATGACCGCGGGTCTGCGGTAATCGAGTTCATCGGCTTCGGGCTTTTGCTGCAGATTCCTCTGGTGCTTTTCGCAATCAGCCTAGTTGCTTTGCAGCATGATCAACTCGCAGCCGAAGCAATCACCCGGGACTCATTAAGGTCTTACGTGCTGCTAAACCGAGAGCCGTTGGAGAGAGCCCAGCAGTTAGCCGCCGACTATCGATTGGATCCCAGACGAATCCTTGTAACAATCACATGCAAGCCGAATGATTGCAAAGAAGACGCTGCCTGGGTTTTTATCGAGACTCGCATTGGTCTAGCTGTATCTAAGGGAGCCCTCCAAAGATGAGCAAGAGAATCGTTCAATCGAATCTAGAGGCGGGTTCTTCTGCTCCTCTTGGAATTGGTTTGGCCTTGATCAGTTTGGCGACAATTTTGGTTTTTGCCTCTGCCAGCTCCGTTTTCTTGTTGCAACGGCACCTCACATCGCTGGCTGAGTACGCCGCACTCAGCAATGCGAGATACCACGTACCCGCGGCTGTTTTTATCCGTGAAACTGGTGGCCTCGGTATCAAGGAGTTGAGAGTTGCGGCAGAAAACGTGGTCGACGGATTGACTGTCGAAGTGACGATTTGTTCAGTTTGGCAGCCGGCGTTGCCCAGGTTGGTTGAGTTGCCCAAGATTGAAGTCTGTGGGCGGGGTGCAGCTAGGGCTGGCTAGTTGATCTCAAACTTCGGAATGTATCGCCACATGCCAACTGCGCCAGCGAGGCTGATAACTCCGAAGCCAGCAATCGCTACTGGAAGCCCGAAGATTACGGTCATTAGCGATAAAGCGGGTGCGGTCATGGCTACACCGCCGTCAATCATGAGGCGATAGAAGGCCAAGAACTCGTTTCTAGCGTCCTTGGGGGCCAAATCGGCGCCGATAACCATCACTAGGCCACTTCCCAATGCGTTGCTGAGGCTTAGGGCCAGGGCAACCAAAAGGAACCCGGTGGCATCGTGGGCCAGGGTGAGGGCGAAGAGTGAGACGGCCATACCTGTGAGAGTTGGCATTGCAGCCCAGCGGCGACCAAAACGGTCGACAACTTGGCCGGATGTGTAGAAGAGGGCGAAGTCCAAGGCTCCGGCGATGCCGATGTAGAGCGCGGCGGTCTCCACCGGCAGGTTTATGTACAGAGCCCAGAGTGGCAGACCGATAGTTCGGGCAGTTCGAGCGATTGCTAAGGTGCTGGCTGCCAGACCGAGAGTCCGTAGCTTACGGTTCTCGCGTCTCGCGATGAAGAAGATGCTGTGGCCCTGATTAGGGGGAGTGTCGGCCATCGCACCGGGCTTCGTGCTCAGCAAAATAAACCCGGCCAGCAAGCTAAAGATAACCGGGAGCCAGAAAACCGCAGAAACGCCGATGGTGGCAATCACCACAGCTCCAAGAAGCGGGCCGACAAAGCCGCCGGCTCTGAAGGCGCCACCGAGAATCGCAAGCGAACGGCCGCGCTTTTCAACCGGCACAACCTCGGCGATGTATCCGTGGCGGGCAAGTCCAAAAATCGCGTGGCAGGCACCGGTGATCAGGATTCCAAGCGAGAGCATGATCATGTTGGTTGCAAAAACCGCAAACAGGATGCCGGTAGCCGCAACAGCCGCCGCGTAAATCATCGCTTTGCGCTCGCCGAAGTGGTTCACAATCCTGGCTGCTGGGATGTCTGCAAAGAGCGTGCCCAGCATTCCCAGACCGGCAATGAAGCCCGCAGTTGCTAGGTCTGCACCGAAGCCTTCGGCGCTCGCCGGGATAACCGGAATCAATGCGGCTTCGCCGACAGAGAATAAGAAAGACGGCAAGAAAACCGGGTAGACCAACGACTTGATCTTGAATGGCTGCTCGGTTTTGGTCACCTAACCATTATCGGTCTCTCGCCTAGACTGGAGTGGCAATGGCAGACCTAGACCTAACCTCAGAGATTCGCGAGCTTCGCTCCACTTTTGGCGATATTCGCCATGTGGTCGATGAACCTAAGCTCATCCTCGAGGTAGAAGACCTGAAGGCTGCAGCGGGTGACCCAAATCTCTGGGATGACCCAGCGAACGCTCAGTCGGTCACCAGCAAACTCTCGCACAAGCAGGCAATGCTCACGCGACTCAAGGATGTTGACGCGCGTCTCGATGACCTCGAGGTGCTGATTGAGATGGCAAATGCCGAGGGAGACTCTGGCGCTCAGTCCGAGGCCAAATCAGAGCTGGTTGGCTTGCAGTCGGATATTTCTGAACTCGAGATTCAGACCCTTTTGAACGGGGAGTATGACTCTCGCGCAGCCGTAATCACAATCCGATCAGGTGCCGGTGGCGATGACGCCACCGACTTCGCTGAAATGTTGATGCGCATGTACCTTCGCTATGCCGAGCGCCACAAAATGCCGGTCTCAGTTCTTGACACCTCTTTCGCCGAAGGAGCAGGCATCAAGTCGGCCACCTTCGAAGTCGACGCACCTTACGCCTTTGGAACTTTGTCGGTGGAGGCCGGCACGCACCGTTTGGTTCGCATGAGCCCCTTTGGCGCAGCCGGCAAGCGCCAGACTTCTTTTGCCGCGGTCGAAGTCGTTCCTCTGGTCGAGGTAACCGAAGCGATTGACATCCCAGACAATGAGATTCGAATCGACGTTTTCCGCTCATCCGGCCCCGGTGGTCAGAGCGTGAATACGACAGACTCGGCTGTTCGAATCACTCACATCCCGACTGGCACAGTGGTCAGTTGCCAGAACGAGAAGAGTCAGATTCAGAACAAAGCCGCCGCGATGCGAGTGCTTCAGTCGCGATTGCTTGAAATTCGTCGCCGCGAAGAAGATGCCAAGAAAAAGCAGATTGCCGGTGACGTCAAAGCCAGCTGGGGAGAGCAGATGCGCTCATACGTCTTAGCTCCTTATCAAATGGTCAAGGATCTGCGCACAGAGCATGAGCAAAACAACCCGAATGCGGTGTTTGACGGCGACTTGGATGGTTTTATTGCCGCGGGAATCCGCTGGCGCAAGCGCGTTCAAGACTAGGCTTGAGCCATCATGATTCGCATTGAAAACGTCACCAAACAATACAAGGGAACCTCGCGCCCAGCGCTGAAAAACGTCTCCCTTGAGATTGAAAAAGGCGATTTCGTTTTCTTGGTTGGGGCCTCTGGTTCCGGCAAATCATCCTTGATGCGTCTCATGCTTCGCGAAGACATTCCAACCAGCGGTTCTGTCCACGTGATGGGTGAGAACCTGGTTGCCATTCCTAGCCGCCGCATCCCGTTCTTCCGCCGCAAGCTCGGGGTCGTTTTCCAGGATTTCCGTCTTTTGCCGAGCAAAACCGTCGCTCAAAATGTGGCTTTCAGCCTCGAAGTGATCGGCAAGTCTCAGGGGTTCATCCAGGAGGCCGTGCCAGACGTTTTGGCGATGGTTGGCCTGGAGGGCAAGGCTGATCGTCTGCCTGGTGAGCTTTCAGGTGGCGAACAACAGCGAGTCGCTCTCGCGCGCGCCATTGTGAACAAACCTGCCGTTTTGCTCGCCGATGAGCCGACTGGAAACCTTGACCCGGCTACCAGCGAAGGCATTATGGCTTTGCTCGAGCGCATCAACCTCGCCGGAACAACCGTCGTGATGGCAACTCACGACCGCGGAATCGTCGACCGCCTGCAGAAGCGCGTGGTCGAAATGCGAGATGGCGAGATCTTCCGCGACCAGAAGTCTGCCGGTTACATCAAGACCCAGACCGACTCGCACCCAGTTCAGTCATGGAACTTGGCAGTAGATCAGTCTTGGAACCTAGGCGGAGAAAACTAATGCGCTTTGGTTTCGTCATGGGCGAGATCGGTCACGGTCTGCGCCGCAATGTTTCGATGGTGATTTCGGTCATCCTGGTCACCTTCATCTCGCTTACTTTTGTGGGCACCGCATCGCTGTTGCAGTTGCAGATCGGTCAGATGAAAAACTACTGGTATGACCGTGCTCAGGTCGCGGTTTACCTTTGCACCGAGGTTTCTCCTGGTGACGTCTGCCCTCAGGGCGAAGCGTCGGAGGATCTCCGAGCCACAGTCGAGGAGAAACTCAAGTCCCCGGTCCTCAAGCCATACATCAAGGAATATTTCTTCGAAAACCACCAGCAGGCTTTCGACAAGTTCCAAGAGCAGTTCGCAGGCAACTCGGTGGCCAAGTATGTCTCGCCGAACCAACTGAACGAGACATTCTGGGTGAGCTTGAAAGACCCGAGCAAGAGTTTGATCATCACCGAAAGTTTCTCCGGAGTCGCGGGTGTTGAAGAAGTTCGCGACCAGAGAACCTATCTAGACCAGATTTTCAGCATCTTGAACGCCGCATCGATCGCTGCCGTTGGTATCGCTTCATTGATGCTCGTCTCGGCAGCACTCCTGATTTCGACCACAATCCGCTTGAGCGCATTCTCGCGCCGACGCGAGATCGGCATCATGCGATTGGTCGGCGCAAGTAACTTCTACATCCAGCTGCCATTCATCCTTGAGGGCGTGGTTGCGGCAACGATTGGTAGCGCCCTGGCCGCGGGTGCGGTGCTCAGTGTGGTTCAGTTCTTCGTCCAGGGATACCT
>CAEZVN010000043.1_pt1 | contig 8729 bp, 8 predicted proteins | sample 7264741 | NCBI WGS metagenome assembly CAEZVN01 (sample SAMEA6813856, study PRJEB35770) | uncultured Rhodoluna sp. | biome: Freshwater; feature: Freshwater reservoir; material: water | place: Czech Republic | collected 2017-05-23 | depth 0.5m m | reverse complement strand
GCCAACGCCTTGCTAGGTGGGTTTACCTGCACGCCCTCGGCTTCTAGCGCTTCAAGAACTGGCAGCGGAACGTGCTCGTGGTCAAAGGTGATGACATCGACGGTTTCAGCGAATTCGCGAACCACGTCTAGGTGGGTGTAGTCGCCAACTTGGGTGGTGGCGAGTGCAGCTGAGGAACCTGCGGCTTCGGCGAGCACTTTGATTTCAAGGCCAAGGTTGATTGCCGGAGGTGTCATCATTCGAGCCAACTGGCCCCCACCGATTACGCCCACAGAAGCCATGACACCATTCCTTTTTTCGTCTGGTTCTAGTTTAAACCTTCGCAACCAGCGCTTGAATCTCGGCGGTCAGTTTCTTGGCTCGAGGAAGTCGAGGCAGCTCGACGATTTCGCCGTTGGTCAGAGCCAACTGAATGCGACGTCCATCGCCGAGTCGAACATCGGTGACCTGTGAGAATTTGGCCTCGCTGCGGTTCTGCCCCATCAAGCCGGCACGATAAAAGACCCGAGTGGTGAAGATGTCGACGTAGGAGCTGAGATAACGCAGCACCGGAATCAACCAAAAGAAAAACGCGATTGCGCCGGCCACCGAATACAGGGTGATGTTCATCCACTGCTCGGGCAGTCGGCCGTTATAGAAAGAGACGCCAAAGCAGGCTAAAGCAAGCGCTGCAAAAGGCAGAAAGAGTCGAACCGCACTCGGGCGGATGCGCGCGAGACGACGTGATTCGATAAAACTTTGGCTCATGAACTCAATTGTGTCGCAGATGAACGATGTCGCCCGCCGAAACGGCAAACAGCTCGCGGGCGCCGTCGGGTTGAATCAGAATGCGGCCGGTTTCGTCGAGCCCAACACCGTTTCCGGTGATTTCTTGATCTCCGGGCATCATTGCCCTAACTCGGCGACCGATCGAACCGCAACGCTCGGCAACTTCGTCACGAAGGCCGCTCGCGATGGCGTCGCCGCCACTTGCCACAAATCGTGAATAGAGTGCCCGAAGTTCACCTAGGTAGGCGACGAGAATCTTGTCATTCGAAAGGGCCTCTGGTTTACCAAGTTCAATCGCGAGTGAGGTTGCGTTCTCGATCGGCAGCTCATCCTGGCTTTGTCGGATGTTTATGCCGGCACCGATTACAACGCCCGAAAGGTCAGGAAGTAGTTCACTGAGGATTCCCGAAATTTTGCGCTCGGCAACCAACACATCATTCGGCCACTTCACGCTAACTTCGGCGGCTGGGATGAACTTCCCAACGGCGCGCGCCATGGCTAGACCGGCAAGCAGTGGCAGCCAGCCGAATGACGTTGGGCTGAGCGCTTGCGCACTCGGGCGCAGCAACACCGAAATGGCGAGCGAGCTGCCCTCGGGAGCGACCCACTGTCGGCCGGTCGAACGACCACGACCGGCACTTTGGTGACCGGCTACCAAAACCGATAGGTCTTCGCGTTCGGCCGCGGCCGCGATTAGGTCGGTGTTGGTAGAGCCGGTTGAAGAAACGTAGTCGAGACGGTTCACCAGTTGGCTGCTGAGCGGGAAATCCATGGACTTAAGGCTAGTCGCTGTAGAAAGTTAACAGTGCTTTCAGCAGTTCATAGTGGCAAACCTTCAACAGTTTTCTAGGTTTCGCTGGATAGAGTGGTCTGCATGGCTGATGAAATGACCTACACAACCGCGATCCGTCTGAACCCAGACATCGCTACCACCGCGGGCAAACTCGAAGATATGCGCAACCGCTATCACCAGGCTGTGCACGCCAGTGGCGAGGCTGCGATTGCCAAGCAGCACGCAAAGGGCAAGAAGACCGCCCGCGAGCGCATTGAAATGCTGCTTGACCCAGGTTCATTCGTCGAACTAGATGAATTCGTTCGCCACCGCTCAACCGCTTTCGGCATGGACAAGAACCGCCCATACGGTGACGCAGTCGTGACCGGCGTCGGCACCATCCATGGTCGTCAGGTCGCTCTTTTCTCTCAGGACTTCACCATCTTCGGTGGCTCACTCGGCGAGGCTGCCGGCAACAAGATCATCAAAATCATGGACCTAGCCATCGCTACCGGCGTTCCGATGATTGGAATCCTCGACTCTGGAGGCGCGCGCATCCAAGAGGGTGTCATCGCCCTCGGCAAGTATGGCGAAATCTTCAAGCGCAACACCATGGCTTCGGGCGTCATCCCTCAGATCTCGATCATCATGGGCCCAGCCGCCGGCGGTGCCGTGTACTCCCCTGCTCTAACCGACTTCGTCATCATGGTCGATAAAACCTCAAACATGTTCGTGACCGGCCCTGACGTCATCAAGGCTGTCACCGGTGAAGACGTTGGCATGGAAGAGCTGGGTGGCGCTCGCACTCACAACCAGACCTCAGGTGTTGCCCACTATCTAGCCGAGGATGAGGTCGACGCAATCGACTACGCTCGCTCCCTGCTCAGCTACCTTCCTGAGAACAACCTCTCGGAGACCGTGGTTTACGCGGCCGAGGGTGAACTTGAAATCACGGATGAAGACCAGAAGCTGAACACCATCATCCCTGACTCACCAAACCAGCCTTATGACATGCGCGCGGTTATCGAGTCGATTGTTGATGGCCACGAGTTCCTAGAGGTGCAGCCACTGTTCGCGCCGAACATCCTGATCGGGTTCGCCCGCGTGGATGGCCGCAGCGTCGGCATCATCGCCAACCAGCCACAGCAGATGGCCGGAACCTTGAACATCGAGGCCGGTGAAAAGGCGGCGCGATTCGTTCGTTTCTGTGATGCTTTCTCTATTCCAATCCTGACCCTGGTAGACGTTCCTGGTTACCTTCCTGGCACCGACCAGGAGTGGGCCGGCGTCATTCGCCGTGGCGCCAAGTTGCTCTACGCATACGCCGAAGCGACCGTTCCACTGGTCACGGTAATCACCCGCAAGGCTTACGGAGGCGCTTACATCGTCATGGGCTCTAAGCAGCTCGGTGCCGACATCAACCTGGCTTGGCCAACCGCCGAGATCGCGGTTATGGGCGGCCAGGGTGCGATCAACATTCTTTACCGCAACGAGATCAAGGCTGCCGAAGACGCAGGCCAGGATGTCGCTGCCGTGCGTGCTCGTCTAGCAGCCGAGTACACCTACAACGTGGCTAGCCCATTCCTTGCTGCAGAACGTGGCGAGCTGGATGGAATCATCGAGCCGGCTGCAACCCGCATCCAGGTAATCAAGGCCCTTCGTGCTCTTCGCACCAAGCGCTCGAGTTTGCCACCGAAGAAGCACGGAAACATTCCACTGTAATGAGCGGAAAGCACGCGGCCGAAGAAGGCAAGGAAGCGAACCTGCAGGATGCCCTGCGGGTGGTTCGTGGCGCTCCGACCGCCGACGAACTCGCTACGGTGATAGCGGTGCTTGCCGCAGTTCACGCCGAAGAAGAGGCCTCAGCCACCGGCTTCGAGCGCAAGCTCAAGTCATCCTGGTCAAGCAATGCGGCAGTGATGCGCCCGGCAATCGTGCCTGGTCCGGGTCAATGGCGTGGCGCGTATCGCTCGGGCCTTAACTAAGCAATAAATTCTTCTATTTCTGCGTTTTCTCACTAGGCTGGCAACAAGCCAAATGAGTAAGGAAACGCAATGACGCGCACACCATCAAAAATCGACCAAATTGCTGACGCTTGGGTCGACAAAATCTCTGAACTTTCACCTAGCTTCGCAACCTACATCGGGCGACCTGGTGGAGACGACAAGCTCGATGACCACTCACCAGAGGCATCGGAGCACATGCACAGCGAGGTCAAGCGAGTGCTTGGCGAACTTGCCGCCGCGACCCCGGTCGACAAGGTTGACGAAGTAACCCTTGACGCAATGACCCGAGACCTCGAGCTAACCGTTGAGCTGCACGAAGCCAAGGTTGAACGTCGCAACTTGAACAACATTGCTTCACCGGCCCAGGGCATCCGTGACATCTTCGACCTTTCGAAGACCGACACCGAGGGCGACTGGGAGAACCTGGTCACTCGTATGAACGCTGTGGCCGGCTCACTCGACGGTTACATGCGCACACTGCGCCAGGGCATCGAAGCCAAGGATGCTCCGGCACGTCGCCAGGTTCTCACCAACATCAACCAGGCCGAACAGATTGCTGCCGCCGAAGGATTCTTCAAGACTTTCGCGGCGAACGCCAAGCTTGCTGACGGCCAGCTTCCTGCAAGCCTCAAGGCTGAGGCAGAAAAGGCCGCCGAGGCGGCAACCGCCGGCTACCAGAAGTTCGTTGACTTCCTCAAGAACGAGTTGCTTCCTGCCGCTACCGAAGAAGACGCAATAGGCCGCGAACGCTACGCGCTGTTCAGCCGCTCATTCCTCGGCGCCAAGGTCGACCTCGACGAGACATACGAGTGGGGCAAAGAGGAACTTGCCCGCGTAACCGCCGAACAAGAGGCAGTCGCTCGAGAGATCAAGCCGGGCGCGACGGTGCTTGAGGCCATCGAGTTCTTGGATGGCGACCCGAGCCGCAAGTTGCACGGAACCAAGGCCCTGCAGGAATGGATGCAGAAGCTTTCGGACACCGCAATCGAGAAGTTGAGCGGCACCCACTTCGACATCGCCGAACCGCTAAAGAAGCTCGAGTGCATGATTGCGCCGACCCAGTCTGGCGGCATTTACTACACCGGGCCAACCGATGACTTCAGCCGCCCTGGCCGCATGTGGTGGTCGGTGCCGGTGGGCGTTGAAGAGTTCGACACCTGGCGCGAGACCACAACCGTATATCACGAGGGCGTCCCTGGCCACCACCTACAGGTAGCTCAGGCCGTCTACAACCGTGAAGAATTGAACACCTGGCGCCGTCTCGCTTCGTGGACTTCGGGCCACGGAGAAGGCTGGGCGTTGTATGCCGAGCGCTTGATGGCAGACCTCGGTTTCTTGGATGACCCGGGCGACCGCCTCGGAATGCTCGACGGCCAGCGCATGCGCGCAGCCCGCGTGGTTCTCGATCTAGGCGTTCACCTGGGCAAGCCACGCTTGGACGGAACCGGCAAGTGGGACTTCGACTATGCACTCGACTTCATGGGCAAGAACGTCAACATGAGCCCTGAGTTCGTGAACTTCGAAGTGCACCGCTACTTCGGTTGGCCTGGTCAGGCACCTAGCTACAAGATCGGTCAGCGCATTTGGGAGCAAACTCGCGACGAGTATGCGGCCAAGAAGGGTGCTGCGTTCGACATCAAGGAGTTCCACCGCGAGGCGCTTAACCTTGGTGGCCTTGGGCTCGACACCTTGCGCAAGGCACTGCTCGGTTAACTAGTTCGTTACCACGCATCCCCCAAAGAGGGGATACCTATCCCCCTTCGCGTCCGCGAACAGTTCGGCATACTAGAAATGCAAGTTGGTTTGCCATCTATAGGGGATAGGTCAGATCAACTGGGGAGAGAGTCGTGAGACTCTCGTTGGGGATTGTGAAGGTGGCTCTTAGGAGCCACCTTTCGCATTTAACTCAGCTTCAGCCAGATGTCTGGTGCGGGAGCACCGGGGCGCACGGCCACCACCGTGATTTTCCAGTCCTCGCCCTTTGGTGATCTGATTGTGAGTCGGCCAGACTCGACCAATTTGATGCTTCGTGCAACGCGGGCAAGCAGGTCGTCGACTTGCTGCGATGGAAGATCTTGCAAGCCGCCTTCGTCAAGAACCAGCACTTCGACCCCGCGAGTTCGAGCCTCTTTGATTGCGAGGCGAACCTCATCATTGAGCAAGGATTCACCGCGAATCTCATCGCGGAGACCGGCCTCCATCAAGAGCGCCTCACGCTTTTGGTCGGCATCCAGGTTTCCTCCCAATGCCGCAATTAGGTTCAAGGCAGGAAGTGCGGTGCGCAGAGTTTTTTCCAGAAGGTTTGAGCGCACCTGACCGGCCGCCTCGATGGAAGCTGTTTCAATAGCAGTCAACGCAGCCTTGCGATTAAGCTCCTGAGCATTCTTCACCGCTCGACTGACTCCGAGTGAAACAGCGTGACCGGTAACCATAAGCGACAAGACTCCAGGGAGCCCGGTGCTTGCCAAGCTCGCGACGCCGCCCCAGATGGCGATTTCAATAATCAGGATGGCCAAGCCAATCCAAGCTTCGGCACGACGACCGCGAACCGCTGTGGTGGCGAGAATTGTGCCGACGCCCAAGACGTACCAGGTTGCATAATCGCCGAGGTGCGAGGGATCAAGCTGGGATTGGATTGCGATCGGGATTAGTGCACATACTGCAATGTTGACCCAGGCCAACCTGTGAGACATTTCTCTGGTCTTGCGAATGTTGAGTGTCGCTGCAAGCACAGCGAGATAGGCAATCAAAGCGAGAACCACTAGCTCAGGACGATCGTTATCGCTGATCCAGATAACTCCTAGCACTGCATGGTACAAACCGAAAAGCAGGCCGAAGAGACTAAGGATCCAGGTCGGGACTTTAAGCATCTGTGCCCCACTCGAGGATGATGTTGGCTCCAGCGCCTGGTCGGCTGTCGATAAACGCACGACCTCCAACGCTTTCGAGGCGCTCAACGATTGAAACTCGAATGCCAAGTCGATTCTTAGGAACTCGAGACATTCTGAAACCACGACCATCATCCTTGATGACGATTTTTAGGCCGTTTTTGTGACCCTTGAGATGAAGCTCGCGATTAGCCCCTGTTCCGGCGTGGAGTTGGGAGTTGGCAATAGCTTGGAGCATAGCCGCCGAAAGTGCTGTGGCGACGGTTTCGGGCACCCAAACAGTATCGATCTCAGTTCTAGTTACAGCCAAATCACCCAATTGAGCCAAGGCAATCTTTTCGAGAGCGGCAAAGAGGCTAGAGCCGTTGATTCTCGAATCGGAGGATTCATGTGGCACCGAATTAAGCGCCGTTATTGCGCTTATGGCCATCCCGACCACAGACTCTCGCTCCTCGGGAGTGGATGCCTTTGCTGCCAGAAGCAGGGTAGTTAGAACTTTGTCATGCACCAGTGCATCAAGTCGAGCCTTCTCGCGGATGGCCGCTTCGGCACGAGCCTGATCAGCGGCAGCCGCTAACTTGCGTTCAGAAGCAAGGTCAACTTTCGCCGCTTCATACCTGGTGACCAAAATGAGTGAACCCAGCACGGCCGCGAAGAGGAAAGTCAGCAGGGTGTCCTGAACATTAAGCCACAACTCCGCGGCACCATAACTTGGAGAGAATCGAGCGACGAACCAGTAGACGTCAAGAGCCACGAATAGTCCTATTGCAGCCACGGGAGGTAAGCCAGCGATCCAGGCGACCGCTGCTAGCCCCACTCCCCACCAGGCCCACGGGTAGAAATTTTCGCCGAGGTCTGTGCCAGGTGGAACTGCGAAAAACCAGGTGACGATTACGAGACCGATTGAGTTGGCATACCACCGCTGCCAAAAGTAGTTCTTACCCGAGAAGAATGCTCCGTAAATCAAGCCGAGCTGGCCGGCCGCAACCGATACAAATCCGAGCCAGAAAAACCATGGGCTCAAAAGCTCGCGTTGGCCCCAGGCATTCAACAACATTTGGAGACCTACTGCGAGACCTCCGATGGCAAAGATTCGCGCCAACAGGATGTTTACACGGCCGACTGCGAAACGCTCCGGCCCGCTGTCGGAAATGAAGTTAAACGGATTCCATTTAGAGAGATTCGCCATCGATTACCCCATCCTCGACGGCTCGCAAATAGAGTTCGGTTTTGGTTCCGGCCGGGCGGCCAATGCTCGAATACTTGCTTCGCACTCGATCGATGTGCTCTTTGACGGTGCTGTAGCTAACGCCGAGCTCAAAGGCAACCTGCTTAAGCGCGAATCCAGAGGCGTAAAGGCCAAGAACCTGACGCTCTCTAGGCGAGAGGTTGGCTTGTTCCTTGAAGTGGAAGTCGGCATCGATGGCCGCAGCGGCCTCGGGGCTGTTCACATAAACACCGTTGGCCACGAGCTGAATGTTGTTCATCAAATCGGCCATGCTTTGTGATTTCTTGACCACGCCTGCCGCACCGGCTCGAAGCGCGGCTGATACCAACGCTGCCTTATCGGCGATGCTGAAGACGAGCACCTGAGCGCCAGCTTCAATGATGGTCTTGACGTTGTTTTCAACGTGAGAGCCGTCGGCTAGCGAAAGGTCGAGCACAACAACGTCGCAACCAAGCGGGTTGCGCATCATCATCAGCTCGGCAACCGTGCCGGCTCCTCCGCAGAAAGTGAATCCCGCATCCTCGCACGCACCACGTAGCCCAAAACGCACGGCGTCGTGGTCGTCAACAATCGCAACGCAAACCGGTTGCGCTACGTCGAGTTGAGGATGGACGTTCATCGCCTATTTGCGAACCAAACTTGCCACCGCTTCGACGTGGTGGGTGTGTGGGAAAAGATCGAACGCACGAAGAGTCTTCAGCTCGTAACCGCCCTCGATTAGCGGCTTTAGGTCACGGGCTAGAGCAATCGGGTCGCAAGCGACATAGACAATGTGCTTCGGCTGGATCTCGAGAATCTGCCCGACAACCTTGGCGCCGGCACCCGCACGAGGAGGGTCAAGGATGATTGTTGAGTTGCGCGGGCTAACAGCCTTGCCCCCCTTGTCGAGGTTGCCTACGCGCTCGTTGAGGAAACGCTCAACCGGTGCACAAACCGCCTTGGCCTTGGCTAGGTCAGCCAGGTTCAGGGTTGCGTCATCGGTTGCCTGGCGGAATGATTCGACCGAGGTGATGCGCAGATCATTGCCAAACTTAGCCGCTAATGCGCCTGAGAAAAGACCGACTCCG
>CAEZVN010000042.1_pt1 | contig 8775 bp, 9 predicted proteins | sample 7264741 | NCBI WGS metagenome assembly CAEZVN01 (sample SAMEA6813856, study PRJEB35770) | uncultured Rhodoluna sp. | biome: Freshwater; feature: Freshwater reservoir; material: water | place: Czech Republic | collected 2017-05-23 | depth 0.5m m | reverse complement strand
TCCGCCTGCTCGCGCGGTAAACTTTTAGTTCAATCGTTTTGAGGTGTTTGTATGACAAATAAGCCGTTAACTCTGGCCGAAAAGGTATGGAACGACCACTTGGTCGCCAAGGGTGAAAATGGTTCGCCCGACCTGCTCTACATCGACCTGCACCTAGTTCACGAGGTCACCAGCCCACAGGCCTTCGATGGCCTCCGCCTCGCCGGCCGCCCGGTTCGCCGCCTCGACCAGACCATCGCGACCGAAGACCACAACACTCCTACCTGGGATATCGACAAGCCGATTGCCGACATCACCAGCCGCACCCAGATCAATGCCCTGCGCGAGAATGCCAAGGAGTTCGGTGTTCGCATCCACTCGCTCGGTGACGCAGAGCAGGGAATTGTCCACGTAGTTGGCCCGCAGCTCGGTTTGACCATGCCTGGCATCACCGTGGTTTGTGGCGACTCACACACTTCAACCCACGGCGCTTTTGGCGCCTTGGCGATGGGCATCGGCACCTCAGAGGTCGAGCATGTGCTTGCCACCTCAACCCTTCCGCTTCAGCCGTTCAAGACCATGGCAATCAACGTTGAAGGCACACTTCGCCCGGGCGTCACCGCGAAGGACATCATCCTTGCCGTGATTGCCAAGATCGGCACCGGCGGCGGCCAGGGCTATGTGCTCGAATACCGCGGCAGCGCCATCCGTGCGCTTTCGATGGAAGCCCGCATGACCATCTGCAACATGTCAATCGAGGCCGGTGCTCGTGCCGGTATGGTCGCGCCCGACCAGATCACCTACGACTACCTCGAGGGTCGCCCGCACGCTCCACAGGGCGCCGACTGGGATGAAGCAATCGCCTACTGGAACACCCTGCCTACCGATGAGGGTGCCAAGTTCGATGCCGAGGTGTTCCTTGACGCAAACACCCTCGACCCGTTCGTTACCTGGGGCACCAACCCTGGCCAGGGCATCAGCCTGAATGCCTCGGTGCCTAGCCCGGATGACTTCAGCGACCCGAACGACAAGGCAGCGGCGATTCGCGCTTTGGAATACATGGATCTAACCCCGGGCACCAAGATGAAGGACATCGCGGTGAACACCGTGTTCCTTGGTTCTTGCACCAACAGCCGCATCGAAGACTTGCGAGCAGCTGCAGCGATCATCGAGGGCAAGACCAAGGCCGAAGGAGTTCGCTTCATGGTCGTGCCTGGTTCAGCGAAGGTTCGCCTGCAGGCCGAAGCAGAGGGTCTAGACAAGATCTTCAAAGACTTCGGAGCCGAGTGGCGTTTCGCCGGTTGCTCGATGTGCCTCGGCATGAACCCAGACCAGTTGGCACCGGGGGAGCGCTCGGCTTCAACCTCTAACCGAAACTTCGAAGGTCGCCAGGGCAAGGGTGCTCGCACCCACCTCGTTTCACCTTTGGTAGCCGCAGCCACCGCGATTCGCGGAACCCTCTCGGCACCGGCAGACCTAATCGACTCAGCGGAGGCCAACTAATGGAAAAGTTTGAAGTTTTCACCGGCGTCGGCGCACCGCTTCGCCGCAGCAATGTTGACACCGACCAGATCATCCCGGCGGTTTATCTAAAGCGCATCACCAAGACCGGCTTCGAAGACGCTCTATTCGCTGCTTGGCGCAATGACCCTGAGTTCGTGTTGAACCAGGATGCATACAAGAACGCCGAAGTTTTGGTCGCTGGCCCTGACTTCGGAACCGGTTCTAGCCGTGAGCACGCCGTCTGGGCGCTTCGAGACTACGGCTTCAAGTGTGTGCTTTCATCCAAGTTCGCCGACATCTTCCGCGGCAACTCGGGCAAGCAGGGCCTCATCGCCGGCGAGATCACCGACGCCGACACCGAAAAGCTTTGGGCCGCTCTAGAGGCCAACCCAGGTTCATCAATCACCATCAATCTGATCGACCAGACCGCCACGATTGGCGACCTATCGGTGCACTTCGACATTGACGAATACACTAAATGGCGTCTGCTAGAGGGCTTGGATGACATCGGGCTCACCCTGCGAGACGAGCAAGCAATCACCGATTTCGAGGCAAAGCGTCCGAGCTGGATGCCTAAAACCTTGCCAGCGAAGCACTAAGGAGACCCATGAGTCAGATCACCGTTCACGGTGGCAAGCCACTTGTCGGTCGCGTTGACGTAAAGGGCGCCAAGAACCTGGTCACCAAGGCCATGGTTGCCGCACTGCTTGGCGAATCAGCCAGCGTTCTCAAGGATGTTCCGTTCATCAGCGACGTAGAGATCGTTTCTCGCTTGCTTCAACTGCACGGCGTTGTAATCGAGCACGCCGCAGACGGCGTAATGACTCTTGACCCAACCAAGGTTGCCTCGGCACGTATGGCCGACATCGATGCCCACGCTGGTTCATCGCGCATCCCAATCTTGTTCTGTGGTCCACTGCTTCATCGTTTGGGCGAGGCATTCATCCCAGGCCTAGGTGGCTGCCACATTGGCGACCGACCAATCGACTTCCACTTCGAGGTGCTTCGCAACTTCGGTGCGGTTATCGAAGAGCTTGAAAACGGCACCCGCTTGTCTGCGCCTAAGGGTCTGCACGGCGCCAAGATCAAACTGCCTTACCCTTCGGTTGGTGCAACCGAGCAGGTGCTCTTGACCGCGGTTCGCGCCGAGGGCCTCACCGAGCTTTCGGGCGCAGCCATCGAGCCAGAGATCATGGACCTAATCGCCATCTTGCAGAAGATGGGCGCGATCATCTCGGTAGACACCGACCGCGTCATTCGCATCGAGGGCGTCAGCGAACTAAAGGGCTACTCGCACCGAGCAATCTTTGACCGCAACGAGGCGGCCTCATGGGCCTGTGCCGCATTGGCAACCAACGGAAACATCTTCGTCGGCGGCGCGCGTCAGCAAGACATGACCACCTTCTTGAACGTCTACCGCAAGGTCGGCGGAGCATTTGAAATCGAGGATGACGGAATCCGCTTCTGGCACCCTGGTGGCGACCTCAAGCCGGTTGTGCTCGAAACCGATGTGCACCCCGGCTTCATGACCGACTGGCAGCAGCCGCTTGTGGTTGCTCTAACCCAGGCCAAGGGTCTTTCGATTATTCACGAGACCGTCTATGAGAACCGCTTTGGTTTCACCGACGCTTTGGTTCAGATGGGTGCTCAAATCCAGATTTACAAGGAGTGCTTGGGTGGCACCGCCTGCCGATTCGGCCAGCGCAACTTCAACCACTCGGCGGTTATTTCTGGCCCGACACCTTTGCACGCTGCCGACATCCGAGTTCCTGACCTTCGCGGTGGATTCAGCCACATGGTTGCCGCACTGGCTGCGAAGGGCACCTCAAACGTCACCAACGTTCAGCTAATCTCACGAGGTTACGAGCACTTCTTGCAGAAGCTCACCGACCTCGGAGCCGACTTCACCTACAGCGAATAGGCCTGAGCGTGGCCAAGAAGACCAATCGCGAATATCTTCGAATGCCGAAGATCAATCCGAGCGAGCGTCACTTTGTTTTGGTGCTAATCGCATCGATTCTGATCCCTTTGGTTCGCACGCTTTTCAAGGTGGTTGCCACCGGACAAGAGAAGCTGCCTAAGAAGGGCGCATACGTTTTGGTTTCGAACCACGTGACCAACGTTGATGCTTTGGCGATGGCCTATTTCGTCTATGTGATCATGAGGCGAGCACCACACTTCTTGGCCAAGGGCAGCCTGTTCAAGGTGCCGGTCGTCGGCCCAGTGCTTCGAGCAGCCGGTCAGATTCCGATCTACCGCGGCGGACAGCGCAATGACGAACCGCTTCGCGCGGCACACTCATACTTGGATGCCGGTCACTGCATCTCGATCTTCCCCGAAGGCACCTTGACCCGCGACCCAGACCTCTGGCCGATGCGCGGCAAGACCGGTGCCGTTCGCCTGGCGCTAGAGACAAATGTGCCGGTCTTCCCGATTGCACACTGGGGCAGCGAAATGATCTTGCCGCAGTACGGGGCAAAGTTCCGCCCGGGTTTCTGGAAGCCGGTTCGCCTGGTGGTCGGCGATGAAATCGACCTATCGGCCTATCGCGGCAAGAAACTAACTCCGGCCGAGGTCCACGAGGCAACCGAATTGGTGATGCGAACCATCACCGAACTGGTGGCCCAGTTGCGCGGGACCGTTCCGCCACAAGAGCTCTGGGACCCGGTAAATCACGGTCAGTCGCAGACCGGAAACTTCAAAAAGAACGACAAGAAAGCGAAGAACTAATGGCAAAGATTGCCGTGATGGGTGCAGGCAGCTGGGGCACCACCTTCGCCAAGGTTTTGGCAGACAACCCTGAGAACCAGGTTGTCCTTTGGGCACGTCGCGAGGACGTGGCCGATGAGATCAACCAGGATCACCGCAACGGTGACTACCTGCCCGGCATTCACCTGCCAAAGTCGCTAACTGCCAACACGGATGTCGCGACAGTGCTCGAAGGCGCAGAGCTAGTGTTCCTCTCGGTGCCATCGCAGTCGCTTCGCGGAAACCTTCAGGAGTGGGGTCCGTTGTTGCCGAAGGACGCCATCCTGGTCAGCCTTATGAAGGGTGTCGAGAAAGACACCGGTCTGCGCATGAGCGAGGTTATTTCTTCGGTGACCGGTTTCCCGGAGGGGCAGATTGCAGTGGTTTCGGGCCCGAACCTGGCTCTAGAAATCGCCCAGGGTCAGCCAGCCGCTTCGGTTGCCGCTTCGACCAATAAGACCGCTGCTGAGGCAGTTGCCAAGGCCGCGACCAACGAATACTTCACCACGTTTATCAACAAGGATGTCATCGGCACCGAGTTCGGCGGCATCCTGAAGAACCTGATCGCTGTCGCCATCGGAATCGTGAACGGCGTCGGCTACGGCGAGAACACCAAGGCTTCGATCATGACCCGTGGACTTGCCGAAATCTCTCGCTTTGCCGTTGCCTATGGCGCCAAGGCCACCACCATGGTTGGTCTCGCCGGTCTTGGCGACTTGATCGCCACCTCGGAATCGCCACTGTCTAGAAACCACAAGGCGGGTGAGATGCTCGGCAAGGGCTACACGCTTCGCGAGGTGCTTCGCCGCATGTCTCAGACCGCAGAGGGCCTTTCTTCGGTTGCGCCTATTCTTCAGCTGGCCAGCGCCAAGGGCGTTTCGATGCCAATCGTTGAGCAGGTCCAGTTGGTGCTCGAGGGCAAGATGAACCCTAAGGACATCGCCCCGCACCTAACTCACGAAACCGATGGCCCGGTAGGCGAGTAGCCATGGCGAAGCTAAACCTGGTTCTGCTCTTTGGTGGGCGATCAAGCGAGCACTCGATTTCTTGCGCAACGGCTGCCGGCGTGCTCGGTGCGATCGATCGCAGCAAGTACAACGTCATCCCGGTGGGCATCACCAAGCAGGGTGTTTTCGTGCCTGCCGCAGACGATGCTGCAAAGTGGGCGCTTCGAAAGGGCGAGCTTGCCACCGTCCAGGATGAGGGCTCTCGAATCGAATTCGCTATGGATGGCAGCCGCGAAATTACGCGTCTAGATATTACCGGCGCGCGCAGTTCACTCGGTCAGGTAGACGTGGTTTTCCCGGTGCTGCACGGCCCATTCGGCGAGGATGGCACACTGCAGGGTTACCTAGAGTTGCTCGGTTTGCCGTACGTGGGCAATGGGGTTTTGGCTTCGGCTGCGGGCATGGACAAAGAGTTCACCAAGGCGCTGTTTGAGGCCGCTGGTGTTCCGGTCACCCCGCACGTTGTGATTCACCAGCGCGACTGGTTGACCAACCCGACCGCGGCTCTCGAGGCCGTTGCCGGGCTCGGCGGTTTGCCACTGTTTGTGAAGCCGGCCCGCGCCGGTTCATCGGTTGGTGTCTCAAAGGTCAAGGACATGTCAGAGTTCAAGGCGGCCGCCAAATTGGCCTTCGAGAATGACAACAAATTGGTAGTCGAAAAGGGTCTGGTCGGCCGCGAAGTAGAGTGCGCGGTCATCTCGGGTCGAGGTTCAGATGAACCGCGTGTTTCGATCGCCGGTGAGATTGTGGTTACCGGTCGCGACTTCTATGACTTCGAAGCTAAATACCAGGATGAAGACTCGGTCGACCTAATCATTCCGGCCAAGCTAACCGAGGCTGAATTGGCCGAGATGCAGTCAATCGCTCGCCGAGCCTTTAAGTCACTTGGTTGTGAAGGGTTGGCTCGAGTCGACTTCTTCTTGACCGCCGACGGCTTCTTCGTAAACGAGATCAACACGATGCCTGGCTTCACGCCATTGTCGATGTTCCCGTCACTTTGGCAGGCATCGGGCATTGAATATGCCGACCTAATCGACGAATTAATTCATCTGGCCCTAAACAAGAGCTAGTTCGTGACGGTGGAGCATTCCTTGGTCGCTTCAATGCTCTGAATCGCACTGCTCAAATCGCTCAGCGCGGTCACTCCCGCGGCCTTTGTCGAGTCAACAATTACCTCTGTGGCCGGGTTTCGGCCGAAGGTGATGAAGCGATAACTAGGTTTGGCACTTTCATCCACGAGCCAGTCGACTCCGTTTGCTGTCACGCAAGGGAGTTCGCTAACCTCCACCGGCGGTAGCCCGCAGCGCAAAAGCACGGCGGTCGGGTTTCCCCAGGCGCCGGTTGCTTGAGCATCGGTCGCGCGCTTCGTCAGTTCGGCTACCTGATCTGGAAGACGAACCGAAACTTCAGCGCAAGCGGGGTTATTCGAGTCGGCGGCAGCCTCGAGGCTGACGGTTGCGGTGCAGGCAGAAAGCGCGCCGGCTAGGGCAATGCCGGCCAATAGCGCGAGAGCGGTGCGTGAAATCTTCATCGAGAATAGGCTAACAGTGTGTCAAATCTAGAAACCGTTGCCCAGGTCGGCGAAAACGAAGCGCTTAAGCGCACCATCGCGCGACTAAACCCATCCGAGCATGCTTTGGTCGGGCCAGGCGATGACTCGGCCGTGATCTCGGCCCCGGATGGGCGCTTCACGGTAACCACAGACACCCTCATCGAGGGTCACGACTTCAAACTCGACTGGTCTACCGGCTATGACCTCGGCTGGAAAGCCGTTGCCAGCAATCTCGCCGACGTTGCGGCAATGGGCGCAGTTCCAACCGCCCTCGTGGTCGCGCTTTCAGTGCCCGGAACGACTCAGGTCACTTGGCTTGAACACTTTGCCGATGGGTTGAAGGCCGCCTGCCTAGCGCTCGCACCTGGCTGCGGAGTAGTCGGAGGAGACCTTGCCGCCAGTGATCAGGTAATGATCTCGGTGGCTGCCCACGGCTCGCTAGAAGGCCGGGAACCAGTGCTTCGTTCTGGAGCGCAGGTTGGCGACATTCTCGCCGTAGCCGGCACCCTGGGGCGCGCAGCGGCCGGCTTGGACTTGCTGCAGAGTGGCAATCGCGATGCGGTGTCCGCCTACGACGACCTGGTCAATGTTCAACGCCGTCCAAAGCCGCCGATTCAAGCCGGAGTAGCCGCCGCAACCGCGGGTGCCACGGCAATGCTTGACCTCTCGGATGGCCTCGCGCGCGATGCCGCCAGAATCGCCAAGGCATCATCCGTGACTATTCAGATTGATGCGCTGCAGCTGCAGGGTTTTGAGGCTGTTCTAGAAGAAGCGGCCCGCGCAATCGATGCGAACCCGAGCGATTGGGTTATCGGCGGTGGGGAAGACCACTCTTTGTTGGCCACTTTCCCGGCCGGAGCAGTTTTGCCACGTTCATTCAAGCCGATTGGCGTAGTTTTGCCTCAGGGTCCTGCGCCAGTGATGCTCGGTGCACAGCCCCTGCCAGAGCGCGGCTGGGATTCTAGCCGTGCAGCATCGAGTTGAGCTGAATTCCTTCGCCCTTGCGACCGACCACTTCGACGCGACCGGTGAGAGAGTTGCGACGGAACAAGAGACTTGGCTGACCCGATAGTTCGGCAGCCTTCATGACGCGCTCCTCGGTGCCATCGATGATGGTGACCTTGGTTCCGGCGGTTACATAGAGGCCAGCCTCAACCACGGTGTCGTCGCCGATTGAAATTCCAACTCCGGCGTTTGCCCCGAGCAGCGCACGTGCGCCGATTGCCACGCGCTCCTTGCCGCCACCAGACAATGTGCCCATGATTGATGCGCCACCGCCGATGTCTGCGCCGTCGCCGACGACAACGCCCTGCGAAATGCGACCCTCGACCATCGAGTTGCCGAGAGTGCCAGCGTTAAAGTTCACGAAGCCCTCGTGCATGATTGTGGTGCCTGGGCTCAGGTGCGCACCCAGGCGAACTCGAGAAGCATCCGCAATACGAACCTTGGCAGGGGTGACATAGTCAACCAGGCGAGGGAACTTGTCGATGGCATAAACGCTGATTCCCTGGCGGGTTAGCGCTGGGCGAAGTTCTTCTAGATCCGCAAGGGCAATCGGGCCAACGTTGGTGAATGCCACGATCGGGAGATTAGGAATTAGGCCATCCAAGTTGATGGTGTTTGGCTTCACGATTAGGTGCGAAAGCAAGTGCAGGCGCAGGTAGGCATCGGCTGTGCCGGCAACCGGAGCGGTTAGGTCAACCTCGGTTTTTAATATTTCGATGGTGACGCGGCGGCGGTCATCCTTGCCAGCAAGGGCCTGCAATTCTTCGCTCAGCGCGGCAGCTGCCGGAGCGCTGCCCAGAGCTGGCGATGGATACCAAACATCGAGAATGGTTCCGTCGTTTGCGGTGGTTGCGAGGCCGAGGCCCCATGCGCGTGAATCTAGAAAGCTTGCCTGAGTCATACCTATAAGGTTACAAGTTAGGCTCGTTGTATGGCTTCCGTAACTCTAAATCTCACCGGCGACGTAGCCGAACTCACCCG
>CAEZVN010000041.1_pt1 | contig 8898 bp, 5 predicted proteins | sample 7264741 | NCBI WGS metagenome assembly CAEZVN01 (sample SAMEA6813856, study PRJEB35770) | uncultured Rhodoluna sp. | biome: Freshwater; feature: Freshwater reservoir; material: water | place: Czech Republic | collected 2017-05-23 | depth 0.5m m | reverse complement strand
TGGATGTCCGCGGCTGCCCATTCGAGCCAGATCCATTCCGCCGCCCAGTGAGAAATGTCGATAAGGGAGAATGAACGCCCTTCCGCTCGGGCTCTCTCAAGAATCTCCTGCACTGGGTGGTGACGCAGGTCGGAAGTTATGTAGACGTCTGCCCCGCTCGCGTAAGCATCCTCAATCAAGGAGTCCCCCGCTCCACCGCAAAGGGCAACGCTTCGAACCGGCGATTCAAACGAACCCGCGACGCGAACTCCGGTGGCCGTAGATGGCAGCTTGCGCGCGATAGCTTGGGCAAGTTCACCGAGTGTGAGGTCGTTACTCAAGGACCCGATGCGACCGTGCCCGGTTTGTGGGCCTGTCTCAACTAACGGCCGAACGTTCAAAAGGCCGAAAGACGCTGCCAAGGCTGCTGATACCCCTCTTGGCACGATATCCGCATTGGTATGAGCGGCATAAATGGAAATGTTCGCTCGAATAGCTTTGGCAAGAACTGCTCCTTTGGAGCTGTTCTCCGAAACAGACTTGACGCCGCGCAAAAGCAGCGGATGGTGCGCGATGATCAAATCAAACCCACCCGCTACTGCCTCTTCGACTATTTCGTCGGTGACGTCCACGGTTAGGAGAATCCTCGAGACCCGGCTATTGAGGGAACCGCAAACTAACCCAGGCGCATCCCAGTCATCGGCTCCGGTGATCGGCCAAAATTCATCCAGGCTCTCAAGCAGCTCTCGCAAAACAACGGCCATTAATCAACCAACCCCAATACGTCTCTTAGATCGTTTCTGCGGGCCTCAATGGCCAGCACTTCTTGCTCTTGACGTTTAACACGTGGGATCCCAAAGAAAACCGGAAGCAACAGTCCTACGGCGAATGTAATTACGACACCGAAATTGCTTTGAGCCCAAAACTCGGCGTTTGAGGACAAATCGGCAAGGAAGCCAAGCCAGCTAAATTCAACCAAATCGCTCTTAAGTAGACCCCATCCAAGAGCCACAGCAAGCAACCAACCCGCAGTGTTGGTGATATTTACGGCCTTATAAAAACCGTAGTTGCGGCTCAGAGACACTTCGTGATATGCAATTCGGCGAATCAACACATCTGAGACAAAAACACCCGACCAGGCTGCGACCGGAACGGCTAGGAAAAGCGCATAGCCCTTCAGATTGAACCAAAAACCGCTTGCCCCCAAGTATGAGAACCCGAGCACCGCAAACGAAACGGCCAAGACCGCGATGATCGGTGTGGCTATCGAAGCTTTGAACTTCAGCTGAATCGACTCGAAGCTCATGCTCGAAGACCTTAGGGACATTGCGATTGTGGTGACCAGCGTGAAAATCAGCGAAATCTGAACGGCCACGGCGAGAGTAGATAGTGAGGAACCCGCGACTAATCCGTTGAACGAAGATGCAAAATCTGCATCCGTGAGAGTGCCAAAGGCTAGAAGCGCCAGGATGGCAAGCACCGCCGGAACCACACCCATGGAAAGCAAAGCCCACCCGGCAACCTTCCAGCCTCGAACATTCACCGGAAGTCCGCTCGCATAGTCGGATGAGGCAGAGGACCAGGCCAGACCGAAGATTGCAAAGATGACGACTCCCGCGCCCAATGCCCGAAGCCATGATCCCGATTGACCGACTTCGTCGGCAAAACCGGAGGTGCTCAATTTGGCTCCAGCCAATGAAATAGCTGTGATGATGCCTAGCCCTCCGCTGAGGCGCTGAGCCCAAACGAGTGTCTTTCCTCCCACGGATGAAAGCACAGCGGAGCCCAAGACAACGAAAACTAGCACTGCTACGGCTATCCAAGAAATTGGCTCCGAACCACCAGACATGTTTGCAGTCGTGGTGAGGTTCTGCGCGATAAGAAGGTAGCCGAGGGTCACGAGAACGAGTGCCCAGAACAGCCGTGACAAAACCAGGATGACTGCGGGGCCTAGATTTCCGAAGACACCAAATGCTGCTCTAGACAGCACGAGAGTCGGCAAAGAGGAACGTTTTCCGGCGATGGCACCAACGGCCACGACACCCGCTGATGCAAAGATACCTAGCAAGACCGCGGTTAGTGATTGTTCGAAGGTTAGACCCAAGCTGCGCAGCCAAAGGGCAAGGCCAAATGGAAGCAGTGATCCCGAGATTGGAAGCCAAACCCAGAATTGGCTTGATGATGGATCCTTCGCTAAGCGCTTGGTCTGAACGACCACTTCAACAGGAGACTCTCGGACGGCTTCCTGGATCTTCGGCTTGGGCTCCGATTCGACAATTTGGATTACGGAAGCTGGTTCCGGCTCGACAACTTGGATTACGGTCTCTGGCTCACCTTCAAATTGTCGAACCGCGAGTACCTCATCGAGTTCGGTTGCGATCTCTTCTTCGGAACCAAGTTCCGCCTGTTTCGCCTGCCATGCGCGAAGCTCAGATTTATCTGTTTCGCGGAGCTGGGCCTGTGCCTCAAGAATCTGCATCGCTGCAAGAATTCCGCCACCGTCGGCCTTTGCGCGGTCAAGTACTTCCTGCAGTTCAGCGTCATTGAGAGCACGCGGAGTCGGCGGAAATAGTTGTTCGGAATCCATAGGTAAATAGTAATGCCGGGGTGCTTACGCACCCCGGCATTTACCGTTTGTGGGCCCTACCGGGATCGAACCGATGACATCCACGGTGTAAGCGTGGCGCTCTACCAGCTGAGCTAAAGGCCCCTCTTTCGAGGGCTGCGGCGAACCGCAACCAGAAAAGACTACAACATTTCGCAGCCTTTTGGCGAATCCTCTAGAGGCTTGCCAATGCGCGGTCGTACTCATCCAGGCTACGAGCTTGACCTGGAGCGGTCACGAACTTCGCAACCAGTTCACCATCGGTGTTGATCACGAAAGTCGCACGGTTTGAGATGCCGGCTTCCTCGAGGAACACACCGTATGCCTGCGCAACGGCACCGTGTGGCCAGAAGTCAGCAAGGACAGAGAACTTGTAGCCCTCGTGCTCGGCAAACTGCTTCTGCACGTACTTCGAGTCAACGGAGATGGCCAAGAGCTCTACGTTCTCCTTGTCGAACTTTGCAAAGTTGTCGCGGATCTCACAAAGTTCTCCGGTGCAGATGCCCGAGAAAGAAAGTGGGTAAAAGACAAGCACTACGGGCTTCTTGCCTCGGAAGTCGCTTAGCTTGACGGTTTCGCCATACTGGTTGGCTAGCTCGAAGTCTGGAGCGTGGTCGCCGATGATCAAGGTCATGATTTAGTCCGTTCTACAAAAATTGGCATAAGTCTTTTCAACTCTGAACTAGCAAAACACACAAATGCTTCCCCATGTCGGCATAAACTCTTATGAGGCTTTACCAAAGCTTTTCGTTAATCTTTGTCCATCCCCCACGAAAGAGGATGTCGGTGTCCATTAACAACCAGGATGCATTTGCGGTCAACACCCCTGACCAAGACCCACAGGAAACCAGCGAGTGGCTAGAGTCGCTCGATGCTATCGCTCGAGTTCACGGCCGTGGTCGCGCTCGCGAGATCATGCTGAACCTGCTGCGTCGCTCTCACGAACTTCAGTTGAATGTGCCGATGGTTCCAACCACCGACTACATCAACACCATCGCGCCTGAGAATGAGGCGGAGTTCCCTGGTGACGAAAAGGTAGAACGCACTTACCGCGCTTGGATGCGCTGGAATGCCGCGATGCTCGTTCACCGCGCGCAGCGCCCTGGCATCGGTGTCGGCGGACACATCTCAACCTTCGCATCTTCAGCATCACTTTACGAAGTCGGCTTCAACCACTTCTTCAAGGGCCAGAACCACCCATCTGGCGGCGACCAGATCTTCATCCAGGGCCACGCTTCTCCTGGCCCATACGCTCGCGCCTTCCTCGAAGGTCGTTTGAGTGAGCAGCAGCTTGATGGCTTCCGCCAAGAGAAGTCACACGCGGGTGGCGGCTTGTCGTCTTACCCACACCCACGCTTGATGCCTGAGTTCTGGCAGTTCCCTACCGTTTCGATGGGAATCGGCCCAATTAACGCGATTTACCAGGCGCAGTTCAACCGCTACCTTGCCGGTCGCGGATTCAAGGACACCGCCGAGCAGCACGTCTGGGCCTACCTTGGCGATGGCGAGCTAGATGAGGTCGAATCACGCGGTGCGCTTCAGCTCGCTGCTAACGACAAGCTGGACAACCTTACTTTCGTTGTGAACTGCAACCTTCAGCGTCTTGATGGTCCGGTTCGAGGTAACGGCAAGATCATCCAGGAGCTCGAGAGCTTCTTCCGCGGTGCTGGCTGGAATGTCATCAAGGTCGTATGGGGCCGCGAGTGGGACACCCTGCTCAAGAATGACGTCGATGGCGCACTTGTTGAGCTCATGAACTCGACCCCGGATGGCGACTACCAGACCTACAAGACCGAAGATGGCGCATTCGTGCGCGAGAACTTCTTCGGCCGTGACCCGCGCACGGCAAAGCTCGTCGAGCACCTCACTGACGATGAGATCTGGGGTCTAAAGCGCGGAGGCCACGACTATAAGAAGGTCTACGCGGCATACAAGGCTGCCATGGAGCACAAGGGTCAGCCAACAGTTATTTTGGCGAAGACCATCAAGGGCTTCACCCTTGGTAAGTCATTCGAGGGCCGCAACGCGACTCACCAGATGAAGAAGATGACCTTGGACAACCTCAAGGGTTTCCGCGACGAACTTCACATTCCAATCACGGATGCGCAGCTCGAGGAAAACCCTTACCAGCCGCCATACTTCCACCCTGGACAAAACGCTCCAGAAATCGAATACATGCACGAACGTCGTCGCGAACTTGGCGGCTACCTTCCAGAGCGCCGCAGCAAGTACGTTGACTTTAAGCTTCCTGAAGAGAGCACTTATAAGGTCGCAAAGGGCGGTTCTGGCACTCAAGAAGTGGCGACCACCATGGCCTTCGTTCGTCTTCTGAAGGACTTGTTTAAGTCGCCTGAGTTCGGTGAGCGCATCGTTCCAATCATCCCTGATGAGGCGCGCACCTTCGGCATGGATGCATTCTTCCCTACCGCCAAGATCTACAACCCGAACGGTCAGCACTACATCTCGGTTGACCGCGAACTCCTGCTCAACTACAAGGAGAGCGCTTCAGGTCAGATTTTGCACACCGGCATCAACGAAGCCGGTTCGGTCGCAGGATTCACGGCTGTAGCTACTAGCTACGCGACTCAGGGTCAAGCCATGATCCCGTTCTACGTGTTCTATTCGATGTTCGGTTTCCAGCGCACCGCAGACGCAATCTGGGCGGCTACCGACCAGTTGTCTCGCGGATTCATGATCGGTGCAACAGCAGGTCGAACCACCTTGACCGGTGAAGGTCTGCAACACGCGGATGGTCACTCACCGCTGCTGGCATCGACCAACACCGGCGTAATTGCCTACGACCCGGCATACGGCTATGAGATCGGTCACATCATCCGTGGCGGCATCGAGCGCATGTATGGCGGAAACCACCCAGACCCGAATGTCATTTACTACGTAACCGTCTACAACGAGCCTTATGTTCAGCCCGCTGAGCCTGAGAACGTTGACGTCGAGGGCATCCTTCGTGGAATGCACAAGATCAGCACTAACGAGGCAAGCGGCCGCAAGGCTCAGATTCTCGCTTCTGGTGTAGCTGTTCCTTGGGCTCACGAAGCTCAGAAGCTACTTCAGGAAGACTGGGGCGTTTCGGCTGACATCTGGTCGGTCACCTCATGGACAGAACTTCGCCGCGACGGGCTTGCTCGCGACGAGCGTCAGTTCCTTTACCCGAACGAGCACGTTGAGCCTGCTTACATCACTAGCAAGCTTCAGGGTTCAGAGGGTCCAGTTCTTGCTGTCAGCGACTACATGCATGCCGTTCAGGACCAGATCCGCCCTTGGGTTCCGGGAGACTTCGCGACTCTTGGTGCAGACGGCTTCGGCTTCTCGGACACCCGTGCTGCGGCTCGTCGTTTCTTCAAGATCGACGGCCCTTCAATCGTGGTCCGAGTTCTCGAGCAGCTAGTTGCACGTGGCGAAATCGACCCATCAGTTCCTCAGATGGCAATCGACCGCTACCAGTTGCATGATGTGACCGCAGGTACTTCAGGTAACGCTGGTGGCGAAAGCTAAACAAGCCACCCTCGATTGGCTTAAATCGATATCGGGTGAGTTAGCGACAACCACGCTTAACCGCTTGGATGACCTGCTGCCCTGGTATCGAGACATGCCCGCTTCGCGACGCGCGTCTGTTGGACTCGTGGCTCAGGCGGGCATTTCGTCTTTCGTCGCCTGGTACAAAGATCCTGCGTCTCAACCATGGGTCGCTGCTGACGTGTTCAGTGCCGCTCCGAGAGAGCTGCTGGGCTCAATCTCGCTGCAAGAGACGCTTCAACTAATCCGTGTTGTGGTGCAGGTCGTAGAGGACCGCGTTGTCGAACATGACGAGACCCTTCGTGAAGCGGTCTTGTTATATTCACGAGAGATCGCATTCTCGGCTGCCGACGTGTACGCGAAAGCAGCCGAGGCCCGAGGCCTGTGGGATGCAAGACTCGAAGCCCTGGTTGTCGATTCGATTCTGAGTGGCGAAAACGAGGAAGAACTCTCATCTCGCATTGCTGCGCTCGGATGGCGTGCTCGGGGTTCCGTAGCCGTTCTAATCGGTGACACATCTGAGTCAGTCGACATCGAAGCCATTCGCCGACTTGTTCGTCGCCAAGATGCCGACATCCTGGTTGGAATTCACGGAAGTCGCCTTATCGCTGTTCTTGGGCGTGTAAATCCATCCGTGCCAGCCGGCTCGAACAACGGATTCATGAAACTGGCCACGGCACTGGAGCCTCTATTCGGCGCAGGTGCGATGGTTCTCGGGCCAGAGGTTGCCGAGGTTTCACAGGCTCACCAGTCTTCCAAGGCAGCCCTCGCTGGTTTCGCAGTGGTCAGAGCGTGGCCGAAGGCGCCGCGGCCGATAGCAGCCGATGACCTCCTTGCCGAGCGAGCCTTGGCTGGTGACATGTTGGCGAAGGCGACCCTGATCCAGCGAATTTACCGACCTCTAGCCGAGCACTCACCCGAACTCCTTGAGACTCTGGGGACCTATCTAGAGACTGGCAGATCGCTCGAGACAACAGCACGTGAGCTCTTTGTGCATGCCAATACCGTCCGCTATCGCCTCAAGCGGATCAGCGAAATTATTGGCTGGGATGCGACCGGCGCCCGCGAGGCGTTCATCCTGCAGGTCGCGATGGTTTTAGGCTCTATGAGTGAAACAGATTCAAGGAAGCGAAGGTAACTCTCAATGATCGTTGTCGTGTGTCCGGGCCAAGGCTCGCAGACCCCAGGATTCATGCTTCCTTGGCTAGATCTTCCAGCTTTTCGCGCGTCAATCGAGGGCATGCAAGCGGCGTCGGGAATCGACCTAATTGCCCACGGAACAGTCAGCGACGCTGACACCATCCGTGACACCTCAGTAGCACAGCCGCTAATCGTTTCGGCAGGTGTCGCGACTCTAGCGGCCCTATTCGACCTATCCGGTTCAGTATCAGAGAAGATTTCGGGCGTTGCCGGCCATTCTGTTGGGGAAATTACCGCTGCAGTGGCAAGCGGCATCTTCACAGCCGAACAGGGAATTAAGTTCGTCAAGGAACGCGGCGATGCAATGGCTTTGGCTGCAGGCTTGGAGCCAACCTCAATGGCTGCGATCCTGGGCGGTGACCAGGCAACGGTTGAGGCTCGCCTTTCCGCTCTAGGCCTCGAACCTGCAAACTACAACGGTGGCGGACAGATTGTGGCCGCTGGTTCGGCCGCTGGAATCGGTGAACTTCAGGCTTCAGGCCCAGAAGGTTCTCGAGTGATCCCACTGCAGGTTGCCGGCGCATTCCACACTCGTTACATGGCTCCTGCTGTTTCGACGCTCGCTGCTTACGCTGCAGGTTTGACAGTTTCAGATCCGAGCACCAAGCTATGGACCAACGCTGGCGGGCGAAGCATCACCTCAGGCCCTGAATTCGTCGAGCTAATGGTGAACCAGGTTAAGAGCCCGGTTCGTTGGGACCTATGCATGGCCGCAATGGTGGAAGCAGGCGTTACCGCCCTAATCGAGGTGGCCCCGGCTGGAACCCTCGTCGGGTTGGCAAAACGTTCGATGCCGGGCATCGAAACCTTGGCCATCAAGTCCCCTGACAACCTGGACGCAGCTCTCGAGCTGATCGCAAACCACGCATAGATAGAGAAACCATGACACAGCCAGTTTTGAAGCAATACGCTCCAGTTAAGTTCTCTCGCATTTATGCCCTCGGCGCAGCTCGTGGAGACCTAACCGTCACCAACGATGACATCGCCGGCCCTATCGATTCAAGCGACGAATGGATTCGCCAGCGCACCGGAATCGTCACTCGTCGTCGCGCATCAGCAGATCGCAGCCTAATGGACATGGCAGTCGAAGCGTCGCTCGAGGCCATAAAGGGAGCCGGTATCGAAGCGAGCGAAATCGGCGCCGTGCTTTTCAGCACAATCACCCACCCACATCAAACACCTTCGGCGGCCGCACTTCTTGCGGACAAGATTGGCGCCAATCCAGCACCTGCCTTCGACATCTCAGCTGCATGTGCTGGTTACTGCTACGGCATCGCGCAAGCGGATGCTTTGGTTCGTTCCGGTATGGCGAAGTACGTTCTTGTCATCGGCGGCGAGAAGCTTTCAGATTTCATTGACCCGACCGACCGCACCATTTCCTTCCTACTAGGTGACGGCGCAGGCGCCGCAATCGTTGGCCCATCGGAAACTCCGGGCATCAGCCCAACCGTTTGGGGTTCCGACGGCTCTCACTGGGATGCCGTTGGCATGACCGCATCATTGCTGGAACTTCGAGACGGCACTGCAACCTGGCCAACTCTTCGCCAAGAAGGCCTGACCGTTTTCAAGTGGGCGGTTTG
>CAEZVN010000040.1_pt1 | contig 9124 bp, 9 predicted proteins | sample 7264741 | NCBI WGS metagenome assembly CAEZVN01 (sample SAMEA6813856, study PRJEB35770) | uncultured Rhodoluna sp. | biome: Freshwater; feature: Freshwater reservoir; material: water | place: Czech Republic | collected 2017-05-23 | depth 0.5m m | reverse complement strand
GCGCAGGACCAATCAAGAACGAGATCAAGCCGGTTGGCCAGAACGGCTGGAAGGGCCTCAAGTAACTTGGGCCTCTACCTGTTGGCGCTCGTAGTTTCGCTACTTGGGCTGGTCGGCCTCGACAGAAGGCACAAGCTGGTTTTCTTTCGTGACTGGCTCGCAGGTGCCGTTTCAATCTCGGTAGGCGTGGCCTTCTTTCTGATTTGGGACATCTTTGGCATCGCCAATGGAATCTTTTTCCGCGGCGAAACTGTCGGGCTAACCGGTCTGCTGCTGGCTCCGGAGCTGCCGATCGAGGAAGTTCTCTTCCTATCCCTGCTCTGCTATTCAACCCTCGAGGTCTTTCTCGGATTGGGCAGATTTGTGCACGGCAGAAGAGACAAACGAGCCGGGGCGAAATCATGAACTACTTCGTGCTAAATCTCGTTTTTATTGCTGCTTCCTTTTTCGCGCTATTGCTGGTTCCTAAGAACCGCTGGCCCGCATACTTGGTCGCGATGGTGCCGATGCTCGCGCTAACCGCCATTTTCGACAACCTGATTATCGCCTCGGAAATCGTGGCTTACGACGCCAGCAAAATCTTAGGGCTGTTCATTGGTTTGGCTCCCATCGAAGACTTCGCCTATACGATTGCGGCAGTGCTGATTGTTCCTTCGGTTTGGTCGGCCATGACTAGGCGCAAACAAAAGCAGGCGGAGAAGAAGTGATCGAAACCATCAAGACGCTCTTTTGGGTGTCGCGACCGATTTCTTGGATCAACACCGCCTACCCCTTCGCGGTTGCCTATTACCTGAGCACCGGCGTTATCGATGCTCCCCTGATTATCGGCACACTCTTCTTCCTTATTCCATACAACCTGCTCATGTATGGAATCAACGACGTCTTTGATTATGAAAGCGACCTTCGTAACCCTCGCAAGGGTGGCATCGAGGGCGCGTTGCTTGAACCGCGATTCCATCGCCTAACCGTGGTTGCAGCCGTATTTAGTTCAGTGCCTTTTGTGCTCTACCTAACCTTCGTCGGCACCTCCGAATCAACCGGCTGGCTCTACTTCTTCCTATTCACGGTAATCGCCTATAGCGCTCGCGGCCTGCGCTTCAAAGAGAAGCCGTTCCTCGACTCACTGACCTCGGCAAGCCACTTTGTTGGTCCTGCCGTATTCGGGCTCTCTCTGGCCGGGGCCGACCTGGCCAACCCAAACTTTTTGCTCTACCTTGGCGCGTTCACGCTCTGGGGTGTTGCCTCTCACGCATTCGGCGCGGTGCAAGATGTTCGAGCCGATAGAGAAGGTGGCATCTCGTCAATTGCCACGGTCATCGGTGCTCGCAACACCGTGCGATTCTCATTCCTTGCGTATCTGATTGCCGCTGGGTTCGTTGCTCTAGCCGGAATGCCGAATCTACTTTGGGCCGCAGTTCCATACCTGGTGATTGTCGGGCGACACTGGAACATCACCGATGCCACCTGTGAAGATGCAAACCGCGGCTGGAAGCTTTTCATCTGGCTGAACTTCTTTGCCGGTGCCGTGGTCACTCTCGCCTGGATCTAATCCTCGAGCTCTAACTCATCCCGGTGCTGCCACACAATCAAGTTTGACCGGCTGAAACCTCGGCCGCATAGCCCACAGGCCAAAGGGCGGCTCGGCTGCCGATAGCGATAGTGCGTGTGGCCGTTCTTGCAGGTGCCCACCCAGGTTGCCGTCTCCTGGGCGATCTCGGTGCCGGTGAAGCGCTCTGCCCGGTAGCCGATCGACTTTGCAGTAGCCAACCACTTTTTACTGTGCCCGTCGCGCTTGCCACACATCGCGTGCGCAACCTCGTGCAGCACCACCTGCATCGATTCATCGATGGTGTGAATGTCGACCAAGTATCGCGAGATGGTGATGGTCTTGTTCGTGTAGTTGCAAAGCCCGGCCCGACGCTTTGCGCTGTCAAAACCGAACTGCCAATTTTCCAGATCGATGTGTTCGGCCATCTTGCGTTCGGCAAGGGCTCGGATGAAGTCGTATCGGTCGCAAGACATGCGCAAGAAGCGATGCTTGCCTTCGCTGAATTCTCGGCCGGGTTGAAAACCAGATTTCTCGTATGCGCCAATCGCTCGGGCATTCTCGGTGAGCACCTCTAGCGTGATTTTTGAAAGCTTGGTGTTATTGAAAACATGCTCGAGGACGAGTTGGATAGCCTCACCGCCGAGGCCACGCCCGAACCAATCGGAGCCACGGAGAGCGATTCGAAGATTCATCGAATTCTTCTTTTCGTCGAATTCATTCAGGACGATTTCGCCGGCAAATTCGCCCGTGCTTTGTTCGATGATCGCCCAGTCACTTCGACCTGCAGTGGTCGCACGAGAACTCAACCATTCAATGATTTGGGGCCTCGAGAAAACCGCCTTGGTTGCCGTTAACCGGCGGCCTTCGGGGTCCCCCAGCATCTCCAAATAGGGCTCGAGGGCACTCTCATCGAGCTGAACGAGTCGAACCAAGTCGCCATCCATGGATGGGGTGGCCTGGCTCGAAGAAATATTCATGACGAGGTCAACGATACAAGTTGATTTAGACACGCCGAAAGTAGCGTGTTCACCCTCCGTTCACCACTACATTTATGGCTATGACTCAAACAACCTCAGGCTCTGCTAAGGCAACCTCAATCGAAGTAAACGACGTAGCTCCGATCTCCGCAGGCGAACGTCACGGTAAAGCGTGGCACCTATTCACTGTATGGACTACCCCGAACCTAGAGTTCGCTACCGTATTCGTTGGCGCACTTGCCATCGGGTTCGGCCTCAATGTCTGGCAAGGTCTACTAGCTGTTCTAGTTGGTAACGCTCTTGCAGGCATCACCCACGGCATCCTAAGCACTTGGGGTCCATCAGCTGGTCTTCCTCAGATGGTTCTAAGCCGCAACGCATTTGGCAAGTGGGGAAACCTAATCCCTGCTGGTATGTCAACCCTGGTTGCCGGTATCGGCTGGTTTGCGGTTAACACCGTTTCCGGAACCTTCGCCCTTCAGTCACTGTTCCCTGCAGTTGGCGTTTTGGGTGCACTTGCGATCATCATCATCCTTCAGGTTGGTGTTGCATTCGTTGGTCACAACCTGATCCAGAAGTGGGAGCGTTACCTTTCTTACTTCCAGGCAATCGTTTGGATCATCGTTATCGTTACCGTTCTTGGTCAGCAGGGCGCATTCGAGGTAGCTCCGGCTGCTGACGCTGCATTCCCATGGGCTGGATTCACTCTTACCGCTGGTGCCGCTTACGGTTACACCGCTGGTTGGACTGCATTCGCTTCTGACTACACTCGCTACCTACCTGCTAACACCAACAAGCGTTCTCTTGGATGGGCTGCTGGTCTAGGTAACTTCACCGCAACCACCCTCATCATGGGTGTTGGTGTTCTTGCATTCAACGCTCTAACCGGAAACCCTGGTGACTTCTGGGGTATTGCAAACCCAACCACCGCGTTCACCGCTCTGTTCAACCCAACCTTCGCAGCGATTGTTCTTCTTTCAATCGTTATCGGTTCGGTTTCAGCAAACATCCTGAACGTCTACTCGGGCGCAATGTCATTCTTGGCAATGGGCTTCAAGTTCGGCTTCAAGACTCGTCGCGCCATTATGGTGCTGCTTGCCGGTCTTGCCGGTGGTGTGCTTTCTTTCCTAGGTGTTCAGAACGGCGACGTTGCACACCAGCTAGACAGCTTCCTACTAGTGGTTTCTTACTGGGTATCACCATGGATCGCAGTTGTTCTAACCGAGCGCATCTTGTCTAAGGGCAAGAACGCTGGTGAGCGCGCTTTGGCTCCTAAGAACTCATGGGCTGGCGCGGCGGCATTCGTTATCGCAACCTCAGTTTCAATCTGGGGCTTCGCTAACCAGGTGCTTTACACCGGTCCGTTGGCTAAGGACTCTGGCCTAGGCGACCTAACCGCAGTAGTTGGATTCGTTCTAGCTGCAGGTTTGTTCGTTGTGTTCTCAAAGCTAGACAAGAACAGCAAGAACTAATCACCTTCTAACCGAATAATCGATCGAGAGGCCTCGGCAATGGAATTCAAAGTTGGACAAATCTTCGCTACTGATGAAGAAAAACTCCAAGTTGCCATTGCCGAGGCACATCTCGGTCTAGCCGAAGGTGGAATCCCAATTGGGGCTGCACTCTTCGATGACCAGGGTCGACTGTTAGGCAGTGGCCGAAACCGCCGAGTTCAAGACGGCGACGCATCAATGCACGGCGAGACCAGCGCTTTCAGAAACGCAGGTCGCCAGCGCAGCTATCGCAAGGTAACCCTTGCCACCAGCCTCTCCCCTTGCTGGTATTGCTCAGGTCTGATTCGCCAGTTTGGCATCGGCCGAGTCATCGTGGGAGACGACAAAAACTTCATGGGCGGTCAAGACTGGGTTGCCGAACACGGCGCCGAAGTGCACGTCCTCAACGACCCAGGTCTGATCGAGATTATGGGCGAATTCATTGATGCCAACCACGAACTATGGTTTGAGGACATCGGCAAGGATTAGCCTTTGAGTCAAAATGACACTAAGATAAATCCTACTTAGAGTCATTCGGACTCTTACTAGTCGATTGGCCGTGATTTGAGCATCGCAACTGCGCGCTCCACCGAGACGCCAACGCTAGCCGTTTCAACGGTTATCTTCACCCTGCGACCGAACGATTCTGGCGCACTTCAACTTGCCACTCCCCTGGTTAGACGCATCCGTGCACCTTTCGAAGGGCAGTGGGCATTGCCGGGCGGGCCTCTTCAGGTCAATGAGGATTTGGCCACCTCAGCCTCGCACACACTTCGCGACACAACCGGGCTCGAGCCTCGCTACCTGGAACAGCTCTATGCATTCGGCAGCGTCGACCGCGCCGGCGGAGCCTCGGCAGAGCGCGTGGTCTCGATTGTCTACTGGGCGCTGGTCGGAGCCGATGAAGCCGAACTCGCGATTGACAGCGAGAACGTTCAGTGGTTCTGGGCCGATGAATTGCCTCGGCTCGCATTTGATCACAATCAGATCGTCGAGTATGCGCTCGGGCGCCTCCGCAACAAGCTTGAATACAGCCGAATCGCTCACGTCTTCTTGAGTGAGGCGTTCACGCTCGCGCAGTTGCGAGAAGTTTACGAAGCGGTGCTCGGCCGCGAGCTCGACCCAGGCAACTTCCGCCGCATGGTCGAATCAACCGGCACCGTAGAAGAGACCGGTGAAGTTCTTGCCGGCACCCGACACCGACCACCGAAGCTTTACCGCGCCACCATCCAAGCAGGGGAAACCAAATGACGACAGCATCTGTCAATGAACGCATCCAGCTAATCGTGAAGGGCCAGTCGAAAGACTCGACCTGCAGCACCTCACTCGCCAAAGGCCCTTGGGAGTTCGATGGCGGCCCGGCTGCTTACGGGCCAGGTTCGTCGAGCGAGGATGTCATCCCGGCCGATGCACCACGTCAGGGCGTGCTGCCAGATGAATACAAGACCGCGAGCCAGGATGAATTGCACGCGCGAATCGTTGCCGCGAAGGAAACCCTTGGCGACAAGGTGGTCATCCTTGGTCACTTCTATCAGCGCGAAGAGATTGTTCAGCACGCCGACTATCTTGGTGACTCTTTCCAGCTAGCCGTGGCAGCCAAGGGCCGCCCAGAGGCTGAGCACATCGTGTTCTGCGGCGTTCACTTCATGGCCGAGACTGCAGATATTTTGTCGAACGAAGACCAAAAGGTCATTCTGCCAAACCTTGCCGCCGGTTGCTCAATGGCTGACATGGCGGATTCCGACTCGGTCGAAGACTGCTGGGAACAGCTCATGGATCTCTATGGCACCGATGCCGATGCAGATGGTCGGGTGCCGGTCATCCCGGTGACCTACATGAATTCGTCTGCAGCATTGAAGGCATTCTGCGGGCGCAACGGCGGCATCGTCTGCACCTCTTCGAATGCCGAGGTTGTGCTGAAGTGGGCTTTCGAACGTGGTCAGCGCGTGCTGTTCTTCCCTGACCAGCACCTAGGGCGCAACACCGCAAAGGCCATGGGCATCAGCGTTGACGAGATGCCGCTTTGGCACGGTCGCAAGGAGCTCGGCGGCAACACTGCAGACCAACTGAACGATGCCAAGGTAATCCTTTGGAACGGCTTCTGCTCGGTTCACAAGCGCTTCACGGTCGCACAGATCGACAAGGCCCGTGCCGAGTTCCCTGGCGTCCGCGTCATCGTGCACCCGGAGTCGCCAATGGCGGTTGTCGACGCCTCGGATGAGTACGGCTCAACCGACTACATTCGCAAGGCCGTGGCCGCGGCTACCGAGCCAACCACATTTGCAATCGGCACCGAGATCAACATGGTTCAGCGCTTGGCGGCACAGTATCCGCAGCACAACATCTTCTGCCTAGACCCGGTGGTATGCCCATGCTCGACCATGTATCGAATCCACCCTGGATACCTCGCCTGGGTGCTCGAGCGTCTCGTTGCCGGCGAAACCGTGAACCAGATTGTGGTTGATGAGACCGTGGCAACCGATGCCCGCGTTGCTCTAGAGCGCATGTTGGCGGCGAAGCCTCTCTAGGCACATCCATGAAAAAACTTGTAGTTATCGGAAGTGGCATTGCCGGCCTCATCGCGGCCGTCGAAGGCAGCCGCACTCACGAGGTTGTCTTGGTCACCAAGTCGACCTTGTCTGAGAGCAACACCCACTATGCCCAGGGTGGCATTGCTGCGGTGGTGGCCGACGATGACTCGATTGCCGAACACGTTGCCGACACCCTTTCGGCCGGTGCCGACTATTGCTATGAGCCAGCCGTACAGGTGCTTTGTGAAGAAGGCCCGCAGAGAATCAACGACCTGGTTCGCTTCGGAGTCGATTTCGACAAGAAGGGTGCGGCTTTCGCCCTCGGCATGGAGGCCGCGCACTCGCATGCTCGCATTCTGCACGCCGGCGGCGACACCACCGGTGCCGACATCAGCCGCGCGCTGGTCGAAACCCTTCGAGCCACGGCAACCGAGATTCACGAGCACACTTTTGTGGCCGATTTCGAGGTCGTCAACGGCGAGGTCAAGGGCGTTCACCTCATGGATGCCTCCGGCAAGCACTTCGTCGAGGCCGATGCGGTCATCCTGGCCAGTGGAGGTGCCGGTCAGCTCTATCGCCACACGACCAACCCTTCGGTTACCACCGGTGACGGCGTTGCTGCGGCATTCCGTGCGGGCGCCGAACTCGCCGATGTTGAGTTCTATCAGTTCCACCCGACAGCACTCGCTGTGCCTGGCTCGTTCCTGATTTCCGAGGCGGTTCGAGGCGATGGAGCAGTGCTCATCAACAACAAGGGTGAGCGTTTTATGCAGAAGATTCACCCGTTGGCCGAGCTTGCTCCGCGCGACGTGGTGGCTCGAGGCATCCAGGCCGAGATGATTTCTCAGGGAGGGCAGCCGGTTCTGCTTGATGCAACCGGCCTCGGCTCGGAGTTCCTAACCAAGCGATTCCCGAGCATCAGCAAGACCACTCGTTCATACGGGCTTGACTGGGGCAAGAACCCGATTCCGGTGACCCCGGCCGCGCACTATTGGATGGGTGGTGTCGCCACCGACATTTGGGGCCGCACCTCGATCAAGGGCCTTTTTGCCGTCGGCGAGGTGGCCTGCACCGGAGCCCACGGAGCCAACCGTCTGGCCTCGAACTCGCTGCTCGAATCGATTGTGTTTTCTCGTCGCGCTGTTCAGGTCTTGGATGATGCCTGGCCGGCACAGGCAGCAAGTCAGCGCTGGCGTGACTCCGGGCTGCTCACCGAAATCGAACTTGAAGATGAAGCCGACAGCTCGATTCCGCGCGCCGACCGCAACGTCGTCGACCGCGTTGAGCTGCAGACTTTGATGTGGGATAACGTGGGGCTCGCTCGCACCGAATCGCAACTTGTCGACACCCGTTTGGCTTTGGCCGGCTGGCGTTCGGCCGATGCCTCAAACCGCCTCTTCACCGACTGGGAAGACGCAAACCTTTTGACGCTCGCTCGAGCAGTCACCGAATCTGCCCTGGCCCGCGAGGAATCGCGCGGTGGCCACTATCGACTCGACTTCCCAAACACCAACCCGGCGATGGCCAAGCCAATCACCATCGTTCGAAAGGCAAAGTAATGCTTTCTAACCAGATCATCGAAGAAGTAGTTCAGCGCGCGCTCATCGAGGATGCACCTTGGGGCGATGTGACCAGCGAGCACCTCATCCCGGCGAATGCCACCGCAACCGCCGAGCTATCTGCGCGTGAAGCCGGCGTATTCAGCGGTGCCGATGTTTTTGCAGCCGCTTTCTTGCTCACCGACCCATCGGTTGACGTTCAGCTGTTCCTCGAGGATGGCGACACTTTCGTTGCTGGCCAGGAACTTGGAGTAGTCACCGGTTCGGCACGGTCGATCCTCACCGCCGAGCGCATCGGCCTCAACTTTGTGCAGCGCATGAGCGGCATCGCGACTCTGACCGCCAAGTATGTCGAGGCCGTGGCCGGAACCAATGCCCGAATCGTCGACACTCGCAAGACCACCCCAGGTTTGCGCGCCTTTGAGCGTCACGCCGTGGTCTCAGGCGGTGGCCGCAACCACCGATTCAGCCTCTCGGATGCAGTTATGGCCAAAGACAACCACCTCGCGATTCTCACGGCCGGTGGCAAGGACCTGACCACCGAACTTCGTCGCGTGAAGAACGAACTGCCACACACCATGAAGCTCGAGGTTGAGGTGGATCGCCTTGACCAGATCCCGGCCGTCTTGGCAGCGGGCGTCGACATCATCATGCTGGACAACTTCAACCTAGATGACTTGCGTGCAGGGGTAGCCCTGATTGCCGGAAAGGCAGTTGTCGAAGCCTCGGGTGGCGTAAACCTAGAGACCGTGGCGGCAATCGCGGCTACCGGCGTCGACGTCATCTCGGTAGGGGCTCTAACCCACAGCGCGCGGGCGCTTGACCTCGGCCTAGACGTCAACATTTCACATTAGGAACCCTTTCGACCCATGATCTATCTGGACAACGCAGCCACCACCCCGGTTCGCACCGAGGCACTTCAGGCTGCCTGGCCATTCCTGACCAATGAGTTTGGTAACCCTTCGAGCACCCACGAGCTGGGAGGTCGAGCATCTACCGCCTTGGATAGCGCCCG
>CAEZVN010000039.1_pt1 | contig 9148 bp, 11 predicted proteins | sample 7264741 | NCBI WGS metagenome assembly CAEZVN01 (sample SAMEA6813856, study PRJEB35770) | uncultured Rhodoluna sp. | biome: Freshwater; feature: Freshwater reservoir; material: water | place: Czech Republic | collected 2017-05-23 | depth 0.5m m | reverse complement strand
TTGGCAGGAAGATCGAAGCCTGTAACGGCTCGAAGGAAAGCGTCTGGAATCTGGGTCAGGATGCCCGCACCGTCGCCGGTGCCTGCGTCAGAGCCGACCGCTCCACGGTGTTCTAGGTTGCGAAGTGCGTTTAGTGCGGTGTCAACAATGTCGTGCCCCGGGGTTCCGCGAAGGGTTGCCACCATGGCTAGGCCACAGGCGTCCTTGTCGCGAGCTGGGTCATAGAGGCCGGACTTAGCGGGTGCTGTTCCGAAGCGCTCAAACGGCGACATTTCTGGCATGCCACACTCCAATCATTGATTATCAGAGGGACATCATTGGCCCGAACTTAAAAACGCCTGTAAAAAGGCTAGGAAAAAACTCGAAGGTTAGGCTTCAGAGTCTACCTTAACTGCGCTTTCAACCGCAGTCTTTGGCTCTTTTCCTGGAACATAAACTGAGGTCTCGAGGCCAGGGTGTCGGCGGCTCTGAACCTGCCAAATCACGATTGCAGCCACGATGCCGAACAGTGCACTCCAGATGTTGGTTCGCAGACCGAGGATGATTTCGCTCGGGTCGATTCGGATCGACTCAGTCCAAATTCGACCTACCGAATAGAAGGCGATGTAGAGGGCAAACATCTTGCCCCAGCGGAGTTCAAATTTCTTGTCCAAGGCAAGCAATAGGAATACGCCCGCGATGCTCCAAAGCGATTCGTAAAGGAAAGTTGGGTGGAACAACTCTCCGGCTGGCAAACCGAGTGGGTAAGCAGCGTTGTCTGCAGAAATTTCAAGCCCCCAAGGCAATGTGGTCGGGGTTCCGAAGAGCTCCTGGTTGAAATAGTTTCCCCAGCGACCAATGGCCTGAGCGAGAAGAACTCCGGGTGCGACTGCGTCGACAAATGACCAGAAACGTACTCCCGCGAATCGTGCTCCGAGCCAAGCGCCGAGAATTCCGAATGCCAGCGCGCCGTAGATAGCTAGGCCGCCTTCCCAGATGCGGAAAATTGCGGTGATATCGGAGCCCTCATAGAAGTAGTCGCTGAGGTGAGTTAGAACGTGGAAAATTCGACCGCCGATGATGCCGAATGGAACAGCCCAAAGTGCGATATCAATCGCCACACCACTCTCGCCGCCTCGCTTGGTTAGACGGTGGTTTGCAATGATGATGGCAAGCACGATGCCGGTAAGAATGCAAAGAGCATAGATGTGAATGCGAATCGGGCCAAGGTCAAAATAGCTAACGGTTGGGCTCGGAATGCTTGCAAGAATCTGGTTCACGTGATGCTCCCTGGTTTAGTTCTTCAGTCTTGCAGAAAGTTCAACTGTCTTAGCAACAAGTGCTTCGACACCGCCATCTGCGTATGCGCGGACAAATGCAGATCCGACGATCGCTCCATCCGAGTAAGAATTTACTTCGACAACCTGATCAGCCGTCGAGATTCCGATGCCAACGGCGGTGTTAGCCGTCTCGGATGCCTCGCGGACCTTGGCAACTACCTTGCGGGCGTTTGCGTCAACCTCTGCGCGAGCACCGGTGATGCCCATGGTTGACACTGCATAGACAAAGCCGCGGCTGAGGTCGCAGGCTGTTTTCATGCGCTCCGGCGATGAACTTGGGGTGCCCAAAAATACTCGATCAAGTTCATACTTGTCTGAGATTTCCAGCCATTCTGCTGCCTCGTCTGGAATTAGGTCAGGAGTAATCAGCCCTGCTCCCCCGGCAGCCGCTAGGTCTCGAGCGAAATTCTCGATGCCGTACTGAATGACCGGGTTCCAATAGGTCATGACCAAAACCGGAGTGTCAACCTTTGCGGTGATCTCTCGTACCGCATCAAAGGTCTGCTTCAACTTGAAACCATTTTCGAGCGCTGTCATCGTGGCCTCTTGGATGACAATGCCATCCATCACCGGGTCGCTGTATGGAACGCCCAGTTCGAGCACATCGACACCGTTCTGGCACATGGCGATCGAAGCTTCGATCGACTCGTCGAGCGTTGGGTAGCCAGCCGGGAAGTATCCGATTAGGTTGCCGTTGCCGGCGGCCTTATTTGCCTTCAGGACAGCGGAAGTCTGACTAATCACTAGTTGCCCGCCTTTGCTGCGTCGAGCAAACCGAAATACTTGCCTGCAGTTTCCATGTCTTTATCACCGCGGCCACTGAGGTTGATTAGAACCGAAGAGCCGGCAGGAAGTTCCTTGCCCAGTTTGATAACGCCAGCAAGCGCGTGCGAAGTCTCGATAGCCGGGATGATTCCCTCGGTTCGGCTGAGGAGTCGCAAGGCATCCATGGCCTCTGCATCTGAGATGCCTCGATATTCGACGCGACCCAAGTCCTTTAGCCACGAGTGTTCCGGACCAACACCCGGATAGTCGAGACCAGCAGAAATCGAGTGGCTCTCCATGGTCTGACCGTCTTCGTCTTGCAGCATGTAGCTTCGAGCTCCGTGCAGCACGCCAGGGCGGCCATAGTTCAAGGTTGCAGCGTGGCGCGGCGTATCCATGCCATCGCCCGCAGCTTCGTAGCCAAACATTTTGACATCTGCATCATCCAGGAATGCATGGAAAAGACCGATGGCGTTCGAGCCGCCACCGACACAGGCTGCCAATGCGGTTGGCAAGAAACCGAACTCGTCGAGCATCTGCTGGCGGGCCTCGGTGCCGATCACACTGTGGAAGTCACGAACCATAGTCGGGAACGGGTGTGGCCCGGCAACCGTGCCTAGGAGATAGTGGGTGTTTTCTACGTTAGCTACCCAGTCGCGAAGCGCCTCGTTGATGGCATCCTTTAGCGTGCGAGAGCCGGTCTTCACCGGGATGACTTCTGCCCCGAGCAATTTCATTCGCGCAACGTTCAGCGCCTGACGCTCGGTGTCAACCTCGCCCATGTAAACCACGCACTCGAGACCGAATAATGCGGCGGCGGTAGCTGATGCAACACCATGCTGCCCTGCACCGGTCTCGGCGATGATTCGGGTCTTACCCATGCGCTTGGTTAGCAAAGCCTGACCAATGACATTGTTGATCTTGTGAGAGCCGGTGTGGTTCAGGTCTTCACGCTTCAAAAAGACACGGACGTCGTTTCCGCAGTGCTCAGCGAAACGCTTTGCCTCGGTGATGATCGAAGGGCGACCCGTATACGTGCGATGCAGTTCGGCAAGCTCTATAGCGAAGGCGGGGTCTGCTTTGGCTGTGTTGTAAGTTGCCTCGAGCTCGTCGAGTGCAGCAATTAGCGACTCCGGAACAAAACGACCGCCGAACTCACCAAAATAGGGGCCAACGTGGCTGCGAAGGTTTTGTTCAGACATGTAAATATCCTAAGACTTACCGGCGGCTAGGAATGACTGCAGCATTGCGGCTGGGTCATTGGTTACTAGGGCTTCTCCGACGAGTGCGACATCCGCTCCCGCTGCGCGATAGTGGGCAACATCATCCGCGTTGCGAACCGCAGATTCGGCGACCTTGATTACATCGCTTGGGATGAGGTGAACCAACTTGCCGAACAGGTTGCGATCGGTTTCAAAGGTTGAGAGATCGCGGGCGTTAATGCCAACCAGCTTGGTGTCGACGTCCAAAGCGCGCTTAAGTTCATCCTCGCTGTGAGTCTCGACAAAAGCCGTCATGCCAAGCTCTTCGGTGAAGTGCTTTAGACGTTCGATGTCTTTTTGTGGCAGGCCGGCAACAATGAGGAGAATGATGTCTGCTCCGGCGGCACGAGCTTCGAGGATCTGATACTCGTTAGCAATGAAATCCTTGCGCAAAAGCGGAACCGATACTTTTGCGCGAACGGCAACTAGGTCTTCGAGAGAACCCTTGAATTTGCGCTCCTCGGTCAGAACCGAAATTGCAGAGGCGCCATTTTCGGCATAGATCTTGGCTAGCGCAGCCGGGTCTGGAATCTCTGCCATCTGGCCACGACTAGGGCTGGCTCGCTTAACCTCGGCTAAGACCTTGATCTGAGAGCCGGGAGCGAGAAATTCAAGGGCATCGATTGCCGAAGGTTGCGAAAGGGCTGCCTTTTCGACCTTGTCGAGAGGTGCAGTTTCACGCCGCGTTAGGGCATCGGCTATCGAACCCGCAAAGAGTTCGTCTAGCACTAGTGCTTGCTCTTGGAGCCGTTAACTCCGTAGCCAGCGCGCTTTAGAGCGATGCCTAGGATTACGCCGACTACTGCAAGAGCTGCTGATGCCCAGACTAGTGAAGGCTGCTCAAACCAGAAAGCAAGTGTTCCGACGGTGAATGCAACCATGATGGTGATAACCGCAGCCCATGAGGCTACTGAGTCTCCGTGACCTGGGTCGCCGACTGGAAGGTTTGCTTTGTCCGACATGATTGCCTTTCTAGAAATCTAACTAAATCTTATCAAGCAGCAGTTGCTTATCAGCGCTGCGAATCCCAAATGCCAATGGCATCTTTTGGCTCTTCGGCTTTGCGCGAGGTGGCAACACGTTCGGTCTTCGAAGCGCGTTTCGGCCATGATCGCTCGGTGAAGAAAATCACCGCAACCAAGGCCGTTGTGAGCCCGAGTGCGACCAGGAAACCGCTGGACGCCCATAGCGACGAGACCGATAAATCTTCGACACCGTGAGCTGCCGCAATCCCGGTCATTTGCTCAACCTGCTTGGCCAAGCCAGAGATGTCTTGCTGCTGAACGCGAATTCCGAGCCAAATCGCAGTAGCGAGGTTAGCCAGAACGATAGTTGCGGTGACGAATTTGCGGGCAAGGCTGCCGACAAAACTAACCACCAGGATTGCCGCGAAGTTCAGCATCAAGAGTGGTGAAAGATTGCCATAAGCACTCATTCCGTCGAAGCTCGCCAGCTTGACCGATTCTCCGTTTGGCGACATCGAGAGCGTGTACCAGTCTTGACTGGCAAAAATGTAACTCAGAATGACCAGTGCTGCCCAAAGGGTCAGAGCGCGTGACTTGGTCATTTATCTCTGCGAACCATGTGGTTGGCGGCAACGACGGCGCGCATCGGGGCTCCGGCCTTGGCGATGGTTTCGGCATGCTCCGATGCAGGAATTGAATCCAGGACGATGCCAGCACCAGCTTGAACGTGGGCGATGCCATCACGGATGAATGCCGTGCGGATTGCGATTGCGACGTCGGCGTTTCCGGCGAAGTCGAAGTAACCGACCACGCCGCCGAAGATGCCTCGATTGGTGATTTCCAGCTCGTCGATGATTTCCAGCGCACGAGGCTTAGGAGCACCTGAAAGAGTGCCGGCTGGGAAGGTAGCTTTGAAAACATCGATCGGTGTTTGGCCTTCACGAATCTGACCTTCAACCGTTGAAACGAGGTGCATGATGTGGCTGAATCGGTGGATCTTCATGAACTCGGTTACGTTCACTGAGCTAGGTTCACAGACCTTCAAGAGATCGTTTCGGGCGAGATCGACCAGCATCAGATGCTCGGCCTTTTCCTTATTGTCGGCCAGCAAACTTTCGGCAAACTCTTCGTCTTGTTCCGAGCCCTGACCGCGTGGACGAGAGCCGGCGATCGGGTGCATCACAGCGTGTTTGTCTTGAACCGTGACCAGGGCTTCCGGCGATGAGCCGACCACGGAATAGTCGCCGTTCTCATCCTGAAAGTTCAGCAGATACATGTATGGGCTTGGGTTCAAAGCTCGTAGCACGCGATAAACATCTAGCGGAGATGCGCTCACTTCATGATCGAAGCGCTGCGACAAGACAACCTGGAAAACGTCACCGATGCGAACGAAGTGCTTTGACTTCTCGACCGTCTCAATAAATGCAGACTCGCTTACTCGGTGCTGAATGTTTGACTGGCTATTCATGTCTACGTCTGCCAGAAGCACCTGTGACGGCTTGAATAAGTCACTGCGCATGCGGTCGATGCGAATCAGAGCATCCTCGTATGCCGCGTTTAGGTCAACGCCATTCTCGACGAAGACGTTGGAGACCAAGAGTATGTTGCTGGTGTGGTGATCCATGATCACTAGGTCTTGGAACATCACGAATGCGGCGGTTGGGCTCGGGAAGTCTTTTGCCGGAGCAGGACCAAGCTTTTCGATTTCTCGGATGACGTCCCAGGCAAGCAGACCGACTAGGCCACTGCTTAGCGGAGGAACACCCGGCAGCGGTTCGCTCGTCCACGCCTGTTGAATTTGGTTAACGGCGCCAAGGGCAGTGTTTTGCAGTTGCTCCGACTGGCTCGGCAAGGGGCTCAGGCCATCGGCTGAATGCCACTTAACCTCGCCACCGTCGGTTTGCAGCACTGAGCCGCGATTATTGACTCCAACGAAGCTGTAACGAGCCCAGACGCCTTGCTCGGCAGATTCGAGAAGGAAGCTTCCCTTTTTATCGGCTGCGAGTTTCTCAAAAATCGAGAGCGGGGTCTCGGTGGTCGAGAACAGGGTCTCAATGATTGGGACGACCTTGTGTCTGCCGGCCAGCTCGCGAACCTGCTGGAGCGTGTACTGAACCTTAGGCATCTTCTCCCCCATCCGAGTCGTTGGCCGCTGAAAAATCGGGTGAGATAAACAGCGTGCTGACATCGAAGCAAGACTCAGCGTCGGTGTGACATGCCGGGCCATTTTCGAGCACCTTGATCAGCAAGGTGTCTGAGTCGCAATCCGCCTCGATAGACATGACCTTTTGAGTGTTTCCGGAGGTCGCACCCTTGTGCCAGAGTTCGTTACGTGACCTTGAGAAAAAGACGGTCTCCCCTACTTCGAGGGTTTTCAAAAGTGACTCGTAGTTCATCCAAGCCATCATCAGGACTCGACCGCTGGTTGCGCTTTGCACAATCGCCGGAATCAGGCCTGACTCGTTATAGGTCAAGTTCGCTATTGCTGCTCTATCAAAAGGCATGCTTACCTCGTCTCGTAGCCGGCGCCCTTTAGAGCGGCCTTCGCGTCTTGAATTGAAACCGAACCCTCGTGAAAAATTGAGGCTGCCAGGATGGCATCTGCACCCGCGGCTGCGGCAACGGGGAAATCGGCGGCCTTGCCCGCTCCACCGGAGGCGATTACTGGAATTTTTGCAATGGCACGGATGTCACGAAGCATCTCTTCATCAAAACCTGCTCGGGTGCCATCGGCGTCGATGCTGTTGACCAGTAGTTCGCCAGCACCCAACTCGATGGTTTGTTTCACCCAGGCAAGAGCATCGAGTTCAGTTTCGTTGCGACCTCCGTGGGTGGTAACGACGTATCCAGACTCGGTCTTTGGTGATCTCTTGAGGTCTAGTGAAATCACCAAAACCTGATTGCCAAAGCGGTTAGCGATGTCGTTCAAAAGCTGAGGGTTCGAGATGCCGGCAGATCCAACGCTGATCTTGTCTGCACCGGCCGCAAGGAGTTTCGCTACGTCGTCAACCTCGCGGATTCCCCCACCAACGGTCAGCGGAATGAAAACCTGCTCGGCACAGGCCGTTACCAAGTCATACATGGTTGATCGATTGTCGACGGTGGCATGCACGTCTAGAAAAGTCAGTTCGTCTGCGCCGTCTGCGTAATAACGAGCGGCCAGTTCAATTGGGTCTCCGGCATCGCGCAAATTCAAAAAGTTGACACCCTTGACCACTCGGCCGTCTGCGACGTCGAGGCAAGGAATGACTCGGATGGAAAGTGACACTAGATTCTCGCGGCGTGAATAGCGCTAACCAAAATAGCGCGTGCTCCGAGTTCGTAAAGTTCATCCATCTTCGCGTTGATCTCGTTGGCCGGAACCAGAGATCGCACCGCAACCCAATCGCTGTCGCGCATCGGAGAAATCGTTGGCGATTCGATTCCGGGCGTGATTGCAGAAGCCTGAGCAACAAGATCTGCCGGGCAGTCATAGTCAAAAATGACGTACTCGCGAGCGACTAGCACTCCCTGCATGCGGCGAAGGAGCTGCATGTGGTCTGCCTTGCGGTTTGGGGCCACAATCAGCTGCGCAGAGCTTTCTAGGATGACTGGACCAAAGATCTCAAGACCGGCCTGACGCAGGGTGTTACCGGTCGAAACCACATCGGCAACGGCATCGGCCACTCCGAGGCGCACGGCAACCTCAACGGCGCCATCGAGTTGGACTAGCTCTACCTCAACGCCCTCGGCCTTCAGGAAATCTTCGACCAGGTGCGGGTATGCGGTGGCGACGCGCTTGCCAGCGAGATCCTTGAGCGACTTGAACGCTCCCACTGGGCCGGCGAAGCGGAAGGTTGAACCTCCGAAGCCTAGATCGGCGACGCTTTCGGCCTTAGAGCGACTGTCAAGGAGAAGGTCTAGACCAGTGAATCCGACGTCGAGTGAGCCAGCGCCGACATAGGTTGCAATGTCGCGAGGGCGAAGGTAAAAGAATTCGATTCCGTGAGCCTGGTCGACAACGTGCAAATCTTTCGGGTCGCGACGCACTGTGTAGCCGGCCTCTTTGAGCATGAGGATCGCTGATTCGGAAAGGATGCCCTTATTTGGGACGGCAACTCTAAGCAATGTCGTCTCTTTCGTAGATAAAAAGTTTTAGAAGAATTTTTCGAGGTCTTTGAGGGTGATGCCCTTGGCAGCCATCATGACCTGGAGATGATAGATCAGCTGAGAAATCTCTTCAGCGGTGCGTTCGTTGCCCTCATGTTCGGCAGCCATCCATACTTCGGCCGCCTCTTCGACGACCTTCTTGCCGATGGTATGAACGCCAGCGTCGAGCCACTTAACGGTTTCAGAACCGGCTGGGCGGGAGGCTGCCTTTTCGCTAATTTCTGCGAAAAGCTGATCAAACGACTTCATACCTCTAGGTTACCGTGTGATTTAGAGGCTAGTGGCGGTGTTTGATGCCTAAATCCGCAAGATTACGAAGGTTTTCAATCTGCTTGGCTCGATCATCTGCCTTGAACACCGCACTACCTGCGACGAATGTGTCGGCCCCTAGAGATGCAACGCGTTCAATGTTTGACTCATCGATTCCGCCATCAACCTGCAACCAAACATCGAGTTTCTCTGAGTCAATCTTGCGGCGAGCCTTGGATACCTTGGCAAGAGTGTCTTCAATCAGGCTTTGGCCACCAAAGCCTGGCTCAACCGTCATTACCAACAGCTGATCGAATTCCTGGAGCAAATCCAAGAACGGTTCGACATCGGTTCCTGGTTTGATTGCTACACCCGCGCGAGCGCCGATGGCTCGAATGGACCTCGCCAAGGCCACCGGATTCTCTGAAGCTTCGGCATG
>CAEZVN010000038.1_pt1 | contig 9213 bp, 11 predicted proteins | sample 7264741 | NCBI WGS metagenome assembly CAEZVN01 (sample SAMEA6813856, study PRJEB35770) | uncultured Rhodoluna sp. | biome: Freshwater; feature: Freshwater reservoir; material: water | place: Czech Republic | collected 2017-05-23 | depth 0.5m m | reverse complement strand
TACTCCCGAAGTTCGAAATCCCCATAGTCACGAACGAGCTTAAACTGCTGTTTTTCGGTCATGGTCTGAGTGTAGACTGGAGAAATCGTTTTGTTCACTGGCTGTTCTTGTCGGTGACATCCAAAATCTGTGAGGTCCCTATGGGTTCAGTAATTAAGAAGCGCCGCAAGCGTATGTCGAAGAAGAAGCACCGCAAGTTGCTTCGTAAGACTCGTCACCAGCGTCGCAACAAGAAGTAAGTCGACTTCGGCTTACTCAACAAAAAACCCCGCCAAGCATTGCTTCGGCGGGTTTCTTGTTTAACCGGGCTGCACGGAGGGGTTATTTAGCCGGCGCGATAACGAGGCCGATTGCCAGGATGAAAATGCCGACCCCGGACACCGCCGTTAGGCCTCTGCGAACGCGAGGAGTCTGAAGCCAGACGTGGGCCTTGTTTATGCCGGCAACCAAGACCAGATACCAGCTGCCAGAAATCGCCGCCCAAATTAGGCCGAAGATCAGAATGCCAAGGGTCAGATTAAATTCTCTTGGCACATATTGCGGCAGAAATGCGAGCGCGAAAACCATTGCCTTGGCATTTGTGATGTTAGTTAGGAAACCTACTCTGAAGGCTTGACCTGCGGTTTGATTTTCTTGACCATCAAAGTCGAAGTTGTGGCTCGTGGACCGCAAACTCCATAGCGTTTGGGCGGCCATGAAAACTAGGTATGCAACACCGGCCCATTTCAAAATTTCAAAAGCAATTGGCGAGACTCTAAAAATTGCCGAGAGCCCAACAGCGCTCGCGACCGTCCAAACCACTAAGCCAGTGCTGTTACCAAGGATGGAAAGGCGTGCGGCGGTTGCCCCAGCCATCAGGCCTTGGCGAAGAACCATGGCCACACCCTGACCGGGTACGAGTGTGATGAACACCGCGGTAAGCACGAATGCGCCAAGGTTTTCGAGCATTTGGATGCCGTGGGTGATTACTTATTGGCGCGCAGTTCGCGCTTCTTGAAGTCGAGAATCTTCCAGTCTGCAGCCTTGGCATACTTGGCTAGTTCTTTGTCTGGATTGATTGCGATTGCATGGCCGACAGCCGTCAGCATCGGAAGATCGTTCACGCTGTCGCTGTAGGCATAGCTGCGCTTGAGGCTGATGTGGCGCTCCTTAGCGAGAGCACGGATGGCTTTGCGCTTGGCTTTGCCATGCAGCGGCTTGCCGACCAGTTTGCCGGTGAGGATGCCATCCTTGCGTTCAATCAGGGTGCCGAGGCCGCCGGTCAACCCAAGACGTTCGGCGATTACTTCGGCGATTTCCTGAGGGGTTGCGGTTACCAACCAGACTTCGCGGCCTTCTTGGATGTGCTGTTTGGCAATGCGAACAGTCTCCGGCCAGAGCTTTGGGCTGATGAAATTTTCGTAGACCTCGTCGGTCAATGCGGCTAGGCCGTCGGCCTTGTGGCCCTCAATCAAGCCAAGCGCGCGGTCCTTGATTTGGTCAACCGTGGTTGCAGTCTCGCCGCGGGCGATGAACCTTGCCTGCTGCCAAGCGAAGCGCCAGAAGTCTTGACGGCTGAAGAAGCCACGCTTGAACGCGGCCTTGCCGAATAGGAAGCTGCTTGATCCGCGCAAAATGGTGTTGTCGACGTCGAAGAAAGCTGCCTCGATTTTCGTCGGGGTCGCGCTCTTGGCTGGCTTCTTAGGGGATGTCGGCACCCTGCCAGTTTAGTCTTGACTCGTGAACATCGAACTGACTCTCATCGGCAAGCCCGGATGCCACCTCTGTGAGGATGCCGAAGCCGCGATCGATCGCGTGCTGGCCACTTTCTTGGCGGCTAACCCATCCGTGTCGGTTTCGATTGCTCAGCAAAACGTCTTGGATGACGCCGAGCTAGCCGCGCGCTACTCGGAGGAAATTCCGGTCTTGCTAATCAACGGCAAAGTGCATAACTATTGGCGTATCGACGAAGAGCGTTTCATCGGAGCGCTCAACGACCTTGTAGCCGCAGCGGCAGAATAGGAGCCCCAAATGCGTTGGATTTTGAAGAAGTTCTGGTTCCCCATTTTGCTTGTCGTGCTGCACTTTTTGTCAAAAAAATACCCTTGGGCCGCAAAGCTCAAGGGTATTCTTCAGAAGTTCTAGTTACGGCTCCAGGCGGTTTGGGCCGCGGAACAAGAAACCAACTTCACGGATGTTTGGCTGGTGCAAGAGCAGCATTAGAACGCGTAGCAAGCCCATACCGAAACCACCGTGGGTAGGCGCTCCATACTTGAAGAAGTCAAGGTAGGTCTGAAGGCCTTCTGGCTCGAGACCCTTCTGCTTTACCTGCTCGGTTAGAACATCGAGACGGTGCTCGCGCTGCGCGCCAGTGGTGATCTCGGTGCCGCGCCAGATTAGGTCGTAGCTGTTGGTCAGCGCCGGGTTGTCGGCGTGACGCATGTGATAGAACGGGCGAACAGTCGCTGGGTAGTCGGTGACGAACACGAACTCGTGGCCGTGGGTCTCTTCGGCCCAAGCAGCAATCTGACGCTCACCTTCTGGGTCTAGGTCGCCGCCGCGCTCAACGGTGTGGCCGCGCTCCTTGATGATGTCGATTGCATCGTGCAAGGTGACGCGTGGGAACGGAATCGACGGAACCTGAACTTCGATTCCGAAGTGCTTCAGAATTTCTTCGCCGTGCTGTTCCTTGACCGCCGAGATTGCAGCGTGCATTAGCTGCTCTTGGATGGCCATGATGTCTTCGTGCGAGTCAATCCATGAAACCTCAATGTCAACCGAAACGAACTCGGTTGCGTGGCGTGAGGTGAATGAAGGGTCGGCGCGGAACACAGGGCCGATTTCGAAGATGCGGCCGAGGCCCGACATCATCGCCATCTGCTTGTAGAACTGTGGTGACTGAGCCAAGTATGCGTTGCCCTCGAAGTATTCGAGCTTGAAGAGCTCTGCGTTCGACTCTGAAGCCGAAGCCATCAACTTAGGGGTGTGAAGTTCAACGAAGCCGTTCTCGACCCAATACTTGCGCCAGGTTGCCTCGATGGTGGTCTGGATGCGGAAGACCAGGTTCATCTCTGGGCGGCGCAGGTCCAGGAAGCGCCAGTCCATGCGCTTGTCGATGGAGGTGTCGTCGGCAATTGGGGTTTCTGGGTCGGCAAGGGTGACGATTTCAACGTCATCCAGCTGAATCTCAAGACCGCCGAGCTTTACGCGCTCGTCGTGCACCAAGCGACCGGTGATCCAAACGAACGAGCCGTTGGTCAGGGTCGAAACCTTGGCTGCCAATGCATCGTTTTCGTCAGGTGCGTCATCGATTGTTGGGCGCGGGTAAGTGACCTGAGCAGAGCCGGTCTCATCGCGAAGGATGATGAACTGGATGCGCTTCTGGTCACGAAGCTTCTCGACCCAACCGCCTAGGGTTACTGGGCCGTCTTCGCGCGCTGCAAGGTCTTTGATTAGGGTGCGGGTTCTCATAATTCCCAAGTTTAGCCGAGGGTAGACTTGAGGTATGCCCGCCGACCGCATCCACCTGATTCGTCATGGCGAGGTGCACAACCCGGGGGGCGTTCTTTATGGGCGTTTGCCGCACTTCCGCTTGAGCGAACTTGGCCACGAGATGGCCAAATCTGCCGCGTCCAAGGTGGCTGAAACCGTCGCGGCTGATGGTCGCAGAGTGGTCAAGATCCTTGCTTCGCCGCTGCTTCGAACCCAAGAGTCGGCCGCCCCGGTCGCCGATGCCTTCGGTGTTGAAATACACACGGATGAGCGACTCATCGAACCTCACAACATCTTTGAAGGTCGAAAGCTGACCGCTTCACACATTTTGATTCGCCCGCACCTTTATTACCACCTGCGCAATCCGCAGAAACCTAGCTGGGGCGAGCCATACGAGGCAATCGCCGGCCGCATGATGTCGGCAATCGAAGATGCTTGGAACAGTGTTGACTCGGGCGATGTTGTAATCGTTAGCCACCAGTTGCCAATCGTGATGGTTCAGTTGACAGTCGCGGGCAAGTCGCTGGCGCACAATCCAAAGCAACGCCGTTGCTCACTCTCGAGCATCACAACTCTTGAACGTCAGGGCGACAAATTCGTCGAGGTCGGCTATGTCGATACAGCAGCCAACCACAAAGTCATCGATAGGGGTGCCGTCTAATGAAGGCTCAGCTTTCAACGCAGGTTTTGCGTCAGATTTTGCGTGCCACTTCGGCTGTGGCTGTGGCTTCGACTCTCGCACTCGGGCTTGGCGCTTGTGCCGCAAATGACCCGTTGGCTAGCCAGTTCAAGGCCGGGGACAACAAAAACTACATCGCCGGCGACGGTTCGGTTACCGAATATCCGGTCGCTAACCGCGGTAAGTCGGTGGCCTGGAGCGGCCCGACCGAAACCGGTGGAATCCTTTCGAGCGAGCAGCTTTCTGGCGTGCCCGTGGTTATGAACTTCTGGTACGCAGGATGTGCGCCTTGCCGTGCCGAGGCTCCGGATCTTTTGGCGATCTCAAAGCAGTTTCCAAAGGTTCAGTTCGTCGGCGTGAATGTGCGCGACTCGGCAGCAACTGCAGCCGCGTTCAATCGCAATTTCAAACTCGACTGGCCTTCGATTGTTGACGCGCAGTTCGGCACCGTCGCGCTTGCCTTCACCGGCATCGTGACTCCGGCGGCAGTTCCATCCACGCTGGTTCTAGACAAGCAGGGTCGAGTTTCGGCTCGCGTTCTCGGTCGCATCGACAAGTCGATCTTGACCACCTTGGTTCAAACCGTCCAGGATGAGGTGGCTAAATAAGTGAACCCTGGCGACATCATCCTCAACGGCTCGCTGCTCGCAGCGATGCCTTTGGCTGTGCTGGCGGGATTGATTTCGTTTTTGTCGCCCTGCGTTCTTCCTCTCGTTCCTGGCTACCTGGGCTTTGTCTCGGGTGCTGCCGGCTCGGGTGAGAAGAAATCACGTTCACGAATCATCCTTGGTGCGGTGCTTTTCGTCGCAGGGTTCACGCTGGTTTTCGTTTCCCTCGGCGCGGCTTTCGGAGGTCTCGGCACTCTGATTCAGTCGGGTCTTGGTGAGGTGATCCAGCGCATCCTCGGTGGTTTGATCATCATCCTTGGTCTGGTTTTGGTGGGGCAATTCGGGTTCATGCAGCGAACCTTCAAGATGCAGGTTTCGCCTCGCTTGGGTCTAATCGGTGCACCGCTGCTAGGCATCGCGTTTGGGCTCGGCTGGACGCCCTGCATCGGCCCGACCCTGGCCGCGGTTCTGACCCTGTCCTTGGATGAGGCCTCGGCCTCACGCGGCGCATTGTTGACTGTGCTTTATTCGTTGGGCCTAGGCCTGCCATTCATCGCGATTGCTGCCGGATTCGGCTGGGCGACAAAGTCGGTTGGTTTCGTGAAGCGCCACATCCGTGTCTTCAATATTTTCGGTGGTTCAATCTTGATTGCACTCGGTGTGCTTCTGCTCACCGGGCTTTGGAACGGCATCATCATCTTGATTCAGGAGGTGACGGTTGCCTTCATCCCAGCAATCTAGATTCGACCCGAGCGAAGAAATCATCTCGCCGGCAATTGGCCTGAAGGGTTGGTTGCGTTGGATTTGGCGTCAGCTAACTTCGATGCGCACCGCGCTGATCTTGCTGTTGCTTTTGGCGGCCGCGGCCGTGCCTGGCTCGGTCTTCCCGCAGCGATCAGCAGACCCAAACGGCGTCACCGCCTACTTCAAGGCAAACCCGGTGCTTGCACCGGCGCTCGACGCTATTCAGCTTTTCGACGTTTACACCTCGGCCTGGTTCTCGGCGATCTACATTTTGCTATTCGCCTCGCTGATCGGCTGTGTCGTTCCGCGCACCGCGGCTCACGCCCGGGCGCTTCGTTTGCCGCCGGTTGAAACGCCGCGAAACCTAAAGCGCATGCCGGCATACTTGGCCGTCGAGTGGTCAGGCAAAAAGAGCCCGGATGCGTTGCTCGGCAAAGCCCAAAAGCTGCTCAAGAAGCAGGGCTATCGCACTCTTTTGGCTGGGGATTCGGCCACCGGTTCGGTCAGCGCAGAGCGCGGCTACCTTCGCGAGACCGGCAACTTGGTTTTCCACCTGTCTCTAATCGGTGTCTTGATTGCCGTCGGTGTCGGCGGCGGTCTGAGCTACAGCGGCCAGCGCGTTTTGGTTGAGGGCGAAAGCTTTGTGAACAACCTCGCGGGCTATGACTCGTTCTCACCGGGCACCTTCTTCAAGGAAGACCAGTTGGTTCCATACAGCGTTCGCCTCGACAAATTCGAGGTCGATTTCTATCGCGATGAGACCCTGAAGAACAAGGCCAACACCGGAACCCCAACAGACTTCCGCGCGTTTGTTTCGACGACCCTCGGTGCCACCGGTGAGCAGGCGAAAGCCAAGATCCGCGTCAATGAGCCGCTGGCAATGCCGAACGGCAACATTTACCTCACCGGAAACGGTTATGCGCCATCGATCACCATCCGTGATGCTGCCGGTCAGGTGGTTTACTCGGGCTCGACCCCTTACCTGCCTCAGGACGCCAACTACACCTCGCTTGGAGTGATCAAGGTCACCGATGTGCCAAAGCAATACGGCATCATCTCGTTCTTCTATCCAACGGTTGGAACCCTCGAATCGGGCGCGCTGACCTCGTTGTATCCAGACCCGGCACTTCCGATGCTTTCGATGAACGTCTATGAAGGCGACCTTGGAATCAACGGCGGCGAGCCGAAGAATGTGTTTGCGCTAGACATCAAGAACATGAAGCAGGTAGCCGGCGGCAAGTCGGGGGTCAAGGGTCTTCGCCTGCAACTCGGTGAAACCGTCAAGCTGCCAAATGATCTCGGCACCGTGACCTTCGATGGGCTTAAGCGTTTTTCCTCCCTTGACGTAAGCCACAACCCAGGCGGAATCTGGGTGCTGATTTTTGCACTGCTAGCTTTGGCCGGCGTGACCACATCCTTGCTGGTGCCGCGTCGCCGAGTTTGGGTTCGCCGAACCGAAACCGGATTCGAATTGGCGGCCCTTGCCCGAGGCGATGACCCGGTGCTCGAAAAGGTAGTCGCTGATCTTGCAGCAGAACTTGCCCCGAATAAAAAGGGCTCCAAAAAGGTTGCAAAAACTGCAGCCTCACCAAAGCAGAAAGTAGCCGATGAATAGCATCACGCTCAACGCCGACTTAGCAGCAGTTTCGCGCCTGGTTGTCGAAGGTGCCATGTTGGTTTACACCTTCGCGTTCCTGGCTTTCGCGCTGCACCTGTCACAGCTGGCAAGCACCAAGAAGTCGGTTCGTGCCGGCGCATCGCGTCTCGAGCGCGTTGGTATTGCGATGCTTATTCTGGCTGCGACGATTCACGGTGTCGGCATGGTCTTGCGAGGCATATCTGCCTCTCGTGTGCCATGGGCAAACATGTATGAGTTCTCGATCACAGGCTCATTCATCGTCGTCTTCATCTTCCTTTTGGCGCTGACCATCAAGGACATCCGCTTGATTGCGACCTTCGTGGCCGGCTTCAACCTTCTGATTCTCGGTGTGGCAGACACAGTCTTCTACGTCGAAGTGAAGTCGTTGATGCCTGCGCTGCAGAGCTACTGGCTGGTCATCCATGTTTTGGTTGCAGTTCTGGCGACCTCGTTCTTCAACATCGCTGCTGCGTTGTCGATTGCATACCTGTTCAAAACCGCCAACTGGGTCAAGTCATCCAAGGCGAAGTTGGTCGGAACCCTGCGTCGTGTTTTGGCGCTCTTCCCGAAGGAAGAGAAGCTTGAGCGCATGGCTTATCGCTTCAACATCATCGGCTTCATCCTCTGGACCTTCACACTGATCGCCGGGGCCATCTGGGCCGAACGCGCCTGGCACCGCTACTGGGGCTGGGACACAAAAGAGGTTTGGACCTTCATCATCTGGACAATCTATGCGGGTTACCTGCACGCAAACGCGACTCGCGGTTGGGGCGGAAAGCGCTCGGCTTGGCTCGGCGTCATCGGGTTCGTGGCAATCCTCTTCAACTTCACCATTGTGAACCTGTTCTTCAAGGGTCTGCACGTTTATAGCGGTCTGAAATAGTGAAGCCGGCACTCACCGACCTGCTGGCTTCGGCCAGAGTCGTTTCGCTTCCGCTGCGAACCAAGTTTCGCGGCGTGGTCGATCGCGAGGTCATGTTGTTCGAGGGCCCAAATGGTTGGGCCGAGTGGTCGCCATTCCTTGAATACCCGGATGAAGAGGCAGCGGTTTGGCTCTCGGCCGCCATCGAGTTTGCCTATGGCAAGACTCCGACTGCGGTGCGCGATCGCATCCCGGTAAACGCAACGTTGCCGGCTGTTGCACCTGATCAGGTTGCAGCTGTGCTCGCTCGATTTGGATCATTTAGCACCGTGAAGATCAAGGTTGCCGAGCCAGGTCAGACCCCGGGCCAAGACGTTGACCGCATTGTTGAAGTGCGAAAGCTTTACCCAGAGGCGAAGATTCGCCTGGATGCAAACGGCGGTTGGAGCCCTGAACTCAGCTTCAGCTTCATCAAGGCGTTGGCCGGCCAGGGCATCGAACTCGAGTACCTCGAGCAACCTTGCAAGACCATCGACGAGTTGGCCCGTCTCCGTCAGATGATCGCTGAATCAAGCTTCAATGTGCCAATTGCAGCCGACGAATCGGTTCGAAAAGCTTCCGACCCAATGCTGGTTGTCGAGGCCGAGGCGGCCGACATCCTGGTTCTAAAGGTTGCGCCACTCGGTGGAATCAGCCGCGCGATGGAAATCGCTCGTGGTGCCGGTTTGCCGGTAGTGGTCTCGAGTGCCCTCGATTCATCGGTCGGAATCTCGATGGGGGCGCATCTGGCTGCCGCGTTGCCCGACCTTCGCTTTGACTGCGGCCTAGCCACGGCTTCGTTGTTGGCCGGCGACGTCACGCGTCAACCGCTCTTGCCGGTCGATGGCTTCATCGATGTTCGCCGAGTCGAAATTGACCAGCAGAAACTCGACATTTTTGAAGCCGAAGATCACCGCATCGACTGGTGGGTTGACCGACTCGACCGTGCTTTCAAACTCCTCAACTAGTTAGGCTTGAACCATGACCAAGCAGGTTTCTGAAATCTTCGACTCGAGCATTTGGCACGAGGTGCCAGGCTTCGATGCGCTCGAAGACATCACATATCACAAGCACAACAAGCTAGGGATTGTGCGCATCGCGTTCAACCGGCCCGAGGTGCGCAACGCGTTCCGACCAAAGACCGTCGACGAACTGCACCAAACCCTCGACC
>CAEZVN010000037.1_pt1 | contig 9262 bp, 9 predicted proteins | sample 7264741 | NCBI WGS metagenome assembly CAEZVN01 (sample SAMEA6813856, study PRJEB35770) | uncultured Rhodoluna sp. | biome: Freshwater; feature: Freshwater reservoir; material: water | place: Czech Republic | collected 2017-05-23 | depth 0.5m m | reverse complement strand
GGTCTTGGGCTCTCAATTGTCAGCACCATTATTGAACGCCACGAGGGTGAAATCGTCGCCGACGAAACTCTCGGCGGTGGAGCCACTTTCCGCGTGACCTTGCCGGTCGCGTAGTTCTCCACAATTTCTTAGCTGTGTAGCTAGGCGCAGGCTCGCCCACCCAAAACTGGAACCATGGCTCAATTCAGCGTGGACAGCGATCAGGTATGGGCGGCAAACGCCAGCATTCAAGCGACTATTGGCCGAATCAACCAAGAGGTTGAACTGCTGCACGGCCAACTCCTGGGGCTGCAGTCGAGTTGGACAGGTCTGGCCTCAAACAGCTTTCAAGAATTGGCAACTCAGTGGCGCTCAACAGAGGCTGTTGTTGCGAATCAACTTGGTTCGCTGGGCACCGCTTTAGCTATTGCAGCTAACCACTACGCGGAAATCGAACTGGCCAACCAGCGTTTGTTCTTATAAAGCAAAGAGGCGGCCACCGAAGTGACCGCCTCTTTGGTTTGAACCTATGACTTTAGAAGTCCATGCCGCCCTGAGGTGCAGCTGCTGGAGCGTGCGCCTCTGGCTTCTCGGCAACGACTGCCTCGGTGGTTAGGAATAGACCAGCAATCGATGCTGCGTTCTGCAGCGCCGAGCGGGTTACCTTCACTGGGTCGTTGATGCCTGCGCCAAGCATGTCAACATACTCGCCAGTCGCGGCGTTTAGACCGTGACCAACAGGTAGGTGAGCAACCTTGTCGGCAACAACACCTGGCTCTAGACCAGCGTTGATTGCGATCTGCTTTAGCGGAGCCGAGATTGCGACGCGAACGATGTTCGCACCGGTTGCCTCGTCGCCGACTAGGTCTAGCTTGCCGAACGCGGTGGTGCCAGCCTGGATTAGCGCAACGCCGCCACCGGCGACGATACCCTCTTCAACCGCTGCCTTCGCGTTTCGAACTGCATCCTCGATGCGGTGCTTGCGCTCCTTTAGCTCAACCTCGGTTGCTGCACCAGCCTTGATGACTGCTACACCGCCGGCAAGCTTGGCTAGACGCTCCTGAAGCTTCTCACGGTCGTAGTCGCTGTCGGTGTTCTCCATCTCGCGACGGATCTGCTCAACGCGGCCAGCAATCTGCTCTGCGTTTCCGGCACCCTCAACAATGGTGGTCTCATCCTTGGTGATTACAACCTTGCGAACACGGCCTAGAAGATCAAGGGTGGTGTTTTCTAGCTTTAGGCCGACCTCTTCTGAGATGACCTGACCGCCGGTAAGGATTGCGATGTCCTGAAGCATTGCCTTGCGACGGTCGCCGAAGCCAGGTGCCTTGACAGCAACTGACTTGAAGATGCCGCGGATCTTGTTGACGATCAGGGTGGCTAGTGCTTCGCCGTCTACGTCTTCAGCAATGATCAATAGTGGCTTGTTGGCCTGGATAACCTTGTCAACGATTGGCAGAACATCCTTGATGTTTGAGATCTTGCCGTTCACGATGAGCACGTAGGCATCCTCAAGGATGGCCTCCTGGCGCTCAGGGTCGGTGACCATGTATGCCGAGATGTAGCCCTTGTCGAATCGCATACCCTCGGTGAGCTCTAGGTTGATGCCGAAGGTGTTTGACTCCTCAACGGTGACCACACCTTCCTTGCCAACCTTCTCGATTGCCTCGGCGATTAGCTCACCAATCTGAGTGTCGCCTGCTGAGATCGATGCCGTTGCAGCAATCTGAGCCTGGGTCTCTACTGGCTTTGCGTTTGCAACTAGCTCGGCGATTACTGCAGCAACAGCCTTCTCGATGCCACGCTTCAGGCTGATCGGGTCAGCACCAGCGGCAACGTTGCGAAGGCCTTCGCGAACCAAAGCCTGTGCAAGAACGGTTGCGGTGGTGGTTCCGTCGCCGGCTACGTCGTCAGTCTTCTTAGCGACTTCCTTGACTAGCTCTGCGCCGATGCGCTCGAATGGGTCGTCCAGTTCGATTTCCTTGGCAATCGAAACACCATCGTTGGTGATGGTCGGGGCGCCCCACTTCTTCTCTAGAACTACGTTGCGACCACGCGGGCCAAGGGTTACCTTGACGGTGTCAGCAAGGATGTTGAGACCGCGCTCCATGCCGCGACGTGCCTCTTCATTGAAGTGAATGATTTTTGCCATTTTGGTTTCAATCTCCTGTAAGTGATTAGCACTCTTTGGGTTTGAGTGCTAACTCTATTTTGGCACTCTCCACCCCCGACTGCCAAATCCATTTGGTTCCCTGTTAGCGAACTCTCAGGATCGCAAATGTGCCCGGGTTAAAAGAAAATCACCCTCCCCGAAGGGAGGGTGATTTTGAAATCTAGGCGGTCGCTTAGATTACGTGTACGTTGTCTGCCTGAGGACCCTTGTCGCCGTTCTTAACTTCGAACTCTACGCGCTGGTTTTCCTTAAGCTCCTTGTAACCCTCTGACTGGATTGCTGAGAAGTGTACGAATACATCTGCTCCGCCATCCTGAGTGATGAAGCCGAAACCCTTTTCAGCGTTAAACCACTTGACGGTACCTTGTGCCATTGCTTTACTCCTGTTGCTATATGACAACCATGACTAAATGCCAGGTTGAGTCGCATAGAAAAAGAGCTTGTGCTGCGGATACTGCTACGACCATTACTAACACTAGCCCCTAGGGGGTAGGGCTTGGCAAGCGTTTCCAGCAGAAAGATTACTTGGTTATAGATAAGTTATAACTGCGTTTGGGTAGGATTTACTTGAAATCCGCTCCGAGGACGATGGTTACGTTGCCTGCATAAGCCGTAGATTGCTTCACCGGGTAGGCTCCCAGGGTCTTGGCGATCACCGCGGCGGCAGCCTTGTCATCAGCATTAAAGAAGAAAACAATAGTCTGACCAACCTCAGTGTTAGAGGAACTATCGCCACCGAGTTGACCAGCTGAGACAACGTTGAAACCGCCATCTACCAGTGTGGCCGCCACTCGATCAGCGGTTCCACTTGTCGCGGTGGCATCCAAGACTGTGATTTCGAGACCCTTGGCAATGTCGGTTACTGAGATGGTCGGCACCGGCTCACTAGCCGAAAAAAGATTTGCGCTGTCAACCAACTTGAGCCCGAAGTATCCGACGACGGCGACCACTAGAGCTACGACAACAATTCGCAAGAACTCGAGCGCGCGAATTTTTGGTGTGCGGCGAACACGGTGGCGACCACCGTGCGAAACCACCGAATCAAATTCGTCGAGTGGGAACTTTTGCGACATGAATCCTGCTTAACCTTCAAGCACCGAGATTTGGGTGCGGTTAATATTAGGCAGACGAAAGGCGATTCGATGGAGTATCCGGTAAATAAAAGCGAAGAACAGTGGCGTGAAGAGCTGAGCGAGTTCGAATATCACGTTCTTCGCGAGGCCGGAACCGAACGCGCCTACACCGGCGAACTCCTGGAGGAAGGCCGAGTTGGCACCTTCTCATGCAAGGGTTGCGGAGCCGAGCTTTTCAAGAGCAACTCAAAGTTTGACTCGCACTGTGGTTGGCCAAGCTTCTATGAGCCGAAAGCGGGCGACGCCGTCGAGCTAATCGAGGACCGTAGCCATGGAATGCTTCGCACTGAAGTTCGCTGCTCTGGCTGCGGCTGCCACCTCGGCCACGTTTTCGAAGATGCACCGCAGACCCCAACCGGCGACCGCTACTGCATCAACTCGGTCAGCATCACCTTCTCGGCCGAATAAGCCGCGAGCTTTTTAGTAGACTGTTCAGGTTGCTTCGGCAACAAGCCGACTTGGCGCAATTGGCAGCGCACCGTACTTGTAATACGGGGGTTAGGGGTTCAAGTCCCCTAGTCGGCTCCGTTAAGTGAAAAACCCCGGACGCAATGTCCGGGGTTTTTCTTTTGCCTAAATTACTGCTGAGCGCCAGCGGCCTGAACAAACTGGGCGAAACGAGCAGGGCTCATTAGTTCTTCGCCGGTCTTCCAGGTGTAACGCTGACCATTTACCAGGATGTAAGGAGTTCCATCCACGGTCTGGTCGGTGCCAGCGATTGGAGTGCTGAGAACCTTGCTGGTGTGATCTAGCAGCCAAGGACCGAAGTCCTTGTTCTTGATGCAACTGGTCAACTTCTCGCTCGCAGGAATCTGAACCTGTGAAAGATACTTCACCAATTCGTCGTTGCTCGGGCCAGCGGTGCCCTCGGCCGGCTGCTTCTCGAATAGCAGTGCGTTGTAGTCAAAGAAGCTGTTTGGTGCATATTCGGCGACACAAATTGCTGCGTTGCCTGCACGGCTCGAATACTCGTTCGGAGTTCCACGGCCATCCAAGAATGAAAGTGGGTGGATTTCGAGTGTTGCCGCACCGGTGTTGACCCAGTTCTTAATCTGTGACGAGTTTGGAACCTCGAAAGCCTGACAGATTGGGCACTGGTAGTCGATGTAAACCACGATGTTTGGTGGAGTTGTTGCTCCAGCTGTTGCTGCCGGGGCAGGTTCTGGAGTGAAGTCGCTGGTGAAGGCCTGAACGCCGGTTCCGAGCTTGAGGCCACCATCAAAAATTAGGTTTTTAGGTGCGGTAGCAGATGCAGGGGTTCCAGAGCCAGAGGCAATTGCACCAACCACGATGCCGACTGCGGCCAGGATGACCACAGCGATGCCGACCTGAAGGCCAACGCGCTTGCGGCGCTCGCCCTTCTTGTGCTGCTCTCGAAGAGCCTTGGCTTTTGCTCGCGCTTCTTCGCGCTGCTGGTTGCGGGTAGGTCTGTTCTCGTTTGAAGTCATGAATCCCTCGCTCGTAATGTCTCGATTTGATTTCGGACAGCTTTTCTATCCTAGGCGAGGCCGGTATGGCTGTCATAATAGAAGGGCCCAGCATCCTTGTTGGGTTTCTATCACTATGGATCGTCCGGCACGTACCTGCCGGTGAAGGAAAAGAAAAAATGGCATCAGTAACATTCGATAACGCCACTCGCCTGTACCCAGGCGGCGTGCGCCCAGCTGTAGACAAGATCAACCTAGAAATCGCCGATGGTGAATTCCTAGTTCTCGTTGGTCCTTCAGGCTGTGGAAAGTCAACCACCCTGCGCATGCTTGCAGGTCTAGAAGAGGTCAACGCAGGTCGCATCCTGATCGGCGACCGCGATGTAACCCACGTTCCGCCAAAGGACCGCGACATCGCCATGGTTTTCCAGAACTATGCTCTTTACCCACACATGACCGTTGCCGAGAACATGGGCTTCGCGCTAAAGATTGCTGGCGTTGCCAAGGAAGAGCGTGCAGCGCGCGTTCTTGAGGCAGCCAAGCTTCTTGACCTTGAGCCATACCTAGCTCGCAAGCCAAAGGCCCTTTCAGGTGGTCAGCGTCAGCGCGTAGCCATGGGTCGCGCGATTGTTCGCAAGCCTCAGGTGTTCCTCATGGATGAGCCTCTTTCAAACCTTGACGCCAAGCTTCGCGTTCAGACCCGCACCCAGATCGCATCTCTTCAGCGTCGTCTCGGTGTAACCACTGTTTACGTGACCCACGACCAGGTCGAAGCTATGACCATGGGTGACCGCGTTGCAGTTCTAAAGGACGGCCTACTTCAGCAGGTTGCAACCCCTCGCGAGCTTTACGAAAACCCAACCAACGTATTCGTTGCTGGCTTCATTGGCTCACCTGCAATGAACCTGCTGCAGCTTCCAATCGTTGATGGTGGAGTTCAGTTCGGTAACACCGTTCTTCCAGTTGCCGCCAACATCCTTGCTAAGACCAACGCAAAGAGCATCACCGTGGGTATCCGCCCAGAGGGTCTGCACGTAAGCGCCAACGAAGGCATCGAAGTTGACGTTGACGTAGTTGAAGAGCTCGGAGCAGACGGCTTCCTATACGGTCGCTCACACCTTGACGGCGCAGAGCAGGACATCACCGCTCGCGTGGATGGCCGCGTTCACCCACACAAGGGTGACAACGTGTTCCTAAAGGCCGAGGGTGGAATCGTCCACTTGTTCGACGTAGAAACCGGCGAGCGTCTTAACTAACCGTTGAGCTCACTAGATATAACGGCTGCCACGGTAGAGCCAGCACTGCTGGATCTACCGTGGCATTTGCCTTTAGAAGATTGGCCTACCGAGAACATCGCGGCCTTGCCGAAGGGTCTGAGCCGCCACACGGTTCGCTTTGCGCACCTCAACAATCACGTAATTGCGATCAAAGAGACACTGCCAGAGCTTGCCAAACGCGAATATGACATGCTCAAGCAGCTGCTGAAGCTCGATGTGCCGTGCGTCGAGCCTTTTGCAATCATTAACGGGCGCACCACGGATGACGGCGAAGAGCTTTTGTCAGTGTTGGTCACCCGCCACCTGAAGTTTTCACTCCCCTACCGCGCCATGTGGTCACAGGGCCTCCGCCCAGACACGGCTACCCGCCTAGTCGACGCCCTTGCCGTGCTGCTGGTTCGCCTGCACATCGCCGGCTTTTTCTGGGGTGACGTGTCGCTCTCCAACACCCTATTCCGCCGCGATGCAGGTGCCTTCGCGGCCTATCTGGTCGATGCTGAAACCGGGCACCTCTATGACAGTGGGCTTTCCAACGGCCAACGCGAAAACGACCTGGAGATTGCCCGAATCAACATCGCCGGCGAGCTCATGGATCTCATTGCCAGCGGAAACGCCGCACCGGGCGTTGATGCGGTGGCGACAAGCGAACGAATCGTTGCCAAGTATCGCGAGCTTTGGGTCGAACTCACCGGCAGTGAAACCTTTGAGGCAGCCGACCGGTGGAAGATAAACCGCCGCGTCGACCGCCTAAACGAACTAGGTTTCGACATCGAAGAAATGGCCATCAAAACCGATAGCAACGGCACGACCGTGCGAATTCAGCCAAAGGTTGTCGACGCCGGTCACCACGCTCGAAGACTCATCCGCCTCACCGGCTTGGATGTCGAAGAAAACCAAGCACGTCGTCTACTCAATGACCTAGACCAGTACCGAATCGAACACCCGCGACCGGGCGCCGATGAAGAAGTCTTGGCGCACGAGTGGCTGAGCAACTCTTTTGAGCCGGTAGTGACCGCGATTCCGAAGCACCTACTTGGTCGCCTCGAGCCTGCCGAAATCTATCACCAGGTGCTCGAACATCGCTGGTACATGATGGAAAACCAGAAGCGTGATGTTCCGACTGCCGAGGCCGTTCAGTCATACATCGAAAATGTATTGGTGAACCGTCGCGAGGAGGAGGCATACCTCAACCCAATGACCGAGGCGATAACTCTGCCTAACGCTGTTCCGTCCGGAACCATCGTGGTTGCCGAGGACGACGATGAAATCGATTGGCGCGATTTGGTCTAGAGACTAGAAATTGAAAGAACCCCCGACCTTTGGTCGGGGGTTCTTTCTTTTGAAGAGATTACTTGCGCTTGAGCGCTGCACGTCGCTTCGAGATTTCGTAGAGCGAAACTGAAGCAGCGATTCCAGCATTTAGAGATTCGGTGTCGCGAGCGATTGGAATCGAGAGCACTGCGTCACAGTTCTCGGTGACCAGGCGCGAAAGGCCCTTGCCCTCTGAGCCGACAACTAGCAAAAGCGGCTCGGTGGCTAGGTCGAAGTCTGGAAGCTCCATAGAGCCGCCTCCATCGAGACCAACCACGAATACGCCGCGCTTCTTGAACTCTTTGAGGGTGTTGTTCAGGTTGGCAGCCAATGCCACCGGAACGCGAGCTGCTGCTCCTGCCGAGGTCTTCCACGCCGAAGCGGTAACACCGGTCGAACGACGCTGAGGAAGGATTACTCCCTGGCCGCCGAACGCTGCAACCGAGCGGATGATTGCACCCAAGTTGCGAGGGTCGGTGATTCCATCAAGAGCCACGAATAGCGGCTTCTGCCCGCGTGACAAGATCAGATCCAACATCTCCATTGGGTGCTGGTACTTGTATGGCGGAACCGAAAGCGCGATGCCCTGGTGAACCGAGTCGAAGCCGGTCATGCGGTCCATCTCAGGACGCGTGATCTCGTTCACGGCAATGCCACGAGCGCCAGCTAGCTTGATGGCTTCCTTGACGCGCTCATCCATTTCGATTCGAGATGCGATGAACAGCGCGGTGGCCGGCACCTTGGCACGAAGGGCCTCGACTACCGAGTTGCGACCTGACAAAACCTCAGACGCATCGGCTGCCTTGGCTACGCGCTGACCCGAGCGAGCGGCAGCGCCCCCTGAGCCTGCGGTGCGTGCGGTTGGCGCCAAGAACTCGCCACGACGAATCGGGGTAGCTCCAGTGGCCTGCTTGTGCTTTTCAGCGGCTGCCTTTGCCTTATAGGCCTTGTGATATGGGCGATCTTCAGCCTTCGGAGTTGGGCCGCGACCTTCTAGGGCCTGCTTTCCGTGACCTCCGGTGCCGACTTTGCCGCCCTTTTTACTTTTTGACGCACCTGGGCGTCTTGCTATTCCAGCCATTAATTAACACTCCAATGAGTTCCGTCGGCAGAATCTTCCAGCGTGATGCCGGCTGCCTGTAGTTGGTTTCTAATTGCATCTGATCTTGCAAAATCTTTGTCGGCGCGAGCCGCATTGCGCTCTGCGATGAGACCCTGGATGAGGTTGTCGAGAGCCTTGCCGGTGCCGGCCGCGGCGTTAGACGGTGCGGCCCAGTCAAGCGGGTTGATTCCGAGAACGGTCGTCATCGCCAAAACCGAGTTGAGCGAGCTTGCCACAGCGGCATCATCGGCAGAATCAATCGCAGAGTTTCCAGAGCGAACTTCGTCATGAAGTGCGGCAAGTGCGGCAGGCATGGCGAGGTCTTCATCCATGGCGGTAATGAAAGCTTTTGGCAGCGAAGCGCGAACAACGATCGAGCTCAGAACAGGGGCGCCGCCGAGGCGACGAGCTGCCTTATCAATGAACGTCTCGATGCGCGACATGGCTGATTCGGCCTCTTCGAGAACACCCTCGTGATAGTCGAGAACGGAGCGGTAGTGAGCCGAACCGAGATAGTAACGAACCACGATCGGGCGAGCGGCAGCCAATAGATCGGCGGCGAAAATCGAGTTGCCGAGCGACTTCGACATCTTCTGGCCAGAGACGTTTACGAGCCCGTTGTGAAGCCAATAATTAGCAAAAGCATCACCGGCTGCCGAACTCTGGGCTAGTTCGTTCTCGTGGTGAGGGAAGCGCAGGTCGAGACCGCCACCATGGATGTCGAACTGCGAACCTAGGTACTTAGTCGCCATCGCGGAGCATTCGATGTGCCAGCCAGGTCGACCTGCACCGAACCGGGTGTTCCAAGCTGCCGAAGCAGCGTCGCCGGCCTTGTGCGCCTTCCAAAGTGCAAAGTCACG
>CAEZVN010000036.1_pt1 | contig 9505 bp, 6 predicted proteins | sample 7264741 | NCBI WGS metagenome assembly CAEZVN01 (sample SAMEA6813856, study PRJEB35770) | uncultured Rhodoluna sp. | biome: Freshwater; feature: Freshwater reservoir; material: water | place: Czech Republic | collected 2017-05-23 | depth 0.5m m | reverse complement strand
GGGCCAATGCCCGGCATCCCTTTCCTCGGCGCAATCCCGGCCGGTCAGGTGAGCCTTGGTCTGGTTGCCGTTGCCGTCCCTTTGATTGCCGCCTTTGTCGCGACCATCGCCATTAAAAAACACGCGGATGAGATCCGCTTCGAATTCGCTTCGGCTTGGTCCGCAGCCATCAGCCTCGGCCTCTCGGTTGCCTTGATTGCCGCGCTCGAAATGGGGCTTCTCGCAGCTCTAGCATCTGGTTCAGCTGGGCCGGGCCGTCTCGAGACCGTTGGGGTAAACCCGCTCATCCTGGCCGCCGTTGTTTTCGTTGAAACAGCAGTGGTTTCGATTCTGGCTGCGTTCTTCAGCGCTCGCCCGGATGAGGCAGATCATCCGATGTTGAGCGAACGGTAAACTAGAGGAATGCTGTCAGTCGTCGCCCTAATTTCCGGTTCAGGTTCGAACCTGCGCGCGCTTCTAGAGGCAGCCAATAACCCGCTAAATGGCTTCAAGATCATCGCCGTAGGTTCAGACAATGCCGCGGATGGCCTGGCTCACGCCGAGCTTTTTGGTGTGCCAACTTTCGTTGTAACTCCGGGTGCATTCGAGAATCGCGAGAAGTGGGCCGAGGTTCTCTATGACAACGTCATGCACTTCAACCCAGACCTAGTTGTGCTCGCCGGCTTCATGAAGATTCTTCCTGCCGGGTTTGTCGGCGCTTTGAGCCCAAACCTAATCAACACCCACCCATCCCTGCTGCCAGCATTCCCTGGCGCTCACGCCGTTCGCGATGCACTTGCTGCAGGCGCGAAGGTTACTGGCGTGACCATCCACGTTGTCGACGAAGGTGTCGATACCGGGCCTCACATCGCCCAGCGCGAAGTCGAGGTCTTGAGCGACGATAACGAGTATGACCTGCACGAGCGCATCAAGTCTGTTGAGCGCGAGTTGCTAGTTGAGACCGTGAAGAAGATCGCCGCGAAGACCATTACCCTGGCCTAGGCCAAGACTCACCTTCGAAAGGCACCACCATGGCAGCACACAACGACCACCAGCCAGCCGATTACCGCCACCGCGACCGCGTGATTGTTCGCCGTGCCCTGATCTCTGTTTCAGACAAGACCGGAGTGGTTGAGTTCGCTCGCGAGCTTGCGGCCGAGGGTGTTGACATCATCTCAACCGGAGGCACTTTCGCTGCTCTTCAGGCCGCCGGAATTCCTGTCACCGAGGTTTCGCAGATCACCGGTTTCCCAGAAACCTTGGATGGTCGCGTCAAGACTTTGCACCCAACCATCCATGCTGGTTTGCTTGCCGACATGCGTTTGATCGCGCACGAAGGCCAGCTCGACGCTCTCGGCGTGCTGCCTTTTGAGCTCGTCGTGGTCAACCTTTATCCATTCGTGCAGACCGTTCAGTCGGGTGCGAAGGGCGACGCGGTTGTTGAGCAGATCGACATCGGTGGTCCGGCAATGGTTCGCGCATCGGCAAAGAACCACGCCAACGTGGCAATCGTGGTTGACCCGGGCCGCTACACCGAGATTCTCTCCGCTGTGAAGCAGGGTGGAACGACTTTGACCCAGCGCCGCGAGCTGGCTTACGCAGCTTTCTCACACACCGCGCGTTACGACGCAGCCGTCTCGGCTTGGTTCGCATCCGAGCTCGAGGGCGACTGGAAGAAGGCCGCTGGCGTCAAGGGTGAAACCGAAAACTCAAACCCGGGCTTTGCATCGACCGTCGAAATCAAGGCTCAACTTGGCAACGTTCTTCGCTATGGCGAGAACTCACACCAGGCCGCCGCGATCTACCGCACCTCTGGCGAAGGCGCAGTTGCCGGAATCGCCCAGGCTCGCCAGTATGGCGGCAAGGAGATGTCTTACAACAACTACGTTGACGCGGATGCCGCTCTTCGTGCCGCTTATGACTTCACCGAGCCAGCCGTGGCCATCATCAAGCACGCGAACCCTTGCGGAATCGCGGTTGGTGACCCAACCACCCCTGATGTGATTGCCGATGCTCACGCGAAGGCGCACCTTTGTGACTCAATCTCGGCATTCGGTGGCGTTATCGCATCAAACCGAATCGTCACCGTGACCATGGCTCGTCAGGTTGCCGGTATCTTCACCGAGGTAATCATCGCGCCCGGCTACGAAATCGAAGCACTTGGCATTTTGCTCGAAAAGAAGAACCTTCGCGTTCTAGAGTTGCCGGCCAACTATTCACGCGAGGCGCTTGAGTTCAAGCAGATCTCGGGCGGCATCCTGGTTCAAGAGCCTGACGAGTTCAGCCAGTTCAATTCGCAGGGATGGAAGCTGGTCACCGGTAAGAAGGCCGATGCAGCAACCATGGCCGACCTAGAGTTCGCTTGGCGTGCTTGCCGTGCGGTGAAGTCGAACGGAATCCTGCTCGCCCGCGAAGGCGCATCTGTCGGCGTTGGCATGGGTCAGGTAAACCGTGTCGATTCGTGCAAGCTTGCTGTCGAGCGTGCCGAGTCACGTGCAAAGGGTTCGGTTGCGGCATCTGACGCATTCTTCCCATTCGCCGACGGTCTGCAGATTCTGATTGATGGTGGCGTCAAGGCAGTGGTTCAGCCTGGTGGTTCGGTTCGCGATGAAGAAGTCATCGCTGCTGCCGAGGCCGCCGGAATCACCATGTACTTCACCGGTGAGAGACACTTCTTCCACTAAATCGGATTTGAGCTACCGAGGCTCGTGTTAGCCTAAAACCCGCTTTCTGGAATAACTTTCTAGCGAGTGGGATTGGGCTTAACGATGAGCGAAAAAGGAACTTTGGCAACGTTGTTGCGAATTTTTCCATACGCTAAATCGGCTCTCCCTCGCATCGCACTAGGTATGGTTGCGGCCATCGCCGCCCACCTATTTGCGTTATCGATTCCGCAGTTCCTCCGCGACCTAGTCAACTCATTAAAAGACAACGGCACCGCTGAAACCCTTGTTCCAGCCGTTCTGATGGTCCTGCTCCTCGGACTGCTTGAGGGCGTCTCGGTGCTATTGCGCCGTTGGTTGGTTCTAACTCCGGGCACCTTTGTCGAAGCCGGTCTTCGCGCCAAAATTTATGCGAAATTGCAGGATCTACCGGTCAGTTTTCACGATAAATGGCCAAGCGGCCAACTTCTCAGCCGTGCAACCGGCGACCTAAGCCTGATTCGCCGCTGGCTGTCCTTCGGGCTCGTCCTTTTCGTTGCCAATGGCCTCACCATCATCGTCGGCCTCGGAATCCTGTTCACCTTCCACTGGATCCTCGGGCTGATTTTCTTCGTCTGCTCGGTGCCGATTTGGATCAAGGGCTTCCAGTTTGAGCGAAACTATCACTCGGTTGCCCGCCTGAGCCAAGACCAGGCCGGAGACCTTGCCACCTCTGTCGAGGAGTCGGTTCACGGCATCCGCGTGCTCAAGGCGTTCGGCCGTGGAGATCACATCGCCGGCAAGTTTGCCGCCGAGGCTGACACCTTGCGTGGAACCGAGATCAAGAAGGCCGGTCTGATCGCCGGCATCTGGATCTATCTGATTTTGGCACCGGAATTTGCCGTCGGCCTTTCCCTGCTAGCCGGCGTTTGGCTCGTCTCCACCGAGCAGCTGACCGTTGGTGGTTTGGTTGCATTCCTAGCCACTACGACCGCACTTCGCTGGCCAACCGAGTCGATCGGTTTCTTGCTGTCGATGACCCTGGACGCCAAGACCGCCATCCAGCGCTTCTTCGAAGTTCTCGACACCCCGGTTGACATCGCCGACCCAGAGAATCCAAAGACCATCACCGAACCGCACGGCCGCCTCGAATTCAAGGATGTCCACTTCCGTTATTCCGACGCCCCGGCAGACCAACCAGACCTGCTCAATGGTGTCGACCTAGTTCTCGAACCCGGAGAATCGGTGGCGCTAATCGGCATCACGGGTTGCGGAAAGACCAGCCTCACCGCGCTGACCACGCGCTTGTATGACGTGACCGGCGGCCAGGTTCTGCTCGATGGAGTTGACGTTCGAGACCTTTCCCGCGAAGAACTTCGCACCCACATTTCGATGGCCTTCGAAGACGCAACTCTGTTCTCGGCTAGCGTGCGTGACAATGTTCTTCTCGGACGCCCGGATGCCTCGGAAGCCGACCTGAAGCAAGCCCTTGAAATCGCTCAGGCACATTTCGTCTATGACCTGCCGGAGGGACTAAACACCAAGATCGGCGAAGAGGGCATGAGCCTTTCCGGCGGTCAGCGCCAGCGTCTTGCACTTGCTCGTGCGGTTGCCGCGCGGCCGGCCATCCTGGTTCTCGATGACCCACTGTCGGCTCTTGACGTTGACACCGAAGCGCTTGTTGAAGAGGCTCTTCGTAGCGTTCTGACCACTACCACTGCGCTGATTGTCGCTCACCGCCCTTCTACGGTTCAGCTCGCCGACCGCGTTGCCCTGATGCAAGACGGCCGCATCACCGCGGTTGGCAAACACAGTGAGTTGCTAGCCACCAACGATCACTACCGCTATGTGATCTCAAGCCTCGACGCAGCGGGGGAGATGATTTCATGACCATGCAGGGAACCTCGGGCGAAGACCGAATCGAACTGAACAAGGATGAGTCGCGCGTCGTCAAACTTCGCGCACGAAAGTTGCTGTTCTCTCTGATCCGACCGATTCGCCGACGTCTGATTGTGAGCTTCACTCTAGTTATTTTGAGTCAGGCATTTCGTGTGGTCGGCCCGGCCTTGATCGCCTATGGCATCGACACCGCGCTACCGCAGGCAATTCGCAGCGAACTTACTCCGCTTTACTTGGTTGTCGGCGGCTATCTATTCGCGGCGCTGGCCACGACATCCTTGATTTATAGCTTCTTGAAGTTTTCGGCACGCACCAACCAGAATGTGATGTTCGACCTGCGACAGAGACTTTTCGTCCACTCGCAGCGCCTGAGCCTTGAGTTCCACGAGACCTACACCTCCGGTCGAGTGATTGCCCGCCAAACCAGCGACCTCGATGCGATCAAGGAACTGCTCGACACCGGCGGAAACGAAATGATTGCCGGCATCTTCTTCATGACCTTCACCGGTGCGGCCCTGCTAGCTCTAGACCCTGGAAGCTTCGGCATTCTGTTGTTTAGCTTCATTCCGCTGTGGTTCCTCACTCGCTGGTTCCAGAAAAACACCAAGCTCCGCTATCGCCAGACTCGAGTCGCCTCGGCACGACTGATTGTGAAGTTCGTCGAGACGATGACCGGCATCCGTGCCGTGAAGGCGTTCCGCAAGGAGAAGGACAACGAGTCGGAGTACGCGGGTTACACCGAGGACTACCGTTCGGTCAACGCCAAGGTGATTCAGATTTTCGGAATCTACGACCCAGGCTTGACCATGATTGGAACCGTCACGGTCGCCTTCATTCTGCTGTTCGGCGGCTTCCGAGTCATCGACGGCTCGCTCGGCATCGGAATCCTGACCGCCGCTATTCTCTATGCGCGACGCTTCTTTGACCCGATGGAAGGCCTGGCGATGTTCTACAACGCCTACCAATCGGCCAGCTCGGCTCTTGAAAAGATCTCTGGCGTTCTCGAAGAAGAAGAGTCTGTTCCTGAACCTGAGCACCCAACCAAGCTTTCAAACGCAACCGGCCACCTCAGTTTCGACGATGTCGAGTTCCACTATTCGAACGGCAAGACCGTGCTGCCAGGGTTCAATCTCGACATCCCGGCCGGCCAAACCATCGCCTTGGTAGGCACCACCGGTGCGGGCAAGTCGACGCTCGCCAAGTTGGTTTCGCGCCTCTATGACCCGAGCGCCGGTCGCTTGACTCTCGACGGCATCGATCTTCGCAACCTGAGCAACCTGCAGCTGCGACGGGCAATCGTCATGGTCACCCAGGAGGCATACCTGTTCTCAGGCTCGGTTGCCGAAAACATTGCGCTGGGCAAGCCAGATGCCACCATGGATGAAATCGAAGCGGCCGCAAAGGCCGTTGGAGTCCACGAGTTCATCCTGAGCATGCCGGATGGTTACAACACCGATGTGAATAAGCGCGGTGGCCGCGTTTCTGCTGGTCAGCGACAGCTGATCTCGTTCGCACGCGCCTTCATCGCTGACCCTGCAGTTTTGATCTTGGATGAAGCTACCGCCTCGCTCGACATTCCAAGCGAGCGCCTAGTCCAGCAGGGCCTGAAGACTTTGTTGAAGGGCCGAACCTCGATCATCATTGCTCACCGTCTGTCAACGGTCTCGATTGCCGATCGCGTTCTCGTGATGGAACACGGTCAAATCATCGAGGATGACGCCCCGGCCGCATTGATTGCCGGAACCGGAAAGTTTGCGCGCATGCACGCCGCATGGCGAGCCTCGCTCGTCTAAATCCGCAGGGAATTACTTGAGCTTGCTGGCCTTGCTGATTGCAACGGCTGACCAGGCTGGAAGATTTAGTTTTGCGATTCCATCCTTGGCAACCACCACGCGGGCCGATGCGGCACAGGCGACCTTGGCTGCCTGCTTGCCGGTAACCGCGACGTTGCAATAGTTTCCGGCCGGCAGTTTGGTCTTCACCGAGCCGGTGAACTTAGTTGGTCCGGTGTTGAACAACACAAACCCAAGCGTTCCGCGGCTAAAGCCATAGGCGTTGCCCTTGACGTAATAAGCCGCTGGTGCCGCAGCGCCCACGGTGTCGCGCCACTGAATCATTCCGGTGATGCCCGCCCAGCGATGCGAGCAGACAAAGTTTCCGTGCGCCACTTTACCTACGGTCGCTGCCGAGGCGGTGGCAGGGCAAGCGGCATCCGCCGTCTTTCCGTTTCCTTGAAGTTTTGGGCCGGCGTCACGATCGGCGAATGCGTAGCCCGAGTAGATCATGGGCTTGCCATAGGGTATCGACAGCATGAACATGTTGGCTAGCTCAAACTTCACTTTGTCTTTGTAGCTAAGCGTCGACTTATCGCGTTCGGTGTCGTGGTTGGTGACCATCGCAATGGTTCCGTCGGCCGGTTCGAGCAATTCGAGCACCGCGGGCGAAGCTTCTCCGGCAAGCACACCGGCGTCTTCAAACATTCCAGGCACCAAGCGGGCCCACTTGAAGCCAAAAGTGTTGCCGAATTCGCGATACAGCGAAGGCATGGCTGGCCCGTCGTAAACCTCGAACAAGAAAGATGTGTCACTCGGCATGGCGTCGACAATCTGCTTTAGGTCGTCCACGGCGATGTGCTTGGCAGCATCCACTCGGAAACCCTTGACTCCGAGCGAAAGCAGGTCCTTTAGGTAGGCGACAATCTTTGCCTGCACGCTTGCTCTCGATGTGTTGAGGTCTGAAAGCCCAAGCAGTTCACACTCTTGGATTTCGGTCAGATCGTTCCAATCGGTGATTTCCCCGGTGGAGCTGTTGCAGTGGTGGAAGTCGTCGTAGTTGTAGAGCCCCGGGTAGTCATACTTGCCATGCTTGGTTCCGGCCCATCCATCGGTGGCGCTAGCCGCCATGTGGTTGATCACCGCGTCTACGATGATGGCCACGCCGGCTTTGCCACAGGTTTCGACCATGCTGGAGAATTCGGCTCGCGTGCCCAGTTTCGACTCGATTTTGTAGCTGGTCGGTTGGTAGTGGATCCACCACTCGGTGCCGACAATGTGCTCCTGAGGCGGGCTAACTTCAACCCAGTCATAGCCGGCTGGCCCAAGGTTGGTGGTGCATTCCTTGGCCAGCGAGTTCCAGGTCCACTCGAACATCTGAACGCCAACGCTTTGCTTGGTAACCACCTGGGATGGGTCGCTCGCCGAAGCCATCCCGGTTGGCAATAGGGCCGCAACGGCGGCAAAGGCCAGGGACTTGAGAATCAGCGCGGCGGAGCGTTTTGTGACCATTCGAAAACTCTAGTTCACGCAAATAACGACACGGACACGTTTGCAAAGCGTTCTGTTCATAACTTCTGCAGGATTCCCGCCAGGGAACTTTTCTGGATGAGTGCATAGAAAAGTCACGCCCATTTGGCCGAAACTGGCGGCCATTTTTATCGCCTTGATTATCAGCATGTTCTTTTTGCAGAAGGCGCTCGCCACTACCACCGACCCAGAGCCGGTCTGCGTTGCAAATCGCTGCACAGTGACGTTCGAAATGCTCGGCGAGCCTCAGGTTTGGATCCCGCCGACGGGGGCACGGAACCTCAGGTTCGAAATTTTCGGCGGCCAGGGTGGTCAGGGGACTCGGACGCTAGGCCTCGGCGGTTTCGGTGGTCGGGTAGCCGGTGAGTTTTTGGAGTTGCCCGCGAGCCTCACAGTCGTCGTGGGAGATTCGGGAGCCAGGGGTTCGGGTGCCGAGGGAGGTTTCAACGGCGGCGGCGCTGCAGGGGCAGGTCAGGGTGACGAAGGTTCGGGCGGCGGTGCCACTGACCTTCGCACGTCATCCTCATTGGAAGATCGAATAGCGGTGGCTGGTGGCGGCGGCGGGGCCGGAGCTCGCAACTGGGATGGAGCCGGGCTCGGCGGTTCGGGTGGCACGCTCATCGGCGGTCCCGGGGGTTGGGGTCAGGCCGGGCCAGGTACCGGTGGTGGCCAGTTTTCTGGCGGCTTTGGGGGAGTCAGCGTAGGTGGCCCCAAGGGTTCGCCCGGCGACTTTGGCCTCGGCGGCAGGGGTGCATCGAGCCGCTTTGCAGGCGGCGGCGGTGGAGGAGGTGGTTACTACGGTGGCGGCGGAGGCGGCTCCGATGTTGATAGCGGCGGCCTCAACGGCGGCGGTGGCGGAGGTGGTTCGAGTTACGCCAACTCATCCCTATTCAAGAACTTGGAGCACACCGCCGGCGTTCACTCCGACGCTGGTCTCGCCATCCTTACCTATGACTTGGTGGAAGTTCAGCCTCCGAAATCCGCCGACACCACTTCGGATGCCACGAAAGATTCCCCACCCGACCTATCGAGCGATTCCTCGACCGATGCACCGCCGGAGGTTTCAACCGACCTGAATTCAGATCAACATGCTGCGCCAAGCTCGGAACCCAGCCCGTCGCCAACCCCGGAACTCAGTCCGGCAACAAGACCCGAAGTAGCGGCGGAACGAACCCCTGAACCGGTAACGACATCGGGTTCCGAGCCACTCGCTCTTCTTGAACCAGAAGTCCTCGAGCCGGAGACTTTCTCAGTCGAAGAGAGCCCACCCGCTGTATGGTTGCCTGTTCTGCCGCCGGTAGCAAATGTGCCGGCAGGCTTCGAACGGAAACCGCAAAGCCTTCCCGAACCGAGCTCTCATACAGAACTAAAGGTTGAATCGATAGAGGCCCCAACTACTGAGCCCGCGCGCATGCCGCCTCCGGAACCAAGCATCGATTTCGTGCCCTGGATGAACGCGCTCTCGGGGTTGAGTTTGCTCATCGGGTTGATTCAGGCTGTTCGCCGGTTAAAGCAAAATCGCCGAGCAAGTGCCCGGCGATTTGTGCGGATTAGCTGAAGATTACTGTGCGGTCACCGTCGAGAAGCACTCGGTGCTCCGCAAACCACCGCATTGCCTGGGTGAGAGTCTTCGACTCGACATCCTGGCCAATTGAAACCAAGCGGTTTTTCGAGTCTGAGTGC
>CAEZVN010000035.1_pt1 | contig 9533 bp, 8 predicted proteins | sample 7264741 | NCBI WGS metagenome assembly CAEZVN01 (sample SAMEA6813856, study PRJEB35770) | uncultured Rhodoluna sp. | biome: Freshwater; feature: Freshwater reservoir; material: water | place: Czech Republic | collected 2017-05-23 | depth 0.5m m | reverse complement strand
CGAAAGAAAACCAGCTTGTGCCTTCTGTCGAGGCCGACCAGCCCAAGTAGCGAAACTACGAGCGCCAACAGGTAGAGGCCCAAGTTACTTGAGGCCCTTCCAGCCGTTCTGGCCAACCGGCTTGATCTCGTTCTTGATTGGTCCTGCGCTGCGGTCATTGACCAAACGCTTATAGACGAGCTCCGCACCAATCAGACACATCGGCAAACCAATTCCAGGGATGCTGTGGTGTCCGGCGTAGTAGAGACCCTTCACCTTCTTGCTCACGTTGGTAGGGCGGAAGAACGCACTCTGGAACAGGGTGTGTGCCATGCCCAGTGCGGTTCCAGACCAAGCATTCAAGTCGTCAACGAAGTCGGCCGGGCCCATGCTTCTGCGAACCACGATTCGCTCGGCGAGATCTGGAATTTCACACCAGTCAGAAATCTGCTGAATGATTCGATCGGCGGCTTCTTCGAATGCTGCATCGCCCTTGCCATCCAAGCCGCCATGGCCAAGAGCTGGGTCGGCCGCAATCGGAACCAAAACAAAGAGGTTTTCGTAACCCTCTGGCGCAACGCTCGGGTCGGTGATGCTCGGTGCGCAAATGTAGAGCGAGGCCGGGTCTGGGATGACGCTTGTAGCGCTCTGCTTCTTCTTCTCGGCCGGTGTGCGGAAGACTTCCTTGAAGTTCTTGGCCCAGTCATCTGAGTACAAAAGCGTGTGGTGATCGAGCTGAGGCAGCTTGCCCTTGACGCCCAGGAATAGCAACATCGCCGAAGGGCCAGGCACCTTGTTCTCCCACCACTTGGCAGGCAGACTCTGGTCCTCAGGGTCCAACAGCTGAGTCTCAATGTGGTGCAGGTCGGCGTTACCGACAACCACATCGGCCGGGTAGAAAACCTTGCCAACCCAAACACCGGTGGCCTTGCCATCCTTGGTTTCAATCTTCGAAACGCGTGAGTTGGTGTTGACCGTCACTCCGTGCTGCTTAGCCAAACGCTCGATGGCCTCGATGACGGTGTAGAAACCACCCATTGGGTAGAAGACGCCAACGTTCATGTCTACGTGGGTCATCAGGTGGTACATGCTCGGGGTGTCATAAGGGGAGGCGCCCAGGAATACGGCTGGGAAGTTCAGAATCTTGCGAAGACGCGGGTCGGTCACGTGCTTGCCAGCGAAGGTGTCAAGCGGGGTAACCAGGTGCTTTAGGAAGCGTCCAACGCGAGCCAAAACATCAGGCTGAATGAACGACTTAGCGTTCTGGAAGTTCGTATACAAGAAGTGCTTGATTGACAAGGCGTAGGTGTCTTCGGCCGAGTCGATGTACTTCTGCAGGCGCTCGCCGGAGCCCGGCTCAATCGAATCAAATAGCTCTTTGTTCTTGGCTAGATCTTCGCGAATGATGAGCTTCTCTTTGTAGCCCTCGTTGCGGGTCTGGTATGCCGGGTCAAGGCGAACCAGGCTGAGTTCCTTGGCTGCAGTGGTTCCCATCAACTTGAAGAACTGGTCGAAGGCGTCTGGCATCAAATACCAGGATGGACCCATGTCGAACTTGAAGCCGTCCTTCTCCCAGATGTAGGCGCGACCGCCGACCTTCTCGCGAGCTTCGAGCACCGTGACCTTCATCCCTGCTTTTGCCAGGATTGCGGCAGTTGCCAGGCCGGCGATTCCGCCGCCGATTACGACCGCGGTTTTTTCGTTGCTCATTTGGGAATTACTCCTAGAAGTGCTTTAGCGAGAATGACAAGTTTTTGAGAATTTGGAACGCTGATGCGTGTTTCAATCAGAACTTCGGCGGGGGTATTCCGGATTCGCTCGTTGAGAGCTTGGAAGAACATCTGAGCTGCGGCGACCGCCTTGCGTGAACCGACCGGCAGAAGCGGAAGGGTTTTTGCAGATGCCGCCAAGTCGTTCTCGATGTCTTCGATTAGTCGAAGCTGCGTTGCCGCATCAAAGCTCTCGACGTTCACGCCCGGGAAGTATGAGCGGCCGAGTTTCTTGAAGTCGGCTGCCAGGTCTCGAAGAAAGTTGACCTTCTGAAAAGCTGCGCCGAGTGCGCGGGCACCGGCAATCAGGGTGACGCGCTCTTCCTTTGAATAGTCGCGGCCAACCATAAACACCTTGAGGCACATGAGGCCGACCACCTCGGCCGAGCCGTAAACATAAGTGTCGAAACCCTTTTGATCATGCTCGCGCTCGGTCAGATCCATTCGCATCGAGTGAAAGAACGGTTCGATGATGTCGCGCTTGATGCCGGCCTCACGAGCTGTGTGGGCAAACGCGTGAACGACCAGATTGGTGCTGAAGCCAGATTCGAGAGCCCGATAGGTTTCCGCCTCGAGCTCATCCAAGAGGTTTGCGGGGTTGTCATTAGCCTCGGCCGCAGCTCCGTCGACGATTTCGTCGGCAACGCGAACCAAGGCATAGATGTTGCGAACCGGCTGCTGCTCATTGGCGCCGAGCAACTTCGACGCCCAACCGAAGCTGGTCGAGTAGGTGTCGATCACTTCTGCCGAGGAACGCTCGGCCGCTTCGAGATAGCGTTCTAGGCTGCTCGGCTCTGCGGATGGGTTCACTGGTGACACGTCTAAAGGCTATCGCGAATCGCAGGAATCAAATCCGAATCGTTTGTGTTGTTTCGTTCACTGTCTCGAATGAAAAGGAGTGAATCATGAAGAACTCGATTTACGACATGATCGGCGCACTGCTAGTCGCGCTAACCATCCCGACCATGATGGTCGTCGGAATCATCGCCGACTCAATTTTCCACCTCGTTTAAGGGCGCATTACCGCGTGAAATAAGGGTTTGAAAAGGTAGGATTAAACCTATGTCTGTAGATATCAAGCCGCGTTCACGCGACGTAACCGATGGAATTGAAAAGGCTGCCTCACGAGGCATGCTCCGTGCTGTTGGCATGGGCGACGAAGACTGGGTGAAGCCTCAGATCGGTGTCGCAAGTTCTTGGAGCGAAGTTACTCCTTGCAACCTTTCACTCGATCGTTTGGCCGACGCCACCAAGTCAGGCGTTCACGCCGCTGGCGGTTACCCACTTGAGTTCGGCACCATCTCGGTTTCAGATGGCATCTCAATGGGCCACGAAGGCATGCACTTCTCGTTGGTTTCTCGCGAGGTTATCGCCGACTCGGTTGAGACCGTGATGCAGGCCGAGCGTCTAGACGGCTCGGTTCTTCTTGCCGGCTGTGACAAATCACTTCCGGGCATGCTCATGGCAGCAGCCCGCCTAAACCTTGCATCCGTGTTCTTGTATGCCGGTTCGATCATGCCTGGATGGGTAAAGCTCACCGATGGCACCGAGAAGACCGTGACCATCATCGACGCTTTCGAAGCTGTCGGTGCTTGCAAGGCCGGAAAGATGTCTGAAGAAGACCTTGGCCGCATCGAGCGCGCAATCTGCCCTGGTGAAGGCGCCTGTGGCGGTATGTACACCGCAAACACCATGGCTTCTGCCGCAGAGGCCCTCGGCATGAGCCTTCCTGGCTCGGCAGCCCCACCGGCTGCAGACCGTCGCCGCGACGTTTGGGCTCACCGCTCGGGTGAGGCAGTAGTCAACCTTCTTCGCCTCGGAATCACCGCTCGCGACATCCTGACCAAGAAGGCCTTCGAGAACGCAATCGCCGTGACCATGGCTTTCGGTGGCTCGACCAACGCTGTTCTGCACTTGCTAGCAATCGCTCGCGAGGCAGAGGTTGACCTAACTCTCGATGACTTCAACCGCATCGGCGACAAGATTCCTCACCTAGGCGACCTAAAGCCATTCGGGCAGTACGTAATGACCGACGTCGACCGAGTCGGCGGTGTTCCAGTTGTTATGAAGGCTCTTCTCGACGCAGGTCTATTGCACGGTGACGCGCTAACCGTAACCGGCAAGACCGTTGCCGAGAACCTCGAGGGAATCAACCCACCTGACCCAGATGGCAAGATCATCCGCTCACTTCAGAACCCAATTCACAAGACCGGTGGAATCACAATTCTCAAGGGCTCGATGGCTCCTGAGGGTGCAGTGGTAAAGACCGCCGGTTTCGACATGGATGAATTCACCGGCCCAGCACGCGTTTTCGAGCGCGAACGTGCCGCCATGGATGCGCTAACCGAGGGCAAAATTTCTGCCGGCGACGTAGTGGTTATTCGCTACGAAGGCCCTAAGGGTGGCCCGGGTATGCGCGAGATGCTTGCCATCACCGGAGCCATTAAGGGTGCGGGATTGGGCAAGGATGTTCTACTATTGACTGACGGACGATTCTCAGGCGGCACAACCGGCCTTTGTATCGGACACATTGCACCAGAGGCCACCGATGGTGGGCCAATTGCTCTGGTTCGCGATGGAGACTTAATTCGAGTCAACATCGCTGCTCGTTCGCTCGAACTACTCGTTGAGCCAGAAGAGCTGGCTGCCCGCAAGCAAACTTGGCAGCCTCTTCCGCCGCGCTACACCCGCGGTGTTCTCGCGAAATATTCGAAGCTAGTGCACTCTGCCTCTGAAGGTGCCTACTGCGGTTAAATCGCTTTTCACTCAATCATGCGATTGATCAAGCAACGCTAACGAGAAAAGAATTCAAATGGCTAACGAAGTTCTAACTGGAGCCCAGGCGATTGTTCGCAGCCTGGAGCTTCTCGGAATTGAAGATGTCTTTGGTTTGCCTGGTGGCGCAATCTTGCCTACCTATGACCCATTGATGGACTCAACCAAGATTCGCCACATCCTTGTTCGTCACGAGCAGGGTGCCGGCCACGCTGCTGAGGGATACGCCTCGGCAAGCGGCAAGCTCGGTGTTTGCATCGCGACCTCGGGCCCAGGAGCAACCAACCTGGTCACCGCAATCGCGGATGCCTACATGGACTCGGTTCCGCTATTGGCCATCACCGGTCAGGTTGGCTCAAAGCTAATCGGCACCGACGCTTTCCAGGAAGCCGACATCGTCGGAATCACCATGCCGATTACCAAGCACTCATTCTTGGTGACCAAGGCAGAAGACATTCCAGAGGTAATGGCGGCTGCAGTAATGATCGCCACCACCGGCCGCCCTGGCCCGGTCCTGGTTGACGTAACCAAGGATGCTCAGCAGGCCAAGGCAGAGTTTGTCTGGCCACCGAAGATCGACCTACCTGGCTACAAGCCGGTTACCAAGCCTCACGGCAAGCAGATTCAGGCAGCGGCTCAGATGATTCTCGAAGCCAAGAAGCCGGTTCTCTATGTTGGTGGCGGTGTCGTTCGCGCCGGTGCTCACAAGGAACTTCTTAAGCTTGCAGAGCTAATCGGTGCACCGGTTGTCACCACATTGATGGCACGTGGTGCATTCCCAGACTCACACCCGCAGAACCTCGGCATGCCCGGCATGCACGGAACCGTTCCTGCCGTTACCGCACTTCAGAAGAGCGACCTTCTAATCACCCTCGGCGCTCGTTTCGACGACCGCGTGACCGGTGACGTAAAGGGCTTTGCCACCGGCGCTAAGGTCATCCACGTCGATATCGACCCAGCTGAAATCGGCAAGATTCGTTTTGCCGATGTGCCAATCGTTGGCGATGCCAAGGAAGTAATCACCGAGCTGAACCAGGAACTAACCGCGGTTCTAAAGACCTCAAAGATTGACATCAAGGATTGGTGGACTTTCGTGGGTGGCCTCGTTGAGCGCTATCCGCTCGGTTACACCCCGGCAGACGACGGCAAGCTTTCACCACAGCACGTCATCACTCGCATCGGTGAACTTTCTGGCCCTGAGGCGATCTTCGCTGCGGGCGTCGGTCAGCACCAGATGTGGTCTGCACAGTTCATCAAGTATGAGCGTCCAAACTCATGGCTAAACTCTGGCGGCGCCGGAACCATGGGTTACTCGGTTCCTGCAGCAATGGGTGCCAAGGTTGGCCAGCCAGACCGTTTGGTTTGGGCAATTGACGGCGACGGCTGCTTCCAGATGACCAACCAAGAGTTGGCAACCTGTGCGATCAACAACATCCCAATCAAGGTTGCGATCATCAACAACTCATCGCTTGGCATGGTTCGCCAGTGGCAGACCCTGTTCTACAACGAGCGTTACTCAAACACCGACCTCAACACCGGCACCGACACCGTGATGATTCCCGACTTCGTGAAGTTGGCAGAAGCATACGGTTGCCTAGCCATCCGTGTTGAAAAGGAAGAAGACATCGACAAGGCGATCAAGTTGGCTATCGAAACCAACGACCGCCCGGTGGTAATCGACTTCATTGTTAGCCGCGACGCCATGGTTTGGCCAATGGTTGCAGCTGGCCTTACCAACGACGAAGTTCAGTACGCCCGAGATGCGGCGCCGATCTGGGACGGGATTGAATAAAGATGTCTAAGCACGTTCTTTCACTACTGGTTGAAGACAAGCCAGGAATCCTGACTCGCGTCGCCGCGCTATTTGCTCGCCGTGGGTTCAACATCGAATCTCTTGCTGTTGGCACGACCGAGGTTGAGGGTCTATCTCGCATCACCGTAGTGGTTGGTGTCGAGGGTGCTCCACTCGAGCAGGTCACCAAGCAGCTGAACAAATTGATCAATGTGATCAAGGTTGTTGAGCTCGAAGCCGACCAGGCCGTGCAGCGCGACCACATGCTGATCAAGGTAAAGACCGACTCTTCAACTCGCTCTCAGGTGCTCGAGGCAGTAACCTTGTTCCGTGCGCGCGTTATCGACGTTGTGAGCGACGCAGTGATCATTGAAGTCACCGGAGACACTGCAAAGTGCGCGGCCTTCATCAAAGTTCTCGAACCTTACGGCATCAAGGAATTGGTGCAGTCTGGCGTCTTGGCAATGGGCCGCGGCTCGAAGTCAATCACCGAGAAGATCCTCAAGTAAAAAGCTTCGGTGGGGCCAGCCCTCATCGCTAGATCCAAGCAACAAATCAAACACGTTTTCAAAAAACAACAAGGAGATACAAAGTGGCTGAAATCTTTTATGACAAGGATGCAGACCTTTCGATCATTCAGGGTCGCAAGGTAGCTGTACTTGGCTATGGTTCACAGGGACACGCTCACTCGCTAAACCTGAAGGACTCAGGCGTAGACGTAGTAGTAGGTCTTCCTGCAACCTCAAAGTCAAAGGCAAAGGCTGAAGAGGCCGGCCTGAAGGTGCTAACCCCAGCTGAGGCTTCAGCATGGGCAGACGTTATCGTCGTTCTTGCACCAGACCCACGCCAGCGTGACCTATTCAACGACGACATTGCTCCAAACCTTTCAGCAGGCAAGGCTCTTGTCTTCGGTCACGGTTTCGCAATCCGTTACGGCTACATCACCGCTCCAGAGGGCGTTGACGTATTCCTAGTTGCTCCAAAGGGCCCAGGCCACCTAGTTCGTCGCGAGTACGAGGGCGGCCGTGGTGTTCCAAACCTAATCGCTATCCACCAGGACGCATCAGGCACCGCTTTTGACCTAGGTCTTTCATACTCGAAGGCAATCGGTGGAACCCGTGCGGGCACCATCAAGACCACCTTCGCTGAAGAGACCGAGACCGACCTATTCGGTGAGCAGGCAGTTCTATGTGGTGGCGCTTCACAGCTAATCCAGTACGGCTTCGAGACTCTAACCGAGGCTGGCTACCAGCCTGAGGTTGCTTACTTCGAGGTTCTTCACGAGCTAAAGCTAATCGTTGACCTTATGTACGAGGGTGGCATTGCTAAGCAGCGTTGGTCAGTTTCTGACACCGCTGAGTACGGTGACTACGTCTCAGGCCCACGCGTTGTTGGCCCAGAGGTCAAGGAGCGCATGCGCGATGTTCTAACTGACATCCAGGATGGCACCTTCGCTCGTCGCTTCGTTGCAGACCAGGATGCAGGCGCACCTGAGTTCCTAGCGCTACGCGCAAAGGGCGAGGCTCACCCAATCGAGGCAGTAGGCCGCAACCTGCGCAAGCTGTTCTCATGGATCAAGAACGCTGACGACTACCAGGAAGGCAACGCAGCTCGCTAAAGCGGGCTCGTTCCTAACGGATCGTTTAGAAGAGGCATCCCTTCGGGGGTGCCTCTTCTGCTTTAACCGGGGGCTAGGGCGACTGGGATGGCTAGGGGCGCAGCGCTAGTTCAACCAGCGGGTTGGCTTTGATCATGCGCACGAAATCTGATTCGCCGCGTTCCCATTCGAGCGAGGTGGCGAACTGCACATTCACCTCTCGGCCGAGCAGTTCCTCGGCTCGGGCCGCGGCACGGGACGCCTCGATGCGGCTCACGTTGCCGATCAGCAATAGGTCAACTTCCTTTGGGGCAGCCTCGGTCTGTCGCGAAAGACGCGCAGCCCAAATGCCGAATAGGTAGGCGTGTTCGATTCCATCGAGGCCGAGCAGAAGGGGCGGCAGCACTGCAGCCGGCCCATAGCTAAAGGCCACAATCTGGCTTACCGAATCAAACAACAGGTGCTTTTTGTTGGCTTGGATGAACCGTGCCCGGCCGACCGTTTTCTGAATGACAAGTTGCCCATCGAGCAAGCGATCAACCTCGCGCATGGCTGTTGGCAGGCTGGTGCCGGCAAACTCGGCAAGGTGGCTGATTGAGAAAAGCTCATCTGCATTCATGAAAATCTCGGCCAAAATCAGGCCCTGAGCATCACTTTTCAGCAGCGGGGAGAGCTTTGCGGCTGCAACTTTCATAGATACGAGTCTAACTTTCGTTTATTGAAAGTAAAGTTCTGCGTGGCAATGTTTTTCGCCTCTAGACTTGAACCCGAACCCCACCAAACCGACAGGATGAAGCATTGACTAAGCCAGTTGTTCTAATCGCTGAAGAACTTTCACCAGCAACCGTTGAGGCCCTCGGCCCAGACTTCGACGTTGTAAACGTCGACGGCACCGATCGCCCGGCACTGCTTGCAGCGCTGGCTAAGGCAGACGCCATCCTGGTTCGCTCGGCAACTCAGGTCGACGCAGAGGCGATTGCGGCAGCACCGAAGCTAAAGGTTGTTGCTCGCGCCGGTGTTGGTCTAGATAACGTAGACATCAAGGCAGCTACCGCAGCCGGTGTCATGGTGGTTAACGCGCCAACCTCAAACGTGGTTTCTGCTGCCGAACTTGCCATCGCACAGATGCTTGGCCTTGCTCGTCACGTGCCAGACGCCAACCAGTCACTAAAGGCTGGCGAGTGGAAGCGCTCGCAGTTCACCGGTGCAGAGCTTTACGAAAAGACCGTTGGAATCGTCGGCCTTGGCCGCATCGGTGGCCTAGTCGCCCAGCGTCTAGCCGGCTTCGGTGTTGAGCTAATCGGTTACGACCCATACATCACCCCGGCCCGCGCCGAGGCTATGGGTGTCAAGTTGGCCACCCTTGAAGAAGTTATGAAGCAGTCTGACTTCATCACCATTCACATCCCGAAGACCCCAGAGACCACCGGAATGATCTCTACCGCTCAGTTCGCGATCGCCAAGCCAAACCTTCGCATCGTCAACTGCTCACGCGGTGGCATCATCGACGAGGCGGCTCTATACACCGCGCTAAGCACCAACCAGATTGCCGGAGCCGGTCTCGACGTGTTCGTCACCGAGCCACCAAAGGACAGCCCGTTGCTGACCTTGAAGAACATCT
>CAEZVN010000034.1_pt1 | contig 9541 bp, 2 predicted proteins | sample 7264741 | NCBI WGS metagenome assembly CAEZVN01 (sample SAMEA6813856, study PRJEB35770) | uncultured Rhodoluna sp. | biome: Freshwater; feature: Freshwater reservoir; material: water | place: Czech Republic | collected 2017-05-23 | depth 0.5m m | reverse complement strand
CTGGGTCATTTTATTCAGGTATGCCCCACCCGCCGCATAGGGCTTGGTCATCAGAAGGCCGCCATCCGCGTGGGTTGCCATGCCGATGATGTTCGGCACCATGACCCATTCGGCGGCATCGATGAACTGCTCGCGCATCCAGTCGAGAAACTCCTGGGGGTTCACGCCGGTCACTAGCGCAAGGTTGCTGAGCACCATCAAGCGCGGGATGTGGTGCGCCCAAGCGCGGGTCTCGACGTCGGCAACAACCTGCTTAACGCAGGCCATCTGAGTCTTGGATGAGTCGGTGAACAGCGGCAGCAACTTGCGGGTCGCACCGAGCTCGTTCTTCTCGCGATAGTCGGGGCCGAGAAACCAATACATGCCGTTGATATATTCACGCCAGCCGATTACCTGACGGACGAAAGCCTCAACCGAACCGATCGGTGCGCCGGCTCGGTAGGCAACCAGAACGGCCTCGATTACCTCGGATGCGTGAAGCAGTCCATTGTTCAGGTATGGGCTAAGCAGCGAGTGATGCAACGCCCAGTTATCGCCGGCGATTGCGTCTTCGTATGGCCCGAAACCGTCCAAGTGGTTGGCGATAAAGTTGCGCAGTTGGGCGAGCGCGCCGGAGCGCGTGGTGGCCCAGGTGTTGGTTGGGGTCATGCCGAGTTGGGCGGCAACCTGCTGGTCGATTTCGTCGCGCTCGTGCTCTAGGTATGGCGGCCAGGTGTAGTTTTTGGGCGGCGGAAGGCGGTTGTCGGCATCGAAGTTCCAGCGGCCGCCATCCGGGTCCCCGTTTGTGACCATAATGCCGAGACGAACTCGTTGGGCGCGATAGAAGTTCTCCATCACAAACGTCTTTTGGCGATCTGCCCAAAGCCTGAAGTCTGGGCGGGATGTAAGGAAGAAATCGTTCGGAGCGAACTCGACGCCGAACTCGCGAAGCAGTTCCAGCTGCTTGAACGAGGATGGCTCGGCCGCGTGAATCGGTAGATCGCCGAACTCGGCTTGGGCGGCGGTCAGGCCTTCAACCGTGGTTGCTGCTTGGAGGTAGCGAACGGTGAAACCCTCGGCCTCGAGGTCGGCGGCGAAGTGTCGGGCCGAGGAGAGCAGGAAGAACAAGCGTTCTCGGTGCCAGGAGCGGCCGGAGGTCATCCGTGCGCTTTCGACCAGGACGATTGCGTCGGTTGCCGGGTTTGCGTCGCGCAGCACGCCGAAGTCGCGGTTTAAGTGGTCGTGTGCGACGTACAGAATGCGCTCAAAGGCGGAGGCGGTCATGATTTTGCACCTGCCGACTTGCACTTCTGCGAGCAGAACCTGACGTTCTCCCAGTCGCGCTCCCACTTCTTGCGCCACTCGAATGGCAGGCCGCAGCTCGCACAGGTCTTCGGTGGGTGACCATTTTTGGTATGGGCTGTGCGGGGCATGGTGATAACAACTCTCACCGCGGGTTTTGTGTTCCCGGGCTTTAAACGTAAACCCGGGTGCTAGATAACCCCGGCCAGCTTTAGCGTGACAACCAGCATGAGCACGCCACCGATTCGGTAGACCCATACGTTGCGCTGTGCCGGCTTGAGCTCATCCTCGTCGCGACCGTGGCGACCGAACATGCCCAGCAAACTTAGCGCCAGAAGTGGCAGTGGCAGAATCACGAATGACCAGGATGCGAGTGCAGGAACGGCTCCGAGAATCGCTCCGGTCACTGCCGTCGTGACCGTGGCAACGATTAAGCTCAGGGCTAGTCCAGGCACGCCGCTTGGCAAGATTCGCCAAAGGACCGGGTAGTTCGGGAACTTGTCTTGGAACCAGCCGATGACGGTTGGAACTAGGAACAGGGCCGAGCCAACCCACAGCTGCCAGCCTTCACCGATCAGGGCTCCACCGACGATGATCCACACCGCATACTTGATGGCCAATGACACAACCATCTGAACCATTGGAGGCTCAGGCAGGTGATCAGGGTTGATTCGGTTGAGGCGCGCTGGGTAGTAGCGGGCGGCGAACTCCTCGAGACCGACACGAACCAGTGCGGCAATCGCGATGGCTAGAGCGAAGTCTTGAACGTGGTTCGCGACCGCGAGGGTGAGGCCGGCGAGTGCAGGCAGACCGCTGACCATCGCGAAGCTTGACCAGCCGGCCATGAACGGAGCAACCGCAAAGTCAGTCAGGCGCTCCCACCACGACTTGGCGTCGTTGGCTGGGTGCTTGCGGAGGGTGCGGAATGCGGTGGTCAACATCGCTGGGCCAATGCTCAAAAGCATGACGCCGAACATCAGGCGCACGTCGCCCATATCAATCGCAATGCCCTTCGAGGCGGCAATCACAACGCTGAATGTGATGAATAGGCTCGCTGCGGTAAAGCCCGCAGCAGCATCAAAAATACCTAGGATGGCGATGGCCAGAAGCGCCTGCCAAGCCGGAGTTAGCATCGCTCCATCGTTGGCAATCGCGCCTGATACACCGAGGATGGCGCCCACAATCGAGAGCAATAGAGTCGGCGAACCTACAATCGCGCGAAGGTACGAACCATCGTTGACCAACTTGGCAAACAGTGGGCTAAACCGCGCAAGCCTCAAACTGAGGTTGTGGGTCAACCTGTCGAGCGCCTGCATGCCTGGGATGGCGAACCAGGCGAGCCGGTCTCCCCATTCGGACTTCTCGATTTCGAAATCATCCTGGACGACGTCGAGTGAGCCGATGTCTGAAGATTCGCTCTCGGCACCGGAGGAGGAGTTGCCGGAACTCGAGTTCGAGCTAGAAGAGGATCCGCCCGAAGTTGAGCCCGCAGATGAACCGGCCGAAGCGCCTGCTGAGGCGCCCGCGGCAGCACCGGCAGCAGCACCGGCGGCAGCACCCGCGGCAGCGGCAGCCGCGGCCGCAGCAGCGACCGACGAGGCAACGACGACTGCGGTGGCTGCAGTTTCTGCCACGGCAGCAATAGCTTCAGGTGAACCCAGCGGGTCGAAGGCAACCGGCGGGGCCGAGTCATCACCGGTGGCACCAATTGCTGGGTTAGCGACCGGCTCGCCAGGGTTAATCTCTGGGATAGAAATCGTTGGGCTAATCAGGTTTTCAACCGAAGGCAAGGCAACAACGGCAGCTGAGGTCGACGGCGCTGGGGCAGGTGAAGCGCTAGGGCTCTTGACTGGCGTTGGGCTTGCTGACGGGCTGGCCGAAGGCGAAACCGAAGGAGAAACCGTAGGAGTCGGCTTGCTGACTGGAGCCGCTGAAGCACTTGAGGTCGGCTGGGGAGTCGGCTTGACCGTTGGTGCTGGCGTCGGCTTCACCGTTGGCGACGGGGTTGGTGTCGGAGTCGGAGAGGCGGTCGGGGTTGGCGACGGGGTCGACGGAGCCGCAACCGGCGGGGCCGGGTTGCCCGCTGGATCAATCACGGTTGGTTCAGTTCCGGTGACCTCGACGGCAACCTCTAGGGTTTGAACACCGGTCGGAAGATCGCTGTCCAGCAATGCTGCGGCACGGTAGATGAAAACATCGAGCGGCGATGGGTTGCTCGCAATGGGCGCCGGTGCGACAAAAATTGCTGCCGGCTTCACCGAGGCGGTTCTGAAGCTGGTGCCCTTAATCACGACAATCAACTTCATGTAATAGGTGCCGCGCTTCACGAACGTCATTGGGTCGGCTACCGCCAAGCCGTTCATATCGAAGTCGCGCTTGCCAAGGTAGGTCCAGCCCGCGTTGTTTGGATCAACGGTTGATTTAAAGAACGCTGCAACCTCGTGGGTGGCAACCAAGGATGGGTCGATCTTGATGCTCAAAGCAACCTGATCGCCCGCAGCAACCTGCTCCTTCTTCTTGGCATCCACGCGCGAAGTTGCCTGAGAGAAGTCACCCTCGATTTCGGCAATCGGGGCGGTGTTCACGGCACTGATGATGTTGCTCGCGACGAGGGCGTTCTTAGCAGCCACGCTCAAGGCGTCGAAGACGGTAGGCGGCGCGACCTTAGTGAAAGTGGTTCTAGGGGTTCCTGAAATTGCACGGCGGTTGACCACACCTTGCCCAGAAGCAGCCGGAACCTCAACCGCGATGTTAGCAGCAGTCACGGTCAGGTCAGTGGTGGCCACTGGGCTCACCTGAAGATCGTCGATCGAGAACGTCGAAGCCTTGGTTATCGCGCTGGTTCCATACTGGCCAGCCAAAACCGAAGAAACAGCATTAATCGTGCAGGTCTTGTTGTTGACCGAGGCCACAATGCTAGAGATCGAATCAATGCCGGTGAAGTTGAAGTCGACACCATTAGTGACAGACAAAGTGTTGCAGTCAACAGGCAGGGATGAGGTCAGCGTGAAGACAAGGTTGCGGTCAGTGTCCGTTGCAGAAGGCGCGGTCAGAGTCAGAACGTTTAGGTTGCCGTTTACCACCAAGGCAGAGTTGCGTGAGAGCGACCCGATCGCACCAATCGTCGGCAACGTGAGGCGCGACGGGTTGCTAGCTGAGTCGGTAATCGAACCGCCATTTAGCGCGAGAGCATTGACGCTTGAATAGCTGAGGTCGGCTGAGGTGTCGCCCTGAGCGACGGTGTATGAACAGACCAGGTCGGTGGTCGGAGTGCCCGCGACGCAGTCGGCGGTGCGGATGTTTGAACCCATGTTTAGGCTCAGGCGCGGGGTTCCCGAGACTGTCAACGCATCGTCAAAGCGAACGCGAATCTGAATCTGGTCACCAGCTACGAACGTGCCGTTCGCGGTGATCGCCGAGACGTTGGTTACCGCAGGACCGGTGAGGTCTGAAACGTAGTTGACCGATTCGGTCATTGTTGACAAGAAGTTGCTGCCCGATGTCGTGCCACCGAACTCGACGATGTAACCCCAGGAAATTCCTGCATTGCCGTTGAAGTCATTCCAGGTTCCATCACCATAAACGTGTACGAACATGTCGCTGTTGACGTTAGGTTCGCCGGAACTCCAGTTTGAATAGGCAATGTTGCCAACCTGACCGGCAGGAGCCATGGTCTTCACGAGTGTGGAACCTGAAGCTTGTTTCTGAAGGGCAACGATCATCTGGGTGCCGGAGCGCGTCATGCCAGAGTCAACCAAGACACCTGTTTCGACTGCCGTGGTTGGAGTTGCGAGGTATCCCGTGAAGCCTGCCAGCGTGTGAGTTGGCGCTGCAACCATCGCATCAGCGGTGGTAAAAAGTGATGCAGCGACCTGCTTATAGGCGTGACCAGTCTCATAGTCATAGGCCTTCACCGGGCGCAGGTGGAACGTCAGATTAGGCGTCGCACCAGACGATCCTGCGTCGAACTGGATGGCTCGAATTGCTGCTTCCCACTGCGCTTCTGTGAGGGTGGTGCCGTAGAGCTCGATTTCACCCGAGCCGTTGGCAACTACGGTCACACCAGCCGGCACCGGGTTGAGCACGAACGCATCCACAACTGATGCCGCCCCATCGTAGGAGTTGTTCGTGATCAAAATACCGAACGGCTGTGCACCGCGAGTGGTCAAGTTGAAGTTTGGTGCAATCGGAGTTGGGTTAGGGCCGATTCCCGGAAGGGTGCCTAGTGAGAAGGTTGGCGCGATGAACAGGTCGGCATCGATCACAATCGCGGATGCGGATGCGAGCGAAGATGCGGCGTTGGTGGCGTCGAGTGTGATTGTCGCGCTGTTTCCGGCGGCATCCTTGAGGGTTGCACCATTCAGTTCGAGAGATGCTGTGTCGAAATAGTTGAGGTCCGCGGCGGTGTCGCCAGCCTGAATCGTGTAGTTGAAAGTCAGCGTCGAGCTGCCCGAGCCAGAAGCATAAGTTGCATAGCGAACGGTTGGGCTGGTGTTCAACTTGATTCGCGGAGTGCCTCCGGCAACCACGGTCGCCTCATCCAAGTTGACTTGAATCGAAATGGTTTCGCCGGCTATGTAGGTGCCGTTAGCGGTGCTCGAACGAACAGTCGTGACGTCTGGACCGACGGCATCAATTGTGGTCGAAGCGGTTGCCTTCATTGATGGCACGGATGGGTCTCCCGCTGTGCCTCCGTATTCGGTGATGTAGTACTGGGTGAGGTTACACATCACGTCGTGCCAGCCGGAATAGCCCGCGCTTGCATAAGCAATCAGGCAATCTTCTGCAGCATTGTCTGGCTGCTGAGGAGGGTTGTCCCAGAAAGTAGGTGAGAGAGTTTGACCGAGTTCAGGGCCGGCAGTGTGAATCCAAGTTCCTTCGACTGCGGCATCCGAACCGCTAATCCAAGCCGCAGTTGCAATGGTCATCGACCACGCATCTTCTTCAGCCGAAGTGATAGTTGCCAGGTACCCCTGGAGACCCGCGTAGGTTGAGCTCGAAGCGGCTGTGAGGGCTGCCGGCAACAGAGAGGTTGCAGAGGAGAGGATCAGGTAGTGCTCGTTGGCATAGATGTAACCCGAGATTGGGCGGAGGTGGAACTCGAAGCGACGTGTACCGGAGTTCGAACCAGCATCAAACTGGATTGCGCGAATAGCGGTGTCCCATTGGGCTTCGGTGGCGTTCGGCGCCAGAATCTCAATGGTGCCGTTGCTGGTGTTTGTCGTAACGCTTCCACCCATGTTGGCGGAGTTCAGAGATGCGCTGAAGGTATCCTTGGTGGTTCCGCTAGTGCTCCAATCAAGGTTGGTGATCTTGATTCCGTGCATCTTGCCGCCGTAAAGGCTTAGGTCGAAGTTTGGCGCAAGCGCTATTGCTGCCGAGTTCGGAGTGGCCAACGATCCAATCACGAAAGTTGGCAGGCGAACGATTGTCGCGTTCGTGATGGTTGGGTCGACGGTGAGTGAGTTACCGCTTAGGTCCTTGATGTTTCCACCGACGGTGAATGAAGGTTTGTAAACACCGTTGATGGCGCTCGAGTTGCTGACCGAGAATGTCCACTGGTTCGTGGTGCCTACTCGTGCCGGGGTCGTGGCCGTCCAGGATCCAGTCCCAGTTGCAGTGGTCGCTCCGGCGGTTGAGATTGCGCTAGCTGGGAACTGCAATAGTTCTTCGCTGAATGTGACCGTGTAGTCAACGCGTGATCCAACCACGTTGCTGCTGATCGCAGAGATGGTCGGTGCAGTGGTGTCACGAATCACGGATAGGTCAAAGGCAGCTGCTGGGCCTGCAACCGAAGCGAAGTCCTTAACTGCATTCGCGGCGAGGCGCAGGGTGCTGGTTCCGGCACCGGTGCAAGTTGCAGCGAGCGTGTATGTGCTGGCCGGGCCAGATGAAGGTGTGACACTCGAGAGGCTACAGCTTGCGCCATTGGTAACCGGCCAGGTGAAGTCCGCTGTGGTTAGACCCCACACCGGCCGAGTGAAGTTCAGGGTCAGCGTGGTCGCAGTTGAAGCCGAGCCTAAACGGGCCGGTGCGACGGCATAACTTGCGCTTGGGTTGACGGTGTTGACCTGCTCGAAGAAAGTGCGAGCGGCGGTCTGCGCGTTGCCGGCAACGTCGGTGGCTGCACCTACTCCCACTGCGACGGTGATGTCATCGTTGATAAGAGTTGTGTAGACCACGTCGAACGAATAAGTGGTTCCTGAAACGGTCGGGTTCGACTTGGTCCAGGTGCCGGTGCTGCCAAGCAGGATCTTGGTTGAATCAACCACATCGATTGACTCGGAGAACGTCAGCGTAACCCGCACTTTTTTGTCGACTGCCAAATCCGGGGTGATCGCAATCGAACTGACAGCTGGTGCCACTGTGTCGACTTTGAGATTCAAGACTGCGGAGGGGCTCGACTGGAAGGTGGTGCTGTTCTGGACAGCAGTAACCGACCAGTTTCCATCGGCCAGTGTTGGCAATGTGCATGATGCCGAGCTAGATGTCACCTGCGATTCGGTGAGGGTGCAGCTGCTGGTTAGAGCGGTAGGCGTCGAACGCGTTGCCGTAACTGTTAGCGAGGCGCCTGCGGTCAAACCAGTCAGGTCAAATGTCGGTGTGTTGTCTGAGGTTTCGTTATCTGCAGTCGCAGTGCCACTGTCAGATGCAGTCTGAAGGTTGGGTAGACCCGGGGTTGCCAGCTGAACAATCGAGGTTGCCCCAGATGTTGATGTTGCGCTCGTCGGAAGACTGTTGACGATGTTTGAACCAGTTACGACCGTTCGGAAGTAAAAGCCAAGGTCAGCGAGCTGTGGTGTGAAGGTCGAGCTGGTAGCTCCGGCGACGGCGCTCCAAGGGCCGCTCTGAGAAGTCGAACGCTCCCAGGTGTATGAAAGTGTCGGAGTAGGCAAACCTAAGAATGTGGTTGCGCTGGTAAGAACCGATCCAGGGCTGGTTGAACCGGTTGGGACGCCAGTCGTGCCAGCAACGACAGCAGATGGGTAGCCATCTAGCAAACTGCAACCGACCATGAATCCGTCGAACCAGGCACCCGAGTGCAGGTAAGTGCGGTTTACAAATCCGTTAGTTGCGCACAGAACCTCTTTGGCCAGAGAGCCCGACGACGGACCTACGCTCTGAACGGCATCCAATTTATTCGGTGGTGTCTGGCAACGGACACCGATGTTTTGCGGAGAGTTGCTTCCGTTTACATAGAGACCTACCGCCGCCATGCCGGTTGGACACTGGTTGAAAACTCCACCCGCACCCGAAGTGCGGGTTACGGCACCCAAGTCACCGGTCGAGAGAATCTCGCGACACTCGATTCCCAAGAACACACTGTTGCCGCTGGTCGCGGAACGAATTCCAGTTAGAACTGAGCCGGTTGCGCAGTCAACATTTCCAGCGAAGCTTCCGCCGCTTCCACCAATCCAACCGACGTAGGTCTGGTTGGTCATAGTTCCAGCTTGTGCTGGGGTGGCTCCAAAGATTACCCCAGAGAAACTGAGGGCAAACGTTAGCGCAGCAGCCATGAGAGCGCTGAAAAACGAACGCTGCTTTGCGAACATCAACACTCCCTCTGATGGCGATATTGCTGGAGTCGTTGCACCCCTAGTCAGCCTTTAAGTCTAGAAAGTGGCTATCAGATTGTCCGAGGTAAGTTCGTTTAGACGAACAAATAACGAAGACCTTGGAGAGCCCTGAAGTGGGTAGATAATGTCCCCATGAAGTTTCTTATTTTTGTCATCGACGACAACAACGCAATTGCTGGACCAGACGAGATGGCGCACATCGATGCGTTCAACGAAATGCTCGAAGCAAACGGCCACTGGATCACGGCTGGCGGCATCCATCACGGCACTCAGGCCACAGTTCTAGACAACCGCAATGACGCTGGGCTGGTCTCCGCAGGTTCGCTCTACAACGAGAAAGAGCACTACAGCGGCTTCTGGTTGATCAATGCAGCCGACCAGGATGAAGCCCTGGCGCTTGCCGCCGCAGGTTCTAAGGCGTGCAACCGCAAGGTAGAGCTCAGGCCATACCTGCGCTAGATAAGCTAAAGAAAAGACCCGGCCACTTTCGAGAGGCCGGGTCTTTTCGTTTGATGCAGTCTTTACTTCACAGCACCTGAAGAGATACCAGAGATGAACTGACGCTGTAGAACTAGGTAGAAGATCACGATCGGGATAACCGCGAGAACTAGACCCGCCATTGCCTGACCATACTCAGTCGCGTAGGTTCCATAGAACAGGTAGGTAGATAGCGGCAGGGTCTG
>CAEZVN010000033.1_pt1 | contig 9805 bp, 8 predicted proteins | sample 7264741 | NCBI WGS metagenome assembly CAEZVN01 (sample SAMEA6813856, study PRJEB35770) | uncultured Rhodoluna sp. | biome: Freshwater; feature: Freshwater reservoir; material: water | place: Czech Republic | collected 2017-05-23 | depth 0.5m m | reverse complement strand
TGGAAGGTCCTTGACTATCTCCAGTGCGTCTCCCCTGATCGACCGACCGACACCCGGTAGCAGTTCCGGGTCGCGCAATTCGAGGCGGTTGCCGGAGCGACTAGCCCAGCCTTTCAAGAAAGCCATCTGAATGCCCGTGGTGCTGTCGACTCGATCGGCGCCGAGGATGAGGCTGGTGAGCAGCGGGTAGTACATCCAAGAATCGCGATAATCGGTTTCAATGCGCTCGCGAATAGCGTCTACGCGTTCGCCATTCTTTGGTTGGAAGTAACGCGCCTCAACGCAAAACTTTTGGGTGAAGTAACCCTCTTTCCCAGGAAGGGACTCGAGTTCGGCAAGCGCCTCGGCCAATTCGCCTCGGTTTACGGCTTCGCTGTCGAGCTCGATCCAAGTCTTGCCGAAACATTCGGCGTATGAGGCCACGTCAGAGGCAGTGACGGTCATACCCAGTTTCTTGAACGCTTGTGCCACCCGTGTGGTTCCGGTGAACAGGTCTAGAGCCGTCTTCGCGCCCGAGGCCTGGCCAAGCTGGCTCAGAACCGGAATCAGGGTGCGCTTGGACCCAAGGTATTTGATCATCGGGCCTCCTAGCGCTCAAAGACTTATCCTGCCACGACAGAACGAGGTGTGACGCAGAAAAGTTAGACTTGAGGTGATGGAAAACACCGACTCGCTCAGCGCAGCAGCTCTTTACAGCGTTGAGTACGCTCGCGAGAAACTCGCCGGCAAACTGGTGATTGCGCTGACCGGTGCGGGAATCAGCACGGATTCCGGGATCCCCGACTATCGCGGTCAAGGTCGAGTCGCCCGCCACCCAATGACCTTTGATACATTCATGGGCTCGCAACAGGCCCAAATTCGTTACTGGGCGCGCAGTTATGTCGGTTGGAGTCGAATTGCCGACGCCAAACCAAATGGCGGGCACTTCGCGCTCGCCGCGGCCGAAAGCCTCGGTCAGGTGCAGAACATCATCACTCAAAATGTCGATGCTTTGCATCAGGCCGCTGGCTCCAAGAACGTCATCGACCTCCACGGTCGCCTCGACACCGTTCGTTGCATGAAATGTGGTGCAACCATGAGTCGAGTTCGCATGGATGAACTCCTCCAGGAACTAAACCCAAGCATCGAGAAAGATGCCAGCCACGAATTCACCCCGGATGGCGATGCCGAGCTCGAGGCTGCGGCCGATTTCCGCATCCCTGTTTGCCCTATTTGCGATGGCGTTTTGAAACCGGACGTTGTCTTCTTCGGTGAATCCGTGCCGCAGTCGCGAGTTGAGTTCGCGATGGCAAAACTTGATCAGGCTGAGGCGCTTCTCGTCGCAGGCACTTCACTAACGGTGAATTCCGGGCTCCGATTTGCCCGTCGTGCCGCCCGCGCAGGCAAAGTAATCGTGATTGTGAACATCGGCGAAACCAAGGCGGATGAGCTTGCGACCGCAAAGATTGAGGCCAACACCTCGTTGGTTCTCGAGAGGCTATTCATTGACTAAGACTGTCATCGGCCTGCTTCGCCACGGGCAGACTAACTGGAATATTGACTTCCGACTTCAAGGTGTCACGGATATCCCGCTGAACGAGACCGGCATCGAACAGGCGCAGATCGCGGGCCAGGTTATTGCAAAATCTGCCGTCGATGGTCAGGCTTGGGATCTAATCCTTTCCTCTCCCCTCTCCCGGGCCCGAGACACCGCCGTTATGGTCGGTGAAGCCATCGGCATCTCTGGTGTCTCTATCGAAGAGCTTTTGCTGGAAAGGTCTTTCGGCGAGGCCGAGGGCTTGTCTCACGAAGAGTGGAAAACCAAATACAACGACACCAATCACGTCCCGGGCGGTGAAACTCTTGAGCAATTGGAAGCCCGTGCCTGGATTCTGCTCCAGCGACTGTTGGATCACCACGAAGGAAAACGTGTGCTCACCGTGTCACACGGTGCGCTGATTAGGACACTGCTGCGCTTGGTTAGCAAGGGTGAGTACCCTCGCGAGGGCGAACGCCTTGGCAATGCCTGCCTGAGCATCTTTGAGCACAGCCCAGAGTCTGGCTGGTCTATCGCGAGCTACAGGCCTCAAACTTTAAGCCACTAGAGGCGAGAAATCATCTCGATCAAGTCACCTGCGGAGCGATCCCAGTTGAACTGCTCAGCGTGCTTGCGAGAAGCTGTTCCTCGTTCAACCCATACCGGGTTTGATTCGAGCATTCGCACTTGATTGGCGAAGTCCGCAGGGTCTTCTTGATCGAAAAACAGTGCGATTTCGCCACCGATTTCACGGAAAATTTCTATGTCCGATACGACTACAGGAACTCCACGAGACATCGATTCGATCAACGGAATGCCGAAGCCTTCGTCGCGTGAACCCGTCACCAAAGCCACGGCCTGGTCTAGCTGCTTGTGATATTCATCTTCGGAAACACCGTTGTGAAAAATGACCTTTCCAAATCCCTCACGGACTCGTGCCTCTAGCTCAGCCTTGCGCTCGGGTTTGATTCGGCTCAGCAAGTGCAGCTCATACTCGGGTAGGTGTTGCATGCCGTCGATCAACACTTCAACGTTCTTGTAGTCCATGAATGAACCCATGTAGACCAGGCGCTGAGCGCTGCGAGGGCGAACCTTTGGGGCTCGGTTGGCTTGATCATCGGTGAAGGTTCCCGCTGCGTTGTAGATGACGGAAACCGGACGCTTGGTCAGTTTGTGCTGAAGCATTAACCGCTTAGACGTCTTGGAGACGGTCGCCACTGCATCGGCACGATTCAGAAAGACCCGCTGCGGCCAATAAACCATGTGAAATAGGCGCCATCCGGTTCTGATCAACCAGTTGAACTCCGGTGGCGGCGCCGGGTGACGGTAATAAATCAAGTCGTGCAGAGTGAGAATCAGCTTGTAGCGCCTAAACCAAGAACCCATGGTCTGCATCGGTGAGAAGACCACGCTGGCACCGGCTCGATTCAGTTTTGGCGCAATAAGGAGTTCACGAATAGAGGTTGGGTCGTTCGCAAGGACGTAGTCGCAACCGCGCGGCAACTTAAGTAGCTGACGGGTGTCGCTGATTATCGCGGTAACTTTTGTGCGACGGTTTAGCGCAGCAAAAAGACCAGCCGAAAAACGGCTGATGCCATCGTGGTGGTCGTATCTAATGAATCGGGCATCGAAGAAAATGTGGTCGGTTTTCAATCGGTCACACTCCCCTGCTCTCCTTCGAGATCGGCTCGAATCGCCGAGGCTACTTCGAAAGGCATTTCGTAGTGGGTCAAGTGTCCCACGCCTGCCAAGTTAGTAAGAGTCCAGTTCACCGGGATGGTTGCAGCCATAGCCTCTTGCTGTTTCACGCTGGTGATATCGTCTTTGGCTCCGATGATCAAAGTGGTCGGCACTTTGAATGACGGCGCATATTCGCCAACATTATGAGAAATGGATGCGTTGTAACCCTCAATCGCCACGGTGCGGTTGGCAAAGTCGTTGAAGTTTGCGTCGTGCTGCGCGTGAACCCACTGGCGCAGGTTTCGGTTCCAACTCTTGGTCATCACGATGCTCATGCCCCGAACCATAGGCCAGCTCTTCAACATCGCCAGACCAGGCTTTAGTGGAAGTGATCCGCTGAGCCAAAACATCAGTCGCACCAGCTGGGTCAGGATCGCTTTAGGGCCCTCCAACGCCGGCGCCGAAACCGGGTTGATCAAAACCAAGTGCGAAATCGCAGTTGATTGCGCAGCGAATGCGGCCGAGATGATGCTGCCGAAGCTATGCCCGACTAGCACCGGCTTAGCGCTTAGCTTTTGCTCGCTCACGACATGACGCACAAGTTCGTTTAGCCAGGACACATACGCTTCGACGCTGTGCTGACCGGCGAATGGAGCCGATTTTCCGAATCCCGGTAGATCTGGAATCAAAATATTGAAATCGGGCAAAGCGCCGGCGATGGCTTCCAACCCGTGGTGATTACCCCGATAACCATGGATGAAAATCAGCGTTTGAGCGTCATCCTTGGTAGCAGGGTAAAACCAGTAGCGCGTTGCGGTGTCCGCGATGATCGCTTCACGTGCCTCTGAGCGCGCTAGTGCGGTCTTCGCCAATTCTTCCGAGTAGAGCACCATCGCTAGCCTTCGGTTAGACCGAGAAGTATTTAGCCTCTGGGTGATGCAGCACCATGGCGTCGGTTGACTGCTCAGGGTGAAGCTGGAGCTCTTCGGAGAGCGTTACGCCGATGAGTTCAGGCTTGAGCAATTCGACGAGCTTCACGCGGTCTTCGAGTTCCGGGCAGGCCGGGTAACCAAATGAGTAACGAGCACCTCGATAGTCGAGTTTGAATAGCCCTTCAACTTCGTTTGGGTCCTCGGACGAGAAGCCAAGTTCCTCTCGAACTCGTGCGTGCCAGAACTCTGCCAAAGCCTCGGTTAGCTGAACCGAAAGGCCGTGCAACTCTAGATATTCGCGATATTCATTCTTCGCATAAATCTCGTTTGCCACTTCAGAAACCCGGTTTCCCATGGTCACGAGTTGGAATGGCACAACGTCGATCTTGCCGCTCTCCTTCGAGGCGACAAAGTCACTCAAACACAGGTGTCGATCGCGTGCCTGGCGAGGGAATTTGAAGCGCATGCGCTCGGTGCCTGGCTCGCCGCCTGAGCCGCCATCTGTGGCTCCGTCAGGCCCGTGGTGAAGAATAACTAGGTCATCACCGTCAGAGACCGCTGGGAAGTAACCGTAAGCGACTGCCGCTTCTAGAAGGCCTTCGGTTTGGACGCGGTCCATCCAAGCTCGGAGACGCGGGCGACCCTCGGTTTCGACGAGCTCTTCGTAGCTCGCGCCGTCTTCGGCACGGGAAGGCTTCAAACCCCACTGGCCCATGAATGTGGCGCGCTCATCCAAGAAAGACGCGTAGTCGCGAAGCGGGATGCCCTTGACGACTCGAGAACCCCAGAATGGCGGGGTCGGAATGCTGTTGTCGCTGGCCACATCCGAGCGGGTCGGCATCATGTCAGGAACTGTGTGCACAAGCTTGCTAACCGGCTTGACGATGCGCTTCTTGAGCGGCGGAAGGGTCACTGAGGTGTCTCCGCGCTTGATCTTTACCAGCGCGTCCATGAGACGCAGGCCTTCGAAGGCATCGCGTGCATAACGGACTTCTCCGTCAAAAATTTCGGCAAGGTCTTGTTCGACGAAACTGCGAGTGAGAGCGGCACCGCCAAGGATGACCGGCCAACGCTCGGCAACCCCGCGAAGGTTCATCTCTTCGAGGTTTTCCTTCATGATTTGGGTCGATTTCACCAGCAGGCCGCTGAGGCCGATGACGTCTACATTGTGTTCTTCGGCTGCGTCAAGGATGGCGTTGATCGGCTGCTTGATGCCGATGTTGACGGTTTCGAAGCCGTTGTTGCTGAGAATGATGTCGACCAAGTTCTTACCGATGTCGTGCACGTCACCGCGAACGGTAGCAAGAAGAATTCGGCCCTTGCCTTCATCCTCGGTCTTTTCGATGAAAGGCTCGAGGTGGGCTACTGCAGCCTTCATGACTTCGGCCGACTGAAGAACGAAAGGCAACTGCATCTCGCCCTTGCCGAATAGCTCACCAACGACCTTCATGCCCTCAAGCAGGTGGTCGTTGATGATTTGCAAGGCCTTCATGCCGTTGGCCATTGCCTCGTCGAGGTCTGGCTCAAGGCCCTTCTTCTCGCCGTCGATGATGCGACGCTGGAGACGCTCGTTGAGCGGCATTGCTGCCAACTCTTCCGCGCGTGACTGGCGAGCTGCCTTTGAGTCAACTCCGCTGAATACGTCGAGGAAATGGGTCAAAGGGTCATAGCTGACGTTTCCTTCGGCGTCATACTCACGCTTGTCGTAGATCAGACCCATCGCGGCATCGAGCTGCTCTTGAGGGATCTGGTTCAGAGGCATGATGCGTGCTGCGTGAACGATCGCGCTGGTCAAACCGGCTTGAACACATTCGTGCAAGAAGACAGAGTTCAGTACGTGGCGAGCGGCAGGGCTAAGGCCGAATGAAATGTTTGAAATGCCCAGGGTGCTCTGCACTCCGGGGTGAGCGGCGTTGAGGCGGCGAATCGCCTCAATGGTTTCGATGCCATCGCGGCGGGTTTCATCCTGGCCGGTAGCAATCGGGAAGGTAAGAGTGTCGACGGTGATGTCGACGAGGTTCATTCCCCAGTTTTGGGTCAAGTCCTTGATCAGTCGGTCTGCGATTGCAAACTTGGTCTCAGCAGTTCGAGCCTGGCCCTCTTCGTCGATGGTTAGAGCAACCACGGCGGCACCGTGCTCGACGACCAAAGGCATGATTCGTGCGAAGCGCGAGGTTGGGCCATCGCCATCCTCGTAGTTCACCGAGTTGATCATGGCGCGGCCGCCCATGCACTCGAGGCCAGCCTCTAGAACTGCTGGTTCGGTCGAGTCAAGGACAAGAGGCAAAGTCGTTGCAGTCGCGAGGCGGCTAACGAGCTCGCGTGCATCGCGAACTCCGTCGCGGCCGACATAGTCGACACAGACGTCCAACAGGTGGGCACCTTCACGAGTCTGAGAGCGAGCAATCTCAAGGCACTCTTCCCAGTTTTCTTCGAGCATCGCCTCACGGAAAGCCTTTGATCCGTTGGCGTTGGTGCGCTCACCGATCGAAAGGTAGGTCATGGTCTGGTCGAAAGGCTGGTGCTGGTAGAGGCTGGCAAGGCCAGGCTCGACGATTAGGGTCGGGCGGGCAGGCTTTTTGCCAGCCACGGCATCGGCCACGGCTTGGATGTGTGCTGGCGTGGTACCGCAGCAACCACCGACCAGACCGGCGCCGTAATCGTTGACGAACTGGAGTTGAGCGGTCGCGAGCTCGACTGGCGATAGCGGATAGTGAGCGCCGTGAGGGCCCAGGATTGGCAGACCGGCGTTTGGCATGACGGTAACCGGAAGGTTTGAATACTTCGATAGGTAGCGAAGGTGTTCGCTCATTTCGGTTGGTCCGGTGGCGCAGTTCAAGCCGATGGAATCAATTCCGAGAGCACTCAAAGCGGTGAGTGCCGCACCGATTTCAGAGCCCAGAAGCATGGTTCCGGTGGTTTCGATGGTCACCGAGACGATGATCGGCACGTAAACCTCGAGTGACTTCATGGCGCGCTTTGCACCAATCACAGCACTCTTGGCCTGCAAGAGGTCCTGAGCGGTTTCGATCAAGATGGCATCAACGCCACCGTTCAAAAGCCCGACAGTTTGCTTCTGGTAGGCGTCTCGCAGAACCGAAAACTTCTCGTGGCCGAGGCTGGGCAGTTTGGTGCCGGGGCCAACCGAGCCCAAAACGTAGCGCGGCTTTTCATCCGTGCTGAAATCATCGGCTACCTGTCTTGCAACCTGAGCACCGGCAAGAGCAAGCTCTTCGATTCGATCTTCGATGCCGTATTCAGCCAGGTTTGCGAAGTTAGCTCCGAAGGTGTTGGTTTCGATAGCCTCTGCGCCAGCCTTCAAATACTGAGCGTGAATGCTGCTGATGATGTCAGGACGGGTGACATTCAAAATCTCGTTGCAGCCCTCGTAGTTTTGGAAGTCATCCATGGTCGGGCTGGCGTCTTGAATCATGGTTCCCATGGCGCCATCGGCTACGACTACACGGGTTTTAATGGCGTCAAGAAGCTGCTGCGAGCGAGGGGTAAACATAGGCTTCAAGTCTACCCGAGGCGCAATCCTGTCGGGGCTTGGAATATACTTATCTAATGCCTGTTTGCCCTTTGCTACGTAAGACCTCGGCCGGTCCGTTTGAGACGGTTACCGAAGCCCTTGGCACGCGCTCGGGCCGGCAGGAGCCTTCGCTTTCATTTGAGTTTTTCCCGCCTCGGAATCAAGAGGAGGCGGCCGATCAATTGTGGCGCTCCTTTGACGCCCTGATGGAAGTCTCCCCTGACTTCATTTCGGTCACGTATGGCGCCGGTGGCTCGAACCGTGAAACTTCGCTTGCCGTTGTTGAACGGATGGCCAGGGATGTAATGACCATTGGCCACCTCACCTGTGTTGGCGGCTCTCGTGCGAGCACAGCAGAGACCATCAGCCGTTTCGAAGATGCTGGCGTTCACTCCATCCTCGCTCTGCGCGGCGATGCCCCTCAGGACAACCCGGATGCTTTGAAAACCGGAGAGCTAAAGAGTGCCCTCGAGTTGGTTCACCTGGTTCGTCAAACTTCAAACCTTGAGGTTGGCGTTGCGGCTTTCCCTGAGGTTCACCCAGAGTCTCCCCACATGGAACACGACTCAATGGTGCTTGAGATGAAGCAATCTGCTGGAGCCACATACGCGATGACCCAGCTGTTTTTCACCGTTGACGCGTACACCGATTTGGTTTCGAGCGCCAAAATCGCCGGTGCGACCATGCCAATCATCCCGGGTTTGATGCCCGTTGGTAACGCCGCCAAGGTGCTTCGTATGGCCGAAATGAGCGGTGCCGCGATTCCAGTTGAACTGTTGAAGGAGCTTGAGAACGCTGGCTCCGATGCAGAGGCTCGCGTCATTGGCATGGAATATTCGATCAAACTAGCCCGCGATTTGGTCGATGCCGGGGCGCCCGGCCTCCACATTTTCAGCATGAATTTGTCGAAAGCCGCTCTCGAGGTTGCTCGTGGCGCGGGGCTTTGTCGCTAGTAGTCAATAGCCTTTAGTTATGACCGATCAGCAACTGACCTTCGACTTCACTCCCGACCTGCCTGTTTGGGCGCAAAACATTGCCGTTTTCGACCTAGAGACCACAGGGTTGGACCTCACCGATGCTCGAATCGTGACGGCCTGCGCCGTTGAGCTTGACGCTGCCGGGCAGATTGTTGGCAAGGATGTCGAGTGGCTAGCCGACCCGGTTATCGAAATTCCAACTCCGGCAAGCGATGTACACGGTGTGACCACCGAAATTGCGCGCCGCGATGGCCGCCCGGCCGCCGAAGTGGTTTCTGAACTCTTAGAGACCCTGCGTGGCTTCTTTGAGCGCGGTCTGCCGGTTGTTGCCTACAACGCTCCATACGACTTCACCATTTTGCATTTCGAAGCACTTCGTCACGGCCTGACTCCCCTATCCGATCCAGGCCCAATCATCGACCCGCTGGTGATCGATAAGTTCAAGGACAAGTTCCGTAAGGGCAAGCGCCGTCTCGAAAACGCGGCAGAGTTCTACAACGTGAGCCTGGATGATGCCCACAATGCCACCGCGGACGCAGTGGCAGCAGGCCGAGTTGCGCAGGCCATTGCGCGTCGATGGGCAGCTGAGCTGCCGGCAACCGCCGCCGAACTTCACGATCTTCAGGTTGGCTGGAGTGAGTATCTAGATGCCGATTTCGAGTCTTTCATGCGTCGAAACAACCCTGACTTCACCAGCAAGCGCGGCTGGCCACTAAAGCTCTAAAGTCCGACCACCAAAACATTTGGTTAAAAGAAAAACCTCGCCGAAGCGAGGTTTTTCTATCTCAACCTGAGGATGTGTGGACATCCCTGGTCCCGCGGTATGTATTAGATACCGAAGTTTTTGCTGCGCGCCGAAGCCGCGTGCAATAAGGGTTTATCCCTTATGCACCAAAGCCTTTGTAACGGGCGTTGAAGCGCTCGACACGACCTGCGGTGTCCATGATGCGCTGCTTACCGGTATAGAACGGGTGTGATGCTGAAGAGATTTCAACGTCGAAAACTGGGTAGCTGTTGCCGTCTTCCCACTCAATGGTCTTGCTGCTTGACACGGTTGAGCGAGTAAGGAACGCTACACCCGAGGCCAAGTCGCGGAATACAACGGTCTCGTACTTTGGGTGAATGTCTGCCTTCATGGGTAACTTCCTAGTTGTTCTAACGGATTTCT
>CAEZVN010000032.1_pt1 | contig 9849 bp, 7 predicted proteins | sample 7264741 | NCBI WGS metagenome assembly CAEZVN01 (sample SAMEA6813856, study PRJEB35770) | uncultured Rhodoluna sp. | biome: Freshwater; feature: Freshwater reservoir; material: water | place: Czech Republic | collected 2017-05-23 | depth 0.5m m | reverse complement strand
TTCGGTTTCTTGGTTACGGCTTGGCTTCTCATCGCGATTGACCAGCTTGCCAAATTTCTAGCCATTGAATACCTAAAGCCGGGCCAGGTCGTTCCGGTTTTGGGAGACCTCCTCGAGTTGGTGCTGGTTTACAACGACTCAGCCGCATTTTCGCTGGGATTCGGTGCTACCTGGATTTTTGCGATCACATCCTCGATCGCCACTCTGGTAATCATCGGGCTTGCTCCAAGGCTTGAGACCATGGCCTGGGCAATCACCGGTGGAGTCGCCCTCGGAGGAGTGGTTGGAAACCTAGTCGACCGTCTGTTTCGTGAACCAGGGTTCGGCGTCGGGCACGTTGTAGATTTCATCTCAATTCCTTTCAATTTTCCGATCTTCAACATCGCCGACATGGCAATAGTTGTGGTCGCGGTGATCGTTGTCATCAGAGTGATGCAGGGCGCACCGCTCGGTCGAGCCAAGTCCAAGAATTCATGAGTGAAACAAAGCTCCTTCCGGTTCCCGAAGGTTTGGCTGGCGAGCGAGTAGACGCGGGGCTTGCAAAACTGTTGGGGCTTTCCCGCTCGGTCTGTGCGGACATGATCACCGAAGGCTTAGTCGCTCAAAACGGCAAGGTGGTTTCTAAATCAGACCGCCTAATGAACGATGCCTACCTCGAGGTAACGCTGCCGCAACCTAAAAACCGACTCGAGATTGTTCCGGTAGAGGTTGAAGACTTCAAAATCATTTACCAGGATGAGGACATCATCGTCATCGATAAACCCGCCGGCGTGGCCTCACACCCTTCGGTTGGCTGGGATGGCCCAACCGTTCCGGGCGCCCTGCTCGCTCTCGGCATTCAAATAGCCACCTCAGGTGCTCAGGAGCGCCAGGGAATCGTTCAGCGGCTAGATGTTGGCACCAGTGGCCTAATGACCCTGGCGAAGTCTGAGGTGGCATACTCGCGCCTGAAGCAGGCGTTCCGCGACCGCGCCGTGCACAAGGTCTATCACGCTGTGATTCAAGGGCTGGCTGATCCGCTGGCAGGAACCTTCGATGCGCCGATTGGTCGCCACCCAAAGGCCGAGTTCAAGTTTGCCGTGATGAATGACGGAAAACACTCCGTGACGCATTACGAGACTCTCGAGGCATTTCCATCTGCGTCTCTGGTTGAGGTTGTCTTGGAGACTGGGCGAACCCACCAAATCCGTGTTCATTTCTCGGCATTCCGCCACCCTTTGGTTGGTGACACGATGTATGGTGCCGACCCGAAGCTGGCAGCCAAGGTCAATCTTGACCGTCAATGGTTACATGCCAAAAAGTTGAGCTTTATTCACCCAACCAAGGGCGAAACCGTTGAATTTGAGAGCGAATACCCAGCCGATTTGGCAAAGGCGCTCGACATCCTGCGAGGCTACTAAGCCCCGCCCAATTATTGGGATACAGTTGCCATCCGGCAGTGCAATGAAGGGAGTGAAATGAGCACCGATAAAGACTCATTCGTCCACCTTCACGTACACACCGAATTCTCGATGCTGGACGGTGCTGCACGCATCAAACCACTTATTCAAGAGGTTACCGCGCAAGGCATGCCGGCAATCGGAATCAGCGACCACGGTAACAATCACGGCGCTTTTGATTTCTATAAGACCGCCAAATCTGCCGGCGTTAAGCCAATCATCGGTATCGAGGCATACCTGTCGCCTGGCACTGCACGCCAAGACCGGACCCGCGTTCGATGGGGGAATGGCGGCGATGTAGACGGCGATGTTTCGGGCGGTGGCGCTTACACCCACATGACGATGTTTGCCGAGAACACTCCCGGCATGTACAACCTGTTCCGAATGTCATCCAAGGCCTGGCTAGACGGCTATTACTTCAAGCCACGTATGGACCGCGAGCTGCTCAACACCTACGGCAAGGGCATCATCGCGACCACCGGCTGTGTTTCCGGTGAGGTTCAAACTCGACTGCGCCTTGGCCAGTATGAAGAGGCGCGCAAAGCCGCTGCAGAGTTCCAAGACATCTTCGGCAAAGAGAATTATTTCGCCGAAATCATGGACCACGGGTTGGACATCGAACGTCGCACCATGAGCGATCTGATTCGTCTGGCCAAAGACCTAGATATGCCTTTGCTGGCAACCAACGACTTGCACTACACCCACGCCGGCGATGCCGAAGCACACGAGGCCCTGCTTTGCGTGCAGTCGGGTTCGACCCTGATGGATCCAAACCGCTTCAAGTTTGATGCCCAGGAGTTTTACCTCAAGTCGGCCAAACAAATGCGCGAGCTATTCGCCGACTATCCAGAGGCCTGCGACAACACCCTTTTGATTGCCGAGCGATGCAACGTCGAGTTCGTTGAACGCGAGCTCATGCCTCGATTCCCAGTTCCTGAGGGGCAGACCGAGGCATCCTGGTTTGAACAAGAAGTTGCCGCCGGCATGAACCGTCGCTACAAGGGCGAAATCCCTGTGGCTCAGGCCAAGCAGGTCTCCTACGAGGTTGAAGTCATCAAGCAGATGGGCTTCCCTGGTTACTTCCTCGTGGTCGCCGACTTCATCGCCTGGGCGCGCGCACAGGGCATCCGTGTTGGGCCTGGTCGTGGTTCTGCGGCTGGTTCGATTGTGGCTTACGCACTAGGCATCACCGAACTGGACCCGGTTAAGCACGGCCTGATTTTCGAGCGATTCCTAAACCCTGAGCGTGTTTCGATGCCCGACATCGATGTCGACTTCGACGACCGTCGCCGCGGTGAAGTCATTCGTTACGTGTCAGACAAGTATGGCGACGACCGAGTGGCCCAGATTGTCACCTTCGGAACCATCAAGGCAAAACAGGCGCTCAAGGACGCCGGCCGAGTCTTGGCGATGCCATATTCGGTTGGCGAGAAGCTCACCAAGGCTATGCCGCCGATGGTTCTCGGTCGCGATATCTCACTCAACGACCTGATTGAAAAGACTTCGGAGCGCTATAAAGAAGCGCAGGATTTCCGCGACCTGATTGAGGGCGACGACGATTCGGCCAAGGTGTTTGAACTGGCCCAAGGCCTAGAGAACCTCAAGCGCCAATGGGGTGTTCACGCTGCCGGTGTGATTATGTCGGCCGAGCCATTGATCGATGTCATCCCAATCATGAAGCGCGAAGATGATGGCGCAATCATCACTCAGTTTGACCAGCCACCTTGTGAAAAACTCGGTCTGCTGAAGATGGACTTCCTGGGTCTCCGAAACCTTACGGTTTTGGATGACACCTTGGCCAACATAAAGTCAAACCGCGGCGAGACCGTGGTGCTTGAAGACTTGGATCTGGATTCGGACCCAGCAACTTTTGAACTGCTTTCTCGCGGAGACACCCTCGGAGTTTTCCAGCTCGATGGAACAGCAATGCGCTCATTGCTTCGCCTGCTAAAGCCGAGCCTTTTCGAGCACATCTCTGCGGTCATCGCGTTGTACCGTCCAGGCCCGATGGGTATGAACTCGCACACGAACTACGCGTTGCGAAAGAACGGTCTGCAAGAGGTCGATTCGGTTCACCCTGAGCTTTCCGAGTCGCTTTCAGAGGTTCTAGACCCTACCTATGGCCTGATCGTGTATCAGGAACAGGTAATGGCTGCCGCTCAAAAGGCGGCGGGTTTCACGCTCGGTAAAGCCGACCTTTTGCGTCGAGCGATGGGTAAAAAGAACAAGGAAGAGCTGGATAAGCAATACGAGGGCTTCTCGGACGGCATGAAGGCTAACGGCTACTCGGAGGAGGCCATCAAGGCACTTTGGGACACCCTGCTTCCATTCGCCGACTACGCGTTCAATCGCGCCCACTCGGCTGCCTACGGCGTGCTTTCATACTGGACCGCCTATCTGAAGGCCAACTATCCGGCCGAGTACATGGCAGCGCTGTTGACCTCGGTTGGCGATTCAAAGGACAAGCTGGGTCTCTATCTGAGCGAGTGTCGCCGCATGGGCATCAATGTGCTCGCTCCCGATGTAAACGAATCGATTGCGGCATTCTCGGCAGTCGGTAAGGACATTCGATTCGGCCTTGGCGCAGTGCGAAACGTCGGGCTCAACGTGGTTGATGGAATCGCCACGGCACGCACCGAAAAGGGCCGTTTCACCACCTTCCACGACTTCCTACGCAAGGTTCCGGCCGTGGTTTGCAGCAAGCGAGTCATCGAGTCGCTCATTAAGGCTGGCGCCTTCGACACGCTCGGCAACACTCGTCGCGCCTTGGTCGAGATCCATGAAGAGGCCGTGGATGCCCAGGCTTCGCTGAAAAAGAACGAGGCGGTAGGTCAGGTCGACCTATTCGGCTCGCTATTTGATTCGGACCCTGGAGTTGAAGACAGTTTTGGCGGCAGTGTCCCTGATCGACCTGAGTGGTCCAAGAAAGAGAAGCTCGCCTACGAGCGAGACATGCTTGGGCTGTACGTCAGCGATCACCCGCTCGCCGGCCGTGAGGCGCAGATTGCCCGTCATAGCCAAATGTCAATCACTGACCTGCACGCGAGTGAGACCGTTGCCGACGGCGAAACGGTAACCATCGCCGGCCTCGTCACTTCGGTTCAACACAAGGTGGCTCGCGCTTCGGGCAACCCGTATGGCGCTGTAACCGTAGAAGACTTCGAAGGCGAACTGAACGTCATGCTGATGGGTAAGACCTACCAAGAGTTTGGCCGGAATCTTGAGGCCGACCAGATTGTGGTGGTTCGAGGTCGCGTGAGTCAGCGAGATGATGGCAAGAGCCTCAACGCATATTCAATCGAAACCATCGAAGGCGGCGGCGACGGCCCGGCTGGGCCACTGGTCTTGAAGCTTCAGGAATCCGAAGCCACTCGAGAGGTGCTTGAAGAACTAGACCGCATCTTGCGAATCAATGCTGGCTCCGATGAAGTGCAGGTTCGCCTGGTCAGTGCCGACCAAGAACGAATGTTCAAGCTTCAGCCGACGGTCAAAATTAGCAGCGAATTAATCGGCGAACTCAAGGTGCTGCTCGGCGCATCTTGCCTGAGCGCTTAGCTCTTAGAGTTTTTCGCCAGGCTTCATGTAGCTGCGCTGGTAGTAAAGCAGCGCTTCATCCTCGGTGCCAGAAAGCCCTTCGATGATGTCAACAATCACGACGGCATTATTTTCGATGCTGTGAATGTCGCGAATTTTTGCAATCAAGATTGAAGTTGCAGCCGGAAACACTGGAACCCCGTAAGGCCCCTCGTGCCAGTCGTCATAAACGAAGCGCTGGGTGTGGTCAGCCGCCATCCGTTGCGCGAGATTTACCGTGCCAGCACCGAGCGTGTGGATCCCGACATACTTGCCCACCGCGAGACTCGGATAGGTGCTCGAGCCCTGAGAAACGTTGAAGCTGGCCAGTGGCGGATTCGCACCCAGTGAAGTCATCGATGTCGCCGTAAAGCCAATTGGCTTCTTATCGGCGTCAACCAGAGTGATTACAGAAACACCCGATGCGTGCCTTCTAAATGAAGCGCGCAAAGCCTCTGTCGGGTCTTTTTCCGGGGTTAAATTCTGCATTTCCTACCTTTGTCTCAACCGCTTCAACAATAGCCAACCGAGGATTGTTTCCATTTCAACGCCTAGAATTACCTAGAACCCAAACGGAGGAACATTGACCGAGTCACGCCAGGTGAAGTTGCGCATCGTTGATCTACGCGGCAAGTCACTCGATTCGCAGTTCGTAAACGAATCTGTTCCGCGTGCTTCGGTCGACATTAGCGTTGCTATCGGCCAAATTTCAGGGCTGCTAGAGGATGTCAAGGTTCGAGGTCTTGATGCTTTAGTTGACGTGACTATCGAGCGCGATGGCGTCGACCCAAGGCCTATCCGGGTGTCAAAATCTGAGCTCGCAACCGCCTTGGATGAGTTGGAGCCGGGTCTAAGAACCGCAATCGAAGAGTCAATTATTCGTGTTCGCAAGGTTTCAGAGGCAACCATGCCTCAGCCAGTGTCGGTTGACCTGGCACCGGGGGCAAAGGTTCACCAGCGCTACCAACCGGTTGATTCTGTTGGCTTGTATGTGCCCGGAGGCAAGGCCGTTTACCCATCATCCGTGGTCATGAATGTTGTTCCGGCCCAGGTTGCCGGTGTGCCACGTCTGGTTGTTGCAACCCCTGCTCAAAAGGACTTCGGTGGACGCCCGCACCCAACGGTTTTGGCTACCGCAGCTTTGCTTGGAGTAGAGGAAGTTCTTTGTGTTGGCGGGCCGGCTGCGATTGCTGCCTTTGCATACGGGCTTCCTCAAATTGATTTCACTTCGGTCAACCTAGTCACCGGTCCTGGAAACATCTATGTGGCCGCTGCTAAGCGCGCACTTCGGGGAACTATCGGAATTGACTCGGAGGCAGGCACTACGGAGATTTTGGTGCTGGCCGATTCAAGCGCGAACGCGGAGTTCATCGCCTATGACCTGGTCAGTCAAGCCGAACACGATGAGGCAGCGGCCTCCGTTTTGGTTACAGATTCTGTTGAACTTGCCGATGGTGTTTTGGCCGCCATCGCCGCCATCGCCGACCGCACCAAGCACGCCGAACGAGTTCGGGTAGCGCTCGAGGGGCAGCAATCAGCCATTGTGTTGGTTGACAACCTGAGCGACGGAATCGCATTTGCGAATGCTTACGCCACCGAGCACCTCGAAATTCACACCGTCGATAACCAGGCCACCGCTGCCCGGATCACGAATGCCGGCGCAATCTTCTTGGGCGACTATTCGCCGGTCAGCCTCGGCGACTACATGGCTGGTTCAAACCACGTATTGCCGACCGGGCAACAGGCCAAGTTTGGCGCGGGGCTCGGAGTCCTCAGTTTCCTTCGCGCTCAGCAAGTGATTGACTATGACGAAGCCGGTTTAGCCGCCATTGGCGAACTGGTGAATGAGTTTGCCAAGTCAGAGGGCTTGCCGGCACACGGCGAAGCCATCGTTGCAAGATTGAAGAAGTAGGAAAGGGCGAGATGCACTGTCCGTTTTGTCGTTATCCAGACTCTCGAGTCACCGACTCCCGCACCTCGGACGACGGGTCTTCGATCCGCCGACGCCGCCAGTGCCCGGAGTGCAACATGCGTTTCAGCACGACCGAAACCGCGAGTTTGCTCGTGGTCAAGCGCAGCGGTGTAACCGAACCATTCCGTCGCGACAAGATCGTCAACGGTGTTCGCAAAGCGTGCCAGGGCAGACCGGTTTCCGATGCAGACCTAGCCCTTCTGGCTCAAGAGGTTGAAGAAAGCGTTCGCTCAAGCGGCGTGGCTCAAATCGATGCGTTTGATGTTGGTTTGGCGACACTCGAACCGCTGCGCAAACTGGACGAGGTGGCCTTCATGCGTTTCGCGAGCGTCTATCAGGGATGGGAAACCTTGGAAGACTTCGAGGCGGCCATTGGAGTGCTCAAGCAGAACCGCGGCACCCACGAAGATGAGGGCAACTAACCATCCATGTTTTATAGCTTCGTCTTCAAAAATGTCTTTGCTCGGATGGACCCCGAGCGCGCCCACCACTTGGTGATGTTCGTCATTCGGGTCTCCGGAGCAATCGGGTTGACCAAATTGGCCAGACTTTCTCGAAGCGGCAGGGGAGAGGTGCAGGCTTTTGGATTGCACTTCGACGCTCCGTTTGGCCTGGCTGCTGGTTTCGATAAGAACGCTGTAGCAATCAAAGCACTGGGTGACCTAGGTTTCTCTCACGTTGAAATCGGCACGGTTACTGCGATCGCTCAGAGCGGCAATGAGAAGCCGCGCCTTTTCCGCCTGATTGCCGACCGAGCGTTGATCAACCGCATGGGCTTCAACAATCAGGGTGCCGAGGTTGTGGCCAAGCGTCTAGAGGCTCTAAGGCGCCGTCACGGCAGCAGGTTGCCGATTATTGGCGTAAACATCGGCAAATCACGCGTTGTCGAGGTTGAAAACGCCGTGGATGACTACCGAACCAGTGCGCGCCTGCTCTCTCGTCACGCCGATTACGTGGCCGTGAACGTCTCTTCGCCAAACACCCCGGGGTTGCGTTCTCTGCAGTCGGTCGAATCACTTCGCCCAATCCTCCTAGCCGTTCAGGCAGAGGCGGCCGGCAAACCGATTTTGGTCAAAATTGCACCAGATCTCGCCGACGAGGATGTTGTTGCCGTCGCAGATCTTGCTCTCGAGCTGGGGCTTGCGGGTGTAATCGCGACCAACACCACGATTTCTCGCGATGGCCTGGTGGCAGACGCCAAGAAGGTAGCCGAAATCGGCGCCGGTGGCTTGTCCGGTGCCCCGCTCAAGCAGCGCTCGATCGAAGTCCTTCACATCCTCGCGAATCGTTTGGCCGGCAAGGTCGCTATTGTTTCGGTTGGTGGAATCGAAACCGGCCAGGAAGCCCAAGAACGCTTGGATGCTGGCGCAACCCTCGTCCAGGGCTACAGCGGATTCGTTTATGCCGGGCCGTTTTGGGCCAGGGCGATCAACAAGTATTTGACGCGTTAACCGCAATCCAGGCATTGAAAAAGGGTGACCACAGAAGTGGCCACCCTTTGCAATTCTCGGTGTTACTCGACCTTGTCGCCGCGCTTTACCTGAGGCTTTGGAAGACGCATTGGGCGCATCTGAATCGAACGCATGGCCGCATACCAGCGAACACCCTTTTCTACTTTGCCCGTTCCGAACTTCTTCTCGATTGCTGCGCTTACGCGACGACCAATGAAGAAAGCATCAATCGCGATGATGATGAAAAGCGCCCACATTGCAATGAGTGTGTAGACCTGAGTGGCCATGTCGCCCGCGTAAGAAATGATGATCATCAAGAACAGGGCAGGCATTACCAACTGACCGGCTGTGAAGCGTGAGTCAACCAAGTCTCGAGCTAGACGCTTCTGCGGGCCCTTGTCGCGCACAGTCAGGTAGCGCTCCTCGCCGCGCATCATCCCTTCGCGAGATTTGCGACGTTCTTCAGCGGCCTTAGCCTTCGCAGCCTTGATTGCCTCGGGAGATTTGTTGCCAACGATTGGCTTGAAGTTTGCAGCTTCCTGCTGCTTGCGTGGGGGAGTTGGTCGACCCTTGCTGCCGGTCGGAGTGTTTTCGCTCATCGGTGTTCCTCAATATCCAAGTTGGACTTTAAGATTACTCTCATGACGACTCCAGAGATTTCAATTGACCCGACCCAACTCGACCGAGCAAAGAAGCTCATCGACGCCGGTTTCAACGACGCGACCGAGGAACTCGAACACTTGGTGCGCATTCCAGGCATTGCCTGGGAGGCCTTCGATGCCAAGAATCTCGAGCTGAGCGCCGAAACCATCGCCAAACTTTTCCGCGACACAGGTGTTTTTGAAATCGTCGAGGTTCGACGTGCCTCGATAGATGGCAAGCCGGGTTCACCCGCAGTCGTGGCTCGTCGCGCCGCCCGCAACGGCAAGCCTCAGATTTTGCTTTACGCCCACCACGATGTTCAGCCTCCCGGTGATGAAACCGCTTGGGAAACCAGCCCGTTCGAGCCGGTAACCAAGGATGGCCGCATGTATGGTCGCGGCGCTGCAGATGACAAGGCCGGAATCGTTTCTCACCTGGCAGCAATTCGCACCCTGGTCGAGATTTGTGGACCAGACTTCGAGGTCGGCATCAGCGTGTTCATCGAAGGTGAGGAGGAAGCCGGTTCACCGACTTTCCGCCCGTTCCTTGAGCAGAATCAAGACATCCTGAAGGCAGATTGCATTGTGGTTGCAGACTCTGGCAACTGGTCTGAGACCATCCCGGCGCTCACGGCAACCCTTCGCGGGCTGGTATCCCAGGTGATTGAGGTAAAGACCCTCGATCACGCCCTTCACTCCGGCATGTATGGCGGCGCCGTTCCCGACGCTATGACCGCCACCATTCGCCTCTTGGCCTCGCTTCACGACACCGA
>CAEZVN010000031.1_pt1 | contig 9880 bp, 12 predicted proteins | sample 7264741 | NCBI WGS metagenome assembly CAEZVN01 (sample SAMEA6813856, study PRJEB35770) | uncultured Rhodoluna sp. | biome: Freshwater; feature: Freshwater reservoir; material: water | place: Czech Republic | collected 2017-05-23 | depth 0.5m m | reverse complement strand
TGCTGAGTCAAGCCCATCGATTGTAACCCCGCTGAACAAGTACATCGGCTACGAGGCGGCTGCAAAGATTGCAAAGCACTCGGTGGCCAAGAGCATCACCGTACGTGAGGCCACCATCGAGCTTGGCTACGTCGACGGCGAGAAGCTAACCATGGAGCAGCTGGACAAAGCGCTAGACGTTTTGTCTATGACCAGCCCTGGGCTATAAAACAGACCACAAAACCGAATAACAGGTATGGGCCGAGCGCAACGGCAAGGCACGTTAAAAAATGAACATTTATTGAGGGTGATGGGATGAACCAGGCGACGCAAACAGCATTGGTTCTTTCGATTCTGCCTGTTGCAGTTGTAGTTGTTGGCGCAATAGATTTCATTCGTAGGCGCTATCCGGACAATCCTTCGAGATCGCTTTCACTAATTGCCTTGTATTTTGGGCTTATCAGCATCCCGGTCGGCTGGCTCATCAACATTCTGTTACTGACGCCCTTTGTATATTTTTTCGCCTACGGCGGGATTCTGATTGTTTGGTTTGCTTTAGCCGGCGTTGTGGGCGATTTCGCAAAGTCAAAGGGGCGCAGTTGGGGTTTTGGCTTTGGGATTTCTCTTATGGTCATTCCGGTAGCGCTCGTTTTGCTTGCCTTTGGGCTTTTCAATCTTTTCGTTCACGGGATAAGTTGAGGGCAAAATTTCCGTTAGGGAATTGCCTGGAATGTGAGTGCTACAAGGAATCCCAGCAGCAGATATGGCCCGAGCGCAATGCTCGAGCCCATTCTTGTTTTCCGGAGGGCAAGCAACACCAGCGAAGCCGCGCCAGCCGCAACAAACGCAACCAGGATGGCGACAGCCGGCAAAAACGGGTTGAACCAGGCCAGAGCAAGCGTGATTCCAGCGATTAGTTTCACGTCTCCCATGCCCAGACCGGCAAAACGATTCAGAGCCAGAGCGACCGCGAAGGCGAGCGCCGAAATCAAAAGCGAGGTAAACATTCGCCCGGCATCGTCACCCAATAACACCGCGAATACCTGACCCAAGATCGTGATTGGAAAGACTGGCAGGGTGAGCCGGTTTGGCAACCTTCGTTCACGGATGTCGATCACTGTCAGAGGCCATGCAACCGCCACAAGGTAAAGCGGGCCGAGCCAAGCGAAATCGAAGTGGGGGTCAAAGGTCATTCGCTCAGGGTAAAGAAAAACCCCGACCTGAGCCGGGGTTCTCCACACGCCATTCGGCGCAAAGTTTGACTATGCGACGTCGCCGACTTTCTCCCAGAGTTTTGAAATGATGATCCACTGGCCATCCAAGAAAACAATGTTGAGATAGTCCTGCATCACGCCACCAAACATCTCTAGCTGAGGCTTTACCAAAGCAAGGTTCGGTGAGATTTGGTCGAACATCAAGATTTGGTCGTTGCGGGCATTGCCTGCATCGTGTGGGGACTGGCGATTCGCCACGGCTTCTTTATAAAGGGCAAACGGGCGGATGTTCAACACTCCCCCTGCAGCCCCATACAAGACGCACTCTTTGTGGAACACCTTGTCAAAGAGACTCATGTCCTGAAAGTGCATCAGGTCAAAATATTCGGCCATTAGCTTCTTGATTGCCGGATCGGCTTGTTCGAAATTCATGGCTTCAGATTAGACCCGTTTATCGCTAGTTGTCTAGAAGGTCGGTGACCAGTGCAGCAATCGCCGAACGCTCTGAGCGGGTCAAGGTGACGTGCGCAAAGAGCGAGTGACCCTTTAGCGCTTCAATCACGGCCGCTACGCCGTCGTGGCGCCCAACGCGCAAGTTGTCGCGCTGAGCCACATCGTGAGTGAGCACAACCTTCGCGTTTTGACCGATTCGAGAAAGCACGGTTAGCAAGGTGTTGCGCTCGAGCGACTGCGCTTCGTCCACGATCACGAATGCATCGTGAAGCGAACGACCACGGATGTGGGTCAGCGGCAAAATCTCCAGCAAACCACGGTCAACGATGTGCTCGATAACTTCCTTGGAAACCAAAGCTCCCAGGGTGTCAAAGATTGCCTGACCCCAAGGGTTCATCTTCTCGTTCTCAGAACCTGGCAGGTAGCCAAGTTCCTGGCCGCCAACTGCAAGAATTGGGCGGAACACGATGATCTTCTTGTGCTGGCGACGCTCCAAAACGGTCTCAAGACCGGCGAGCAAGGCCATTGCCGACTTGCCTGTTCCTGCGCGTCCGCCAAGTGACACGATGCCAACATCCGAGTCAAGAAGCATGTCGATGGCCAGACGTTGCTCGGCAGAGCGACCGTGAACCCCGAATACATCGCGATCTCCGCGAACTAGGCGAACCTTGCCGCCCTTTTCCACGCGACCAAGCGCGCTGCCGCGCTCGGATGAAATGACCAGACCGGTGTTCACCGGGAGGTTGTCGACGGCCTTGTGCTTGATTACCTCGGTGTCGTAAAGGTCATTCATTTCATCGCCCGAAAGGCTGAGCTCTGAAATTCCAGTCCAACCAGAGTCCTTGGCGTTGTCGTTGCGGTATTCATCGGCGGCCATACCAAGAGCAGAAGCCTTGACGCGCATTGGTAGGTCCTTGGAGACCACCGTGACATCGCAACCCTCGCTAGCCAGGTTGAAAGCAACTGCAAGGATGCGGCTGTCGTTATCGCCAAGCTGGAAACCGGCCGGCAGAACAGATTGGTCGATGTGGTTCAGCTCAACACGAAGTAGACCACCTTCGCCGACCTCCATCGGGAAGTCAAGACGCTCGTGCTGAATGCGCAAATCATCTAGGTGGCGCAGTGCCTGACGGGCGTAATAGCCAATCTCAGGGTCGTGGCGCTTCTTCTCAAGTTCGTTGATAACAACGATGGGAATGACAACTTCCTGCTCTTTAAATTTGAACAGGGCTCTTGGGTCTGAAAGCAAAACTGAAGTGTCAAGCACATAGGTTTTGGTGGCTGTTTTAGCGGCGGCGGCCTTTGAGCCAGACGCCTTGGACGAGGTTTGCTTGGTTGCGGTTTCTTTAGCCACGAACACTCCCTGTAGTTGTCTTGAGGCGAGATTACGCCTGCGAACTACAACGATGTTATTTAGACACGCCCGAATTCAGGTTCGTTACTTTTCGTTAATCTAAGCGGGCTGACTAAGCGCCGAATCTGCGATGTCTTGATTCGAACGCACGGATAGCTCGCAAGAAGTCAACGCGTCTGAAGTCGGGCCAAAGCGCTTCTTCAAAGTAGAACTCCGACTGCGCGCTCTGCCAAAGCAAGAAACCCGATAGCCGCTGCTCCCCCGAAGTTCTGATGATCAGGTCCGGATCTGGCTGCCCGCTGGTGTAGAGGTGCTTGGTGATTAGGTCTGGGTCGAGCAACTCGGCCAAGGCGTCGATTGAAGTGCCCTGGCTTGCGTGTTCCTTGAGGATCGAACGCATAGCGTCGGCAATCTCTTTGCGCCCTCCGTAGCCCACGGCGAGGTTTACGTGCATTCCGCCAATCTCAGCAGTGCGGCGTTCGGCATTGGCAATCGAATCGGCCAGTTCCGGCGGCAAACTGGCCCGGTCACCAACCAGCTGAAGTTTCCAGTTTCCGTGGGTCGCCAAGTCATCTGCAAGCTGACCAATGATGTGCTGAAGCTCCTTGAGCTCATCCCCCGCGCGACCCTTGAGATTTTCGGTGGAAAGCAAATATAGGGTTACGACATTGATACCGAGGTCATCGCACCAACCCAAGAACTCGAGGGTCTTCTTGGCCCCCACTGCGTGCCCGTGACTGGCCTTCGCCCCGCCCTGACGTTCTGCCCAGCGGCGATTTCCATCCAGGATGACGGCCACGTGCTTGGGCATGTCATCGGCAACCAGCTCACGCTCGAGCGAGCGTTCATACAGGCGATAAATCAGATTGCGCACTTGTTAAGGCTACTACCCGGACTCAGCCCTAAAAGCAGGCGTAGAGTTTTGATATGAGCATGCCAATCTCTGAAGGATTTAGAGAGACCGAAGTAAAGCCAACCTGGCGTGGATGGATTCACGCGGGCGTTCTGCCATTTGTGATTGCCGGCGGAATCGTTCTGATTGCGCTCGCCGACGGAGTGCCGGCAAAGATTGCCAGCGCAGTCTTTTTTCTGAGTTCATTCTTGTTATTCGGGAACTCTGCGCTCTACCACCGCTTCAACTGGAGCCCAAAGGTCAAAATGGCGCTGAAGCGCATTGACCACGCGAACATTTTTCTGCTGATCGCCGGCAGCTACACCCCAATTACCTGGCTAGGGCTGCCGAAAGAAAAAGCGATTGTCTTGATGAGCGTCATCTGGGGCACGGCACTGCTAGGAATCGGGTTCCGAGTCTTTTGGATTCACGCCCCACGCTGGCTATACACACCGATTTACGTGCTCATGGGCTGGGGCGCGATGGCCTACATCGTTGATTTCTTCAATGCGAATGCAACCATGATGACATTGATTCTCATCGGCGGTCTTTGCTACACAATCGGTGCGGTGGTTTACGGCTTCAAGAGACCAAACCCGTTCCCAGGAAAGTTCGGCTTCCACGAGATATTCCACTCGCTTACCGTGATTGCATTCCTCTGCCACTGGACAGCGGCGCTCCTGATTGCACTCAACCCCGCCCCGGGGTCATTCGGGGCCTAAAAACCTGACTTAGCGCTTTGGTTTTGCCGGAGGCGCAGGGCGCTCTGGCTTGGCCTTTGCGGCCGGCTTCGCTGCTGGTTTCACAGCAGGCTTTGCAGCAGGCTTTGCCGCCGGCTTCGCAGCAGGTTGTGCTGAGACACTGGCCTCGGCGGCCAACTTCTCGGCGATCTCTGCACGGTAGCGGACGCGACGGATGCGACGAACCATGTCGAAGATCAGGCCGATTGCACCAACAGTGATGAAGAAAGTCATGATGAAGCCGATGGTTCCCGGGCTGTACCAAGTCTCGGCAGGGTCAACGGTTGGAGTTGGAGTCGGCGTCGCGGCTAGAAGCGCTGAGAGCAAAATGTGCATGTATTAAGTATCGCGCTTTAACTTCGATAGCCTTAAACCGATGACCAACGACTATCTCGCGAATCGCTATGGCAACAGCAAAGCCAAGGCGAGAAATCAGCGCATTCTGTGGTCTTCAGTGGCCGCCGGTCTCGTTGTCGCATTTTTCGTTTGGTCGATTTCGATCAACTTTGCGGCCCCGAGCAAGATCAGCGCATCGGTGCAGAGCTTTACCATCGTCGACGACATCCAGGCTCGGATGACTATAGCCGTGGAGAACCCATCCCAGCAGGATGGCGTGTGCGCGGTTCAGGTCTTGAACAACAGTTATGCCGTGGTCGGGTACAAAGAACTTGCCGTGGCCGGATCACTTGGCGAGAAGCCCACCCTCGAAACCGTTCTAAACACAACCGACCTTGGCGTCTCGGCAACCGTAGACCGCTGCTGGTTCAAATAAACTAGAAACATTATGGCTGAAACCCCCGAAGCAACCTGGCTCACGCAAGAGGCATACGACCGCCTTGCGAGCGAGCTCGAATACCTTTTGACCGTCGCCCGTCAAGACATCGCGAAGAAGATTCAAGAAGCGCGTGAAGAAGGCGACCTCAAGGAAAACGGTGGCTATCACGCAGCCAAAGAAGAGCAGGGCAAAATCGAGGCTCGTGCAGCTCGGCTTGAGAACATCCTGGCCAGCGCCGTTGTTGGTGAGGCCAAGGAGTCTCACGGCATCGTTGAACAGGGCACCGTTGTTCGCCTAAACATGAATGGCAGCGAACTCGAGTTCCTTCTGGGCAGCGCCGAAATCGCCGAGGGCAGCGAAATTGATGTTTACAGCCCGGATAGCCCAATCGGCACCGCAATTATGGGAGCCAAGGTTGGCGACAAGGTTTCGTTCTTTGCACCAAACGGCAAAGAGCGCGAAATCGAAATCTTAGAAGTTAAGAACTTCCTCGGCTAGTTAGCCCTGAGTAATCCTCGGCTGCAGGCCGGCATCCTTGAGCGCCTTTATTACGCGCTCGCGGTGCTCGTGACCCATGGTTTCAACCGACACGCGGAGCTCGACTTCGCCAATCTCAAGACCTTCGCCATGGCGTGTGTGCAAAACCTCAACCACGTTGCCCTGAGCCGCAGCAATCGCCTCAGCGGTCTTGACGAGCTGACCAGGGCGATCTGGAAGCATTACCGAGATGGTGGTGTAGCGCTCAGAGGCGGTTAGACCAAAACCAATGATCTTCTGCATCAACAATGGGTCGATGTTTCCACCCGAGAGAACCGCAACGGTCTTACCCTTTGGCTTGTAGGCGCCCGACATCAAAGCTGCAACCGCTGCCGCACCGGCAGGCTCAACGACCTGCTTGGCGCGTTCCATCAAAACCACGATGGCCTTAGCGATTTCATCATCTGAAACCGTGACCACCTTGTCGATGTGCTTTGCGATTAGCTCAAACGGGATGTGGCCTGGTTTTGCAACAGCGATTCCATCCGCGATCGTGCGCTCGGTCTTGATCTCGACCTCTTTGCCGGCCTTGAGCGAAGGAACGTATGAAGCAGCGTTCTTTGCCTGAACTCCGATGACCTTGATCTTGCGACCCTGCTTGGCGGCCTTCAGCTTTGCTGCCACAGCCACTCCGGCGGCCAAACCTCCGCCACCAATTGCAACCAGGATGGTGGTTACGTCTGGAACCTGATCAAGGATCTCTAGCCCTACAGTTCCCTGCCCGGTTACCACATCGATGTGGTCAAAAGGCGGGATAAAGATTGCGCCCTTAGCTGCGGAATACTCCTTGGCAGCCTTGAGGGTCTCGCCGAAAACAGCACCTTCTAGAACGACTTCGGCTCCATAGTTCTGGGTTGCCTGAAACTTAGGCAGCGATGCGCCGACCGGCATGAAGATGGTTGCCTTGATGCCAAGTCGCTTAGCCGCGAGGGCAACACCCTGAGCGTGGTTTCCGGCACTAGCCGCAACAACACCCTTTTTGCGCTCTTCCGCAGTGAGTTTCGACATGCGGTTGAAGGCTCCGCGAAGCTTATATGCGCCGGTTCGCTGAAGGTTTTCACACTTTAGGTAAACCTCGGCACCGACCAACTCTGATAGGTAGTGGCTGTGCAAAACCGGAGTCTGAATGGCAACCTGAGCCACGTTCTCGTGTGCAATCTCGAACTCTTCAAGAGTCGGCGCAACAACCGGAACCGTATTTGACATGGCAGGACCTCATTCGTTTCTATGCTGGTAACGAGTCTAGTTTGAGAAGTGGAACCTATGCCTGAACAACTGAGTTTGAAGGACGCACGCGCGCTGGTCGTGAACGCCCAGGGTTTGGCAGCGAAGCCTTCGCGCGCTGACAAGCAGGCCGGCCCGCTGGGTGTGATCGATCGCCTCAGTTTGCTTCAGCTCGACTCGGTCAACGTGTTCGAACGTGCGCACTACATGCCCGTCTTTTCTCGAATCGGCGCCTACGACAAAGCCATCCTGGATGATGCTTCTCGCCCGCTGACCGAAACCGGTGAACAAGCCAAACTGATGGAGTATTGGGCCCACGAAGCTGCCTGGGTGAAGACCGAGGACCTACCGCTTCATCGATTCCGAATGGATTGGTATCGGTATGGCACCGATGACCGACGTTATTCGCGCCGCCGCTGGGAGATGGTGCAAACCCAACACGGCAAATTGCTGCAGTGGATTCGCGATGAACTTCAAACGCGCGGCCCACTAACGATTTCGGAAATTGAACACGACCAAAACATACGCAAGGGCGCTTGGTGGGGCTGGAGCGACGTCAAGATGATCCTTGAGCAGATGTTCTTGGTTGGTGAAGTGGTTTCGGCCGGGCGCGACAAATTTAGCCGTCGTTATGCGCTGCCGGAGCAGGTTTTGACCGGAGAAACCCTTGCCCGGATGCTTGACCCTAAGCCCGACTATGACCAAAACCTTCGAACGTTGATCGAACGTGCGGCGAAAGCCGAAGGCGTTGCGACCGTAAAGGATTTGGCCGACTTCGTGCGCCTCAAGATTGACCGCGTTGCTCCGAGGGTTCGAGAACTTGCCGACGCGGGTATTCTCGTACCAGTTGAAGTGGAGGGTTTCAAGGACCTCGGATACCTGCACCGCGATTGGCAGAGCGCTGCCGCCCAAAACCAACTGTCTAGGGCAAACCACGTCACGTTGCTTAGCCCTTTTGACCCGCTAACCAGAAACCGCGATCGGGCGATTCGCTTGTTTGATTTTGACTACAAAATCGAGATCTATGTTCCCGAGCCAAAGCGGGTATACGGCTACTACACCCTGCCACTTTTGCAGAATGGAAACCTCGTCGGGCGAATCGACTTAAAGAGTGATCGAAAGACGCGAGAACTCTTAGTGCAGTCGGCCTGGCACGAGTTGGACGTGAAGCCAAGCGCCGTTGACGGGTTGGCTCGAGACCTTGCGAAACACTTGAACGAGATAAGTGCCTGGCAGGGGCTCACCGCTACCGTGATCGCCGCGAAGGGCAACCTCGCGCCGGCACTAACCAGCGCAGTTGGCTAGAAGCTCGAACCGATTTCGCGGAGGCGCTTGATGCGCGCTGGCAATGGCGGGTGAGTCGAGAACAAACGCTCGGTGATGCCCGGCTTGATCGGATCGGAAATGTACATGTGCGCCATCGAAGACGAAGCGCGACGAAGCGGGCGACCATACTGGGCAAGCTTCTCTAGGGCGCTTGCAAGACCCTCTGGGTAGCGTGTGGTGTGGGCACCGGTTGCGTCGGCTAGGTACTCGCGCTGGCGCGAAACAGCAGCACTAACGATTGGCCCAATCAGGAACGCGACGATGCTGGCAACGATTCCGATGGCTAGTAGAGCAATGCCCAGACCGCCGTCATCTCGGTTGTCGCGACGCCCTCCTGCGAAGAACGAGGCACGGATAGCCATGTCGGCCAAAATGCCAATAGCGCTGACCAGGCCGAAAACGATTGTCGAAACGCGGATGTCGTAGTTCTTCACGTGGCCTAGCTCGTGAGCCATGACGCCCTCTAGCTCCTTGTCATCCATGATGGCAAGCAGGCCGGTGGTCGCAGCCACGATTGCGTGCTTTGGGTCGCGACCGGTGGCGAACGCGTTCGGGGCCTCATCCGGGATGATGTAGACCTTCGGCATTGGCATGCCCTCGGTGATGGCTAGGTTTTCGACGATGCGCCACAGTCTCGGGTTGTCGCTCTTCTGAATCTCCTGGGCACCGCTCATGGCAACGGCCAATGAGCCGGCTGCGTAGTACTGGAACAGCGTGTAAAGCAGCACAAAACCAACGATGAAGATTGCGCTGGAGCCGTTGCCACTGGTGTAACCCCACCAAAGTGAGATTCCGGTTAGCAGGGCAACGAACAGCCCAATGATGATCACGGTATTGCGCTTATTAGCGGCGATTGCCGAATACATTCAGCCCCTCGGGATGCTTAGTTGAGTCGTTTAGAAGCTTGACGCCAGTTTAGAACTTGACTGCAGGCGGCTCTGAGATTGCGCCTAGGTCGGCAACCTCGAAGAACTCGCGCTCCTTGAAGCCAAGGCTGCGCACGAATAGAACCTGCGGGAACTGCTTGATCTTGGTGTTTAGCTCGCGAACGCCACCGTTGTAGAAACGGCGAGCAGCCATGATCTTGTCTTCGGTGTCGGTTAGCTCGGCCTGAAGGCTGAGGAAGTTCTGGTTGGCCTGTAGCTGTGGGTAAGCCTCAGCAACTGCGTAAAGGTTCATCATGGCCGACTTGAAGTTGCTTTCAGCCTGTGCAGCAAGAGCAGGGTGTGCCATGGTCTCAGGTGAGACGGTTGCGGCACGCGCACGAGTCACGTTCTCGAACACCTGGCTCTCGTGAGTGGCATAGCCCTTCACGGTCTCGATAAGGTTAGGAATCAGGTCGGCACGGCGCTTGAGCTGAACAGTAATGTCGCTCCAGGCCTCATC
>CAEZVN010000030.1_pt1 | contig 10590 bp, 6 predicted proteins | sample 7264741 | NCBI WGS metagenome assembly CAEZVN01 (sample SAMEA6813856, study PRJEB35770) | uncultured Rhodoluna sp. | biome: Freshwater; feature: Freshwater reservoir; material: water | place: Czech Republic | collected 2017-05-23 | depth 0.5m m | reverse complement strand
TAGCTCTGAAACAAGGTCAGAAATGGTGGAGCGGTTTAGGCCGGAAACTGAGGTGAGTTGAGATCTCGACACAGACCCTGAGAAGTGCAGCATGCGCAAAACAATGGACAAATTAAATTGTCTGACGTCATCACGGGTGCGACCGACGAACCTTGGAGCGCGGGTGCTTCTTTGCATGTTTTGCACGAAACTCAGACTACTTTCTCAATGGCTATAAATAACCTATAGAGTTTCTTTCTAACGTTTGTTGTCTAAAACAACAAATAGATAACGCTTCGTCAAAACCTTGTTTCTTTCGGATTTGAATGCGCCATAGTTTAGGTGAGTTCGAATTCCTCGGACTGTCTCCTGGGCCACCCCCGAGAGAATTTTGTGAACAAAAACGATTATGGAAAGGAAAGAAATGAAGAAGACTTCATTGATTTCGATTGTTGCAGTCGCAGCAGCCTCAGCGCTGATGCTCTCTGGCTGTGCAGCTGGTACCTCAACCAGCACCCGTGCTTGTGTAATCTTGCCTGACGCTGACAGCGGAACCCGCTGGGAGCCAGGCGACCGTCCAGCTCTTGAGAAGGCTCTAACCGAAGCTGGTTACGAAGCTGACATCCAGAACGCTCAGTCAGACACCTCAAAGTTTGCAACCATTGCAGACCAGCAGTTGTCAAAGGGCTGTGGCGTTATGATCCTTGTTGACTTCCAGGGCGCTGGCGCTGCTGTAGTCGAGAAGGCTAAGGCTCAGGGCATCCCAACCATCGCTTACGACCGCCCAATCGCTGGCGCTGACTACTACGTATCGTTCGACAACGAGGTTGTTGGTCAGATGCAGGGTCAGATGATCGTTGATGGTCTAGCTGCTGCTGGCAAGGACATCAAGACTGCAAGCATCATTTACTCTTCAGGCGACCCAGCTGACGGCAACGCAGCTATGTTCCTAAAGGGTGCATTGTCAGTTCTTGACGCTGCTGGCGCAAAGGCTGCTTTCACCATGGAAGGTACCTGGGATGGCGCAAAGGCTGGAACCCTATTCGAGCAGGCATTCACTGCTGTAAAGGGTAAGGTCGACGCAGTTCTAGCTCCAAACGACAACAACGCAGCGTCAATCATCGCGATCCTAGACAAGAACGGCCTAACCGTTCCTGTTTCAGGTCAGGACGCTTCTGTTGCTGGTCTTCAGAACGTGCTTCTAGGCAAGCAGACTGCAACTGTCTACAAGCCTTTCACCATCGAGGCAAAGGCTGCTTCAGAGCTAGCTATTGCTCTTCTAAAGGGTGAGAAGCCATCTGCAAACAAGTCACTAGAAGACGGCACCCCGTTCATCGCTCTAGACCCAATCTCAACCACGGCTGACAAGGTCAAGGATGTAGTAGCGGCTGGCGATGCAAAGGTTGCTGACCTATGTACTGCAGACGTAGCTGCTGCTTGTGAAGCAAACGGCGTCAAGTAATAACTAAGTAACACCGGGGACTCTGTGTCGGCCCACAGTCGACACAGAGTCCCCTCCCTTTCTACCCAGCTACTCGGCCCACGAGGCCAAAAAGGAAATCCAAATGGATACCCCAGTAATCGAACTCTCAGGAGTTAAGAAAAGTTTCGGCCCAGTTGACGTCTTGAAGGGCGTCGATCTGAAGGCATACGCAGGAAAGGTCACCGCTTTGGTCGGTGACAACGGCGCAGGAAAGTCAACCCTCATCAAGGGGCTTTCGGGCGTCCAGCCATACGACGAAGGAATCGTCAAGTTCAACGGCGAAGCGATCAACATTCATGATCCACGCCAAGCCGGTGCCATCGGCATCGAGGTGGTTTACCAGGACCTAGCTCTGTGCGAAAACCTAGACATCGTTCAGAACATGTTCCTTGGTCGCGAAGAGATTAGCCAGCTGACCCTAAACGAGTCTGAGATGGAACTTCAGGCAACCAAGGCCCTTCAGAGCCTCTCGGTTCGCACCGTAAAGTCGGTTCGCCAGAAGGTTTCATCGCTATCAGGTGGTCAGCGTCAGACCGTTGCAATCGCACGCTCAGTGCTTCGCAATGCAAAGCTTGTCATCCTGGATGAGCCGACCGCAGCACTGGGTGTCGCCCAGACCGAGCAGGTACTGAACCTAGTTCGTCGACTTGCCGATTCAGGCGTCGCCGTCATCATCATCAGCCACAACCTCGTGGACGTGTTCAAGGTCTGCGATGACATCGCGGTTCTTTACCTAGGACGTATGGTCGCGCAGATCAACACTATAGACACCAACCAGGCCGATGTAGTTGGCTACATCACCGGCACCAAGAGCTACGACGGAGACAACTAATGAGCAACCTAACTCCTACCTCAATTGGTAGCGGCCACGAAGGAAACCTTCGCGAGCAGATCAGCGCCTATTTCTCACGCGTAAAGAACGGTGAGATGGGTGCACTCCCTGCTGTTGGAGCTTTGGGTGTTCTAGCTATCCTGTTTGGATCACTTAGCCCTTACTTCTTCACCAAGCTAAACATCGCCAACCTATTCGTTCAGACCGCTGAGCTGACCACCCTGGCTGTTGCCCTGGTGTTCGTTATCTTGCTCGCCGAGATCGACCTTTCGGCAGGTGTTGCCGCTGGTGTTGCTATGGACATCATGTATTTGAGCCTTAAAGCTGGTGTGCCTTGGATTGCAGCGGTGGTTATCGCCTTGGTTTTCGGCGCCATCGTAGGTTTGATCCTGGGTTGGTTCGTAGCGAGAATCGGTGTGCCATCATTTGTGGTCACCCTTGCTTTCTTCCTTGGATTCCAGGGCCTGGCTCTGATTCTCTTGGGCGACGGCGGACTGTTCCGCGTTGAGGTGCCTGAGATCAAGGCAATCATGAATGAGAACCTGCCACCTGTTGTGGGCTGGGGTCTCTTGGCGCTTATGGTCGTGGTTAGCCTCTCAATCGGCCTTTGGGATCGCGCTCGACGCGCCAAGCTTGGTCTAGCGGTTCGACCACTCTCGATTCTGCTAACTCGCACGGCTCTGCTGGCTGCACTCGGCGCATTCATCGTTTTCATCTTGAATGAGAACCGCTCTGCCGCTGTGAAGCCAATTGTTGGTGTCCCGATTGTTATTCCGATTGTGGTGACGCTGATCTTCGCAGGAACCTTCTTGCTAGACAGAACCCGTTTCGGTCGTCACCTATACGCAGTTGGCGGTAACCCTGAAGCTGCACGACGCGCAGGTATCAAGGTGGGCATGATTCGCATCTCGGCATTCGTAATCTGTTCGATGCTGGCTGTTGTTTCTGGTCTATTCCACGTAAGCCGCATCGGCGTAGTTGAAGCGGCTGCTGGTCGATCAATCGTGCTTAGCGGTGTTGCTGCAGCAGTTGTTGGTGGCGTGAGCCTCTTCGGTGGCCGTGGTCGCCTGGTTCACGCAGCCATCGGCGCGATGGTTATCTCGATGATCGATAACGGACTTGGTCTACTTGGCCTTTCGGCTGGTATCAGCTTCGTGGTTACCGGAAGCGTTCTTGCACTAGCTGCAACCATCGATGCACTGTCTCGCAAGCGCAGCGGCGGTTCAATCGCCAGAAGCTAGCCCTTCCAGAAGAAAACCCCTCGCCATTCGGTGAGGGGTTTTCTTTGTTTGGATTTGATTATGGGTGACGGAGTGGGCTAGCAGGAAGGCGCTCCTGAGCAACCCAACGCTGGTTGTATCCGGTTGATGAAGCCATCAGGTCGAGGAACGGCTGTGGGTCGAAAACCTCTGGGCCAACTACGCCAGCGCCCTTCCATTCGCCGCGAGCCATGAGCTCAAGGGCAATCAGAGGGTTGAACGCGGTTTGGGCAACCACACACTGGGCATCGATTTCGGCCATAGTCTGCGCGTTGTCGGCAACGTGATAGATGTAGGTGGCGCGGTCCTTGCCATCCTTGTCCTTACCGGTCACGAGAACACCGGCACAGGTTTTTCCGGTCATCTTCGGGCCGATGTGGGCCGGGTCTGGCAGCACGGCTGCAACCATGTCGCGCGGCGAAACGTCAACTGGGCCCTGGTTCGAACGAACGCGGGTTGGGCGGGTGGCATCCAGGCCGAGCTTGTGGAGGGTCTTGAGCACGCCGATGAACTCGCTGCCCAATCCATACTTGAAGGTCACGCGGTTGGCGTTGAGGTGGCGCGGAAGCATGGTTACTTCTTCGTGCTCAACGTTCACGCACTCAACCGAGCCGATGCCCTCTGGGAACTCGAAGATCTCTGGCTCGCTAAATGGTTCGGTGGTGAACCAGCCGCGGTTGCGCTCGTAGATGACCGGTGGGTTTAGGCACTCTTCGATGGTGGTCCAGATTGAGAATGAAGGCGCGAAGATCTCGTTGCCCTCGTCGTCGAACACTGCGAGGCTGCCACCATCCTTGACGCTGATTTCGTCGATTTCGCTGAATAGGTTGTCGGCGGCGTAACGGGCGAAGACGTTTGACATGCCAGGCTCGACGCCCATGCCAACCAAGGCCAGCTTGCCGGCGCGTTCCCACTGCTCACTCACGGCATACTGTGAGTCACCGAGCTTGATGCCCGGCTTGTGGAATGGGTCGGTCTCGTGGGCTTCAGACAGGCTCATCGCCATGTCAACGTAGTTTGCACCGGCGGTGAATGCGCCCGAGAACACGGTTGGCACGAACTTAGGCTCAACGGCGTTCAAAACGTGAGTGATGTTGTGATTCTTGGCCAGCTCGGCGACATTAGCTGCGCTGCTCGCGTCAATCTTGGCGGCTAGGAACTTGGCCGCCTTGTCGGCTCCATACTTGTTGCGCACCCATTCGATGCTCTTTTCAGCGCGGCTGAAGTCGTAGTCAGAGACCACGATGATGTCGTAAAAGTCACGGGATGCTGCGATTTTGACGATTGCGTCACCGACGCCACCGGCACCAACTAAAAGAATTCTCATTCCTCCAGCCTAGTGATTTTAGCGTCGAGTGAGGTCAGCTTTCGGGTCGTTGACCCAGTCGATGACGCCCTGCCAGTAGCCGAAACCGTCATCAAGCGAAAGGTGCCCGGCTCCCTCGATAATTAGCGGGGTCAGACCCAAGGGCTCGCCGAATGTGGCCTGGATTCCACGTGGCGTCCACTTATCTTTTTCGCTGGCCAGGATGGTTAGGTTCGAGGTTGAACCGTGGGTTGCCGCGACCACTGCCGGGTCGGTGAGATCGACCCGTAGTCCCTCGACTTCACCGAGCACGTCGGGGTCAGCGGGAGCCACCAACAGCACCCGGTCTACCGGCTTCGAAATTAGCCCGGTTGAAGCCCCTTGAATCCAGTTGATGCACCCGAGCGAGTGGCCGATCACGATGGTTTCTCCACCTTCGATTTCGGCAAGGATGTCTAGCTCGGCGGCAAGCAACTCTTGCCATTCGTCGAGCTTTGGCTGGTCGGTGTTTGGAAACTGCGGGTAGGCGACAATGTGGCCCTGTTTGCGCAATTCGCTAGCCAAGTGACGTTGCCAGTGACCCGGCTGACGACGATTTGTCCATCCGTGCAAAATCAAAACTTTGGCCATGTCTTCAGCCTAGGCAGTTGCGGCCGGCGGCGTGAGAATTTAACGCTTTGTTGCGGTTCCCCGACGACGACGAATGTATGGAAGTGCGACTAGCCAGCCGAGCACTGCTAGAACTGCGATGCCACCGGTCCACTGAACCGTGGTCTCGACTCGGGCATCCTTTGGGGGCACCGAATCAATTTCATTGGTGGAGGTTGGGTTGCCATCTTCACCGTTTGCGAAACCGTCTCCGTCAATATCTGGGTCAACACCGTTATCGATGCCGTCACCATCGAGATCTGGATCCTCGTTGTTGATCACGCCATCGCCATCGATATCTGGGTTCGGGGCTTGCTGAACAGCGCTAACTGCAGCAGTCGTGCTCTGAACCGGCTCTGCCGCCAAAACCGACATCGCGCCGACAAAAATCGAGAGCAGCAAACTCAAGATCATGACGATTGCGCCAATTTTGACCAGGTTGTTTCGGTTCATCGGGCTAGATTACCCCAGCAACCTTCATGGTCAGCACCAGCATGACGATTCCACCGATGCGATAGACCCAAACAAAGCGCGGCTGGCGGATCCAGCGGACTTCATCCTCGTCACCCTCGCGACCGATTAGGCCCAGGATGCTCAAAGCCAGCATCGGAATTGGAAGCAGCGCAAACGACCACAGCGCCGCATCTGGCGTGCCATCGAACCAACTTGAAACCATGCTGGTCGTGACCGACGCCACCAAGAGTGTGAAAGCCAATCCTGGGATGCCCTGCGGCATGATTCGCCAGACCCACTTGGAGTTCGGGAACTTGTCTTGCCACCAGCCAAGCATGGTTGGTAGGACAAAGAGGACGCTGCCGAACCAGACTCGCCAGTCGTTGCCCATGAGTGCAGCGGTGACGAAAATGAAGACCGCGAGGCGGAATCCGAGTGAAATCCAACGCTGGACGCCTGGGGTGGCCGGCACCTCGGTTGGGTGCAGAGTGTCTAGTCGTTCTGGGAACTCGCGCGCAACGGCTTCTTCGGCGATGACACGGATGACGATTGCGGCAGCCACGGCGAGCGCAAAGTCGTTGACGTGGTTGGCCACGGCAAGGGTCATACCGGCTAGCGCAGGCAGGGTGCCGATCATGGTTGCGGTCACCCAGCCGCCGATAAATGGCAGCACGCCTAGGTCGACAATGCGCTCCCAGAGATAGAAGCTGCCCTTTTCAGGAACCTTGCGGAAGACACGGAACGAGTTGGCGAGCAGCGCTGGGCCGAAGCCAACGATGATTACACCCAACATCATTCGGATGTCGCCCATGCTGATAGCCAGGCCAGCCAGTGCGTGAATCGCAAGCGAGCCGATCACGAAGATTGCGGTGCCCACCATACCGGCGAAGGCATCAAAAATACCGATCAGGGTGATGGCTAGGAATAGCTGCCAGATTGGGGTGGAAACGGCGGTTCCGTTCACTGCGAGGGCGGCGAATGCGACCGCTGCGGCAGCCATGGTTGGCAAGGATGCGAAGATGCCGGCGGCAGCGCGCAAGTATGCTCCGTCAACCACGATTCGAGAGAGAACCGGTGAAATCGGAGCGGTCAAAAGCGTCGCGCGGATTGAAATCTTGTCGAGCAGACGCATCCAGCGACGACGCCAAACCTTAAGCGCGTCTCCGCGGCCGCGACGGCGAAGTTCGTATTGCTCGTGGGTTGCGTCGATTGTTGCGATTGAGCCTGGGTCGCTTGAACCAGATCCACCGCTTGAACTTCCACCGCTTCGGCCGGCAGCTGCGGCGGCCGCTGCTGCGGCAGCAGCCATAGCAGCCGCAATCGCGGCGGCCTTTGCAGTGGTCTCGGTGACAGCCTTGATCGACTCTGGTGAACCCATCGGGTCAAACGGAACCGATTTGTCTTCATCGTCACCGGTAGCGCCGATTCCTGGGTTAGGCACAGGCGCACCAGGCACCACTGGCGTGCCAGGTTCTCCAGGAGTCCCAGGGTCTACTGGAGCAACCGGAGCGGTGCTTGGTTCATCGGTTGGCTTAGGCGTTGCCGATGGCTTGGCAATCGGCTTTGAGGTCGGCTTGACGCTTGGCTTCGGGGTCGGCTTGACCGTCGGCTTGACGGTTGGCTTCGGGGTAGGCGAAGCCGTTGGAGTCACGGTAGGGGTTGGTGTTGGTGTGGCCGTTGTGGTAGGCGTCGGTGTAACTGGCGCTGCCGGCGGTGCCGGTGGCGCTGGGACTGCGTGGCTAGCAGCCGAAGGCGTGCTTCGACCAACCGAGTTCAAGGCGAACACCTGAACGTTATAGGTCTGACCGGCGGCCATCGGGGTGAAGTCACAGAATAGGGCCGTGGTTGACGAGCAAATCAGAGTGCCGTTGACGGCTACGTCGTAACCAATCAAAGTAGAGCCACCGTCAGCCGTCGGTGCCGACCAAGAAATCATTAGATCGGAGCCACTCGGGGTAAGAGTCAACTGTGATGGTGACAGTGGGACAGCAAAATTGGTTTGGAAGCCAATGGTCGAGTTGGTGTCGGTCGCATAGCTTCCCCAGATACTCAGGGTGACAATCTTGACCTGGTAACCGGCCGGAGGGGTAGGGTCTTGGCTAGCCGATGGCGACGGAGTTGACGAGCTCACCGAGGCGCGGCGGAACGAGATGCTTGCACTCGCTCGCTGGAAGTTCACGTCTGTAGCTGAGCGGACGCTCGCACCCTGAGTCGTCGTCTGGTTAAGGACGTTCTGAATGGTGGTTGAATCGGCTGCCGCACCGCTCACGTGATAAGGAGTAGTGTCTGGGAAAGCCGAGCCAATCGGTGCTACATAAATGTCGTAACCCGTTACGCCATTGCCAGATGCCGCAACAGGAGGGGTCCAGTTGAGGACCAGGTTATTCGAGCTTGTGCTCGCCGAGAGGTTAGTAACGGCCATCGGTGCATCAATCGGAGTCTGTGACATCGTGACGTTCGAAACAGCGCCGCGGCCAGCGGTGGTGATTGCTCGCGCTACCGCAGTGTAAGCAACATTGTTAGGGATGCCAACGATGGTGCAAGTGATTGTGGTGGTCAAAACCGGGCAGGCAGAATTTTCATAGGTCAAACCACTCGAGTCGGTCGCAATCAGCACGAATCCTAGAATCGGTGCTCCACCCGTGTAGCTAGGCGGGGTGAACGAGGCGGTAATTTCGTGGGTTGCCACCGATGAAGAGAAGATGTGTGGTGCACCGGCTTGGTCGGCGAGCACGTTGAAGGTGCGAACCACATCCGAGGCGGCCGAGTATGAGCCGTAGCCAGACTGGCTAGCGACAATCTCACAGACACCGGCAGCATTCATGGTCACGACGTCACCGGCCAAAGTACAAGCCGTGCTGTTCGAGGTCGTTGCAATCGAGATAACCGCGCTGGTTCCCGCGTTGGTCGTCGGCGCAATCTTGAAAGCAGGAGTGCCGAACGCAAGGTCAGGGATAACCGGGAAGTTGATTGTCTGGTTTAGAGCACCAACCTGGATGAACTGACGAACTGAGGCGGTCGCATAGCGGCTTGAACCCGCCTGGGTCGCGATGATTTCACAGAGGCCGACGCTCGAGAATGCAATCTTGCCTGGGTCAAGACTGTCGACAGCACAGCTTGAACCATTTGCCACCGAGAAGGTCACCGCGAGACCGCTGGTAGCGGTGGCTGTTGGAACATACGTGCCAAGAACAATCGGGTTCATTGGTGCGGTCGATGTGAACGCGACAGTCTGGGAATCCTTGCGAACAGTGATGGTCTGGGTAGCGCTGGTGATGACGTTGTAGTTGACTGAAGCGGCCTTGGTGGCGCGAATTGAACAGCTTCCTGATGCGGTGGCAGACAGCACGGCGCCGCTGATTGAACAGCGAGCAGTTCCAGCTGAGACCAGCGAGTAGCTAACTGCACCGGTGCCAGAACCACCGGCGGTGAACAAGCTCAAGCTGTCTACAGTCATCGAGTTAGCGCTAGCGATGGTCAAGGCTGCCTGGTTGATCTTGCGAACCACAATGGTCTGGACGGCAGAGGTTTGAGGCAAGTAGTTCGTGTCACCCGCGCGGGTTGCCGTGATCTGACACAGCGACCCGGCGTCGCCAGGAAGGATGGTGGCACCAATCAAGCGACAGGTGCTGCCATCAACCACGGTCGTGCTGATTGCTCCGGTGCCGCTTCCACCGGTCACAACAGGGGTGAGACCCGACCAGTAATCGACCGTGGCCGCAGAGGTAATGTTCACGGCAGCCTGAGTTGCCTTGGTGATAACCAGTGTTGCCTCGGCGTAGTTGGCGAGGTAGAAGCCATCCAGGTCAGTGTCGACATCGACACGAACGAGACAGTTTCCGGCACCCTTGATGGTTAGGTCACCGGTTCCTGGGTCAAGCTCACAAACTAGTGAAGAAGCGTTGGTGGTGTAGGTGATGCCAGCAGGGCTGTCCGTGTTGAAGACGGCAGGAACGACGGCGTTAGGCACGTATGCCTGAGTCGCGTATGACAGTGTAACGTCGGCGACCTTCGAGACATGGAACGGATTCGAGGTGGCGCTGGTGAGCGTGGTTCCCGACCATTCGGCAGTGTAGCGAAGTGTGTAATCGGTGCCTGGGGTTCCGGCAACCTTGAGGCCTGAGAAGGTAACCACACCGTTGACCGCGGTTGCAGTCACGTTGCCCGAAACCGAACCGGTGACATCGTTCAAGATGCTTGCGGTCACCACGGTGGTGTTGTCAGAGATCGCGATGTTGTTGAAGCGGTCGCGAACATACAGGCTCGGCTGGCTAGCCAGGTTCTCGCCGCTCAGCGCACCAACTACGTTGCCACCGCGCGTGGTTACCTTGGCCGGAATCGCATGGACCGGGGTTAGACCGTCTGACTCTGGAGCAGCCACCGATGAACCTCCGATGACACCGGTGAAGGTCAACTTGTATGAGACACCCGGAGTGCCGGTTAGGGCGAGGTTGGTGAAGGTGACAACACCCTGGTTTGCGGTCGCGGTTGCCTGAGTTAACGTGCCACCGACACCACTGGTGACCACAGCGGTAACCACAGTGGTGTTGTCAGAGGTTGCGATGTTGCCATCCATGTCTTGAAGTTCAAGCACGGCAGCACGAGTTAGCGGCGAACCGGTCATTCCAAC
>CAEZVN010000029.1_pt1 | contig 10880 bp, 8 predicted proteins | sample 7264741 | NCBI WGS metagenome assembly CAEZVN01 (sample SAMEA6813856, study PRJEB35770) | uncultured Rhodoluna sp. | biome: Freshwater; feature: Freshwater reservoir; material: water | place: Czech Republic | collected 2017-05-23 | depth 0.5m m | reverse complement strand
GGCATAGGCGAGCAAGCTGTGTGAACCGTTGAGCAACCAAAGCTTGCGGTTCTCGAATGGTTCGATGTGGTCAACGAAACGCGCTCCAGCGTTCTCCCAGGCAGGGCGGCCGAGTGGAAAATCGCCCTCCAGCACCCAGTCGCGGAATGGTTCGGTGACTACCGGTGAGCAGTCATCCCAGCCGGTTTCGGCGAGCACGGTGGCAATGTCGGCCTCGGTGGTCTTCGGGGTGATGCGGTCGATCGAGGTAGAAACGAATGAAACGTTGGCGTTCATCCAGGCAACTGACTCAGCGCCGAATGACGCGAATAGGTCGCCCATCGCCACCTTGAGCAGTGCTCCGTTAGAAGGCATGTTGTCGCAAGAGACAACTGCGATCGGCTGGCCATTCACGCGGCGACGGGTCTCGAGCGCCACGGCCAACCGGTGCAGGGTGACCGGTGGGTTCACGGTGTCTACGTGGCCGGAGGCATCCATGCCGTAGCCGGCTTCGGTGATGGTCAGCGTGACGATTGCGGTCTGCGGGTTGGCGATTGCCGAGGTGAAAGCTTCGGTGTCATTGCCATCTTCTGCGCGCACAATTGAGTCGATTACTTCGAACTCGTCGCCGGCTTCGCTTCGGGTGATCAGAGTGAACAGACCATCCTGGCTGGCTAGTTCTTCGGCAGCCTTGGCCGAACGGCCGGTGAAGGCAAAAATGCCCCACTGCTTTTCGGTGTCGACCTGAGCGGTGAACCATGCTTGGTGAGCTCGGTGGAATGCCCCGAGGCCAATGTGCACGATGCGTTCTGTTGGGGTGGCCACCACCACCCCAGTCTGTGTGGCCAAGTTGGCGCGAGTTAGCTTCATAGCTTGAACGCCTTTCTTGGGATGTCGACGACTAGGTCGACTGCAACCTTCTTGGCCTGGTCGAGAGTCAAGCGGCCCTCGGCTACCAAGCGCGCCAAGAAGGCGCAGTCAACGCGTCGTGCCATATCGTGACGAGCAGGGATGGAAAGGAAAGCCCTGGTGTCATCGATGAAGCCCGAACCTCGATAGAAGCCGGCAATTTCGGTGGTTGCCTCGCGGAAGCGAGTCGCTGAGTCTGGAGCATCAAGGAACCACCAAGGGGCTCCGATGCGAACGCTCGGATAGAAACCGGCCAACGGCGCCACTTCGCGCGACCAGGTAGTTTCGTCCAAGCTGAACAAGATTGCGGTGAGGTTTGGGTGAAGTCCGTATGCCTCGAGCATTGGGCGCAGATTGTTGGTGAACTCGGCGGCAACTGGGATGTCTTGCCCGGTGTCTGGGCCAAACTTGCTGAAGGTCGCGGTCGAGTGATTGCGAACGACCCCCGCGTGGATGGTCATAACTAGGCCGTCTTCGGTGCTCATGCGTGCCATTTCGGCAAGCATGTGACCGGCGAATTCGCGCTGTTCGTGAGCGGTGATGGTTCCGGCGAGTGCGCGGTCGAAAAGATCGGCGGCGGTTTCTGAGGTCAGAATCGTCGTGTAAGCCTCGAGCACACCGTGGTCACAGCTGACCGCACCGTTTGCCTTGAAGTAAGCGCGACGGTTTTCCAGTGCACGGATGAAACCGGCATAGTTGCGCGAGCTCTCGCCGGCAACCGCCAGCAGGCGGTCTACGTTGGCAACCCAGTTGCGGGCACGTGGATCTAGGTAGGCGTCTGGGCGGAAGGTAGGCGCAACGCGACCCTTGAAAGTTGGGTCGGCGGCCAATGCCTGGTGCCCGGCGAGGTCGTCGCAAGGGTCATCTGTGGTGGCTAGGAACTCGATGTTGAACGATTCGAATAGAGCGCGAGGCAGCATCCTTGGTTCGAGAAGTTCGGTGGCGATTAGGTCGTATAGGCGGTCGGCGTTCTCAGCCGAAGGCGCCTCGTTGATGCCGAAGAGCGTCGCGAACTCGTGGGTTAGCCAGTATCCACTTGAGGTGCCGAGCAGCATGTGCCAGTTTGAGCAGAGGATCCGCCAAGCCTCGCGAGGGTCGGCGCTTGCACCGGCCGCACCCTTGCCGAAGTTCTCGAGGCCGAAGCCCTGGGTGTGCAGCAAGCGGGTCACGTAGTGGTCGAAGAAGATGAATAGCTCGGCCGGGTTTGCAAACGGCTTGTTTTCAACCAGCAGGCTCGGGTCAACGTGGCCGTGCGGTGAAATGATCGGCAGACCGGCCACCGAAGAGTAGAGCTCCTCGGCAATAGCGCGCAGAGCTGGATCGCTCGGTAGCAATCTAGCTGGGTCTAGGTTCGTTCTCATTTGCACACCTTCATAGAATCACTTTTCGCAACTTTTGGCAAGCGGTTGCCAAACAAATTGGGTAGATGAAATCCAATCGTTATATTTGTCATTTTTTAGGCCTTCGCCTTGCCGGTTGAGCCGCGCATAAGCAGCGAAGTTACCTCGGATGTGCCGTGCATCGGCTCGTCATCTTCGGCGACAAAACTCTTGAGCAGGGTTTCGACTGCCTCGGCGCCAATCTTCTGCAGCGGCATCTCGATCGTCGAAAGCGGCGGGTTGGTGAAGTCACTGCCGAAGATGTTGTCGAAGCCGATGATGCTCAAGTCCGTCGGCACCGTGACCCCGGCAGCGGTGGCCTCGCGCAGCAAACCAATTGCCATCAAGTCGTTGTAAGTAACGACGGCGGTGACCCCGGCGGCGCGAACTCGCTCAAATGCTCCCTTGCCACCTTCGAGAGTCGGCTCATTCGAGCTGATCTCAGCAATGGTCATGCCCAACTCGACGGCATTTTTCATAAGGTGATTCCAGCGATCGGTGTTGATCCACGATGCGGCCGGGCCAGCGACGAAAGCGATGTGCTTGTGACCAAGATCGGCTAGGTGCTTTACAGCCTCGGCAATGCCAGGTGAGTTGTCTGGCACCACATCCGAGACGCCATCAACTTTGCGGTTGACCAAGACAACCGGCTTCTGCTGGTTCAACGCTGAGATCTCTTCGTCGCTAAGACGAGTTGTTCCCAGGATCACGCCATCCACGGATGGAAGGATGCGCTCGAGAGTCGCCGACTCTACGAGGCTAGATTCCTGTGATTCGGCAATAACCAAGGTGTAGCCAACTTCGGCGGCGGCCAACTCGGCACCACGAACAAGCTTGAAGAACACCGGGTTGGTGATGTCGGCAACCATGAAGGCGATCGTCTTGGTCTTGCCGGTAGGCAAGGCGCGGGCGAATGGGTTCACACGATAGTTGAGCTGCTTGGCAGCTTCGCGAACCTTGGCCTCGGTGGTCGCGTTGATGCGACCGGGGGTGGTTAGCGCACGAGAAACGGTTGAAGGGTTTACGCCGGCGAGTTTGGCGATGTCATAGATCGTCGCCGCCTTCTCGTTCACGCGCATTCCTTCTGTTTCCTTCTGTTGTGTGCTTTGGCAACTTTTGGCAACAATGGAAACTGTTGCCAATCATAGCGTTGGTTGGATTTAGGCGTTTGCCAGCTTTGCCTGGCTAGCCAGAAGAGCCTTGCGGTCTTCGCGGCGCTTGGCCTGACGGTCTGGGTCTGGCACCGGCGACGCCATCAAGAGACGCTGCGTGTATGGGTGGGTCGGGTTCACGGTGACCTGTGAAGCGGGACCCTGTTCAACGATTTCGCCCTTGTACATAACGGCAACTCGGTGGCTGATGTGGCGAACCACATCGAGGTCGTGCGAGACGAACAGGTATGAAACCCCGGTGTCCTTCTGAATCTGTAGGAACAGATCAAGGATGCGAGCCTGAGTGGTGAGGTCGAGCGCCGAAACCGGCTCATCGCAAACAATCAGCTTTGGTGAGAGTGCGAGCGCACGGGCGATAGCCACGCGCTGACGCTGGCCACCCGAGAACTCGCGAGGCAGGCGGTGCAAAGCGTCGCTCGGCAAACCAACCTGGTCGAGCAGCTCGGCGATGCGCTTGGTCGCGGCAGCGCCATCCAAGCCCTGAATCTGAAGTGGCTCAGCCAGAATCTGGCCAATCTCCATCGACGGGTTTAGCGAGGTGTAAGGGTCCTGGAAGACAACCTGAAGGTCACGGCTGAGGTCACGGCGTTCGCGGCGCGAAGCGTGGCTAATCTCTTTGCCGAGGAAGTCGATGCTGCCGGCGGTAACCGGAGCTAGACCGAGAATCGCACGACCGAGGGTGGTCTTGCCCGAGCCCGACTCACCAACGAGACCGAGGGTTTCGCCCTGGCCAACGTGGATGTTGATGTCGTTCAAAGCCTTGAAACCGGTCTTGCCGAAACCCTTGGCCGGGTAGGTCACATCGAGGTTTTTGACGTCTAGTACGTTGCTCATGACTACTGCTCCTTCGCGTTGCCGGTCAACATGGTCATCGGGGTCTTGCCTTCGAGCATTGAGCTCAGCAGAACCTGGGTGTACTGCTCTTTTGGTGAGCGCAGAATCTCGCGCACGTCACCGGTCTCGACGACGCGGCCATACTGCATCACTACGACGCGGTCGGCTAGGTCGGCGACAACACCGAAGTTGTGAGTCACGAGAACCATGCCCATACCGAGACGCTTTTGTAGGTCGCGAAGCAGGTCGAGAACTTCGGCCTGAACGGTCACGTCGAGAGCGGTGGTTGGCTCATCAGCGATCAGTAGGTCTGGCTCACAAGAAACCGCGCCTGCGATTAGAACGCGCTGAGCCATACCTCCTGAAACCTCGTGCGGGTAGCTCTTGAAAACGCGCTCCGGGTTGTTGATGCCAACCATGTCGAGCAGCTTCAAGGCGCGAACCTTGGCTTCTTTCTTGCTGACTCCAAGCACCTCGGTCATTGGGCGAACCAACTGGTAGCCAATGGTGAAGGCAGGGTCAAGGTTGCTCATCGGCTCCTGCGGAATGTATGCGATGCGCTTGCCGCGGAACTGGGTCATGGCCTTCTGCGAGATTGCTCCCTCACCGGTGCTGACCAACTCGTTGCCGTCGAACACGATGTGGCCGGTGGCGATCTTGGCGTTGCCAGGCAACAAACCAAGGATGGAGAACGCGGTCTGAGACTTGCCCGAACCAGATTCGCCAACGATTCCTAGAACCTCGCCCTTGTCGACGTGGAATGACACATCCGAGACGACCTTCTTAAGCGAACCGTCGCCCTGCGGGTAACCAACGCTCAGCTTCGAAACCGAAAGCAGGTGTGAGGCTGCATCTGCCGGAGCTGCCGAGTGGTCGACCTCTGCCTGAGCAGCGGCTGCGACCTTCTTGGACTTGCTTGATAGTTTCTGGGTGTCTTCGAGTGCGTCACGAAGCGCGTTGCCGAGCAGCGCGAATGAACCGATGGTTAGCGAGATAACGATGCCAGGCCAAAGGACGAGCATTGGGTTGATGAAGATGTTGCGGAAGCCCTCATTGAGCATCACGCCCCAGCTGATCATTGCGCTGTCGCCCAGGCCAAGGAACTCGAGGCCCGACTGAATCGAGATCGCGATACCTGAAATCATGGCCGACTGGATGATGATCGGCGCACGAACCACAGTGAAGATGTGCTTGCTGATGATGCGAAGGTCGCCCAAGCCCGAGACGCGAGCGGCGTCCACGTAGAGCTCGTTGCGAACTGACATGACAGCTGTGCGAGTGATTCTGAAGAAGCTCGGGGTTATCAAGATTCCGAAGACAAACATCGAAATCAAGATCGATGGGCCGAAGGCTGCACGAACGGCAAGCAGCACGATGATTGAAGGAAGCGACATCAGCATGTTCGCCATCCATGAGGAGACACCGTCGAACTTTCCACCGTAGTAGCCGGCGATTAGGCCGCTTGGAACACCGATTGAAACCGCGGTCACGACTACAACCACTGCCGAAATCAGAGTGGTTTGTGCGCCAAAGAACAGGCGGGCAAGGATGTCGCGACCGGCGCTGTCGGTGCCGAGGATGTGGGCGCCGCCCGGGCCAACCATGAGGTTGTCGGTGTCGGTGGCTGCTGGGTCAAAGGCAGAGATGACCGGAGCAAGAATCGCGATTGCAAGCACTATCAGCAAGAAAATGCTGGTGGTTAGGCCGATCGGGTTGCGGACGATGCGCTGAAGCAAGCTCAAGCGAACCAGCGGTGCACCGTGGGTTGCGGCTGCAGTTGGAGTAGTGGTCATTAGACACGCACCTTAGGGTTTAGCCAACCGTTGACCAGGTCGACGACGAGGTTTACGAGAATCACGATTACGACGGTGAAAACCACAACGCCCATAACCACCGGGGTGTCACCCTTGCTGGTGCTTTCGACCGCGAGTGAGCCGAGACCTGGCAGAGCGAAGATTGATTCGATGATCACAGCACCGCCGAGCATGCCCACAAACTGCAGGCTAAGCACGGTTAGGCCGGCTGGAGCCGCGCTGCGAAGAACGTGCTTGAACAAGATTTCGCGACGAGGAATGCCGCGGCTGGTAAGGGTGCGAACCCAGTCCTTTTCGAGAACTGCTTTGATGGCTGAGCGAATCTGCTGCGCGGCCGAAGCCACGGTTGCTAGAACCAGGGCGCTGGTTGGCAGGACAAGTGAAAGGAACCACTGGGTCGGGTCTTCCTGGAGGGGAACCCATCCGGTTGCCGGAAGCAACGCCCAGTTGATTGCAAAGAGAGTGACCAAGAAAATTGCGACGACGAAGTTTGGCACTGCAAATCCGGCAACAGCTAGGAACTGCACCAGGCGGTCGATAGCGCCACCCTTTACGGCTGCGGTCATACCAAGGATCGTTGCTAGGACGGCTGCAATCAGAATCGCGCCAATGACTAGGGTCATTGTGATTGGAAGGCGCGCAAGAATCGTCTTCACGATGTCTTCGTTGGTGAACCAAGAGATGCCGAAGTCACCGGTGATTGCGTTCGTTAGCCATGCCCAGTAGCGCTCAAGTAGTGGCTGGTCGAGACCGAGCTCCCGCTGCTTGGCAAGGATGGCCTCGCTGGTGGCATCTTCACCCAAGATGTTCATAGCCACGTTGGTGGCGCTGAAGAACATCAAGAAGTAGGCGATTGTCGAGATGATCAAGAGCAGGAATGCTCCTGAACCAAATCGCCTGGCGATGAATGCAATCATCTTTGTCTCCGGTTTCAATCAGTTTGTTGGGGTGGTAACCCGAGCGAGGCGAGAGGATCGGCCATCCGCCCCGCTCGGGCAGTTCAGCGACTACTTGCCGGTTGGCGCGTAGCTGTATAGGTAAGGAATCGCGTTTTGTGCCTGGTTGGCAGTCTTGACGCGAGCTCCTGCGAAGAACAGCTGTGGAACACGGTAGAACGGAATGTACCAAGCGCTCTCGGTTAGGAATCGGTTGATTACCTTAGCCTGTGCGTTTAGGTTCTTCTCTGACGCGTCATCCTTCAAGCTGTTTAGAGCTCGGTCGATAACTGGGTCGGTTGACTTCAAGACGTTCCATGAACCGTTAGGGGTAGCCATCTGGTTGATTGCAACCCATGGAGTTCCCTGGAATAGCTGGAACAGACCTGCTGCGTACTTGCCGGTCTTTAGTGCGTTGCGGTAGTCAGCAGCTGGAACCTGGGTCCAAGTCACGTTGATGCCGACAGCTTTTAGCTGGTCGCCAAGAACAGCGTTCATGGTTGGGTCTGGCCAAGCTGGCATGGTTAGGTCGAAACCACCGGTCGCGTTGCCTTCGGTTAGCAACTGCTTAGCCTTCTTGATGTCGAACGGGTAGGTCTTATCAAGTGCGGCATCGTAAGCAGGTGAAGACTTAGCGAAAACCTGGTTGGTTAGTTCGCCCTGGCCGTTCTGAAGTGCCTTTAGCAACGCCGGGCGGTTGATTGCGTGTGCGATTGCCTGACGTACCTTGACGTTCTTCAAAGCTGGGTTGATCTTGCCAGCACGGTCGAAGATCAAGATTCCCTGCCAGTCAACGTTGTTTAGGTACTGAGTCATCTTGCGAGACTTAGCGGTTTCAGAGGTCTTGGTGTCAAGAAGTGTTGCGTCGATCTGACCAGATAGTAGAGCGTTTAGACGCGCAGTCACATCTGACATGACCTTGAAGGTTACCTTCTTGAACTTGATCTTTGACTTGTCCCAGTAGTTCGGGTTGGCAGTGAACACTTCCTGTGAACCGGCCGATGAAGCTGCAGCATCGAAGATGTAAGGGCCTGAGCCAACCGGGGTGGTCTTGAGACCAGCGGTTCCCAGCGCCTTAGGGCTAGCCATGTAGCTGTCGGTGGTTGATAGGTAGTAAGCAAGCTCTGGGTTTGGGTCAACCAACTTGATGGTGATGGTGGTTGCATCAACTACGGCAACAGTTGCACCGGTCAAAGTGCCGGCCTGTGGGCCGTTGCCCTTGATGAAGTTGTCGAGGTTTGCCTTGGCGACGGTTGCGTCGAATGAAGCGCCGTCGGTGAACTTAACACCGGTGCGAAGCTTTAGGGTCATCTCGGTGTTGTCAGCGTTCAGCTTCCATGAGGTAGCTAGGTTTGGCTTGTACTTGCCGTCTGGGGTGCGGAGGATCAGGTTGTCATAAACAGCCTGGTATAGAGGAGCCATGTGGCCGATGTCGGCCTGGCTTGGGTCCCAAGACTTAACGTCGATCAGGGAGCCTAGGACTAGGTCGGTCTTGTTGGCTGCAAGAGCAGGAGTCGCGCCAGTAAGAGCCGAACCCGCAAGTGCCAAGGCAACAAGGCCGGCACCGATTCTCTTTGAGAGGTTCATTTCATTTCCTTCATTGGTAGATGTGGCATTGGCTTCACTGGGCCTTGGCGGAGGATGTTTCCAGTTCGAGATTTAGATTAGGGGAACTGGCAAGAGTTTGGCAAGCGGTTGCCACTATATTTCGATAACGAATTAGTAACATCGCGTTTGCCCAATGTTTATAAGGGATTCACTTTCGGCAACCGTGTGCCAAAATCGCGCCGTAAGGCGGCAACTAGTTGAATTTGTGACCAAACACATGCTGCATTACCCACTGATGCATCGTGATGGCGGCTGCGGCCGAAGCGTTAATTGAGCGGGTCGAGCCGAACTGGCTGATCTCCAAAACCACCTCGGATGAGTTAATCGCAGCCTCGCTTAGACCAGGGCCCTCTTGACCGAAAAGCAGAACACAGTTCTCCGGCAGCGGGTATTCCTCGATCTTCTTGCAACCTGGAACGTTGTCGATTGCAATGACCGGGAGCGGTTGCCCATCCTCGCCCGCGGTCTTGCACCATTCGACGAATTCTTCGACGGTTGGGTGGTGGCGCACGTGCTGGTATCGGTCGGTGACCATTGCTCCGCGACGGTTCCAACGACGGTTGCCGATGATGTGCACTTCGGCAGCCAAGAATGCGTTTGCGGTGCGAACAATCGAGCCGATGTTTAGATCGTGCTGCCAGTTCTCGATGGCAACGTGATATTTGTGGCGGCGCTGGTCGAGTGAGGCAATGATGGCCTCCATCTTCCAATAGCGATACTGGTCGAGCACATTGCGGGTGTCGCCATTTAGCAGCAGCTCTGGGTCGAGCAGCGAATCTGGGTTCGGTTCATCCGGGGTGCCGGCATCGGCCGGCCATTCGCCCTGCCAAGGGCCAACGCCCCAGGTCGTCTGTTCAGGCGACTCGGATGGGCCAGTCGGATTATCGATTGACATACGCACGCTTGCGAATCTGTAGTGCCGCGACGGCCAAGAGCGCAGAGGTCACACTGCCGATAAATACGCTCAGGTTGGCGATCGAGTGTTCGGTGTGCTGTTCGCCGAATGAGAGCTCGCTCATCAAAAGGGCGACGGTGAAGCACATGCCAAAGAGCGACCCGATCGAAAGCAGATCGGCCCACTTGATGCCTGCGGCCAACTTGCCGAGACCCGACTTGGTTACCAACCAAGTGGTGCCGAGCACGCCGAGAGGTTTTCCGATAACCATTGCAACGATGACACCCCAGGTGATCGCCGAAGTCGCGAAGCTGTCACCTAGTCCCTGGATGTTCACACCCGCAGAGAACAACGCAAAGATCGGAAGTGCCGCGTAGTTCACGGTCGGGGTTAGCCAGCCGGTTAGCTTTTGCCCACCGGGCAAGAACAATCCGATGATCACGCCAGCGAGCGAAACCACAGACAGTGCGTGGAAGGTGCTCGAGAAGAACAATGCAATCATCAGGATGGTCAGCGAGTCGTCGACCACTGCAACTGTCAGCAAAAATACACGGATTGGAGCCGGCAAGAACTTGCCCGCAATTGCCAGAACTGCGAGTGCAAACGCGACATCCGTGCTCATTGGCACACCCCAGCCGGCCGCGGTTGGCAGACCCTGGTTGATGATCGAGTAGATGCCGACCGGCACGAGCATTCCTCCGATGGCGGCGAAGATCGGCACGATTGCCTGACGTGGCTTGGCCAGTGAACCGTGGGTGATCTCGTGGCGAAGCTCGATGCCGAGGCTGAAGAAGAACAAGAAGATTGCCACACCCTTGATGGCCTCAATTGAGATCATCGCTTCATAGGCCGACGCGAATGGGCTGTTAGACCAGATCATCGCGACAATCGCGGCAAGGATTAGATACATTCAGCGCGCACTAAATAAGGTCTGCGACTGAGTTCAAAATCTCAGTTGGGCGGAATGGATACTTGGCGATTTCGGCGTCGTCGGCAATGCCGGTCAAAACGAGAACGGTGTGAAGTCCGGCCTCGATGCCAGCGACCACGTCGGTGTCCATGCGGTCACCGATCATGCCGGTTGACTCAGAGTGGGCACCGATCTTGCGCATCGCGCTGCGGAACATCATCGGGTTTGGCTTGCCGACGATGTATGGCTCCATCCCGGTGGCCTTGCTGATTAGTGCGGCGACCGAGCCGGCTGCAGGGATTGGTCCCTCGGCTGACGGGCCGGTGGCATCCGGGTTCGTGACGATGAATCGAGCGCCAGCGCCGATGAGGCGAACGGCCTTGGTTAGGTTTTCGAAGCTTAGGTTTCGGGTCTCGCCGAGAACCACATAGTCAGGGTTCTGGTC
>CAEZVN010000028.1_pt1 | contig 10915 bp, 9 predicted proteins | sample 7264741 | NCBI WGS metagenome assembly CAEZVN01 (sample SAMEA6813856, study PRJEB35770) | uncultured Rhodoluna sp. | biome: Freshwater; feature: Freshwater reservoir; material: water | place: Czech Republic | collected 2017-05-23 | depth 0.5m m | reverse complement strand
ATTGACGCCCTTGAAGACTCGGATGACGTCCAGAACGTTTATTCGAACTTTGACATGTCGGCCGAGGTAATGGCCGAGCTCGAGAACGACTAAAGATGACAACTCGCATCCTAGGAATTGACCCAGGTCTGACTAGATGCGGAATCGGGCTAATCGAACTCGGAAGCTCGAGAAAAGTTTCGCTTGTAGCGGTAGACACCTATAGAAGCATGCCTTCTGAAGAGCTCACCGTTCGAGTTGGCAGAATCGGCCTGCAGATTGAGCAACTGATTGAAGCCGAGAAGCCCCAGGTAATTGCCATCGAGAGAGTTTTCTCGCAACAGAATGTCTCGACAGTGATGGGGACGGCCCAAATCTCAGGCGCGGTTTTGATGCTCGCGCACAAACATTCGATTCCTGTAGTGATGTACACCCCAACACAGGTCAAGGCGGCCGTTACCGGTTCAGGTAGGGCAGCTAAGGATCAGGTCGGTTTTATGGTGGCAAAAATCCTCGGGCTTTCCGAGATTCCAAAACCAGCGGATGCCGCTGATAGTTTGGCGATCGCTATTTGCCACGCCTGGCGGACTCCGGCGGCTAGCGATTCACCTAATCTGACGAAGGCCCAGAAGGCCTGGCTCGATGCTGAGCGCGCTGCCAAGACTAAATAGACTGATTCGTTAGTCTTGTTGAGTGATCGCATCAATCCGAGGAATACTCAGCGCTAAGACCTCCCACCAACTGGTGGTAGATGTCAGCGGAGTGGGTTACCTCATCCATGTGACACCAAACACCTCAGCTAAGTTCTCAATCGGTGAAGAAACGCAACTTTTCACTGCGATGGTGGTCCGCGAAGATGCAATGACTCTCTTCGGCTTTCAGAGCTCTCTTGAGCAAGAACTATTTGACCTGCTGCGATCCGTTACCGGCGTTGGCCCTAAGTCTGCCTTAGCCATTCTCGGTGCGCTTTCTACCGCTGAGATTGCCTCTGCCGTTGCACTCGACAACGACGCTGCTTTCAAGGCCGTGTCTGGTATCGGGCCTAAGACAGCGAAACTAATCACTGTCACTCTGGCCGGCAAGCTGTCACATCTTGTGCTCGTCGATCAAACAGACCTTGTTAGCGCTGATTCGGACCTCGGTTCGGTTGTCGAGGCGCTTGTCAGCCTGGGATGGCCGGAACGTTCGGCTCAGGAAGCTGTTCGCGAAGCGTCTGCGTCGGTCAAGAAGGGTGAAGGGCGAGAAGTGATCTTGCGTCTAGCGCTCAGCAAACTCGGCGCAAGCAAATCGGCAAGTGGGTCGAAGTAATGGATGACCTTACCAACCCGGATCAGGGCGATTCTGAACTTGCTTTTGAATCCGCGCTTCGACCGAAATCCCTGGATGAGTTCGTTGGGCAAAATAAGGTCCGCGAACAGATTTCATTGATCATCGAGGCCGCCCGAATTCAAGGTCGAACTTCTGACCACATCTTGCTGGCTGGTCCTCCAGGGCTTGGTAAAACAACACTTGCGATCATCGTTGCTCACGAAAGCGGAGCCCCGCTGAGACTGACCAGCGGCCCTACTATCCAGCACGCCGGGGATTTGGCCGCGGTGCTCTCTTCGCTAGCTCCTGGTGAGGTCTTGTTCATTGACGAAATTCACCGCATGGCTCGCGCAGCGGAAGAGATGCTGTATCTGGCGATGGAGGACTTTCGTGTCGACGTAATGGTCGGAAAGGGCCCTGGCGCCACCTCAATTCCGCTCGAACTTGCCCCATTCACCCTCGTGGGTGCCACAACTCGCTCGGGAATGCTGCCGAACCCTCTACGAGACCGGTTCGGTTTTACAGCTCACCTAGAGTTTTACGAAGTAGACGAACTGCGTGAAGTAATTGCTCGTGCGGCAGTCAAGCTCGGATTGGAAATCGACCAAGCCGCCCTCGTTGAGATTGCCTCGCGCAGCCGTGGAACCCCGCGCATTGCCAACCGACTTCTCCGTCGCGTTCGAGACTTTGCACTCGTTGCGGGGGAGCGTGTAATTGACATTTCGATTGCTCAGGCAGCTCTCGCTCTTTACGAGGTCGACGCAATCGGACTAGATCGTCTTGACCGAGAAATCCTAAAAGTGTTGACCTCGAGATTCGATGGAAAACCTGTTGGCCTGTCGACTTTGGCGGTTGCTGTTGGAGAAGAACAGGACACTATCGAAGCAGTCGTCGAACCGTTCCTTGTGCGAATGGGCCTAATCGCAAGAACGCCTAGAGGGCGTCAGGCTACAGCGGCTGCCTACCGACACCTGGGCATCGAATCGGTCAACGGCTAGAGGCACTCTCTCAAGCCTGTCGAAGCGGTATTTTCAACCTGTCTGACCTATAATCGATAAGTTGCCCATTGGTGCAGACTAACTACTATTTCTAACGTAAGGCCCGACATGAACCAGGATCTCTTCCTCGTAATCGCCCTAGGTTTCATCATTTTCATGATGTTTTTCAACGGACGCAAGCGCAAGAAGGCTCAGGCAGAAATGCAAGCCGGCATCAAGGTAGGCGCTTACGTGCTCCTTCACAGCGGCATCCTTGGCACCATCGTTAGCCAGGATGACAAGCACCTTGTAGTTGAGACCACTCCTGGAACCAAGCTCACAGTTCTAAAGGGCGCTGTTCGTTCAATCGAAGAAGCTCCTAAGAAGGTTGCTGCGAAGACCGCAGCCGCCAAGCCTGCAACTGCTACCAAGACTGCGGCTAAGCCAGCAGTTAAGAAGCCAGTGGCAAAGAAGCCTGCAGCTAAGCCTGCTAAGTAAATAGAGGATCATCTTGTCTGAATCAGCTGTAACCAAGGGCGCTCGTAAGCGCCTCACTTGGCTTGGTGTTTTGATTGTTGGCCTAGTTGCCATCATCGGCCTCGGCTCTGCAACCAACGCGGGCGCATCGTTCGCGCCAAAGCTCGCACTTGACCTTCAGGGCGGCACGCAAATCATCCTTGCCCCTGTGGTTCAAGAAGGAACCAAGGTCACCGAGGAGCAGTTGCTTCAGGCCGTTTCGATCATTCGCCAGCGTGTAGACGCCAGCGGTGTCAGCGAAGCGCAGATCAACACTCAGGGAAACAACAACATCGTTGTGTCAATCCCTGGAAACCCGGATGAAAACACTCTCAAGTTGATTCGCAGTTCGGCAAAGCTTGAATTCCGACCAGTTCTAGCAACCGGTCAGGGTGTCAGCGCAACTGCCTCGAACACCGGAGCAACGGACTCTGCCACCGCATCGGCAACTCCTTCAGCAACGCCTGCTGCAACCACGGCCCCAATCGCGGGTGTAGACGATGCGACCATCAAGCTTTACGACTCACTTGACTGTTCACAGCCTTTCCGTGCTGCTGGTCAGGTCGATGACCCAACCCTTCCAATCGTCACCTGTGACACCGACCTATACGGCAAGTACATTCTTGGCCCGGTAGAGGTTGAAGGAACCGACATCGCCGACGCAAACGCCGGAACCGTCACGACTTCTACTGGCGCTGCGACCAACACCTGGGCAGTGAACCTTAAGTTCACCGGCGCGGGCACTGACAAGTTTGCTAAGACCACTGGTCGCTTGTTCCCACTTGCAGCTCCTCAGAACCAGTTCGCGATCACCCTAGATGGTTACGTAATCACCGCGCCGACACTTCAGGCAGTTATCACCGGTGGTGACGCTCAGATCACTGGAAACTTTGACAAGAACTCGTCTAAGACTCTTGCAGACCAGTTGAAATACGGCGCACTTCCAATCAGCTTTGAAGTGCAGAGCCAGGAGAACATCTCGGCCACCCTTGGCTCCGAACAGTTGACCAGCGGCCTTCTAGCTGGCGCAATCGGCCTTCTGCTAGTGATTATCTACTCGTTCTTCCAGTACCGCGGCCTTGCCCTCGTTACCGTTGGTTCGCTTGTTGTAGCTGCAATCATTACCTACTTGATGATCGCCCTTCTTTCATGGCGCCAGGGCTACCACCTATCGCTATCTGGTGTTGCCGGTTTGATTGTTGCCATCGGTATTACGGCCGACTCATTCATCGTTTACTTTGAACGAGTCCGTGACGAACTTCGCGACGGTCGAAACCTCGGAGCAGCAGTTGAAACCGGATGGAAGCGCGCACTGCGAACCATCCTTGTTTCTGACGGTGTGAGCTTGCTGGCAGCGGTTGTCCTTTACACGTTGACCGTTGGTAACGTTCGCGGCTTCGCTTTCACCCTGGGTCTAACCACCCTCATCGACCTTGCAGTCGTGATCCTGTTCACCCACCCAATGCTCGAGCTACTCGCGAAGACTAAGTTCTTCAGCTCTGGTCACCCTTGGTCTGGATTCGATTCAAAGGCTCTGGGAGCAACCAGCTACGTAGGACGTGGAGCATTCCGTGTTTCAGCAGCTGTTCCTGCGGGCAAGGCAGCCAAGGCTTCGAAGGAAGCCACAAAGCGCCAGACACTAGCGGAACGCAAGGCGGCAGAGAACCTAGCCGCTGACTCAAAGTCAGAAAAGAGCAACTAATGTCTAAGTTCAGTGATCTAGGTAACGACCTTTACACGGGTGCTCGTTCGTTCGACTTCGTTGGCCGCCGCAAGGTTTGGTATGCCATCGCGGGTCTAATGGTCATCCTTGCGATTGTGCTTCCTATCCTTCGCGGTGGTTATAACTTCGGTATCGAGTTCCGTGGCGGTTCAGAGTTCCGCGTCGCCGGAGTGTCTAGCCAGTCACAGCAGGTAGCCGTTGACGCGGTTCACTCGGTTGTCCCTGACACCGAGCCTCTAGTCACCAACGTCGGAACCGACAGCATTCGCGTGCAAACAAAGCAGCTAACCGACCTCGTTTCAGAGGACGTGCGAATCGCTCTAGCCAACGCATACAAGGTTGAAAGCTCATCAGTAGCAAGCTCCTACATCGGAGCCAACTGGGGTGCTGACGTAACTGGCAAGGCCTTGAACGGTCTGATTGTGTTCGTCATCCTGGCAGCAATTCTGATGGCCCTTTACTTCCGAACCCTAAAGATGTCGTTTGCTGCAGTCATTGCCCTGATGCACGACTTGATCATCACCGCTGGTGTTTACGGAGCTCTTGGCTTCGAAGTGACCCCGGCTGCGGTTATCGGATTCTTGACCATTCTCGGTTACTCGCTCTACGACACCGTGGTTGTGTTCGACAAGATTCGCGAGAACACCTTTGAAGTTGAGTTCAGCGAGAGCACGACTTTCAAGCAGCAGGTCAACCTAGCGATCAACCAGACCTTGGTTCGCTCGGTGAACACCTCGATTGTTGCCGTTCTTCCAGTTGCAGCGATTCTCTTCATCGGAGCAACGCTTCTGGGTGCCGGCACCCTTCGTGACATCGCGCTAGCGTTGTTCATCGGTATTATCGTTGGAACCTACTCAACTTTGTTCATCGCGGCTCCTGCCTACTCGCACCTGCGTGAGGGAGAAGCGAAGTACCGCAAGGCTGAGAAGAAGGTTCTGGCCAACGCTTAATCCCGATTGGGGTTGGCTGGTCTAGCAGTAGAGGATTGGCCCGACTTGAGTGATGTAACGCCCACCAGCAGCATTAGTGTTCTGAGGAACAAGCTGCCTAGGCTTTTCACGCGCTCGGGACCTTACGCTTTAGAACTAAACGAGATTCTCCGCCTGGCAAAGCTGAATCATCCGAAGGCCGATCTTTCGATCATCGAGCGAGCGTTTGTCGTCGCCGAGCTGGCGCACCGACCTCAGGTCCGCAAGTCTGGCGAGCCATACATCACCCACCCGCTAGAGGTAACCCGAATTCTTGCGGAGCTCGGAATCGGCCCAGTAACCCTTGCTGCAGCATTGCTCCACGACACTGTCGAAGACACCGATTACAGCCTTGACCAACTGAAAGCCGACTTCGGTGACGAGGTTGCCATGCTCGTGGATGGTGTTACCAAACTCGACAAGGTTAAGTTTGGCGACAACGCGCAGGCCGAGACGGTTCGAAAAATGGTTGTCGCGATGTCTAAGGACATCCGTGTTCTGGTCATCAAACTTGCCGACCGACTTCACAACGCGCGCACCTGGGCTTTTGTTCCAGAGGAGAGCGCGAAGCGCAAGGCGCAAGAGACGCTCGAAATCTACGCACCGCTGGCTCACCGCCTGGGTATCAACACAATCAAGTGGGAGCTAGAGGACATCTCGTTCTCGGTGCTATACCCGAAGGTCTACGAAGAGATAGTCAATCTTGTTACACAGCGCACGCCTAAGCGCGCAGAGTTCATCGAGAGCGTGATTGGTTCAATCGAAGAGGATCTTCGTGACAACAAAATCAAGGGCAAGGTAGCCGGCCGGCCTAAGCAGTACTACAGCATCTACCAAAAGATGGTTGTTCGAGGTCGCGAGTTCGACGACATTTACGACCTGGTTGGCATTCGAGTCTTAGTTCAGGAAGTTAAGGATTGCTACGCAGTGCTGGGTTCTATCCATGCTCGGTGGAATCCGGTGCCAGGGCGTTTCAAGGATTACATTGCAATGCCTAAGTTCAACCTGTATCAGTCGCTGCACACGACCGTTATGGGGCCGCAGGGTCGTCCGGTCGAAATCCAAATCCGCACCTTTGAGATGCACCAGCGTGCCGAGTATGGTGTGGCCGCACACTGGAAGTACAAAGAGCAGGTTGGCAAAAACTCGGAGACTCGCGAAGAGGATCTAGCCTGGCTAAAGCACCTAACCGACTGGCAGGCCGAGACTCAAGACCCGACCGAGTTCCTCGACTCACTTCGCTTTGAAATTGGCGCGAAGGAAGTTTATGTATTCACCCCAAAGGGCAAGGTTATCGGCCTAAGCGGTGGAGCCACTCCGGTTGACTTCGCATATGCAGTGCACACCGAGGTTGGCCACCGCACCATGGGCGCCAAGGTAAACGGCCGACTCGTGCCGCTTGAAAGCAAGCTCCAGTCGGGCGACGTCGTTGAAATCTTTACCTCAAAGTCTCAAGAGGCTTCGCCGTCAAAGGACTGGTTGGCTTTCGTGGCCTCACCTCGCGCTCGAGCAAAGATCAAGCAGTGGTTCGCTGAAGAGCGCAAGGAAGAATCGACCGAGCAGGGCAAGGAAATGCTCGCCAAGGCAATGCGCAAGCAGAACCTGCCGCTGCAGCGCCTGATGTCGGCCGACGTATTGGTGAAGCTCGCGGGGGAGTTGCGGTTCCCTGATGTGTCAGGGCTATACGCAGCCATCGGTGACAACCACATCTCGGCACAATCGGTAGTCGAGAAGCTAGCAGCTGCGATCAATGTCGAGGAAGACAACGAAGACACCCCCTTCGAGTTGCCTCAGCAATCTCGCAGCGTAAACCGTCTTCGCTCGAATGACTCTGGCGTCCTGGTCAAGGGTGATGCAGACGTGATGGCTAAATTGGCCCGTTGCTGCACCCCGGTTCCAGGCGATCCGATTGTGGGCTTCGTGACTCGCGGATCGGGTGTATCCGTACACAGAACTGACTGCAAAAACGTCGGCGAGCTAATGCTGCAGCCAGAGCGCATCATGGATGTGAGCTGGGCGCCGACTACAAAGAGTCTGTTCCTCGTTCAGATTCAGATTGAGGCCCTTGACCGTTCAGGCTTGCTCTCAGACGTAACCCGAGTGCTTTCCGAGCACCACGTAAACATTCTTTCGGCATCAGTATCCACCCGCTCGGATCGAGTGGCTCTGAGCCGCTTCGTCTTTGAAATGGGAGATGCCGGCGTGCTGGAACACCTCTTGAATGCCGTGCGAAGAATTGAAGCGGTTTACGACGTCTATCGTGTCAGCAACGTTTAGACAGCAGCGATCTCGGCTAAAGAAAAAGTCCCCGGCTTACGCTGGGGACTTTCTCAATTCTTAGTGAAGACTATGAAGCAGCCTTTACAACCTCTAGCCAAGCCTTGCGGGCCTTCAAAGCTTCGGTTGCGTCATCGGTCTTCTTCTTGTCCTTCTTGGCCTTAGCAGCCTCAAGCTCGGCCTCTAGCTTCACGATTGATGCCTCTAGCTGAGCAATAACGTCGTTCGAACGTGCCTGTGCAGCAGGGTCGGTCTTGCGCCAGTGTTCAGCTTCAACTTCGCGCACCTTGGCTTCGATTGCACGCAGCTTGTCTTCGGTCTCGCGCAGCTTCTCACGAGGAACCTTGCCGGCCTTCTCCCACTTTTGCTGAATCGCAGCAAGAGCCTTCTTCGCACCTTCGAGGTCCTTAGTGGCGTCGATTTTGGCTGCTTCCTTAAGCAGTTCAAGTTTCGCTGCCAGGTTCGCGGTGAACTCTACGTTCTCGACTGCGACAACCTCAGCCTTTGCGGCATAAATAGCGTCACCTGCGGCCTTGAAACGGTTCCAGAGAGTGTCATCCTGCTTGCCAGGGGTGCGGCCAGAGGCCTTCCACTCATCGAGTAGCTTGCGGTAGTCGACTACTGCATCGCTGCCCTTGGCCACAAGAGCCTCTGCGCGCTCAACGATTGCAACCTTGGCAGCCTTTGCTGACTTGGTTGATGCGTCCAGGCCAGCGAAATACTGACGCTTGGCAGCCTCAAAACGAGTGCGGGCAGTTGAGAATCGCTTCCAAATGGCATCCGCCTCAGACTTTGGAACCTTTGGTCCTGACTTCTGAAGTGCTTGCCACTCTTCAAACAACTTGGTCATTTCGACGCCAGAGTTCTTCCACTGGGTCTTCGCAGCATCCTGGTTCGCAATAGCTTCAGCCTTCACAGCGATTGCTTCGCGCTTCGCAAGAGCTTCGGTGGTTTCACCCTTAGACGCCTCTTGCTTCTCAGAAACTAGAGCGGCGATCTTCGCATCCAGGTTTGATACACGGCGGCGGAGGTCGGCGATGTCGCCTACGGCTGCTGGTTCGGCCAAGTCCTCAGTTAGTTTTGCGGCAACCTTTTTCAAACCCGATGAATCAACCTTGTTCGCAACGCGCTGCTCGAGGATGCGAACCTGAGCCTCTAGATCGGCGAACTTGCGCTCGAAATAGGCAAGTGCATCGGCGGCAGGAACGCCAGGATACTGACCAACCTGTCGCTCAACACCGGCGACGGTAACGAATACGTTGTTCTCGGCGTCTACGCGACCGAATGTGTTCTTAGAGGTTGACACTTCTAGCTCCTGAGGTTTGACGTCCAACACCATTGGACAAGGACTATTTTAGGCTGATTGCGCCGAGCTTGGCTTCAAGTGCCGGCTTTCCATCCGAAGCTCCGCCGTCAACACCCGCAGCAGCGATTTTCTGCACAGCATCAAGGCCGCCGGTGATCTTTCCAAACACGGTGTAACCGCCAACTGCGTCTGATGGAATCATCGAATCCTGATAGACGATGAAGAACTGGCTGCCCATGCTGCTAGCGTCGCCCCCTACGCGCGCCATTGCCAGAACGCCGGTCTTATAGACGTTATCCAAGGGTGCGTTTTCAATCGGACCCCAGTTGTATCCCGGGCCGCCGGTGCCATCGCCGACCGGGTCACCACACTGAAGCACGTATATGCCGGCGGTGGTCAAACGGTGGCACTTTAGGTCTTTGAAGAAACCCTGCTTCGCTAGCGTGATGAAGTTCGCAGTAGCTTGAGGTGCAGATTTACCATCGAGTTGGAAATCTAGTGTCGAGCCCGAAAGCTCCATTGAACCTGACCAAACGCGCCCCTGGGCCACGCCGGGCTTCGGAACTAACGCTGAGTTCTCGACCGCCGTAGAGGCAGATGGGGAAGCAGCAGGAGAAGCGGTCGTGGCACCAGGACCAAATCCGAAATAGGCAAGCTGCAGGAGACCTGCGACAGCTAGGGCGGCGATGCTAATGAAAATGGCTCGCTTGTTGTCGTTCTTATTTCTCGCAATCGCAGCCTTTGCCTGGGTCTGCTTTGCCTCGTAGTCAGCCAACTTTGCAGTCGAGCTCGTGTGGATGTTTTGCTGCTTCTTCTTCGATGCCATGATCGCCCTTCGCTTTCAAACTTCTTCGAATATACGCGCTTCTGAAAACGTTCTTGGCCAAGCCATCGTCTAACCTAAAAGCATGTCTGATCAGCCGAGCGTCTTTGCATCAACCACGCCGCTCGCCGCTCGCATGCGACCATCATCCTTGGATGAGGTGGTTGGGCAAAAGCACATCTTGAAGCCGGGCTCGCCGCTGATCGCACTGGCAACCCCCGTAGAGCAGGGCTCCAAGGTTTCCGCTGCATCAGTTTTGCTTTGGGGCCCGCCGGGAACCGGCAAAACCACACTCGCACAGGTGGTTGCAAGAAGCAGCGGCCGAAGGTTTGTCGAGCTGAGCGCCATCACCGCGGGTGTCAAGGAAGTTCGCGAGGTTCTAGACCGGGCTCGCAACGACAAAGACTTGTATGGAGTCAGCACCGTCTTATTCCTCGATGAAATTCATCGATTTTCCAAGGCACAGCAAGATGCGCTTCTACCAGGCGTCGAGGCCGGAGTGGTTGTGCTCATCGCGGCTACAACAGAGAACCCGTCTTTCTCCGTCATCAGCCCGTTGCTCTCGCGCTCCCTTGTGTTGACGCTCGAATCGCTGTCGGATGAGGACATCCGTGCTTTGTTAGCTCGTGCTGTCGAAGACCCTCGCGGATTATCCGGCTCGGTTTCTCTAGGGGAGGAGCTGGCCGAGCAAATCCTGCGACTGTCACTCGGTGATGCCAGAAGGGCACTAACCATTCTCGAGTCCGCAGCCATTTCGGCTGTCTCCCGCGGAGCCGAGAGCAGCAAGGCATCCAAGCCGGCCAAGGCTAAAAAAGCCACTCCCATCTTGATTTCAGACATCGAAGCGGCTGCAGATCGTGCGCTGCTTCGCTACGACAAGGATGGCGACCAGCACTACGACATCATCTCGGCTTTCATAAAGTCGGTTCGCGGTTCCGACGCGGACGCTGCGATTCACTATCTCGCACGAATGATTGAAGGTGGCGAGGATCCACGGTTTATCGCAAGACGGCTCATGATTCTGGCGGCCGAAGACAT
>CAEZVN010000027.1_pt1 | contig 11153 bp, 10 predicted proteins | sample 7264741 | NCBI WGS metagenome assembly CAEZVN01 (sample SAMEA6813856, study PRJEB35770) | uncultured Rhodoluna sp. | biome: Freshwater; feature: Freshwater reservoir; material: water | place: Czech Republic | collected 2017-05-23 | depth 0.5m m | reverse complement strand
TAGCTTAGTGGTAAAGCCTCAGTCTTCCAAACTGATGATGCGGGTTCGATTCCCGTCATCCGCTCCAATAAAAACCAGGCCTAGAGCCTGGTTTTTGCTTTAACCGAGACGCCCTAGCTTTGGCAGCCAGCACACCAATACAGCTTGCGTGCGGCTAGTAGCTCGATGCTGATATTCGTTCCGCACACTCGGCAGGGCAACCCTTCGCGCTTATAGGTAAAGTATCGATCTGCTTTCTTCGGCCGCTTTTTGAAGAGCTCATCCCGGGTGATCATCACGCCAGTGGCAACGCCGACCTTCAAAAGTTTCACCGAATCGTCCCAAATGGCCTGCAACTGTTCTCGAGGCACCGAATTACCCGGAACATGCGGGCTAATTCCGGCGCGAAACAACAACTCGGCCCGATAGACGTTTCCAATTCCGGCGATGACGTCCTGATTCATCAGCTGAAGGCCGATTGAAGTCCTCGATTTCAAGACGCGTTCGATGAAACGTTCAGCCTCCTGATTCTTTGGGTTTGGGTTCAGCGGGTCGGGCCCTAGGCGACGCTCAACGGCGGCAACCTCATCCTGGGTGATTACTTCACACACGGTAGGCCCGCGCAGATCAGCAGCGGCAGACAAGTTGCTGAATCTTGCTCGGACTTGCCCGACCGGTTCGGGTAACAGAGCATCCGGGCTAGAAAGCCGGTGATAGTTCCACTTCCCGTAGATGCCGAGATGGATTCGCAAAGTTAGGTCGTTATCAAAAACCAAAAACATCTGTTTGCCGATGGCCCTCGCTGAAACGAGGGTGCGGCCGCTAATCAGTTTTGCGCTATCTGCAAATCGACCTTGCGGCGAGACTACCTCGAGCGGTTTGCCTGAGAAAAGTTCATTGAACTCGTTTGCCGTTCTATGAACGGTGTGGCCTTCTGGCATTTATTCGACGATGTCGCCGGTCTGCTCGTAAATGCCAACCTTGCCAATTCGACGCACGTGGCGCTCATCCTGGCTGAATGGCTCGGCAATGAAAAGCTCAATCAGTTGCAGAACTTCATCCTGAGTGTGCTGGCGGGCACCGACGGCGATTACGTTCGCGTCGTTGTGATCGCGGGCTAGCTTTGCTGTCGACTCGTTCCAGGCAAGGGCAGCGCGAATTCCCTTTACCTTGTTTGCCGCGATTTGCTCGCCGTTTCCAGACCCACCAAGGACGATACCCAGGGCCTCTACTCCAGCTTGCTGATCGGCAACAACCGCAAGCGCGGCGTTGATGCAAAAGCTCGGGTAGTCATCCAGCGGGTCATAAGAACTTGGCCCGTGATCGAAGACTTCGTGACCCTGCTTGGTCAACTCTCGGATCAAAAAGTGGCTCAGGTCGAGGCCCGCGTGGTCGGTAGCAATGTGAATGCGCATGACTCGATTTTACTGGTTAGGCTACTAAGAACGTCACGACAAGTCATAGGAGACTGCCATGCCCGGAGAGAACTTAACTCGTATCGAAGCTGCCGAGCGCAGCGAACTGCTTTCGGTCGCAAGCTACGAGGTAGCCCTCGACCTAACCACCAGTGAGAAGACTTTCCGCTCAACCACCGTGGTCAAATTCAAGGCAAATCAGCCAGGTGCAAGCACCTTCATTGACGCGATTACCGCCGAAGTGCACTCGGTAGTGCTTAACGGCGTGACTCTCGATGCTTCGGCTGTTTCCGATGGAACCAGAATTCAACTGGAAAACCTTGAGCTCGAGAACGAACTAACCGTGGTTGCCGATGCGTTCTTCATGAACACCGGCGAAGGCCTCCACCGGTTTGTGGACCCTGCCGACGGAGAGGTTTACCTTTACTCACAGTTCGAGGTTCCCGACTCGCGTCGTGTCTTTGCAGTTTTTGAGCAGCCTTCGCTAAAGGCGACGTTCAAGTTCACAATCACCGCTCCAGAGAACTGGAAGATCGTTTCGAACCAGGCAACGCCAACCGCAACCCCACTGGGATACGGCAAGGCCACCTGGGCGTTCGAGCCGACCCCGGTCATCTCGAGCTACATCACCGCTCTCGTAGCCGGTCCTTACAGCGAAGTTCGCAGCGAGTTGACCAGCAGCGACGGTCGAATCATCCCGCTGGGAGTATTTGCACGTGCTTCAATGACCGAGTTCTTGGACGCCGACTACATTTTCGAGAAGACTCGCCAGGGCTTCGAATTCTTCGAGAAGGCATTCGACTACCCATACCCGTTTGACAAGTATGACCAGCTGTTCGTTCCAGAGTTCAACGCTGGAGCAATGGAAAATGCCGGCGCCGTCACTTTTACGGAGACCTACGTATTCCGCTCTAAAGTCACTGACGCCATTCGCGAGCGACGAGTCATCACGATTCTTCACGAGCTTGCTCACATGTGGTTTGGCGACCTAGTGACAATGCAGTGGTGGAACGACCTTTGGCTGAACGAGTCATTCGCGGAGTATGCATCGCACCTAGCCGTTGCCGAAGCGACCGAGTGGAAGAACACCTGGTCTACCTTCGCTGCACTCGAGAAGTCCTGGGCATTCCGTCAAGACCAGCTTCCATCTACCCACCCAATCGTGGCTGAAATCAATGACCTCCAGGATGTTCAGGTCAACTTTGACGGCATCACCTACGCTAAGGGCGCAGCGGTGCTCAAGCAGCTGGTGGCCTGGGTTGGTCAGGACAAGTTCCTCGCCGGCGTCTCACAGTATTTCAAGAAGCACGCCTTCAAGAACACCGAACTAAAGGATCTTTTGATCGAGCTTGAGAAGACCTCGGGCCGCGAATTGAAGAGCTGGTCAAAGCTTTGGCTCGAAACCGCCGGAGTAAACACCCTCAAGCCTGAGATGAGCGTTTCTGAGAACGGAACCATCACCCACTTTGTGGTCCAGCAGTCTGCCATCGAGAGTCAACCGACCATTCGTCCGCACCGCATGGCGATTGGCTTCTATGACCTAGTCGACGGAAAGCTAACTCGCTCTAGCCAAATCGAGCTGGACGTAGATGGCGAACGCACTCATGTTTCACAGCTAGTCGGCCTCAAGCAGCCAGCCTTGATTCTCCTAAACGATGGTGACCTGGCTTACGCCAAAATTCGCCTGGATGACAAGTCATGGTCAACCGCTCTAGAACACCTGAGCGACATCGAAGACCCACTAGCTCGCACGATTGTTTGGGGAGCCGCACTCGATGCGTCTCGCGATGCCGAAACTGATCCTGCGGAATTCATCCGTCTCGTCTTGGCGCACATTGCAACTGAGACCGAGTCGACCACGATGATGACCCTGCTTCGTCAATTGGTGACCACCGGAAATCTATACGTGAACGCCGGGGCGCGCCAGCGGGCTCTAAGCGAAATTGCCGACGGTTTGCTCAACCTGGCTCGCAACGCAGCAGCTGGCAGTGATGCTCAACTGCAGTTCACAAAGTTCTTCGCCCTCTTTGCTCGCTCACCGCAGCAGGTTCAAGCTCTCAAATCGATTCTCTCGGGAGAGGAACAACTCTCTGGTCTCACCATCGACGCTGACCTCAAGTGGGAGCTCTTGACCGGGCTGGTCATTGCCGGGGCCGCCGGTCACAGCGAAATCGACGCACTTGTCGAGCAAGACCGCACTGCGAACGGCGAGAAGGCTGCCGCAGGTGCGCGAGCTGCGATTCCAAGTGCCGAAAACAAGGCTGCCACTTGGCGCGTACTAACCGAAACCAAGGAGCTCTCAAACGCTCACGTTCAGGCCGCCAGCTTTGCATTCAACCGAATGATCGATACCGAACTGCTGCGACCATACGTCGAGAAGTACTTCAACAGCGCACTGGCTATTTGGGAACTTCACACCTTCAAGATCGCCGAATATCTTCTGGTTAACCTGTTCCCTATTCAGCTAGCCGATGAGTCGACCGCACAGGCTGCCCGTCGCGCAATCGCCGACCCGAAGTTCAAGGCAATCCCAGCACTTCACCGAATTCTGGTGGAGAATCTAGACAACCTTGAGCGCGCGCTCAAGTGCCAAACTCAGAGTAACTAAGGGGCTTCAATGGACGGTTTTCTAACCTGGTGGGGTGCCGTCTGGGATGTTTGGCACACGCCAATCCGCATTCTTGCAATCATCATCGGTTCGGTTGTCGCCCGAAGCCTTCTCCTGCTTTCTGTGAAGCGCGTCATCCGTGGTGTCATTTCAGGGATGAACGGTAAGGCGGTCGTTGCCTCTGGGCTGGTGCAGAACGCCCGCGTGGTTCAGCGAGCACAAACCCTTGGCTCGGTGCTCAACAACTTCATCACTTGGACCGTGGTCCTAGTTGCGCTGAGCTCGGTTCTAAGTGAACTTGGAGTGGCTGTCGGAGCACTTGTTGCGGGAGCCGGAATCCTCGGTGCTGCGGTTGGTTTTGGTGCTCAAAGTTTGGTTCGAGATCTAATCAGTGGTCTTTTCATAGTCTTCGAAGACCAATACGGTGTTGGAGACAGCGTCGACCTCGGGCAAGCCACCGGTGTTGTCGAATCGGTTGGCCTTCGTGTCACCCAGGTTCGAGATGTGTCGGGTGTTCTTTGGTACGTGCGCAACGGTGAAGTCGTTCGTGTCGGCAACCAGTCTCAGGGATGGTCCCGCGTTGTTTTGGACATCCCGCTCGCCTACTCCGCTCCACAGGACAAGGCACGAGAGGTGATTTTGCAGGCTGCCCAATCGGTTTCGGTTGATAAAGCCTTCACCAAGCAGCTCATGGGCGAACCCGAGATTTGGGGCATCGAGCTTCTCTCGGGCGAGCAGGTCGTCTTGCGAATCGTTCAGCAGGTTGGCCCTAGCCATGCAGATGCCGTGGCCCGTGAGCTTCGCGCTCGAATCAAGGCTGCTCTCGACAAAAACAAGATTGCTATGGCAAGCACTGCAACGCCTATCCATGTCGAGATATCTGGCAAGGCAGTCAAATAGTGTCAAACGGTTTTGAAGAAGCAGCCAAGATTGAGCCGGTTCGCATAAAGGGCTTGACCGGAGAGGCAGTTGGCGGCAACTTCTATGAGCTGGTTGGCGGCAAGGAAACATTTCGACGACTCGCAGCCAAGTTCTATGAGGGCGTAGCCGAAGACGAAGTTCTGAAGCCGATGTACCCGGAGGAAAACTTGGGGCCGGCGGCCGAGCGGTTGCAGTTATTTCTCGAGCAGTATTGGGGTGGACCAACCACTTATCAAGAGCAACGCGGGCACCCTCGCTTGAGAATGCGTCACGCTCCTTACAAAATCAACCCGGATGCCCGAGAGCGCTGGCTAAAACACATGCGAGCAGCTGTGGATTCGCTAGGGCTAGCGCCACTTCATGAGGCTGAACTCTGGGCCTATTTGGATCGCGCGGCAACGGCGATGCTAAACACCTACGAGGACTAGTTCGCTTAGAACTTGGTTGAAGCCTTAGCTAAGACGTGGCCATGCTCACTGCTCAGGCGCACCCAACCTTCGGCTTCGAACAGCCCGACTTCTTCGTTCTCAGTCAAGAAACCTAGCCCGGCTGCGACGAATGCTGCACCGGTCGGCACGCGAGTCTCAAGGTCAATCCCCCGGCCCCAGATTTCACCGCGGATTCGGGCTGCGATTGGGCCACCCACTGATTCGGGGAGGCTGCCGGCAACTTCTGCGATTCCGTCGCGAGCGATTTGAGTGAGACGAGATTCGTTGATTGTGCCCACAGGAGACCATCCCTGACGAGGCGGTGAAATGCCGGCCCAGACTGCTCGCTGGGAAATCGGCATGGTGACGGTTAGGTCGATAAAGTCTTCGTTGATCACCTTGGCAAGGCGTTCAAGAACAGCGGCGATAGGGACGACGCCATCTACTTCGGCGGTTTCTTTGAGCTCGCAGGTTCGCAAACCAAGGATGGTTGGCCCCGAATCCATCAAGTTGCCAGAGAAAATGGGGGCCACGTAAGCGGCGAGAACCGGCCCGAAAGCGCGCAACCGCACCAAACCCTCTGGGTCAAGCCGCTTGGCTCGCTGAAGAAAGGCTTTTAGATCGTTGACGGTCTCGGCGTCTGCAAGGGTGAATGTATCGTTCATCTCACCTTCTAAACTAACCTGTGTGGGGCATTCTTGCTCGACAGAACAGGCGGAGTCGTGAACGCATTTATCCCAGCTGACCCTTTGACCGAGCTGTTAAATGCACTTAATTTGACTGATGCGGGTGGCGCGAGAACCACCGAAGATATTTTTACCGGCCCATCTCAATGGATGCCGCACGGTCGAGTTTTTGGCGGCCAGGTACTGGCCCAATGCCTAGTGGCGGCCCAACGCACCGTTGATCGTGACCGACCAGCTCACTCTCTGCACGGCTACTTCCTTCGAGCAGGAGACATCAACCTGCCAATCACCTTCTCGGTTGACCGACTACGCGATGGTCGCTCTTTTAGCACCAGACGCGTTCAGGCCTTTCAGAGTGGCGAGGCGATCTTCTCGATGATTGCGTCCTTCCAAACGCGCGATTCCGGCCTAGACCACCAGGATGTGTTTCCCTCCGACATCCCGGCACCCGAAACTCTGCCCTCCGCCGCCGATCTGATTGGCGAAAGTTCTCATCCGGTTGCCCAATACTGGGCGAAAGCCCGCCCATTCGACATGCGATACGTAACCTCTCCGATCTATTTTAAGGTCGAGGGCGAACAGGTTGCACACCAGGCCGTCTGGCTAAAGGCCATCGGTGACTTGCCTGACGACCCGAGTCTGCACCGCGCCGCAATTGCATACGCGAGCGATTATTCGATTCTCGAGAGCACCTATCGCCGACATGGGATCGCTTGGACCCATCCGGGTTTGAAACAGGCCAGTTTGGATCACGCCATGTGGTTCCACCGCGATGGCAGAGCCGACGAGTGGATGCTTTATGTTCAGGAGTCACCGAGCGCTCAAGGCGGCCGCGGATTGTCGCTTGGCAAGATCTTTAGCCAGGATGGATTGTTGCTCGCCACGGTCGCGCAAGAGGGCATGATTCGTGTTCCTGAGGTGGCAAACTAATCTCATGATTGACCGTAATCGCCTAGCAAAACTGAATGAAATCGAGCTCGAGACCTTTGCCGCTCGCAACCCAAAATCCAAGGCGGCTTATGCCAAGGCCGACCATCTCTTTGGTCGCGTGCCAATGACCTGGATGAACAAAAAGGCCGGCGGTTTTCCGGTGTACTTTGACCGTGCTGTCGGCAATCGAATCTGGGACATCGATGGCAACGAATATATCGATTTCGCCCTTGGTGACACCGGCGCGATGGCAGGCCACTCGGCTCCGGTTGTGGTCGATGCAATCACCAGACGAGTCAAGGACCTCGGCGGTATGACCACCATGTTGCCTACCGAAGACGCAGAATGGGTGGCCGCCAACCTGAGCGACCGCTTTGGCATGGCAAAGTGGAGCTTCTCGCTCACCGCAACCGACGCGAATCGCTGGGCCATTCGCCTTGTGCGAGCAATCACCGGCAAGCCAAAGATTCTGTTCAATGCTTACTGCTACCACGGCTCGGTTGATGAAGCCTTGATCGTGGTTGGCCCTGATGGCGAGGGAATGAGCCGCCCGGGCAACGTTGGTTCACCGGTTGATGTGACCGAGACCTCACGTGTTGCCGAGTTCAACGACCTTATCGGGCTCGAACGACAACTGAAGAACGGCGATGTCGCTGCCGTTCTAATGGAGCCAGCAATGACCAACATTGGCATTGTGCTTCCAGAGCCGGGTTACCTTGCCGGGGTCCGTAAACTTACCCGCAAATACGACGCGCTGCTAATCATCGACGAGACTCACACTTTCTCGGCCGGTTACGGTGGCATGACCAAGCGCGACGGCCTAGAGCCAGATTTGTTTGTCATCGGAAAGGCAATCGCTGGTGGCATTCCGACCGGAACCTATGGTTTGAGCGAAAGTTTCGCTGCCAAGGTGCTTGAACGAACCGACCTCGACCTCGTTGACATGGGCGGCGTTGGTGGCACTCTTGCCGGCAACCCACTACAGGTTGCCGCCATGCGCGCGACACTCGAGCACGTGCTCACCGAAGATGCCTTTCAGAAGATGATCGACCTCTGCACCTACTTCACGGATGGCGTAAACGCCCTATTCGACAAGTACGAGCTACCTTGGGCAATTAACCAGTTGGGAGCACGAGCGGAATATCGATTTGCCAAGCCATACCCGCTCACAGGAACCGCGGCTTACGAGTCGGCAGATGCCGAGCTAGAAGATTTCTTGCACTTGTACCTGGCAAACCGCGGCGTGCTACTCACCCCATTCCACAACATGGCGCTCATGTGCCCGACAACCACCAAGGCCGATGTAGACAGACACCAGCAGGTGTTCGAGGAAGCAATCAGCACTTTGGTCGGCTAGGCATTCGAATAAATGAAAAGACCCCACGGATGGTGGGGTCTTTTCATTTTGATTGGATCTAGTTGCTGACCCTAGTCGCGGGTTAGGCGACGGTAGGTCGAGCGGTGAGGCTTAGCAGCATCGGCACCGAGGCGAGCAATCTTGTTCTCCTCGTATGACTCGAAGTTGCCCTCGAACCAGTACCACTGGTCTGGCTTTTCATCCGTACCTTCGTAGGCCAGGATGTGCGATGCAACTCGGTCGAGGAACCAACGGTCGTGTGTGATGACCACGGCGCAACCAGGGAACTCAAGCAGCGCGTTTTCCAGGCTGCCCAGGGTCTCAACGTCCAAGTCGTTTGTTGGCTCATCGAGAAGCAGCAGGTTGCCACCCTCCTTTAGAGTCAAAGCAAGGTTTAGACGGTTGCGCTCACCACCGGATAGGACTCCGGCGGCTTTCTGCTGGTCAGGGCCCTTGAAGCCGAACGCGGCAACGTAGGCACGCGAAGGCATTTCCTGGTTACCGACCTGGATGAAGTCCATGCCGCCTGACACGACCTCCCAAAGGCTCTTAGTTGGGTCGATTCCGCCACGTGACTGGTCAACGTATGAGATCTTGACGGTCTCACCAATCTTTAGGTCGCCGCCGTCCAGGTTCTCCAGGCCAACGATGGTCTTGAAGAGAGTCGACTTACCGACACCGTTCGGGCCGATAACGCCCACGATGCCGTTGCGAGGAAGGCTGAAGCTCAATCCGTTGATTAGTGAGCGGCCGTCGAAGCCCTTTTGCAGGTTCTTGGCTTCGATGACGATGTCACCTAGGCGAGGACCCATAGGAATCTGGATCTCTTCGAAGTCGAGCTTTCTGGTGCGATCCGCCTCAGCAGCCATTTCTTCGTACTTGGCCAAACGAGCCTTTGACTTGGTCTGACGGGCCTTAGGGCTAGAACGAACCCAATCGAGTTCTTCACTCAATCGCTTGGCAAGCTTTGCGTCCTTCTTGCCCTGAACCTCTAGACGCTCGCGCTTCTTCTCTAGGTAGGTCGAGTAGTTGCCCTCGTAAGGGTAGGCGCGACCGCGGTCGAGTTCGAGAATCCACTCGGCTACGTTGTCGAGGAAGTAACGGTCGTGTGTAACGGCCAGAACTGCACCCGGGTACTTGGCAAGGTGCTGCTCGAGCCAAAGAACCGACTCTGCATCCAGGTGGTTAGTAGGTTCGTCGAGGAGCAAGAGGTCTGGCTTCTCTAGCAATAGCTTGCAAAGAGCAACGCGACGGCGCTCTCCACCAGAAAGGTTGCTAACTTCAGTATCACCAGGGGGGCAACGGAGAGCGTCCATGGCCTGTTCTAGCTGAGAATCAAGATCCCAGGCGTCAAGGTGGTCGATGCGCTCTTGGAGAGTTCCCATCTCTTCGAGGAGCTTGTCGAAGTCGGCGTCTGGCTCAGCCATCTCCGCTGAGATTTCGTTGAAACGGTCGAGCATTGCCTTGGTGTCTTTCACAGCCAATTCAACGTTTCCGAGGACGGTCAGGTTCTCGTCCAGTGGTGGCTCCTGAAGCAAGATTCCTACGGTGTGCTCAGGGCTCAGACGCGCTTCACCGTTGCTTGGAGTATCGAGGCCAGCCATGATCTTCAAAACTGTTGATTTACCGGCACCGTTAGGGCCAACAACACCAATTTTCGCGCCCGGATAAAACGCCAGGGTCACGTCATCAAGGATTACTTTTTCGCCATGCGCCTTGCGCGCTTTGATCATCTGGTAGATGAATTCAGCCATGAAAAATCATTCACTTTCGGTAGATTTACCTCAAGTTTAGCCTGAAGGGCCGGGTCAGGATTGAGGGGGCGCACCTGACCCGGCGGCTTTCATGATTGGCTACTTTTTCTTAGCGCCAACTAACTCTGGCTCCGGCTGAAACTCTTCGTCGGAGTTATCCACATCGCGCATAATCGGAGAGCTCTCGGCAGGCTCAGGTTCGCGCACCAGCACGGTTCGAGTGAACACGGCACTGCCCCAACTCAAGTCGTGGCCAATTGACTCAGCTTCGATTTCAACCGAGGTTCCCGCTCGCTCACCGTTATCCCAGTCGCGCACTCGCAACTTGCCGGTGACCAGGATGCGATCACCCTTTGAAACCGAGGTAGAAGCGTTGATAGCCAGCTGCCTGAAACCAGTGACGGTAAACCAGTTTGTTTCGCCGTCGATCCATTTGTTTTGAGAGCGGTCAAATCTTCGCTGCGATGAGGCCAAGCGAAAGGATGTGATCGGGAGCCCATCCTGGGTGATTAGATGGCGCGGAGTTGTCGCTACCAAGCCGGCGACGGAGATTTGTTCTGACATTTCATGCCTTTCTCGAATCACCGTTTGGCGGTTACCAATCGGTGTTGATTCGAGTGTGGCGATTCAGATTCGGCGAGCGCCGGCCCATCCCTGTTTCTGTGGAGGGTTAGTTACTTTACGTAGCTGTGGAAAGCCTGGCGCACCTTTGCCATCTTTGGCGATACGACGGCGTTGCAGTAGCCCTGGTTCGGGTTTTTAGCGAAGAAGTCCTGGTGGTATTCCTCACCCATCCAGAAGGTTTCCGCCGGCACGATCTCGGTGACCAGGTCGCCATCCCAGTGGCCTTTAGCTCGCTCTAGAGCGGCTTCGAAAAGCTCGCGCTGTGCATCGTCTGCGTAAAACATGGCGCCGCGATACTGAGTTCCCACATCGTTGCCCTGTCGGTTTAGCTGGCGCGGGTCGTGCAAGGTGAAGAAGATGTCGAGGATTACCTCTGCCGGGATGACTGTCTCGTCGAAAATGACGCGCGCTACCTCGGCGTGACCTGTGTTGCCATCGCATACGGCTTCAT
>CAEZVN010000026.1_pt1 | contig 11375 bp, 6 predicted proteins | sample 7264741 | NCBI WGS metagenome assembly CAEZVN01 (sample SAMEA6813856, study PRJEB35770) | uncultured Rhodoluna sp. | biome: Freshwater; feature: Freshwater reservoir; material: water | place: Czech Republic | collected 2017-05-23 | depth 0.5m m | reverse complement strand
CCAGAACCCTGAATGCCCATTGCGCTGGCGTTGAAGTGTGCCTGGAAGGCTTCGAATGAGCCAAAGAACTCGTTGATTGCCGCGGCCAGTTCGCCTGAAGGGCGGTCGCTGTTGGCCGGAGCAAGGTTGTTCCAGAAGATTGAGTGGTTTACGTGGCCGCCAAGGTGGAAGGCTAGGTCTTTCTGCAGCTTGTTTACCCAGGTGAAGTCGTTCTTGGCGCGAGCCTCTTCAAGTAGGTCAAGGGTCGCATTTGCGCCGGCAACGTATGCTGCGTGGTGCTTTGAGTGGTGCAGTTCCATGATGCGAGCCGAGATGCTTGGCTCTAGGGCTGCGTAGTCGTAGGTAAGTTCTGGAAGTACGTACTTGCTCATTTAATGCTCCTTGTTTGCGGTTACTAGATTCAGTTTGGTTGTGAGGCGGATTATTCCGTTATTCCTCTAGGTCGTCAGGGATAAAAGCATCGGTGGCCGGCAACCCGTTATCGGCGGCGTGCTTATCGGCCATGGCTAGCAATCGACGAATTCGACCGGCAATTGCATCCTTGGTCATCGGTGGGTCAGAAAGGTGGCCGAGCTCATCGAGGCTCGCCTGCTTGTGCTTTAGACGCAGCTCGCCGGCATAGCGAAGGTGCTCTGGAATGCCAGGGCCGAGTAGTTCCAGGGCGCGTTCAACGCGGGCGCCGGCAGCTACGGCGGCCTGAGCCGAACGACGCAGGTTTGCATCATCGAAGTTAGCCAAGCGGTTCGCAGTGGCTCGCACCTCGCGGCGAAGACGCATCTCCTCCCAGCGCAGAACCTGCGTGTGAGCACCGATCTGAGTCAGCATGGTTGCGATTGCTTCGCCTTCACGGATGACGACGCGGTAAACGCCGCGAACCTCGCGAGCCTTGGCGATTACCCCTAGGCGACGGGCTACTCCGACAAGAGCCATTGCTGCCTCATTGCCTGGCGCGGTGATTTCAAGGGCTGCCGAGCGACCCGGGTCTGTTAGTGAACCGTGGGCAAGGAATGCTCCACGCCAGACGGCCTGAGCCTCTTCGATAGAACCTGAAACTAGCGTGGCCGGTAGGCCTCGAACTGGGCGTCCTCGACTGTCTAGAAGACCGGTTTGACGGGCAAGAACATCGCCCTGCTTCACCACTCGCACCTGGTAGCGGCTGGTGCGGCGGATTCCAGACGGTGAAATAATCGCCAGATCGCTTTCGATTCCGAACAGCTCGGCTAGGTCCTTGCGAACTCGACGAGCTAGCTGAGCGGTGTCAAGCTCAACCTCGATGGCGATGCGACCAGAAATCAGGTGCAGGCCTCCGCTGAATCGCAGGATGGTCGAAAGTTCGGCAACTCGCACGGAACTCTTCGTGACCTCAATTCTGGCCAACTCGTCTTTTACATCTGCAGTAAGCGCCATCGCATTACTCCTTGCCTAAATCGCGGTGTTTGATGTTGACTGCAACGTCAGTCAGTTTTTCTAGTTCTGCAGCAATTCGGCGGCTGACAGCAACCGAGCGGTGCTTGCCTCCGGTGCAACCCACTGCGATGGTTGCATAGCGCTTGTTCTCGCGCAGATAGCCGGCTAGAACCGGCTTCAGTGCAGCGATGTAGTTGGTGACAAATTCCTCGGCGCCTTCTTGTTCTAGGACGTAGTCGCTAACGGCAGCATCTTCACCTGTGAACGGACGTAGGTTTTCTTGCCAGAACGGGTTCGGCAAGAAGCGTGCATCGGCGACCTGATCGGCATCCGAAGGCAATCCATACTTGAAGCCAAAGCTCATCACGGTGACCTGCAGTCTGCGGGCGTTCTCGATTGAGAAACCATCCGAGATCTTGTTTGACAGCTGGTGGATGTTCAAGTCGCTGGTGTCGATGATCACATCGGCCGATTCGCGAAGGCTGAGCAGCAAGTTTCGTTCGGCGCCAATTCCGTCCAGGATGGTGCCATTGCCCTGCAGCGGGTGTGGGCGTCGAACCGACTCGAATCGCTTGACCAGCGCTGGATCGGTTGCCTCAAGGAAAAGCACACGGAGGTTTAGATCGCGTTCACGGATGGTCGACATGCTCTGTTCCAGCTCGGCGAAAAACTCGCCGCCGCGAACGTCGATGACCACTGCTAAACGCGGAAGCGGGGTCTTGGCCTGGGTGAAAAGGTCGGCGACTGGGCCGAGCATTTGAGGAGGCAGGTTGTCGACTACATACCAACCGAGGTCTTCTAGGGCGTTTCCCACGGTCGAGCGACCGGCGCCAGACATGCCGGTGACAATCAAGAGTTCGTGCTTTTTTTCGTTGCTCAAGCGCCGTCCCCTTTCGACTTGACCTTCTCGGCGTGTCCCCCTATTTCTAGGGAGTAACCAAGAGTCTAGTGCCTCGCGACACGCCGAAGAAACAGTTTAAGTTTCGAGAGCGTGAACAATCTGCTGAGCGAGGATTGGGCCAATGCCAGCGACCGATGAAATCTCGTCTGCGGTGGCAATTTTGAGGCGCTTCGCCGATCCAAAATGCTTGAGCAGGGCGTTGACGCGCTTTTCTCCCAGGCCCTGAATATCGCTCAATGTGCTTGCGATGCTCGAGGAACGCTTCTGTCGCTGATAGGTAATGGCAAAGCGGTGAGCTTCGTCACGGATGCGCTGCATGAGGAATAGCTCGTCGGTTGCGCGCGGCAGAATGATTGGGAACTCATCCCCCGGCACCCAAACCTCCTCGAGGCGCTTGGCCAAGCCGACCACATGAAGACCTGAAACACCCGAGTCCTTGATCGCCCTGGCGGCCGCGTTGACCTGCGGTAAACCGCCGTCGACAATCAGCAGTGACGGGCGGTAGGCAAATTTTGAGGTAGCTTCGGTGTTCGCCGAGGCCTCATCCGTGCTCGGTTCTTTCAAATACTTGAGCCGGCGACTCAGCACCTGATAAATCGAATCGGTGTCATCCGTGGTGGATTCGATGCTGAAGCGACGATAGTGATCTTTCTTAGGGAGACCATCTTCAAAGACCACCATCGATGCCACTACCCCGGTGCCGCCAAGGTGGGATACGTCGAAACACTCGATGCGCAGTGGGGCTTCTTTGAGGTTCAGGGCACGCTGGATGCCGGCTAGCGCATCTGCTCGCGCGGTGAAGTCGGCGCTTCTGCGGGTCTTGTAGAGCATCAAAGCATGCTTGGCGTTGGTTAGCGCGGTGGAGGCAAGCGCAGCCTTGTCGCCTCGTTGAGCAACTCGTAGGTCTACCTTGGAGCCGCGAAGGTCTGATAGCCAGAGCCCGAGTTCCTTGGCATCGTTTGGGATCACGGGTACTAGAACTTCGCGAGGAACCTCTTGAGATTCGGCGCCGTCTATCGGCGCATAAACGTTTTGCAGGACATACTCGACGAGTTCGGGAAGATCTCGTTCGAGCTCCTTGTCGACAACCCAACCTCGAACACCACGGATTCGGCCTCCGCGAACGATGAATTGGGAGACGGCGGCGGCTAGCTCGTCATCGGCGATTCCGAATAGGTCGGCATCGGTTTGGTCACTGAAGACCACTGTGCTCTTTTCGAGAACTCGCTCTAGAGCATCTACGTCATCGCGCATCGAAGCGGCTAGTTCATACTGCTGGTTGTCGCTGGCCTCATACATGCGCTTTCTGAGCACCTCAACGTGCTTCGTGTCTCCGCCACCCATGAAGTCGACAAAGTCGGCGGCAATCTTCTTATGCTCAGTGCTATCGACGCGGCCGACGCAAGGGGCAGCGCACTTACCTATGTCACCGAGTAGGCAGGCGCGACCACTGGATTGTGCTCGGTTGAAAACCCCCTTGCTGCAACTGCGAACTGGGTAAACCTTGAGCAGAGTGTCTAGCGTCTCGCGAACCGCCCAAGACTGCGTGTAGGGGCCAAAGTACTTGACGCCCTTCATCTCGCGATTGCGAGTGATGAATGCCCGTGGAAAAGCTTCGCCCATCGAAACGGCCAGGTAAGGGTATGACTTGTCGTCCTTGAAGCGCACATTGAACGGAGGGTCAAACTCTTTGATCCAGGTGAACTCGAGTTGCAGGGCCTCGTACTCGGACTTGACGATGGTCCACTGAACATCGGCTGCCGAGGTAACCATTCGACGAGTTCGTTCGTGCAAGCTGTCGAGTGGGCCGAAGTAGTTGCTTAGGCGAGCCCTCAGATTCTTGGCTTTGCCAACGTAAAGCACACGGCCGGCGGCATCGAGCCACCGGTAGACTCCCGGATCAGTCGGGATCTCCCCCGTCTTCGGCCTGAACGAGAGTTCGTTGGCCATCGCTTAGAGCATTTCCTTGAGGAAGCCGCCGGTGAAGCTCTTCGAGTTCTTGGCTACCTGCTCTGGTGTGCCGATGGCAACCACTTCGCCGCCTCGCGAACCGCCCTCCGGGCCCATGTCGATGATCCAGTCGGCACACTTGATGACATCGAGGTTGTGCTCGATAACCAAAACGGTGTTGCCCTTCTCGACCAACCCGTTCAGCACCAGCAGCAACTTGCGAACATCCTCGAAGTGCAGACCGGTGGTCGGCTCATCCAGGACATAAATGCTTCGACCGTTTGAGCGGCGCTGAAGCTCGGTTGCCAACTTGACTCGCTGAGCCTCGCCACCGGAAAGGGTGGTTGCCGACTGGCCTAGGCGAACGTAGCCAAGCCCGACCTCAACGAGAGTCTGTAGGTAGCGGGCAATGGCCGTAATCGGCGCGAAGAACTCTGCAGCTTCGGCAATCGGCATCTCGAGCACTTCGGCAATGTTCTTGCCCTTGTAGAGCACCTGGAGGGTTTCGCGGTTGTATCGCGCTCCGTGGCAGACCTCACAGGCCACATAGACATCCGGCAGGAAGTTCATCTCGATGCGAAGGGTTCCGTCACCGCTGCAAGACTCGCAACGACCGCCCTTCACGTTGAACGAGAATCGACCCTGCTGATAGCCGCGGGCTTTTGCCTCGGAGGTTTCGGTGAACAGCTTGCGGATGTGATCAAAGACACCTGTATAGGTTGCCGGGTTCGAACGCGGGGTTCGGCCGATCGGGTTTTGGTCTACGTGCACGACCTTGTCGAGCTGGTCGAGACCCTCGATTCGAGTGTGCTTGCCGGCGACCCCCTTGGCGTTGTTTAGCGCGTTGGCGAGCACCTCATACAAGACGTCATTAACCAGGGATGACTTGCCCGAACCTGAGACACCGGTGACTGCAGTCAAGGTTCCAAGTGGGATCTCGACGTCTACGTTCTTTAGATTGTTTTCGCGAGCACCGACCACCTTCAACTTGCGGGCCGGATCAATTCCGCGACGCTTCTTCGGAGTCTCGATCTTTTCGCGGCCAGACATGAAAGCACCGGTCAACGACTTTTGGTTCTTGAGCAGAGCCTCGTAGGTGCCGCTGTGGACTACCTCGCCGCCATTGACGCCGGCTCCCGGGCCGATGTCGACAACCCAGTCGGAGGCCTTGATGGTGTCTTCGTCATGCTCGACCACAATCAGGGTGTTTCCAAGGTCACGGAGTTTGAGTAGCGTGTCGATCAGGCGGCGGTTATCGCGCTGGTGCAGGCCGATGCTCGGCTCATCCAGCACGTATAGAACTCCGGTAAGGCCCGAACCAATCTGAGTGGCCAGGCGAATACGCTGTGCTTCACCACCGGAGAGGCTGCCAGCGGCTCGTTCAAGGCTCAGATAGTCGAGACCCACGGCGATAAGGAAGTCTAGGCGAGCTCGAATCTCGCGCAGCACCTGGGCGGCGATTTTGACATCGCGTTCGTCGAGTTCGATGGTTTCGAAAAATTGGACAGACTCGCCAAGGCTCATCCGCGCGACGTCGGCAATCGACTTTTCGAACACCTTGACCGCCAAAACCTCTGGCTTTAGACGCTGACCATCGCAAGAAGGGCAAGGAATTTCACGAAGGAAACCGGACCACTTGGCGCGCGCGTAGTCGTTTTCTGATTCGAGGTATTTGCGTTCGATGTAGCTGAGCACGCCCTCAAACCCGGTTGTGTAGCGCAGCTCGCGACCATACTTGTTCTTCCACTTCACCTGCACGTCAAAGTTGTTGCCGTAAAGCACCGCTTGCTGAACTTCTTCGGGCAGTTTCTTCCACGGGGTGTCTAGCGAGAATTCGAGGTCGTCGGCAAGGCCTTCGAGCATGCGCGAGAAGTAGTGGAATAGCCCCTTGCCTTGTGTTGACCAAGGGAGGATGACTCCCCCGTTGATGGTCTGGTCAGGGTCGCCGATGATCAAGTCTGGGTCAACCGCTTGTTTGACGCCGAGGCCCGAACAGGTTGGGCAGGCACCGAACGGAGCGTTGAATGAGAACGTGCGCGGTTCGATTTCGGTAAGGCTTAGAACGTGCTCGTTTGGGCAGCTCATCTTCTCGCTGAAAACTCGAGTCTTGCCGGCGGCACCTGCTTCGAGATCAACGAAATCGATGACAATTCGGCCGTCGGCTAGCTTCAACGCGGTTTCCACCGAGTCGGTCAGGCGGCCAACAATATCGGCTTTGGAAACTAGGCGGTCAACAACAACCGCGATGTCGTGCTTGAAGGTCTTCTTGAGCGGCTTGGCTTCGGCTAACTGGACAACCTCGCCATCAACCACGGCACGAGCAAAGCCCTGTGCATTTAGTTCGCGGAATAGGTCAACGAACTCGCCCTTTTTCTGGTCAACGATCTGGGCCAAAATCTGGAAACGAGTGCCATCCGGGAACTCGAGGATTTGATCCACGATTTGCTGCGGGCTTTGCTTGATGATCTTCTCGCCACACTCGGCACAGAACGGGGTTCCGATGCGAGCCCAAAGCAATCTCAGGTAGTCGTGAATCTCGGTGATGGTTCCAACGGTTGAACGAGGGTTTCGGTTGGTCGACTTCTGGTCAATCGAGACCGCCGGGCTCAAACCCTCGATGAAATCTACGTCTGGGCGGTCTACCTGACCGAGGAATTGGCGAGCATAAGCGGAAAGCGATTCAACATAGCGTCGCTGACCCTCAGCGAAGATGGTGTCGAAAGCCAAGGATGACTTGCCCGAGCCGCTGAGGCCGGTGAAAACCACCATCGAGTCGCGCGGAATTTCAAGGTTTAGGTTCTTGAGGTTGTGAACGCGCGCACCCTTGATGATGAGCTTGTTTTCATGGTGGATCTGGCTAATAGACACTGTGAAAGTTTAACCTTGCTGTTTGTAGCCGCACGCCTAGACGTGACCGGCTTTTTCCATTTGGCGAAGCTCGTGCTTCAGTTCAGAAATTTCATCGCGAAGTCTCGCAGCCAACTCAAACTTCAATTCGCGTGCCGCTGACTTCATCTGTTCATCCAAGTCGACGACAATCGAGAGAATCTCGTCGTACGCCATCCCGGCAATTCCCTTGCGTCCCTTGATCGGCACGACACTCTTGCCGTCTCGCGTCTTCTTGTTCTTGGCCTTCTCGAGCAGCTCGGCGGTGTCTTGCTCTTCGCGCAGGATTTGGTCGGTGATGTCGGCAATCTTCTTGCGAAGCGGCTGCGGGTCGACACCCTTTTCGAGGTTGTAGGCAACCTGTTTTGCTCTGCGGCGATTGGTTTCGTCGATCGCGCGGGCCATCGAATCGGTGATGTTGTCGGCATACATGTGAACTTCGCCATTGATGTTTCTGGCGGCACGACCAATGGTTTGAATCAGCGATGTGGATGAACGGAGGAAGCCCTCTTTGTCGGCATCCAGGATGGCCACCAGGGACACCTCAGGCAGGTCGAGACCCTCGCGGAGCAGGTTGATGCCGATCAACACGTCAAACACACCTGAACGGAGCTCACGGAGTAGTTCGACGCGTCGGAGCGTGTCGACATCGCTGTGCAGGTAACGGACGCGCACTGCGGCCTCGGTGAGGAAGTCGGTGAGTTCCTCGGCCATCTTCTTGGTCAAGGTCGTGACGAGAACGCGCTCATCCTTGCCCGCGCGGACTCTGATTTCCTCTAGTAGGTCATCGATTTGCCCCTTGCTCGGCTTAATCACAATCTCAGGGTCAATCAGACCGGTAGGTCGAATAATCTGCTCGACAATTCCGGCTCCGAGGTTCATCTCGTACTTGCCCGGCGTTGCCGATAGGTAGACGGTTTGGCCAACCCGATCGAGGAATTCGCTGAACTTTAGTGGGCGGTTATCGAGCGCCGATGGGAGGCGGAAACCATATTCGACCAAGTTTCGTTTGCGGCTCGAGTCACCCTCATACATCGCGCCAATTTGCGGGACGGTTACGTGCGACTCATCGATAACGGTGAGGAAGTCTTCTGGGAAGTAGTCAAGCAAACAGGCGCCAGCCTCGCCCGGGCCGCGCCCGTCAATGTGGCGAGAGTAGTTTTCGATGCCGCTGCAAAAACCAAGTTCTTTGATCATTTCAAGATCGAAGGTGGTGCGCATTTTCAGTCGCTGAGCCTCGAGCAGCTTGCCCTGCGATTCAAGTTCCTTGACGCGCCATACCAGCTCTTCTTCGATTGCTTCCATGGCCTTGGCCATGCGTTCAACCGGAGCAACATAGTAGGAGGCAGGGTAAATCGCAACGGTTTGCTCCTCGCGAGCAATTTCACCGGTTAGCGGTGACAGCGAGTAAATAGCCTCTACCTCGTCGCCAAAGAATTCAATGCGCGTTGCGAGCTCGTCATAGACCGGGATGATCTCGATCGTGTCACCCTTGACGCGGAAGTTTCCACGAGAGAAATCGATGTCGTTGCGCTTGTATTGAAGGTCAACGAACTTGCGAATTAGTGCGTCGCGATCGATTCGATCGCCTACCTGGATGGCAACGCTCTGATTTAGATACTCTGCGGGGGCACCAAGGCCATAGATGCAGGACACGGTTGAGACCACGACCACGTCTCGGCGGCTCAGGAGGCTCATGGTTGCCTTGTAGCGCAGGCGCTCGACCTCCGAGTTGATCGATGAGTCCTTCTCGATGAAGGTGTCGGTCTGTGCGACGTAGGCTTCCGGTTGGTAGTAGTCGTAGTAGCTGACAAAGTATTCGACCGCATTGTTTGGCAGCAGTTCACGAAACTCATTGACCAACTGGGCCGCGAGCGTCTTGTTATGGGCCAAAACTAGGGTTGGGCGTTGCACGGCTTCGATTAGCCAAGCGGTGGTAGCCGACTTACCGGTTCCCGTGGCGCCGAGCAGGACGACGTCCTTCTCTCCCGCCTTGATGCGCTGCGCCAAGTCGGCGATTGCGGTCGGCTGGTCACCCGACGGCGTGTACTCGCTGATCACCTCAAAGGGCGCAAAAGATCTTGTGGCTTCCATTGCTTAACCTAAGCCGAAAGCTTCTCGAATGCTTCCCTCTGGATGCGAAGCCACAGGGTATCGGCATCCTTGAGGAGAAGATTCAAGTCTTGGTTAGAGTTCAGAATCACATCGGCAGCATTTGCTCGTTGGGCCGGGCTTGCCTGTGACCCGACGCGCTTCTGGGCTTCTGCCTCAGACATGCCACGATGTTTTCTCAATCGATCTATCTGCTCTTTTGCAGGGGCTTCCACGGTTACGACCATGTCGAACGGCAGATCTACCGAGGCTTCTACTAGCAGAGGCACGTTGTAAATGGCAATGGTGTTTGCCGGCAGGGAGGCCACTAGCTCTTGTGCCTTGGACTTCACCAGCGGGTGAACTATCGATTCGAGAGTCTTACGAAGTTCCGGATCGGCGAAAACAATGGCGCCGAGCTTCGCGCGATCAAGAGAGCCATTTTCTTGGAACACCGAAGGGCCAAAGGTCTCAAGAATCCTTGCAGAGCCCGTTGTGCCGGGTTCGACAACATCCCTGGCTAGCTGGTCGGCGTCAATTTCGACACCGCCCTGCTCAGCCCAGCGCTTCGCAACGGTAGATTTTCCCGCTGCAATGCCTCCGGTGAGCCCAACTAAATACATGTCTCTAGGTTAAAGCAAAAAGAGGCCGCACCCGAAGGTACGACCTCTTTTTAGAGTGTTGTTACTCTGCGCTCTTTAGCTTGTCGCGTAGTGCTGCAAGTGACTCGTCTGAAGCAAGGGTTCCTGCTTCGGTTGATTCGCTTGAGTAGCTAGCCTGAGCTGCTGGCGCTGAGCCTGCATCTGGAAGGTTTGCTGCTGCCTCGTTTGCGGCTGCAACCTGCTTCTTGTGCTCTTCCCAACGGGTGTGTGCCTCGGCGTACTCGGCCTCCCACTTGGTGCGAGCTTCCTCGAAGCCTGGCTTCCACTCGTTGGTGGTTGCGTCGAAGCCCTCTGGGTACTTGTACTGGCCGTTCTCGTCGAAGTCGGCAGCCATACCGTAAAGCGATGGGTTGAAGTCGGTGCCACCAGCGGTGACTTCCTCGTTCGCCTGCTTCAGCGATAGTGAGATGCGGCGACGGTCTAGGTCGATGTCGATTACCTTGACGAATACGTCCTGGTTGACAGAAACGACCTGCTCAGCAAGCTCAATGTGCTTTGAAGAAAGCTCTGAGATGTGAACTAGACCCTCGATACCGTCTGCAACGCGGACGAATGCACCGAAAGGAACCAACTTGGTTACCTTTCCAGGTGCGTACTGGCCGATTGCATGGGTACGAGCGAATACCTGCCATGGGTCTTCCTGAGTTGCCTTTAGCGATAGCGACACGCGCTCGCGCTCCTGGTCAACCTCAAGGACCTCAACGGTAACTTCCTGGCCGATTTCAACGACCTCAGAAGCGTGCTCGATGTGCTTCCATGAAAGCTCTGAAACGTGGACTAGACCGTCTACGCCACCAAGGTCGATGAACGCACCGAAGTTGACGATAGATGAAACAACACCGGTGCGGATCTGGCCCTTGGCTAGGTCTGCTAGGAAGGTGCTGCGAGAAGCCGACTGGCTCTCTTCTAGAAGTGCGCGGCGTGAAAGAACTACGTTGTTGCGGTTCTTGTCAAGCTCAAGGATCTTGGCTTCAACCTTCTGGCCTAGGTAAGGGCCTAGGTCGCGAACGCGGCGAAGCTCGATCAATGAGGCTGGAAGGAAGCCACGAAGGCCGATGTCTACGATCAGACCACCCTTAACAACTTCGATAACAACACCGGTAACGGTGCCATCTGCTTCCTTGACCTTCTCGACGTCGCCCCACGCACGCTCGTACTGTGCGCGCTTCTTCGAAAGGATTAGACGGCCTTCCTTGTCTTCCTTCTGAAGAACAAGTGCCTCTACGGTGTCGCCTACTGCAACGATCTCTGATGGATCTGCATCGTGGCGGATTGAAAGTTCACGAGAAGGGATTACACCTTCAGTCTTGTAACCAACGTCGAGAAGAACCTCGTCGCGGTCGATTTTTACAACGGTACCTTCGATTAGGTCTCCGTCGTTGAAGAACTTCAGGGTTGCCTCTACTGCGGCTAGGAAGTCTTCAGCTGAGCCGATGTCGTTTACGGCTACCTGCTTGGTTGCTTTAGTCAATGTATTT
>CAEZVN010000025.1_pt1 | contig 11411 bp, 11 predicted proteins | sample 7264741 | NCBI WGS metagenome assembly CAEZVN01 (sample SAMEA6813856, study PRJEB35770) | uncultured Rhodoluna sp. | biome: Freshwater; feature: Freshwater reservoir; material: water | place: Czech Republic | collected 2017-05-23 | depth 0.5m m | reverse complement strand
GACTGCTCATCTTCGACGACGAGGACTCTAGTCATTATTTCCATCCTTGTTTTCGTTGTTCATGTTGGCGTCGGCTAACGGCAGACGAAGAGTGAAAGTTGAACCCAGGCCAACCTGTGAGAAAAGCTTGATTTCTCCACGGTGGTTTGAAGCAACATGCTTGACGATGGCTAACCCGAGGCCAGTTCCACCGGTCTCACGAGAACGCGATGGGTCTACGCGGTAGAAACGTTCAAAGATGCGCTCTTGGTCTTCGGCTGCGATACCAACTCCGTGGTCGGTTACTGCGATTTCGGCAACACCGTCGATCGCACGGAGGCCGAGGCCAACTGTTGAGTCGGCTTCAGAATAAAGAATCGCGTTTTCGATGAGGTTCTTTACCGCCATGGTCAACATTTCGTGGTCGCCATAAACGACTATCCCTGAAGGTGCGTCGACCTCGATTGAGATGTTCTTTGCTTCGGCAATTACTTGATTGCGCTCTACTGACTCGTGAACGATGCCCTCAAGGTCTACCAGTTCGCCGGTCTTGGAAAGTTCCGCGCTCTGGAGGCGCGACAACTGAATGATTTCTTGAACCAGGCTGCCTAGGCGGCGAGATTCCTTGTAGAGGTTTCCGGCAAATTTCGTCACCATGGCAGGGTCGTCGGTGGCATCCTGAAGCGCCTCAGCTAGTAGGCCTATCGCGCCGATCGGGGTCTTTAGTTCGTGGGATATGTTCGCGACAAAATCACGGCGAGTATCTTCGAGTCTCTTCGCCTCGGTTCGGTCTTCAACTAGGAGCATGACGTTTTTGTTGTCCATGCGTGCGGCGCGTGCCTGAACCCAGATGGTTTCTCCTCGAAGGCCAGTACTCAATTCGGCTTCAATCGTCTGGTTCTTGCCGGTGCCACGCACGAGCTCGACGAGGCGAACCAATTCGCTGTGAATCAGCAAGCGATTCTGCACCAGCCCAAGAGCGAGCGCGCCGTTGGTTGCACGAACCACGGTGTTTGAGCCATTCAGAATTACCCCCGCGCTGGTGAGCAAGTCGAGAATCTCAACGGCCCCCTCAGGGATGGTGCGTTCTGCTTCAATGGCTTCCAATTGCTTCTTTCGCTTATCTCGCGTCAGAACGAGGACAAAACCCGCGCCAACAATCAGACCTGCGGCAAGCGCAAGTAGAATTGTCAAGGAGCTGTTCACATTCTTAACTGTAGGCGATTGTGTCAGAGAACTCGGGGGCAGTTTCGCCGTAAACGGCGTAATTTGGGCACAGTTCAAGCGTTATTTTTGACTTGTTCACCTAACGGTGAAAAGGTAGCAATAGATTTTCACGAAGGAGTTGCAATGCGCGAGGTATTTCAGTCACAGCTAACCGAGGTTCAGACTCGTCTTGTCGAGATGGCCGAGGACACCGCTCGCATCATCGAGAAGGCCACCAAGGCTTTCGGCACTTCAGATGTAGCGCTTGCCGATGAGGCAATCGCAATCTCAGACGCGACCTCAAACAAAGCTCTAGCACTGGACGAACTAGTGATCAAGGTGCTTGCTCGCCAGTCGCCGGTTGCCCGCGACCTTCGCATCCTGGTTTCAGCACTTCGCATTTCCGCTTCGCTCGAGCGCATGGGCGCTCTAGCCGGTCACATTGCGGCAATTGCTCGCTACCGTTTCCCTGGAGCCGCTGTACCAGCCTCGCTCACCGCGACCTTCGCCGAGATGGGTACCTTGGATGTAAAGCTTGCCAAGCAGGTCGTTGAACTTCTGAAGAACACCAGCGTTGACTTCGCTCGCCAAATTCAGGCTGAGGATGCCCGCGTGGATGAACTTCACCGCCACGTCTTTGACGTAGTGCTGGGCGACGACTGGAAGGAAAACGCAATGTTCACCGTTGACGTGACCTTAGCCAGCCGTTACCACGAGCGCTTTGCCGACCACGTAGTAGACATCTCATCGAAGGTCAGCTACCTAACCACCGGTGACTGGGCAGACGTCGAGTAATCACAGAGTTTGAAGCAAAGAAAAAGCCTCCCAAATGGGAGGCTTTTTCAGTTGATGCTTGATTACTTCTTGGCACCCTGCGCAGCTACAGCTGCTGCACCTGCGGCAGCTGCCTCAGGGTCAAGGTACTCACCACCGGCAACAACCGGCTTGAAGTTTTCGTCCAACTTATAGACCAATGGAATACCGGTTGGGATGTTTAGTTCGGCGATGTCTTCATCCGAGACGCCATCCAAGTGCTTCACCAATGCACGAAGCGAGTTTCCGTGTGCGGTTACAAGAACGGTCTTGCCCGACTTTAGGTCCGGCTGAATGTCTGACAACCAGAATGGCAGCATACGCTCTAGAACATCCTTGAGGCACTCGGTCTTCGGCACGTTGCCGTTGAGGTCTGCGTAGCGGTCGTCGTGCGCCTGAGAATACTGGTCGTTGTCATCGATCGGCGGTGGTGGCACGTCGAAGCTGCGGCGCCAGGTCTGGAACATCTCTGGGCCATACTCGGCAAGGGTCTGAGCCTTGTCCTTGCCCTGAAGAGCTCCGTAGTGACGCTCGTTTAGGCGCCAGTCGCGCTTCACGTCAATCCAGCTGCGCTCGGCGGCGTTCAAAGCGATGTGAGCGGTGTTGATGGCGCGCTTTAGGCGAGATGTGTAAAGCAAGTCTGGCTTCAGGCCAGACTCGGCGAGGAGCTCGCCTGCGCGGTGCGCCTCGGCGCGACCCTGGTCGCTTAGGTCAACGTCTACCCAGCCGGTGAAAAGGTTCTTCTGGTTCCAGTCACTGTTGCCGTGACGAAGCAGAATCAATGTGTATTTTGCGGTCATATGCTCAAGTTTACTTTGCCGGCGCGAGGCGGCCCTTCGATTCGTGCCGTAATTTGTAATGGTGACAGTCAAGAAGCCGGTGGGCACCGTAACCCGAGGCACAACCAACCCGAATCGACTCAGACGAGTTGATCGCTACGTCGCCGCACTCCCGGTGATTCGTCGCACAGAGACACCGGTGGTGGTAGATCTCGGTTTTGGCGCTAGCCCGATCACCGCCGTCGAACTGTTGTCACGCCTAGCCAAAGTGAACCCGAGAACTCACGTGGTCGGCATCGAGATCGAACGTGAGCGCGTCGAGCGCGGTCTGGCAGTCGCCACCGACCACCTGCACTTCACCCACGGCGGGTTCGAGACTCCCCTGCCTGCCGCACTGGCCGAGAAGGCGCATGTGATTCGTGCCTTCAACGTACTCCGCCAGTATGACGAATCAGAAGTTTCTGAAGCTTGGGCGCGAATGCAGTCCAGACTCACGGATGACGGACTGCTCATCGAGGGCACCTGCGATGAAATCGGGCGTCTCTCAACCTGGATAACACTGGATAATCAAAAACCGTTGAGCCTCACCATTTCGATACGCCTCAGCGGCCTGGATTTACCGAGCAAGGTCGCCGAGAGGCTGCCAAAAGCACTCATCCACCACAACCAGCCGGGCGAGCCGATCTACGAGTTCCTTCAGGCGCTCGACGGAGCTTGGCGCACCAATGCCGGGCTTGGTTCGTTTGGAGCTGACCAGCGATGGGTTGCCTGCTGCTCACAGTTGGTTGAAGCCGGCTGGCCGCTTACCGGCGACAAAAGGCGCTGGCGCTTAGGCGAACTAACTATTGACTGGGCAGCCGTAGCGCCTTTACTTAGTTAGACCCTTCTCGATCAGACCGATGGTCGTAATGCGCAGGCTGTTTGGCAGAGGAGCGATAATCGCCGAGCCCAGAGCACCCTGGGCATCCTGGCGAAGCAGGTAGCGAGCCACAGTGCGAGCAATCTGGTTATCGGCGCCGCACAGAGCTAGGTTGATCGGGTAGGTCGCGCCATAGGCAGGGAAGTCGCCTTCTGCCGGCTGGTATGACTCGTCGGCTCCATTCTGAAGGCCAAGTGCATCTGCAACCGCATAGCTGCCATCGACAGCAATAGCGGCGACGGTCGAGTAGTTGTAAAGCGCGTTCGAGTATGAAGTGAGCGCGATGTCACCCTCGGCCATGGTGGCCAGGAATGCCCCATCGTCGACAGCAGCGACCTTCGCAAGCGAAGGAGCGAATTCGGTTCCCAGCTTCTTGAACCAGGCAGTTAGAGAGTCGATCACTGGCTGCTGAGGACCGCCGACAATTTTGATTGGCAGATCAGGCAAAACGGCATCCGGGTTTGAAGCAGCAAGAGTCTGGTCTGACCAATTCTTGATCTTGCCCGAGAAGATGTCTTGAACGTTTGCCGGCGACAGCGTCAGGTTAGGCGCGTCAGTAAGAGCGAATGCAACCACACCGCCATCGACTGCGATTGGGAAGGTTGCGAAAGGGGTGCAGGCGGGGGCTATTTCGCCACCCATCGAAATGACAGCCTGGGCAGTTTCATCGGCGGCCTCTACGGCAGTCAGGCTCATGCCGGTGCACGCGCCAGAGATGGAGCTGGCCCAGCTGTCGATTACGTCGGCGATCGCCGCCGGAGTGGCAACCGTGAGGTCGCCATCGATGCATGTGACTACCTTCTCGGCTTCTGCAGCTAGAATCTCCGGAGGCATTGGAGGGTCACAAGCAGTCAATCCTAGGGAGACGAAAATGGCGAGGCCGACGGCAACTAGCTTCTTTGCGAACACGATTTCTCCTAGGTGATTCTTACTGCGAAAGGTTTCTTACTTGGAACTTTTGAAACGTGGAGAGAGCGCAACCAAGGCACGGTTGCGCTCTCCCACTTTAAGGCTTTTTGATTAGCCGATTAGGTCAATCAGGTCTAGAGCCTTCGCCTTCAGCTTGCCATCGATTGCAACGTAGCTAAGCTTCGCACCCTCGGTTGGAGCACAGGTGTTGACGAATGCTTTTAGGTAGTTCTGAACATCCTTGTTTCCGTTCTTGAACGCAAGTGCGTAAGAGATTAGCGAAACTGGGTAAGCGCCACGAACAGGAGTCTTGTAGTCGTAGGTTAGGGTTCCGTTGTTGTTCACACGCTGAACAGCTAGGAAGGCCTTCGCTGAGCGAACGTCTGGCTTGATGTACTGCTTCGCGCCGTTTAGAACTGCAGCGAAGTTCAAGCCTGCAGCTGCTACGTCTGACAAGTCAGCGTAACCAAATGCGCCTGAGGTTGACTTCACGGTGGTAACTAGAACGGTTGAGGTTGCAGCTGAGGTTCCAACTACGGTGTTAGCCGATGCGAAGGTTCCGTTGGTCTTCCAGCCGGTCGCGGTCTGCGCTAGGAAGTTGGTGAAGTTCTCTGAGGTACCAGATGAACCTGAGCGGTAAACCGGCTGAACTGCAAGTGCAGGAAGCTTGACGCCCTTGTTGATCTTTGCGATCTGCGCGTCGTTCCACTTGGTGATCTTGCCGGTGTATAGCTGACCGATTAGGTCGCCGGTTAGGTTTAGGTTCTTTACGCCAGGAACGTTTAGAACGATGGCAACAGGGCCACCAACTAGTGGAACGTAAACGAAGTTAGCTGGCTGGGTGCCTGCGGTGAAAAGACCGTCTGACATACCGAAGTCGGTGGTCTTAGCAGCGAACTGGCTGCGGCCGGTGCCTGAACCAGTAGAGGTGTAGGTTAGGTCAACTCCGCCAACGTTGGTCTTGCAAGCCTGCATGATGCCGTTAGCGAATGATGAACCTGAAGACTTTAGGGTGGTAGCTGCAGATGCAGCGGTTCCGGTTAGGCCGATGGTGCCGACCAAAGCTACTGCGGCGAGGATGCCGACTAGTGAGCGCTTCATGTGTTTCTCCTTGGAAAGAAAGTGGTTTGTCTTGCGGATGTTTCTATTAGAAACTTTCGAAGTTAACCGAGGTGCTTTACCTAGTAACTAGTTAGCGACGAAATGGTTAACTTCAGGTGTCTAGCTTTTGGCTAGCCGAAGTGTCCGTTGACGTAGTCGTTGGTTCGAGGGTCAATCGGCTGCTCGAAAACCTGCTCGGTAGCACCGAACTCGACGACGTGGCCAGGGTTGCCATCCTCTGACAAGAAGAACGCGGTCTGGTCTGCAACGCGCTGCGCCTGCTGCATGTTGTGAGTCACGATAACGATCGTCATTTCAGGAGCTAGCTCAAGGATGGTCTCCTCGACGCGGCGTGTAGAACCTGGGTCAAGCGCCGAACAAGGCTCATCCATGAGCAAGACCTTTGGGCCCATTGCCAATGAGCGGGCGATGCAAAGACGCTGCTGCTGACCACCAGAAAGTGAAAGCGCAGGGTCGTTTAGGCGATCCTTAACTTCGTTCCAGATTGAAGCACGACGAAGTGAGGTTTCGACCAACTCTTCGTTGTTTGCGTTCTTGCGACCCGAAAGCTTCAATCCCGAAAGAACATTCTCCTGAATCGACATGGTTGGGAAAGGGTTTGGCTTCTGGAATACCATTCCGACGTTCAAGCGAACCTTGACCGGGTCGATTCCGTCGCCGTAGATGTCTTCGTCGTCAAGCAGAACCTTGCCGGCGAAACCAGCTGAAGGAATTAGCTCGTGCATGCGGTTCAGGGTGCGGATGAAAGTTGACTTACCGCAGCCAGATGGGCCGATAAGCGCGGTGACCTGATTGGTCGGGAAAGCAAGGTTCACATTCTTCAGAACGTGACGCTCGCCAAACCAGACGTTTACGTCTTCGGCACGCAGGTGATAGGTGAGGTTTGACATTTTTTCCTTACTTTCTTGCCTTGGTGCGAGTGCGCGATGCAACTCGAGCCGAGATGAAGAGAATCGCTACGAGGATCAGGATGACTAGGGCTGCACCCCAGGCACGCTGAATAGACTCGTCGAAGCCAAATGCGATGTAGTTGAACAGGTAGGTAGGTAGCGAGCCCATTGCACCCTCAAATGGGTTGAGGTTGGTGCGGTCGGCGGCAAAAGTGGTCAACACCAGCGGAGCAGTCTCGCCGATGACTCGGGCAACACCCAAAAGGATTGCGGTCACGATGCCTGACTTCGCAGCAGGCAGGGTCACCTGTACAAATGCTCGCCATGCAGGGGCACCCAAAGCAAGCGCGCCATTTCGGAGCTCAACCGGAACGAGACGCAATGCCTCTTCGGTTACACGGGCGACTGTTGGCAACATCAAGGGAATCAGCGCTAGCGAACCTGTCCAGCCCGCATAAGTTGTGATTCCCGAGGCGATGAACATCGCATAGATGAACAATCCAGAAACCACGGATGGAAGACCAGACATCGCCTGTAGCAGGGTGCGGATGATGCCCTTGCTCTTGCCCTGAGTCTCGGTTAGGTAAACGGCAGTCGCCAAACCCAGAGGCACGGTCACGATGGTAGAGAGGCCGACGATCAAAAGGCTTCCGAGGATTGAGTGGCCAACTCCGCCGAACTCCAGCGAGGTCTTTGGCTGGATGTAGTAGTTGTTCTGGAAGATGAAACTGGCGCTCAAAGCGGAGAAGCCGTTGCTGATAACCGACCAGATAACTGAGCCGAGCAACACGAAGACGAAGGAGCTAAGGAAGATCGTTGCCACAACGAGCAAACCTTCAAGGATGCCTCGGCGGCCGTAAACGGTGATTCCGACAAGCGCCGCGGCGACAATCTGAAGTGGTAGGAAGACAATGAACAGTGCCGCCATGAAATCCATGCCGGTCAGCGCAATTGTGCCGAGCGCAACCGCTGCAGGAACAATCGATGCTAAAGAGGCGTAAAGCACGAACTGTGGTGACTTGCGTGACCACGGAGCGGCTGTCTTCGGCCTTGCGACCGGAGTTAGGTCGGTTACTTTCTCCATGGCTGAGCCTTTGCAACGATGTAGGACGCGATTGAGTTGATGATCAGAGTGAAGACGAATAGCACCAGGCCGGCAGCCATCAGCGCGCTGATTTCATCCGGGTTGGCCTCGCCGAACTTCGAGATGATCATCGAAGCAACCGAGCCACCCTTGGCCTGGAGAACGCTGCCCCAGTTGATGTCGAAGCTGATGTTCAAAACGTAAAGCACTGCAACAGTCTCACCCAGGGCGCGGCCCAAGCCGAGAAGCACACCACCGATGACACCTCCGGCGGCTGTCGGCAAAATCACCTTGCGGAAGGTTGACTCTCGGTTTCCGCCGAGAGCCAATGAAGCGTTGATGATGTCGCGGTCCATTTGGCTAAAGATTTCACGGGTGATTGAGGCGATGATCGGAACAATCATTACTGCGACCACGATGCCGGCGATAAATGGGCTGCGAAGGAAGTTCTGCTCAGGGTTGTCGAAGATTGGAATCCAGCCCATTGATTGGTTCAACATCTTGGCCCAACCGGCCGCAATCGGTGAGAAAACGAACGCGCCCCAAAGGCCGAGAACGATTGACGGAATCGCGGCTAGCAGGTCAACGATTGTGGTGACTATCTTGGCCAGAGTTTTGTGAGCCATGAATTCGATGAAGTAGGCAATCGAGATGGCGAGAGGCACCGCGATTACGACACCGATTAGCGAAATCAGGATCGAGCCCCAAAGCATAGGCCCGAGCTGGAAAGTTGCCGGGGTTGCGGCCGAGTCCCAGGTGGAGCCAAACGCGAAGTCGATGATTCCTTGGGTCTGGAAAGCCGGGATGGCTCGACCGACGAGGAAGATCAGAATCAGGGCGATGATGACGAAGGATGAGTAAGCCGCAGCCGTCGAAACAGCGAAGAAAATGCGGTCGGCTCGGGCAAATGGCTTGGTAGCCAATTTGCGTCTTTCGATTTTCTCCGAAGGGGCATTAACACTCATGTGTTCAATATTCGAAGCCCGATGTGTCTAGAACCTTTTTGAAAGGTTAACGGAAGGTGAATTGCGAAACAGTGTTCGGTGTAAAGATGCGCCTAGATGGCTGGTAATTCGGCCCGAGCATCGTCTTCGCTCATGCCGCTGGCACACAAAAGATCAACCAAAAGCGGTCGTAACAAGAGCAAAACGCTCGCCTCACGAATTTGGTCGGCGATGCCGAATTTCTTTGGGTCGAGCTGGTGAATGATTTCGACAAATTGCTCTTGAGCTTCGCGCAGGCGCTCCGCGCTCTCGAGGCCCATTGATAGCAGCTGAGTTGCTGAGGATATTTGCTCAAATAGGTCGGCTAGATAAGGTCTTGAAACCCCGTCACGCACTAAAAAGTCCACCCGGCGCACGACGACGCGAAGGTTCCTGGTGGCGAGGTCCATCCCGCGCATCAAGCGAACCTGACCGGAGAGTTCATCCTGGTATTTGCGCAGGAATGGTGAGATGCGAGAGATTGCGATAGCGCTATCCAGTGACATGCGCCAGTTGTCGACCAGCGGCTGCGAGCGGCGAACCCGGGTGAGGGCTTCATCGACGATTGCAACGTCAACATTTCTGACGGCGAGTTTGAGCGCTTCGAGTGAATCCAAGAAGATGTTGAAAAGTTTCGTGGCATCCTTGTTGGCCAAACCGCGAGGGTCGCGAGGAATTATCGCCGTGAAAATGAGGGCAGTAAAACCACCGATGACACCATCCAGGCTGCGGACGAATGCTCCACCTTCCGGTGCCGGCATGATGTAAACGAGCATCGCTTGGATGCCTACGGTGAGAGCAAAAGCCGCTGATCCGGTGATGAATCTTGCCGCGGTTAGCGCAATCAGAAGAACGATGGACATCTGCCACAAACCCTGACCGATCAGCAGAAGCAAAAGCTCGCTCAAAACGATGCCGGTGACCATTCCAATGGCAGTTGAAAGGATTCGACGAGGCCGCGCGTCTCGAGTGAAACCCAGGGCGGTGATGGCCACAGTGACAGAAAAGATTGGGTTTGAGTGCCCAAGGACCAAGTTGGTGAAAGCAAAACTTGCGGTTGCTGCGAGGACAATCTGGATGATTGCAGGAGCTGACTCGATTACCCGGCGCGTCGAGTCGTTGAGGCTCCAACGCATCAGTGCTTGCCGCCCATCAACAACTTAGGAATCTTTGGGATGTCATTGGCCTTGCCGGCGCTCTGCGGAACGATAACTTCTTGACTAGCCGACAGGTCGCCCAAACCGGTGCGCACGATTAGAGACGCGTCTTCGGGAACCGCTCGGAACAGCAGAGCCAGTGCAATCGGCCCCATCTCGTGATGTTGCCCAACCGAGGTGATTTTGCCTCTTGCGCTTGGGTTTCCGTCAATGTAGATTTCATCGCCAGCCTCAGGCAAGGCGTGCCCCGAGCCGTCAAGGTGCAAGAAGGTTAGACGGCGCGGAGGGTGACCGAGGTTGTGAACCTTGGCGACCGTTTCTTGGCCACGGTAGCAGCCCTTGCTCATGTGAACCGCGGTTGAAAGCCAGTCAAATTCATGCGGCAAAGCCTTGTCGTCTACCTCGCCGAGCTGGCGTGGGCGGTGGGCTGCGATTCGAAGCGCGTCGTAAGCCATGGTTCCGGCTGGTTCGAACTCGGCAAATACCGAAGCCACATCCTCATTAGCAACTAGGGTCTCTGTCCATGGCCACTTGGCAGGCCACGCGCGCGAGTAACGCACGCCTCCGGTGACAACGCCCGGCCACGGGTCAACCCAGGTCAAGCTGACCTCGTTCGAAACCGCAGCTTGGTCGAGTTCTGGTTTAGCATTTTCGCCGCGCACCAAACGCCCAATTACGGTGAAATCATCCGAGCGGTCGGCTAGTTCGACCTTCATTCGGAATACCATCTTGGTCAAAAACTTTAGGAGACCCTCGCGCCCTTCGGCCTCGACAATCAGCCATGCGGTCTGGCCGTCATCCAGGAAGTGAATCACCTGCTCGATGTGCCCCTGTGGGTCCAGAAGCAGCGCCTCAGCACTCTGCCCCGGCTTTAGGTTCTTCAGATTTTGGCTGAGAAGCGAGTGCAGCCAGTCGAGTCGGTCGGGGCCAAAAACGGTGATGATGCCGCGCGGGCCAAGATTTACCGCAGCTAGCCCCTCGGCGAGTTGACGCTGCTCGATTAGTGGGTTAGCAAAACTGCCCTTAACCTCACCGGCCATGATTATTCGACTCGTTCGAGGCGCGCTGAAGCATGCGGCTTTAGATCGCCAGCAGGAAGTGCGATCTCCCACACCCAAAGCAGGGCGTTCTCTACCAAGCCGTAGAGTCGGGTCGAATGGCGATAGGTCTTTGCGGTGTCAAACGCTGCACCCGAGGCCGAAGCGAGGTCGATGCGAGCACCCTTGATCTTGCCGTTGTAAAGCTCGGCAACTCCGCCTGGGTGAAGCATCGAAACCTGGATGTCGAAACCGCCCTCTTTGTTGCGCAGAGTCTCTAAGTCTTCGTGGCTTTTTAGGCTCGGTTCTCCAACGCCCGGAAGCAAGCCTGGGCCGTGATCGGCAGGCTCTGACTTGCGAGCGATTCGCCAGTAACCGATTTCGCTTGGCAAGGCGATAGCAGGGTCGCCGATGAGTTCGGCTGATGAAATGTATGTGATTGCGTTGCTGCCATCGTGGGCAAATTCGACGCGCTGCTTGAATTCGTGATCGGTTGGGGCTTCATCAGACTCGTTGTCCTTGAAGCTGATGAT
>CAEZVN010000024.1_pt1 | contig 11617 bp, 12 predicted proteins | sample 7264741 | NCBI WGS metagenome assembly CAEZVN01 (sample SAMEA6813856, study PRJEB35770) | uncultured Rhodoluna sp. | biome: Freshwater; feature: Freshwater reservoir; material: water | place: Czech Republic | collected 2017-05-23 | depth 0.5m m | reverse complement strand
GAACTTGGTCTGCTGACCTCGAAGCCAATCATTTACGTTTTCAACGTGGATGAGTCGATCCTGACCGATGCTGCAAAGAAGAAGGCGCTCGCCGACTTGGTTGCCCCTGCCGAGGCAGTTTTCTTGGATGCCAAAGTCGAGTCAGAACTAATCGACCTTTCTGCTGAAGAAGCCAACGAACTTCTTGCTTCACTAGGCCAGGATGAGTCTGGTCTCGACCAGCTCGCCCGCATCGGTTTCGACACTCTTGGTCTGCAGACTTACCTAACCGTTGGCCCTAAAGAGGCTCGTGCCTGGACCATTCACAAGGGTTGGACTGCTCCTCAGGCTGCCGGTGTTATTCACACCGACTTCCAGCGCGGCTTCATCAAGGCAGAAATCGTTTCTTATGACGACCTAATGTCATTCGGTTCAATGGCTGACGCCAAGGCTGCCGGCAAGGTTCGCATGGAAGGCAAGGACTACGTCATGAAGGATGGCGACGTAGTCGAGTTCCGCTTTAACGTTTAGCAGAAATTTGGTCGTCGGGACCAATCTCGACTAGATCTGCAATCCGCAATACAGCCAGGTGTTTATTTACTGAATCCAGGGTTAGTTTGGTCGCTTTGACAAGCTGTTCACGCGACTTGGGCTCCGATGCGAGCGCGGCTAGAATCCGACGACATTGCTCGGAACTTAGAGATTCTTCGTGCGTTCTCATAGTCTGAATATAGTCAGAGCGAATAGCGGAGGCGTATATGCGAAGAGTCATCTCTTTCTTGCTTGCCTTGGCGCTGATCGGCACTCCATCAGTGGCAAGAGCAGAGGCCCCTCTGATAGCAAATTCTCCCGTGCTGTTGGTCGGATCTTTCGGAGTCGGCGCGACAATTTCCGCCCTTTATCCATCAGATGACCAATCGATCGCAGCGAGCTTCGAATGGTACGCCGATGGTTCACTAATCTCAGCAGCTCAAAGTGCAAACTTGGCACTCGGCTCCGACCTCGCCGGCAAAGTGGTGTCAGCAAAAGTCACGCTAAGTAAGAGTGGGTTCGCTGACTTGATTGTCGATGCTCCTGGTGCAAGAGTTTTCTCCTCAGTGCCTCAGGGTGGCGGAACAATGACTTATGGTGATGAGTCAGTGGCCCAACCGGGATGCTTTTCACCCCGTCCGAGTGGAGTTGCAACCGCCACAGTTGGCTGGCATTTGAACTTCTCTTGTCAGCCTTTCAACACAAATTTTGGCAACACCGTCGAGCAAAGCTTCAGGTGGTTTAGAAACGGCGAACAAATCGCCGGAGCGACCCAGAGCAGTTATCGGTTGCAGCTGGCCGATTCCGGGCAAAATATCTGGGGCGCATACCAGGTGACTTACGCCAATGGGTTTGTATTCAGTGAGTCCAAGAAGTTGCGAACGGCCGTTCCCTACCAGCTGACCATTGCCAAGCCAACCATCGCGGGCACGGTCTCCGCCGGCAGCGTGTTGACTGCTGGAACGACCGGCTCAGACTCTCAGGCAACTATTAGTTATCAATGGTTCGTTGATTATGCGCCAGTTGTTGGTGCTACTTCACAGACATTTACGGTCGGGGCCAACGACGTTGGCAAGGCGGTTCAAGTCATCGCGATTGGGCAACGGTCCGGCTACAGCCCCGCGTCATCTCTAAGTGACCCGGCTGCTGGCTCAAGCGTGCAAGCGGTAAATCCTATGGCCGCCTATTCGGCAGTCTTCCGCGGTTATAGCCAGACTGCAACGAACTATGACATCAGTTATGTTGTATCGCCCACCGTGGATTCGGCGACCCTTGCGCGTGAGACGGCTTTGGTTCGTAAAGCGGCAGACTTTTGGCGAGGTGAATACACCCCAGCTGGAGTGACCGTAATGTACCTGACTCAGAGTGATGCTGCCTGGGCTGAGGGCGTGCTAGCCCAACACCCATCCTGGAGCGCCGGTGTGCCAGGTGGCATTCGCTCTTGGATTGAGAGAAACTCTTGCGGATTCGCCCTCGCCTTCAAGGCAGATCAGCGGCAAATATTTATCCAGTGTGTGCGTAATGGTGCTGACAGCTCAATCAACGATCAGCAGGTGGGCCCCCATGAATACAGCCACTGGGTCCAATACGAGCAGACGGCGTCACTCTTTCTCGGAACAGTTCCTTGGCTCATTGAAGGGCAGGCTAACTTCTATGGGTTGGCCCTTGGCATAGCGCCTGAAGATCAGACTCTGAGTTTCATAAACAAATCCATCGCCGGTCATGCAACTCAGTACGACATCTATAACGGATACCAGTTCGCAGATTTCAAAATGCTCGACCTCTTTCAGAGCGGAAACGTTTTTGATGTTCAAACAATGCTCACGCGTGGTGGCACCGTATGGGACCAATACGCGGTCGGCACGCTCGCAAGCGAATGGTTGGTAGCACAATACGGTCACCAACGCTATGTCGACTGGATGAAGGAGCTCCTGCGCACCAAGGGGCAGGGTAATGATGCGGAGCGAGCAGCTAATGCGGTTGCGTTTAACACCGTGTACGGATTTGAATTTAGCCAGTTGCCCCTTTATTTGACCCCTTATTTCGCCGCCAGATCACTGCAACTGCGGGCTGCGTGGGCTCAGCAAAACCAGCCAAGCTCTTCACCTTCGCCTCAGGTCGGCGGTGGAGGTGGCGGCAGTTCCTCGACTCCAACGCCAACGGCGACTCCCACTCCGACCCCTTTGCCAACTGCTTCGCCTACAGTCACGGCTAGCCCGAGCCCGACACCAAAGCCCACTGTGACTGCAAGCCCTACGCCGGTGGCGACCAAGCCAATGGCGATCGCCGCGTTTGCAGCTAAGACATCGACCCTCTCCGCTTCTCAGCGCACGGCCATCTCCAAGCAGGTCAGAACAATCGAGCCGCGTCAAATAACTTGCACGGCTCTCTATTCGAGTAAAACGACCGCCAAAGAGTTGGTGATTTTCAAGTCGCGCGCCAAAAACACTTGTGACTACGCGAAATCATCTTTGAAGAGTGTGGGTAAATCGGCATCCATCTCGGTGGCCACTGCGAAAACGACTAAGCCCGCAGAAGTCGGTAAAGTTTATTTGAACTTCAAGGGCTAGCCTGCCCGTCATGACAAGGACTAAAGATGAAGCACGATTTTCTTTACTCGGTTGAACGCGAGTATCCGGTCGCCATTGAGCGCCTCTGGCAGGCCTGGACCACCGCGAGCGAACTTGAGCAGTGGTATCACCCAACCGAGCTGACTGTGGTGCCAGGAACGGCAACATCCGTGCCGGATGAAGGCGGGCTATGGACTGTGGCAATCGACGTTCCGGCATTCGAATTCGTCGCTTACTTCTTCGGCTGGTACAAGCACGTCACCCCGCTAGAGCGCCTCGAGCACACCATGTCTTATACCCAATCCAAGGATGAATGGCTGGCCCTTGATGAGAACGCACCGCACCACAAAGTGGTTCTCGAGTTTGAATCTCGCGGCGACAACTCTTGGGTCAAGTTCTCTCAGTTTGGCGAGATGCCTGCCGAGCAGATCGAAGCGACTACGGTCGGAATGCAGAGCTACTTCCAGTCGTTGGCCGACTTCCTCGAAGAGAACTAATGTTCGAAGGTGGCAAGTTCCCGGCCGATTACGTCTGGAATGCAAAAGAGAGTTTTGAACTTCAACTCGAGGCGCTAGATAAGCAGCCTCTGACCGAACTTCAGCAGAAGTATTATCTGCGCAACCTGCTGATCTCGCTTGAACTTCACTTCGTTGCCCGCGACCGCGGCCTCGAGGCCGAAGGTGGCTCGCTTCAGGAGCTTCGCGACGCCGCAATCCTCATGGTTCACGATGCCAAGACGCCGGTTGCTCGAAGCTATTTTGAAGAGCTTCTCGAGGATGTTTTCGCCGAACTCGCCGGCTCGTTTCTCGAATAGTTCAAACCAGTCTGGGAATCGCCCGTGAATCGGTCGGGATTGTCACGCCCCGCGCCTAGTCTTAGAAGATGAGCATTGCTGTCAGCACCAAAGGCGTTACAAACTTCAACGAGGTGCTGACGAGAGTCAAGGCCGCTGGCTTGATGAAAAAGAAGCCAAGTTTTTACATGATTCGCCTAGCCGTCATCTCGGTTCTGGCTTCGGGTCTATGGACCGCGAGTGCTTTCATCGGCCAAGCTTTCAACGAAAATCCGGTATGGATCATCGCCGGATTCGGCATCGCCGGTCTCCTCGGTGTTCTTTCTGCCCAGTATGGGTTCATCGCTCACGAGGCTGCCCACCGTCAGGTTTTCCGTGGCAACAAGGCAAATGACGCCCTCGGTCTCGTTCTTGCTAACCTCTTTGCCGGCCTGAGCTACGGCTTCTGGATGAAGAAGCACAACCAGCACCACAAGACTCCAAACCAGATCAATGCCGACCCAGACATCGCAATTCGCATCCTGAGTTTCACCCCAGAGTCACGCAACGAGAAAAAGGGTATCGAGCGTTGGCTAAGCGAACGCCAGGGTTACCTGTTTCCGTTCCTTTTGTTCCTAACTGGTTTCGACCTCTTGCTCGACTCGTTTGCGGGTCTAGTTCGCAAAGAAAAGCCACTCAAGACCCGACTGCTCGAATTCGGCCTGATGACCGTTCGCCAGGCAGCGCCATACGTGGCGATGGGGTTCATGTTCGGCTGGCTCTGGGCCATCGCTCTCTGGCTCTTCCAGATGATGATTTTCGGTTTCTTCATGGGTGCGGCATTCGCGCCAAACCACAAGGGAATGCCGCTTGTGCCGAAGGACTCAAAGCTTGACTTCTTTTCTCGTCAGGTTCTAACTTCACGCAACATCCGTGGCAGCTGGTTGAAAGACAACCTAATGGGCGGTCTCAACTATCAGGTTGAACACCACCTGTTTCCATCGATGGCTCGACCAAACCTGCGCAAGGCTCACGCGATTGTGGGGGAGTATTGCCGCCAGAACGACATCCCTCTAATCGAGATGAATTTGATTGCCAGCTATGTCGTCATCATCAAGTATTTGAGCAAGGTCGGGCTAAGCAACAACGTCGACCCGTTTGTATGCCCAATGGTGGCAACTTTGCGCCCACGCAGCTAGTCTGTAGGCATGATTTTTACTGATTTGAACTGGGCTGCGATTGCAGTCGCTGGGGTTGCCGGCATCATTATTGGCTCTGTATGGTTTGGGCCAAAGACCTTCTTCCCGATCTGGTGGAAGCTTCAGGGCAAGAGCCCAGAAGATCAGGCCGGCGGTGCAAACATGGGCGCGATCTTCGGCTCGACTTTTGCTGCTGCGTTCGTCATGGCAATCACCCTGGCTGTGTTCCTCGAATATGCGTTCACCGTTGACCCAAACTATGGAGTTCTAAATGGCGGTCTAGCTGGTGCCTTCTTCGGCTTCGGTATCGGTGCGGCTACCTCTATTTCTCACCGACTATTCGGTGGTCAGGGTTTCCGTGTCTGGATTCTCGAGGTGGGCCAAGACATCGTCAGCCTTGCCGTTATGGGTCTGATTCTCGCCGCTTGGCGCTAAATCTCAATTAGTCCGAAGCCATGACGGTCATCGACGATTTCTTAGTCGGAGTTAAAGAGCCTCAGCGTTCGGTGCTGCTTGAGCTGCGCAAGGTCATCCTCGAATTCATCCCAGATGCCGAGGAGTGCATTTCCTATAACCTGCCTTGTTTCAAGGTGGACGGAAAAGGCATCGCCGGTTTTGACGCATACAAGAATCACAATTCCTATTTCCCGTTCAGCGGGCACGTCTTTCAGGAACTAACTTCCGAGCTTGAGGGCTACACGTTCACGAAGGGTTCATTGCACTTCAGCAAGGATGAGTGTCTGCCGCGAGATCTAGTCAAGCGACTAATCGAAGTGCGTCTAGCGCAGGCTTTTTAGCCGAGAAAAGGGCCTATGCGATTGGCGGGCGACCGTGTTTGGTCATAACGCCGATGGTCTTCCATGACAACTTGCGGCGTACGGCATCCTTGTCAAAGACGTAGCCCTGGTCGCTTAGGTCCATGCGGATGCCGGCGAAGAAACCTTTGAATAACTCGCGTAGCTGCGTCTTGATCGCATACTTGCCAGAAGGGTGAGGGATCTTGCCAATCATGATCTTGACGAAGTCGAGAGCAAACCACGCGAGCGGATAAATCACTAGGAACGGCAACGGCAGGTTGCGGCGTGCCATAACAACCTTGTTGCGCATGCCGAACCAAATGCTCTTGTCGTGGCGCTCAGGGCCTACCGGTGGGTGGCTGACGACTAGTCGAGGCTCGTAACGAGTCTCGAATCCGGTGTTCCAGACTCGCCATGCCAAATCGGTGCCTTCATGGGCATAGAAAATCGGCTCTGCCCAACCATTGGCTTGAATGAAGCAGTTCCAGCGGATGACGGTAGCGCCTTCCCAAACCGAGAAAGCTGGGAATGTTTCGAGAGTTGGAGTCTTGTCTGCCCGTGGGATCCAATAGCGAGGCCCAGACTCTTCGGTTTCATCGCTCTGACCGATTCGGGTGACAACCTTCGGCTGGACCAATCCGAGCTTGTCGTTGGCCTCAAAAATTTCGATCGCGCGCTCGATGAAATCTGAACCAAGGATGTATGCGTCATCGTCAATGAACAGAATCAGATCAGACTCTTGGCCGGAGGTTGCAGCGAGGCCACGGACTCCATAGTTGCGACCAGCCGGGATGCCTAGGTTTACGCCGGTTTCAACCACGGTGATGCCCGCAGGAACCTTGCCAAGGTCGACGCTTTCGCAGTTAACCACGGTGATGATGTTCTTTGGTTTGATGGTCTGGCCGAGAACGTCCGCCCAAATGTGGTGCAGATCTTCGTTTCGGGTTCCCTGGGTCAGGATGACCACACTAACGCTAAGCATTGCTTCAGTTTAGTTTGGCTTTAGGCTAGGGCTGTGAAGCGAGCACTCTCCGGGATGAATCCCTGGCTACCGCCAATGGTCTACGTCGCGATTTTTCACTTCATGCGCGAATCCTGGGTGGATGCGGCGATTTTTACAATCGGATCCCTGCTGGTCATCGCTGACTGGAAAAAGTGGTTCAAGTGGGAAATGCCGGAACGGCCAAAACTGAGCAAAACGCCCGTGCTTTTGGCAATCTTGTTCGCCAGCTCGATCCTGTTCTTTTCTGAGCGAGGCGGATGGCAAGACACAGTGCTTTTGTTGGCACTCGCGCCGATTGCTTTGTTCATGGTCTATTACCGCGATCACGGCCCCAAGCCATCTTCAACGAAGCTCATGAACCGCACCCGCTGGCTGTGGCTGACTCTCGCCACCATTCTTTGCGTGAGTGAACTCTTTGCCTATATTTGGGCAAATTCATTCAAGGATGACGCCAGCTACCCAACCATTTCGATCATCGTGAACCCGGTGCTTGAGTCACCTTATGGCCGCGGCATTTTTCTTGTGGTTTGGATGCTCATCGGTGTCGGCTTGATCCATCCGTGGAGGAAGAAGTGAGCTTGTCAATCCCTGAATGGGAGTATTTGGCCGTCATCCTCGCGGGTGTCGTCTTGTGGATACTCGGCCGAGTCCGACCAAATTGGGTTTCGCCATTTGGTGATCTAATTGCCCGCATAATGCACAATCGCAACACCCGAATCGCAATTGTTGTGGTCTGGTGGTGGCTGGGTTGGCACTTCTTTACTTTTTAGAGTGGCTCTAAAGCGTGCGCGGTGCCTGACCTACGACAACCGAGCCTGGGGCTACGTCGCGAGTCACGGTGGTGTTTGCGCCGATTGCAGAGTCATCGCCGATGGTGATGTTGCCAATCAAGGTTGCACCTGCGCCGATGGTTACGCGGTTGCCAACAGTAGGATGGCGCTTGACTGACTCAAGGGTCTTTCCACCGAAAGTAACACCGTGGTAGATGTGCACGTCATCGCCGATTTCAGCAGTTTGACCGATTACTACGCCCATACCGTGATCGATAAAAAGTCGACGACCGATTGTGGCGCCCGGGTGAATCTCGACACCGGTCCAGAGACGAGTGAAGTTTGAAAGAACGCGAGACAGCGTGCGCAACCCGAGCTTCCAAAGCCAGTGGTTTACTCTAAACTGCCAGACGGCGTGAAGGCCCGGCGAAGTCATAAACATCTCGAAACGAGTGTTTGTCGCTGGGTCACGCACTAGGGCTGCGTCAATGTCCTCGATTACTCGAGAAAAAACGTTCTTACGGGGCATTTAGTCCATCAAGTCAGAGTACAAAGCGGTTGAGAGGTATCTCTCACCGAATGAAGCCAAGATTACAACAATAATCTTGCCAGCGTACTCTGGGCGGTTTGCAATCTGGCTGACACCCCAAAGAGCGGCACCTCCAGAAATACCAGCGAGGATGCCCTCCTGGGTTGCGGCCGCACGTGCCCAAGCGAAGGCTTCTTCGTTTGGAGCGTCTAGAACCTCGTCATAAATGTCGGTGTTCAAAACAGGTGGAATGAAGTTTGCGCCGATTCCCTGGATAGGGTGACCAGCAGGTGATCCGCCGTTCAAAAGTGGCGAGGCAGCAGGTTCAACCGCAATGATCTTGATCTCTGGGTTGAGCTTCTTCAGAGCCTCACCAACACCGGTAATGGTTCCGCCTGTGCCAATGCCTGCAACAACCGCGGCAACCTTGCCATCGGTGTCGTTCCAGATTTCCTGAGCGGTGGTGGTCGCGTGGATGAAAGGACCAGCTGGGTTCTCGAACTGCTTTACCAGGATGGCGCCGGTCTCGGCTGCGATCTCCTGTGAACGAGTAACTGAGCCCTTCATGCCTTCAGGAGCTGGGGTTAGAACTAGCTCAGCGCCGTATGCACGAAGAAGGGCGCGACGCTCCTTTGACATTGACTCCGGCATGGTCAGGATGACCTTGTAGCCACGAGCGGCGCCGACGGCTGCGAGTGCAATGCCGGTGTTGCCAGAAGTAGCTTCGATGATGGTTCCGCCAGGCTTTAGCTCGCCCGAAGCCTCGGCTGCGTCAACCATCGCGATTGCAAGACGGTCCTTGACAGTTGAGGTTGGGTTGTAGAACTCGAGCTTCGCCGCAACGGTTGCCTTTGACTCCGGGTAAAGGCGGTTCACTCGAACTAGTGGAGTGTTTCCGAACGCTGCGGTGATGTCATTAAGAATCGGCATGGTGTTCCTTATTAGTTGAAGGCTGCGAAAACCACTTCGTGTAGTTTCCCATTTGTTGCAAGTACGCTCGAGGAGTCCTCGGTCAACGGGCCATTCAGCGCGCTGAACTCTCCGCCGGCAAGTTCAACGATAGGGACAAGCGCTGCGATGTCGTAAATCTTCAAGTCATGTTCCGTAACAATGTCGACCGACCCTTCGGCCAGCAACATGTATGAATAAAAATCGCCGTAAGCGCGAGTGCGCCAGATCTTTCTCGAAAGCTCGAGTAGCTCTGGCAATTTGCCGGATTGATCCCACAACTGCAGGTTGTTATAAGACAAGGATGCGTGTGCCAAGTCGCCGATTGCAGAGACTTTTAAGATTCTTTCCGAACCATCGAGGTCTCGGGTCCAAGCACCGATTTCAGGCGCCGCCCACCAGCGGCGGCCTAGCGCTGGAGCAGAAACTACAGAGAGAACAACCTTGCCGTCGATGGCCAAGGCAATCAGGCTCGCCCAGACTGGAACACCGCGCATGAAGTTAGCCGTGCCATCGATTGGGTCGATAATCCAGGTGCGTTTTGGGCCGCCGGCATCGCCATCCGTGTTGCCAAACTCTTCACCGATTAGGGCGTCAGCAGGTCGGCTCTCGGCAAGTTTTGCCTTTAGCGCCTGCTCCACTGAGCGGTCGGCATCGGTAACCGGGCTAGAGTCTGGCTTGGTCTCGACGTAAAGGTCTTGTGCGCGAAAACGAGCGAGCGAAATCGAGTCGGCAGTGTCTGCCAGCTCGAGTGCCAGGGCTAAGTCTTCTCGGTAGGTCATGGCTGCAATTCTATTCAGAGTCGGTTGAGCGTTTTTCGAACGGATCCGAGTGGGTGGCCAGCGAGGCAATCAGTCGTCGGAGTGAGTCAACACGGTGTGCGCCGGAGTTGCCCAGCGTCTCCTTCGCGATGGCAATGTCTAGCTCGCAATCGGGGGCATCGGCCAGGTGGCTGCAGTCGCGCGGGCAGGTTTCGATGACGTGCCAAAGGTCCTCGAACGAACGCAGAATATTTTCTGGTTTCACGTGCCCCAGGCCGAATGAACGAACTCCAGGGGTGTCAATAATCCATGCATCGCTCAGCTGAATAGCGCGCACCGAGGATGAGGTGTGACGACCGCGGCCGGTTACCGCGTTGACGCCGCCGGTTGCCCTGAACTGGTCTGGTGCCAACGCATTTACGAGAGTCGACTTGCCAACACCAGAGTGCCCAACCATGACGGTCGTGTTTCCGGCCAAGAGTTTGCGAAGTTCCTCCACGGATGGGTCATCCGAGCGGTTCTTAATCACCGGGATGCTCAGGCCTTCGAAGTTCTTCAGGAAGTCGGCTGGGTCGGCCAGGTCGACCTTTGTAATTACAAGAATCGGCTTGAGACCGGCGTCATAGGCCGCAGCCAGGTAGCGGTCGATAAGTCGGGTTCGCGGTTCCGGGTTGGCGATGGCCACGACGATTGCCATTTGGGTAGCGTTCGCCACGATTACGCGCTCTACCTGGTCGGAGTCATCCGCGCTTCTGCGAAGCAGCGAGGTTCGAGGTTCGACGCGAACGATGCGTGCCAGGGCTCCAACGGTCTCCGAGGTGTCTCCTGACAGGGCGACTCGGTCGCCGACCACTGCTCCGGCCTTTCGCAGTTCCTTACCCATGGTGGCGGTGATAACGCGCTCATCACCCTCGAGAAGGATGTGATATCTACCCATATCGACGCCTGTGACCAGGCCGATTAGAGCTTCTTTGTATTCGGGGCGCTTCTTGGTGCGAGGCTTATTGCCCTTTGGGTTAGGGCGCACGCGCACATCGGTTTCATCCAGGTCGTTTTGACCCGGATCTGGCTCATAGAGCCAACTCAAGCGTTGCCTTCAAGCATTTTTAGCCACAACTTGTCGAAGTCGGGCATGGTCTTTGATGTCGTTTTGATGTCTTCAACCTGGATGCCAGGCACGCGGAGGCCAATGATTGCGCCCGCGGTGGCCATTCGGTGGTCTTCGTAGGTTTCCCACAGCGCACCGTGAAGATTGTCGCTCGGGTCGATTTCTAAGCCGTCTGGAGTCTCGCGTGCGATGCCTCCGATTCGGTTGATTTCGGTCGCCAAGGCAGCCAATCGGTCTGTTTCGTGACCACGCAAGTGAGCGACGCCTCGGATGACGGTTGGCGAGTCGGCAATGGCAGCTAGCGCAGCAATCACCGGGGTGAGTTCACCGCCGATAGAGAGGTCGATGTCGATTCCGTGAATGGCACCCGTGCCGGTGATGGTCAGCCCACCGTTTTCGCGCGTGATGACGGCACCCATTTGCTGCAGAATGCCATCAAACTCATCTCCCACCTGAGTGGTTGAATCTGGCCAACCGGTGATTGTCACTGATCCACCAGCAACCATAGCCGCCGCCAAGAATGGGCCGGCGTTAGAAAGATCAGGTTCGATTGCGACGGTGCCACCGAGGATTGCACCTGGTTCAACGCGCCACTCGGGCAGACCGTTGACTCCATCCAGGTTCGCAGTTGAAACGCGAACGCCGCGCTT
>CAEZVN010000023.1_pt1 | contig 12183 bp, 13 predicted proteins | sample 7264741 | NCBI WGS metagenome assembly CAEZVN01 (sample SAMEA6813856, study PRJEB35770) | uncultured Rhodoluna sp. | biome: Freshwater; feature: Freshwater reservoir; material: water | place: Czech Republic | collected 2017-05-23 | depth 0.5m m | reverse complement strand
GTAGCTGATTTCGCCGGTGAACGCGATGGGCCGAAGGCCATACCAGCGGTCGAGCCATTTCGGCAGCGTCTGCAAACCTGCCAGGATGACCGCCGCAGTGCCCAAAGCTGGGATGAGTGCGGCCCAACCTGGGAAAGCCATCTCTTCGTTTAGCCAAACCGCTGAAACCAGGATGGCGGCAAAACCGCCGACGCTGAGCAGGGTTTGACCGACCGGGGTCAGACGAATTCTGCGTCCACCTAGGGCGAGTAGAGCGCCGAGCCCAAATTCCCAAACTCGACCAAACGTTGTGAAATAGGCCAGGTTCGGCTGTGCGTAGCTGAGAAACAGCGAGTAGGCAAAGGATGCAATCGAGATCGCTGCGATAAGCAGTCTGAAAGTGGCCGTGGATTTTCGCTTGGCTAGGTAGGCCACGAGACCCAATAGCAGCGGCCAGAGCAGATAGAACTGCTCCTCCACCGCTAGCGACCAATAGTGCTGGAATGGGCTTGGCTGAGCGGCGAAATAATTGGTGGCCGAGGCGGCTAGCTGCCAGTTTTCGACGTAGAAGGTGCTCGCGATTGCCTCGGCAAAATAGCCCTGGCGCGTGAAGGTTGGCACAAATACCAGCGAAAAGAGCGCGGTCAGAGCAATCACTAGGAGTGCGGCGGGCAGGAGGCGGCGAATGCGCTTTGCCCAGAAGGCTGCGAATCGGATGCGGCCTCGATCGGCGAGCTCAGAAAACAGCGAACCCGAGATTAGGAAACCTGAGATCACAAAGAATACATCCACGCCGGCAAAACCACCGGGGAGTCGATTCGGCCAAAGGTGAAAAATGACCACCATGAGCACTGCGGCGGCGCGCAATGCTTGGATGTCTAACCTAATCGGACGCGAAATGCTCATTGTTGGTGAGTTTACCGTCCAATAAATGTCTGAAGCAGATGAAATACTCGGGGCATGGAGTCTTTTATCTTTCTCGGCATTGGTTTGGTTGTTGGAGCACTAATCGGTTGGTTGGTCGCCGCCCGAAAGAGTGGTCCTGCTGCCGTGACCGACGACGCCCAAGACCTTAGAGTCAAGCTGGCCAGCGCCGAAGCTACCATCGCCGGTCTAAATGGCCAGTTGGCTCAGAACGCCGCCGAGAAGCGCGACCGCGACGAACGTGACCGCGAAGAGAACAAACTGCTTCAGGCCCTTGCTCCGGTGAAGGTTCACCTCGAGCAAATGCAACTCACCGTTGCGACTCTTGAAAAGGAACGTACCGAGCAATTCGGCTCGATCCAGCAACAGTTGAAGTCAGCAATCGAATCGGATGAACAGCTTCGCAAACAGACTCAGGCACTTTCTCAGGCGCTTACCTCCAACAACGTTCGTGGGGTTTGGGGTGAGGCTCAGCTTCGCAAGTTGGTTGAACTCGCCGGGCTTATCAAACATGCCGACTTCGACGAACAGGCGACCATCAGCACCAACGCCGGAGCCGGCCGAGCCGACATGGTTATCAATTTGCCTGGCGGCAAATCACTGGCCATCGACTCGAAGGTTCCCTTCAGCGCCTACCAAGAGGCCTCTGCCATCTCAGAGCTTGCCACCGGAGAAGAAGCGGCTCGTCGAGCCCGCCTCATCGCCGAACACGTCAAGGCAGTGAAGGCCCACATTGATGCCCTTGGCACTAAGGCCTATTGGTCGGGCCTCGATGCCAGCCCAGATTTCGTGATTGCCTTCATCCCAAGTGAATCTTTGCTTTCGGCCGCGCTAGATGCCGACCCTGCACTGCTCGAGTATGCATTCAAGAAGAATGTCGCCCTCGCGTCACCGGTTAGCTTGTTCTCGGTTCTAAAGACCATCAACTTCATTTGGCGCCAAAACGCCGACGAATCTTCGGTTCGAAACATGATCAAACTAGGCAAGGAACTATACGAACGAGTTGGCAAGGTTGCCGAACACGCCGACAAGCTCGGTCGGTCGATCACCAGCACCGTCAAGGACTACAACCAGTTCGTTTCTAGCCTCGAGGGTCGCATGCTCGTCACGGCCCGCAAACTCAATGACCTAGACGAAAACGCGCTGGGCACCGAAGAGATCTCAGCGCCCAAAGAACTCGAAGTTGCGCCGGTTCAGCTGACCGCAAGTGAGCTCGCCCAAACCCCCGAAATCGAGAAATAGTTGCCGATTTCGGTATACTTCTTGGAGCGCTCGACAAAGACGTTTGCAGCCTGAAATAATCCGATTTTCTATCGATTTCGGGAATCACAAAAAGCATTCGAGGAGTAAGCATGTCTGGAATCTCAGCAGGCGCAGCAGTAGTAACCCTGACACCAGCACCTACGCTTGACCGCACCTACTACGTCAGCAACCTAATTGAAGGTGGCGTCAACCGCGCTGACGGAGTTGCGGAAGAACTTGCCGGAAAAGGCATCAACGTAACCAAGGGTCTCGGCCTAGTTGGAATCAACGCCCCGGGCGTAGTTCCAATCGGCAACGCCGACCCAGGCGTCTTGAACCGCACCGGCTACGCCGACTCTCTTGTTCCGCTATGGATCGAAGGAACCCTTCGCGTTTCGACCACCATGGTCATCCACAACGGCGCAACCACCAAGGTAAACGAAGCTCCTCGTCCGCTCTCTGAGCAGGACTGGGCTGCCGTTGTCGCCCTAACCGAAAAGACCGTTGTCGAAAGCGGTGCCAAGTGGCTCGTAATCGCTGGCGCTCTGCCGGTTTACAAGGCAACCGGAACCTTCGTTGACCTTCAGCCAATCTTTGACCGCATGGGCACCCTAGGCGTTCGTGTTGCGCTAGACACCTCTGGTGAGCCTCTTCAGTACTGGGCGCGCCGCGGAGCAGCAACCGTCATGAAGCCAAACGCAGAAGAGCTAGCCTCAGCAGTCGGCCGCACCTTGCACACCCTGGGTGACGTCATCGATGCCGCTCGCGAAGTTTGCGCACACGGTGTCAAGTGTGTTCTTGCCAGCCTCGGTGCAGACGGCATGGTTGCCGTAACTGCAGATGGTGCATGGCATGCTCGCACACCACCAGTTCACGTAATCAACACCGTTGGTGCCGGCGACGCAACTCTCGCTGGGTTCCTTTCGGCTGTTGCAACCAACTCGGTTTCAGACGACGCGTTCGGCGTTGGGTTCGATGTTCCTCACGGTGTTGCTACCGCGGTTCAGTGGGGTGCGGTAGCCGTAACTCAGCCGACCTCGGGTCTAACCAGCGTTGACCACCTTCCGGAGTCAATCATCACCGACAACCCAGATCGCAACGCACTTCTTGAAGAGGTTGCCAAGGCCTAGGCCTAAGAACTTGAAAACCCCGGCCAGTGGTCGGGGTTTTTTCTTTACCTAGATCTTTGCAACCTGATGATCGATCAAGACTGGCTCGCCCAAAGCGCTATCCAGAATGAAGGTCTGCAGCTCAAGATGTTCATCAAATTCTCTGACGCCTCGGGCCAGAACCCCATCCGTGATGCCGGTCAATACAAAAACAAACCGTTCGCCGCTGGCTAGGTCGTCGAGTTCGAACTTTGCCTCAAGGTCGTATCCGGCAGTTAGAGCGCGAGCGATTTGGTCGGAATCTTGTGGCGCAAAGCGCGTCTGCATGAACCCGCCAAGAATTTGAACGGCAACGGCGGCAACCACACCCTCCGGTGAACCACCGAGGCCGAGAAGTAGGTCAACGCCACTGCCCGGAGTAGCCGCGGCCACGGCCATTGCGATGTCTCCCTCATCAAAGCGCACCCAGGTTGCGCCCGCGTCCTGAACTTGCGCGATGAGTTCGAAGTTGCGTGCCTTGTTGATTACGGCAACGCGCATTTCATCAACCGGCTTGCCAAGCGCTTCGGCGAGCGCCGAGATATTCTGCGCCGGCGTTGCGTCGATGTCGAGCACTCCTCTGCCTGCCGGCCCGCTGACGATCTTTTTCATCATGTAGACCTCGCTCGATTCGAGCATCGAGCCGCGTTCGGCTGCAGCCATCACGGCAACGGCACCGGGCACACCTTCAGCTGCCAGACGGGTGCCATCCACCGGATCAACGGCAATGTCCCAATCGACCGACAGGGCAATTACATCCGGGTGCCCAACGACCTCGCCATTAAACAACATTGGCGCTTCATCTTTTTCGCCCTCGCCGATGACAACAATGCCGGCGAACTGAGCCGAGCCGAGTGAGGCACGCATCGCATCGACTGCTGCGCCATCCACGGTGAGTTTCTCACCACTACCTACGTGTGGCCAGGCGGCTGCGGCAGCGGCAACCGTGGCGGCCAAAATATCTTTGGTTGGCTGGTTGGCATTTGTGAGCGGCATGGCTTCTTTCCTGAGGCAGACGCACCTGCATCCTTGCTAACATCTTATTAAGCCGCCGATGATGTCGTTTACCCTCCCCTTTCAGAACTTAGGAGTTCAGCTATGCCTGTAGCATCACCAGACCAATACCTAGAAATGCTTGATCGCGCTAAGAAGGGTGGCTTTGCTTACCCAGCCATCAACGTTTCTAGCTCACAGACCCTAAACGCAGCACTTGCAGGTCTGGCTGAGGCAGGTTCAGACGGCATCATCCAGGTAACCACCGGTGGCGGCGACTACTGGTCAGGCCCAACCATCAAGAAGATGGCATCAGGCGCAGCAGCCATGGCGGCATTCGCACGTGAGGCAGCTAAGAACTACGGCATCACCATTGCACTTCACACCGACCACTGTGCAAAGCACCAGCTTGACGACTTCGTTCGCCCGCTAATCGCCATCTCTCAGGACCGCGTAAAGGCTGGTCAGGACCCACTATTCAACTCACACATGTGGGATGGCTCTGCTGTTCCTATGGGCGAGAACCTAACCATCGCCAAGGAAATGCTTGCACTAACCAAGAACATCGGCGCTGTCCTTGAGATCGAGGTTGGCGTTGTTGGTGGCGAAGAAGACGGCGTTGAGGGCGGCATGGGTGAGCACCTTTACACCACCCCTGAAGACGGTCTACTAACCGCTGAGGCTCTAGGTCTAGGCGAGAACGGCCGCTACATGGTTGCTCTAACCTTCGGAAACGTTCACGGCGTCTACAAGCCAGGCAACGTAAAGCTTCGCCCAGAACTTCTAGGCGACATCCAGGCAGCAGTCGGCGCCAAGTATGGCAAGGACAAGCCTTTCGACCTCGTCTTCCACGGTGGCTCTGGCTCAACCCCTGAAGAAATCGCGCTTGCCGTTTCACACGGTGTTATCAAGATGAACATCGACACCGACCTGCAGTATGCATTCACCCGCCCGATCGCTGGCCACATGTTGGCTAACTACGATGGCGTGCTGAAGGTTGACGGCGAAGTTGGCAACAAGAAGCACTACGACCCACGCGCATGGGGCAAGCTAGGCGAGGCCGGCATGGCCGCTCGTGTAGTTGAGGCCGCCAAGGAGCTTGGTTCAGCAGGCAAGTCTCAGGGCTAATCCCCTAGAGTTTCTCTTATGAGCGCTGGAAGTCCGTTGTATGACAACGGGCTTCCTCGCTTTAAGGGCGAGTATCTCGATGGCAAAATGCACGGCTATTGGGAGTTTTATCGCAAGGATGGGTCGCTGATGCGCTCAGGCACTTTCGATCGCGAAGTGCAGGTTGGCGTCTGGAAGACCTTCGACCGCTCCGGTGGGCTGGTCAAAGAAACGACTTTTAAGAGCGCTTGACCTTATTGTTCACATCGGTGCCGGCAGCCTTTAGTTCCTTGCGAAGCTCAGGCGGCAGCGAGAACTGAATGTCTTCTTCTGCGGTCTGCACGGTTCGAACGTCACCGTAGCCGTGTTCGGCCAAGTAAACCAAAACCTCATCGACGAGTTCTTCAGGAACCGAGGCTCCAGAGGAAACACCAACGGTCTCTACACCTTCGAACCATTCATCCTTGATTTCAGATGCAAAATCGACGCGGTATGAAGCCTTGGCGCCAGCCTCGAGAGCTACCTCTACCAAGCGGACTGTGTTTGACGAGTTAGCCGAGCCAACCACGATCACTAGGTCTGAAGCAGCGCCAACCTTCTTGATGGCAACCTGGCGGTTCTGAGTTGCGTAGCAAATGTCATCGCTAGGCGGGTTCTGCAGGTCTGGGAACTTCTCGCGCAACTTGACCACGGTCTCCATGGTTTCATCAACCGAAAGAGTGGTCTGTGAAAGCCAAATCAATTTCTTTGGGTCGCGAACACGAGCGCCGGCGATCGAGTCATCCTTGTCGATGATTTGAACGATGTCTGGGGCCTCGCCAGCGGTTCCTTCTACTTCTTCGTGACCTTCGTGGCCGATTAGCAGGATGTCGTAATCTTCAGAGGCAAAGCGCTGAACTTCGCGGTGAACCTTGGTAACTAGAGGGCAGGTTGCATCGATGGTGTTCAAGCCGCGAGCCTCGGCGGCAGCTACGACGGCAGGTGAAACACCGTGAGCCGAGAAGACCAAAACCGAGCCGGTTGGGACCTCGTCCACCTCTTCAACAAAGATGGCTCCGCGCTTTTCGAGCGATGACACAACGTGCTTGTTGTGCACGATCTGCTTGCGCACATAAACCGGCGAACCGTAGTGATCTAGAGCCTTCTCGACGGCAATCACGGCACGGTCTACACCGGCGCAATATCCGCGTGGCGCAGCCAGCAGAACCTTCTTCGAAGAGCTCGAGGTTGACGATTCTTGTCCGAGGTCGGCGGTATCCTTGATTACAGTCACCCCTCAATGATAAACGGCGCATTTGATGGATTGTGGTGGCCAAAGTTTTGGAGGCGAAATGAGCGACTTCTCGGTCAGCGACGCATCCAAGGTTTCTTCAGAACAATCGCCGTGGCCCGTCTCTCGCCTTTCGGCAACTCTCAAAGACTGGATCGACCGCCTCGGTTACCTTTGGATCGAAGGCGAACTGGCCTCAATCAAAATCGGGCCGACCAGTATGTTCGGTGAGCTGCGCGACCTTCAGCAAGAGAACAGTGTCTCGATTCACTCGTGGAGCGTTGCCAAGATCCCCGGAGATCTGAAGCAGGGAGACCGCGTGCTTGCGCTCATCAAGCCGGCATTCTGGCCAAAGGGCGGCAAGCTAACCATGCAGGTTGTCGAGATGCGCAAGGTTGGGCTGGGCGAGCTTCTCGAGCGAATCGAACGACTCCGCACTCAGCTAACCCTCGAGGGCTTAACTTCGATTGAGCGCAAGCAACCGCTTCCGTTCTTGCCGAATGTAATCGGCCTGATCACCGGCAAAGACTCGGATGCCGAGAAGGACGTTCTGCAAAACGCCCGTCTTCGTTGGCCAGAGGTCAAGTTCCGAACCATTCACACCCTGGTCCAGGGCGACAAAGCCGCACCCGAAGTAATCGCCGCCATCCAAACCTTGGATGCTGACCCCGAGGTTGACGTCATCATCATTGCCCGAGGCGGCGGCTCCTTCCTCGATTTGATGGTCTTCAGCGACGAGAACCTAGTTCGCACGGCCGCCAACGCCAAAACCCCGATTGTCTCGGCAATTGGCCACGAAAACGACCGCCCGGTGCTTGACGATGTCGCGGACCTCCGCGCTTCTACTCCGACCGATGCCGCAAAACGAGTGGTTCCAGACGTCGAAGAAGAGCGCCACAAGTTGGCTCAGGCGCTTCAGAGAATTCGCCTTCGAGTTGCCGACTACGTGTCGAGCCAGGCCGCCTTGATTGAGCAGCTGCGCAGTCGACCAATACTTGCCAACCCGCACACTTTCATTGATGCGCAAGAAGTTGAGATAGATCGATTCGTGGCTGCACTTCGTGACCGCATGGCCCAAACTCTCGACCGCGAGGCGCTCGGATTAACTCATTTGCGCCAACAAGTTCGTTCGCTTTCACCGCAATCAACGCTCGACCGAGGCTATTCGGTGGTTCGTGACGAAGCGGGCCACGTAATCGCTGATGCGAGCAAGGTTTCCGCAGGAACGAAACTGAATGTTCGTCTCGCCAAGGGCGAACTAGCTGTTATCGCCGAAGCAAAATCAAAGAGTTCGAAATAGACTGGAGAACAGCATGAGCGCAGACAAAGACCTAAACGCAGACGTAGCCAAAATGAGCTACGAGCAGGCTCGCGATGAGCTCGTTAATGTCGTTGCCGAATTGGAGCAGGGCTCTGTTTCGCTCGAAGCTTCACTTGCTCTGTGGGAGCGCGGCGAGGCCCTAGCCAATCAGTGTGAATCATGGCTAAGCGGCGCGAGAAAGCGTCTGGATGCCGCCATCGAAGCTAAGAAGTCGAAGGCATGAGCGAAGACGCAGCAGCGAAACGCCGCGCCAAGCAAACCGTAAACAACTTAGTTCTTGCACTTCTCGCATCGCTCGGTGTGATGCTGGCAATCATCCTGGTGGTTCCACGCGACGACAGCAATCGAATTCAGCCGGTTGACTACCAAGCAATTGCAGCCGAGGCACAGGCTTCGAGCGGCCAACAGATTCTCGCCCCGGAGCTTCCGGAGGGTTGGTGGTCGAACTCAGCGCGCTGGACACCAAAGCCTGCCGACGGGGTTCAAAACTGGTATGCAGGTTTTGTCGGGCCAAAGAACCAGTACATTGGCTTGACCCAGGCATTCGGCATCAACCCAACCTGGCTGGCGTTCCAGGTCAAGAACAGCGCGAAGACCGGCACCCAGGCTGTTGGTAATCGCACCTGGGATGTCTATGAGGCTTTGGAACGCGGGGAATCTCCGAAGACCAAGGATTTCATGTTGGTGTTGAGCTACAACGAGAACGACACCGCAATCATCTATGGCGTTGCCAAGCCAGCAGATTTCGTTGCAATTGCGACAGCCATCCAAAACGAACTGGACGAGAGGAATAAGTGATGTCTCCAAAAACCCCTCGCGAAGCCTGGCAGGCCATGCTCGATGGAAACCATCGATTCGTCACCGGCGAACTCGCACACCCTCGCCAAGATATTGACCGCCGCGAAGCGCTCGCGCAGAAGCAGACACCCTTCGCAGCACTTTTCGGTTGCGCCGACTCTCGCCTTTCGGCAGAAATCATCTTTGATGTTGGTCTGGGTGACTTTTTTGTGGTTCGCAATGCCGGTCAGGTTATTGGCGAAACCATCCTTGGTTCGCTCGAATACGCCGTCGAGGTTCTCGGCGTGCCAATCATCCTGGTTCTCGGTCACGATGAATGTGGTGCCATTCGCGCCACCATCGATGATGTCGAGGGCAAAATGAACGCCAATGGCGAATTCATTCACAAACTTGTTGACCAGATCAGACCAACCGTTCTGGCGGCAAACGCACAAGGAATGCACGAAATTGACGATGTCACCGAACTACATGTTCAAGACACCATCAACGAAATGTTGACCAGCAGCAACCTGATTGCCGAGGCAGTGAAGTCTGGCAAACTGGCCGTTGTTGGCGCCAACTACAAGCTGACCCTTGGCGAGATTCATCCAATCGTCACCATCGGCCTGAGCTAAGCCGGCCGGCAAAATTTTTCAACCAAACAAATCGAAAGGTCACTGACCGTGGAATACCGCATCGAACACGACACCATGGGTGAAGTAAAGGTTCCAGTAAACGCTCTCTACCGCGCACAAACTCAACGTGCAGTAGAGAACTTCCCAATCTCTGGAACCACCCTTGAGCGCGCACACATCGCCGCTCTTGCACAGATCAAAAAGGCAGCGGCAACCGCCAACGCCAAGCTTGGTGTGTTGAAGCCAGAAGTTGCCAAGTCAATCGCTGACGCCGCAGACGCCGTCATCGCTGGCAAGCACGATGGTGAGTTCCCAGTTGACATCTTCCAGACCGGTTCTGGAACCTCGTCAAACATGAACATGAACGAGGTGTTGGCCACCCTAGCCACCGCTCTTCTCGGCTCCGACGTTCACCCGAACGACCACGTCAACGCGTCACAGTCATCGAACGACGTGTTCCCAACCTCGGTTCACGTTGCCGTGACCGCCGCCTTGATCAACGACCTTTTGCCAGCCCTCGACTACCTAGCAGTGTCGCTAGAAGAGAAGCGCGAGCTTTGGAAGACCGCTGTCAAGGCTGGTCGCACCCACCTCATGGATGCAACCCCGGTCACCCTGGGTCAGGAATTCGGCGGCTACGCGGCACAGATTCGCTATGCCATCGAGCGCGTTCAGTCCACCATTGGCCGCACCGCTGAGGTTCCTCTAGGTGGCACCGCGGTTGGCACCGGAATCAACACCCCTAAGGGCTTCCCTCAGGAAGTTATTCGCTTGCTGGCAGCCGAAACCGGTTTGCCTATCACCGAAGCCCGCGACCACTTCGAAGCACAGGGTGCGCGCGATGCACTGGTTGAGGCTTCAGGCGCTCTTCGCGTGCTAGCCGTTTCGCTAACCAAGATCAACAACGACCTTCGCTGGATGGGTTCAGGCCCGAACGCTGGTCTCGGCGAACTGCACATCCCTGACCTACAGCCTGGCTCGTCAATCATGCCTGGCAAGGTGAACCCGGTGGTTCCTGAGGCTGTAATGATGGTCTGCGCACGGGTAATCGGCAACGATGCAACCGTGGCCTGGGCCGGAGCAACCGGAAACTTCGAGCTGAACGTGGCTATCCCGGTCATGGGCAACTCACTGCTTGAGTCGATTCGTCTGCTTTCAAACTCGATGCGTCTGCTGGCCGATAAGACCATTCGTGGCCTCGAGGCAAACCTCGAGCGTTCACGTGCGTTGGCCGAGTCAAGCCCATCGATCGTCACCCCGCTCAACAAGTACATCGGCTACGAGGCTGCTGCGAAGATTGCGAAGCACTCGGTTGCCAAGAGCATCACCGTTCGTGAGGCAACCATCGAGCTTGGCTACGTTGACGGCGAGAAGCTAACCATGGAGCAGCTGGACAAAGCGCTAGACGTTTTGTCTATGACCAGCCCTGGGCTATAAAACAGACTAAAAAACCGAACAACAGGTATGGGCCGAGCGCAATGCTCGAGCCCATTCTTGTTTTCCGGAGGGAATGAACCATTTGTCCTTGAAGTCTTATCGTTGTCTGCACCAATGGCTATGCTTGGAGCAACCAAGGGGGAACGCATGGACTTTTTCGCATCTGTATTCTTTATCGCTCTAGTCATTTTCATAATCTTGAGGGTGAATGCCGCAAGAAAAGGCGGCGCTAGTGCACCTCCGCGCACGCAAGCCACGCGCTCAAATCCATCTGGACTATTGGCTTTTCAACAAAATGGCACGTCACCCAAAACCGATTCACAAGGGCGTGTAATTGTGAAACTGAAAGGCTCCGCCTCAGGGATCAAATGGGGTGTGAATCTGTCTCATCTTGACTACAAGCTCGCCAATAAGCTGGCCGGAAAACCAAAAGAGGACGAGGAATTTGAGAAGACGATCAAGGTTCGTTTGCGCCCCGACACTAAGAGCCAATTCGCGAACAGCGTCCTCGTCGAGACAGTGGAAGAGAAACACATTGGGTGGATCTTGAAGGATGCCTCAGATGATGCAATGTCGGTTTTGAATCAGCTGGGCTCGGCACTCCAACCTATGTTGGCTTCCTCAAACGCAAACGGGCTCGTCTTTGAGGTGTCAGCTCGCATTTCGGGTTACTGGGAAGACACGAGCGACACGGATTCTCCGACATGGGAAGCTGACTTCGAGCAAATGGAAATCAGAATCGCGACGCCTGCCGAAATCGAGATTGACTAACCCTGGGCTATAAAACAGACCACAAAACCGAACAACAGGTATGGGCCGAGCGCAATGCTCGAGCCCATTCTTGTTTTCCGGAGGGCAAGTAACACTAGCGAAGCCGCGCCGGCCGCAACAAACGCAACCAGGATGGCGACAGCCGGAAGTAGCGGACTGAACCAAGCCAGAGCGAGGGTGATTCCCGCAATCAGCTTCACGTCGCCCATCCCCAGACCGGCGATGTAGTTCAGCACCAAAGCGATTGCGAAGGCGATGAAAGCAGCCAAGACCGCGGCTAAAGAGCGCCACAGATCTTCGCCCAGCAAGACGGCAGCACCCTGGCCCAGCAGAGTTATTGGAAAGACAGGGAGGGTGAGCCGGTTTGGCAACCTTCGTTCACGGATGTCGATGACCGTTAGAGGCCAGGCAACCGCTACGAGATAGAGCGGGCCGAGCCAGGCGAAATCGAAGTGGGGGTCAAAGGTCATTCGCTCAGGGTAAAGAAAAACCCCGACCTGAGCCGGGGTTCTCCACACGCCATGCGGCGCAAAGTTTGCTTAGGCGACGTCGCCGACCTTTTCCCAAAGCTTTGAAATG
>CAEZVN010000022.1_pt1 | contig 12397 bp, 9 predicted proteins | sample 7264741 | NCBI WGS metagenome assembly CAEZVN01 (sample SAMEA6813856, study PRJEB35770) | uncultured Rhodoluna sp. | biome: Freshwater; feature: Freshwater reservoir; material: water | place: Czech Republic | collected 2017-05-23 | depth 0.5m m | reverse complement strand
GCATGGATGAATACGCTGCAGTTGCGGCAACCAGGCCCAAGGTTGCCGGCCTGAGCCCAGCGAAGAACGTCGAACTTCAGCAGGCCTACGAGGACGCCAAAATCAAAGCCCAGCGAATCGACTGGGAAGACGTTTTGGTCCTGACCCTCGGCATGCTCCGAGCTGAGCCGCGCGCACTTGCACACGTCCATCAGCAGTATCGCTTCTTCACGGTCGACGAATACCAGGACATCTCGCCCTTGCAGCACGCGCTGCTGGACACGTGGCTGGGTGCCCGCAATGACCTCTGCGTGGTCGGCGACCCAAACCAGACCATCTATTCATTCACCGGGGCTAGCAGCAGTTATCTCCAGAATTTTTCCAAGATTTACCCCGACGCCGATGTGATTCAGCTGACCCGCAACTATCGTTCAACCCAGCAAATCGTGAACTTCGCGAACCGATTGACCGAGGAATCTGGGTTCGTCGAACCCCTGCAATCTCAGGGTGAGGTTGGCCTTGCTCCTAGAACCATTTCATTCGCCACCATCCAGGATGAGTGTTCCTCAGTTGCCGCTTCAATCAAGAACAAACTCGATCAGGGTGTAAAAGCCAGCGACGTCGCTGTTCTTTATCGTGTCAACGGGCAATCTGAAGCTATCGAAAACGCCCTGGCGCAGGCTGGCATCGACTATCAGGTTCGCGGAGGAGAGCGCTTCTTCAACCGAGTTGAAGTTCAGGCGGCAATCCGCGCGATTCGCGCCGAGGCGCTTTCCCCGACCGACAAACCACTCTTTCAAATCGTGTCTGAAATTTGCCGATCGCTTGGATGGCAGACCCAGGCTCCCACGGAACCAGGCTTGCTGCGCGAGAAGTGGGAGACGCTCAACTCGCTTTTAGCGATTACCGACGAACTTGCCCCGGATGCAACCGTCGCCGATTTTGCCGCCGAGTTGGAAGAGCGCCAGAGATCTCAGCATGAACCGGTGAAAGCGGCGGTAACGCTGTCAACCATCCATGCGGCCAAGGGGCTCGAGTGGCAGATTGTGCACATGATTGGCCTCACCGAGGGCTATCTGCCAATCAGTTACGCGAAAACCGAAGCTGAAATCCGCGAAGAAAAGCGACTCATGTACGTGGGCATCACTCGCGCAAAGCGAGAAATCACACTTACCTGGTCCAAGCGCGATGTTTCGTCAACGCGCGATCGAGAACCATCGAGGTTCTTCAATCAGCTACTCGCGCGGGGATAACTTGCAAGAGCAGGACTCGTGCTCGGGCCAGCGAAACTCTGAAATCGTGCCACTCGAAAGATTCAGCCGATAGCCAACCAATTCCTTTTCGGTTTGCCTAAACTCACCGACAAAATCGAGGTGCCCCAGAATCTTCTGGATAGCAACCCCAGCGCAGAACAGTCGGCTCGACGAATCATCGAGCCTCTCCTTCGTCGTGATTAGTTGACTCGCCATCACCGGCCAACTTGGATCTTGATTCACTCGAGCCTGCTCCAAGCAAAACAAACAAGGGCCGCGGCCGGGAACAATCAGCGGGCTCACCGAGGCCTGGTCAACTTCAAAGCTGAGGGCTAGGTGAGGCACGTCGCGATTGAGCCATTGCACGTAGCGCCGGGGTTCAATCGCTTCGTGAGCGATGATTGCCGCGCAATCGATAGCTTCGAGATTTCTAGGGGTCAACTTGTGCCCCGGAACGATGCCCATTTGATTCGGGGAGCTGGCCAATAGTGCCCTAACCGCCTCGACTTTTGTTTTTCCAAGCAGCTGGGATGGGTAGCCACTCGGGCCTAGGTCGTTAGCCTCCACGAAGGACTGATCGTGGGTCACAACCCGACCGACGCCAGCCGAGGCCAGGCCCAAAGTTAGCGCCAAACCCGGGGCCGATAGGTCGTCAATGTGCACGGTTCGAAACGTGCGTTCCATCAAAACGGTGGCCCCGTCTGCCGAGTTAAGCAAGCTGGCACGGATGATTTCGGCAAACGCTCCCGCGACAAATTCTTCGCTCAGTGAACTTTTGCGCGGCTTGGTGTTTTTGAGCAGAAGTGGTTGAAGTGAGTCGACCAGGTGCATACCTTCGTCGGGCTCGACGCCGAGATCGTTGAAAAGTTGGGGGAGTTGTTTATCGGCGATTCCTCGGTATAGCGCGGCGATTAGGCGCTCCTGTCCCGGCGTGAGCGAATTGAAAATCACATGCTTCTGGCCGGAGCCAATTTGCAGGCTGTTGATGTCTCGCCAGAGCGCGGCTTGGTGTGGGTTGATTCGAAGCATCGCTCAAGTGAAGCAAGATTGCCAAAAACCAGAGCGAGTTATCCCCACTCAAGCGAAACGGAGCTTATTCACCAAGGAGTTCGCGCAGAGCCTCATCCATGGCGTCGCTGGCTGTGTTGCCGCCGCGAAGCTTTGCGATTAGTGCGCTCGGGTTTGAGATGTCGGCCTCTCGAGGCAACAGGTCAGGGTGATCCCAAACTGAATCGCGCTTTTCGACGCCTACTGCATCGCCAATCTGACGCCACATGGCTGCGGCCTCGCGTAGGCGGCGCGGCCTGAGCTCTAGACCAACGATCGTGCCAAAGGTTTGTTCAGCAGGCCCACCGGTTGCCCGACGACGGCGAATCGACTCAGAAATGGCAGCCGCTTTTGGCAGTAACTTAGTCGCGTCTTCGGTGACCACGTCGACCCAGCCCTCGATAAGCGCTAGAACAGTTTCAATTCGATCGAGAACGAGTTGTTGTTCCTCTGAACGCTCGGCGATAAAGGCTCCAGTTTCCAAGGCGCGCTTGAGTTCATCCGGGTTCGTGGCGCTGAAGTCTTCGGCGATTTCGTTGATGCGCTGGTTATCGATCTTGATGCCGCTCGCATAGTTCGAGACCTGGCTCACGATTGAATCGCGCAGCCACTTGCTGTGCTTGAACAAGCGGGTGTGTGCCATCTCGCGAACGCACAAGAAGATGAACGCCTGGTCGGCTTCGATTTCCAATCCTGCGACGAAAGTCGACATGTTCTGTGGAACAAACGCTGCGCGCTGGTCCTGGAAAATAGGCAAACCAATGTCGCCGCCCGAAATCACTTCGGCTGAAAGTTTGCCAATTGCTTGACCAAGCTGCATGGCAAAAAGTGCTCCGCCGGCCGAGCGCATCAGGCCGCTGGCATTTCCTAGGATGGCCGAAAGTTCCTCTGGCGCATTGTCTTTAAGGTTTTGCGCTAGAGCCTCGCTCATGCGATTTGCGACCGGGGCAGATAGCGCTTCGAAAAGCGGCATCGCATCGGCAACCCAAAGTTCGCGAGTGAGAAGTTTTGGCTCGATGGTCACGCCAGCCATCCAAGTGGCCTGATCCAACCAGAGAGTGCCGATTGCTGTTGCGTCACGAATAGCTTTGCGTGATTCATCAGAAACACCCTGAGCGTTTTCGCGCGCGATTGCTCGGGCCTGGTCGGTCGCAAGCTTCCAGTTGACGGCGCCGTTTTCGTTATCTTGTGAGCCAAGTGCCGCCTGAAGTTGTTCAACCATTTTCGCGATCAACTTAGGGTCGTTTGGCAGTCCGGCGGCAGCCGCAAGTTCGGCAGCGTCGCCACCCTTACCTGCCATAAAGTCCTTCAGGAACTTTTCGAAATCTTCGGGATTCATGTTTCCAACGGTAGACCCAGAAGCCTGAGAAGTTGCTGAGATTGACCTGAATTTTGGGGCTTGTTCGCCCTAAGCGTTGAGCCAGAGAATGGCTAACCAGCCCACATCGCCGACCCTCCGCTTAGGCTTAACGCAATGTCAAATCGATCACGCGTCCGCAGAGCCTCGGGCATGGGTTTTCTGGCCCTGTTCACGGCTTGCCTCTTCGCGCTCGTCTTCTTGCCGACTCCATACGTGATTGAAAAGCCAGGCCCGGTCTTCGACGTCCTCGGCAAAAATGAAGGCCAAAACGTCATCACTATCGATGGTGCTTCGTCGTATCCAACCACCGGTCGCTTGGATGTGCTCACGGTTAGTGTCGCGGGCAACCGCGAAAACACACCTAGCTGGCTTGAACTCGGCTGGGCTTGGCTTGACCCGTCGCAGGCCATCGTCCCTCTCGACGTCATTTATCCGGCAAATGTGACCACTAAGCAGGCTGAGGCAGAGTCATCGGCAATGATGGAGGAATCGCAGCAGGATGCGATCGCTGCAGCCCTAACCAAATTGGGTTATGACGTCCCATGGCATGTCTACGTGAGCGAAGTGAGCAAAGCTAGCCCGTCTTCGGGCAAGCTCGTGGCCGCTGATTTCATTCTCAAGATCAACGATGTCGACATCAAGGACATCGATCAGATGCGAGCGCTAATCAACGAAGCGGCGCCTGCTGGGCCGCTCACCGTGACTGTTCTTCGCGGTGGCAAAAATATCGCCGAAGAAATCACGGCAACCAAGAACACGGATGGAAAGTACCGCCTCGGCATCCTTGCCGGCTACAAGTATGACTTTCCGGTGAAGATCAAACTCGAGTTGGGTGACGTTGGTGGCCCGAGTGGCGGAATGATGTTTGCCCTTGGCATCATCGACCGACTCACGCCAGGTCAGCTCACCGGCGGGAAGCACATCGCCGGCACCGGCACCATTGACCCAGCCGGAAACGTCGGGCCGATCGGTGGCATCCGTCACAAGCTCTTCGGCGCAGCCAATGCCGGAGCCACTATTTTTCTAGCCCCCGAATCAAACTGCGATGAGGTCATCGGGCATGTGCCAAGCGGCTTAGTTGTCGTGAAGGTAAAGACGCTGTCCGAGGCCAAGACCAGCCTTGAAAAAATCTCCACCGGCACCAACCCGGCTACTTTGCCGACCTGTTCAGTGAAATAAAGAAGGACAAAATGACCAACGCAACAGTTTCGAACCGTCGCATTTCACCATTCCGCCTATCGGTCTTGATCATCGTTTTGATCGGCTTTGGGTTTGCCGGGTACACAAACGTGATGACCGATTACCTATGGTTCGATCAGCTGGGATTCTCAAGCGTTCTCATCACTCAGATTTTGGCGCAGTCGATCATGTTCTTGATCGGCGCTGTCGTGCTGGGTGGCATTTCGGGCTTGAGCCTCGCAGTGGCCTATCGCAGTCGCCCTATCTACCTGAAATTCCCAGACCAAAACGACCCGTTCAGTGTCTATCGTCAACTGATTGAGCAACTGAGAAAAGTTTTATTGATCGGCGCACCATTGCTTCTCGGCGTGTTCGGTGGCGTCGCTGCTTCGTCTCGCTGGGAGACCGCCTTGGCTTGGCTAAACCGCACCTATACCGGAGAGGTTGACCCGCAGTTCGGTCTAGACATCTCTTTCTATTTCTTTGATTTGCCGTTCCTGACCGCGGTCACCACCTACGCGTCAGCAACCGTTCTGATCTCTGGCCTGTTGGCAGCATTTGTGCACACCGTTTTCGGTGGCATCCGCTTCAACGGCCGCAAGTCATCAATCACCAAGGCAGCTCGAGTGCAGATCGCAATCATGGCTGCGCTTTACCTGATCATCCAGGGTGTCAGCCTTTGGCTAGACCAGTACAAGACCATGACCAACTCTTCGGGCCTATACACCGGCGCCACCTATGCAGACGTGAATGCGGTCATCCCAGGTTTCCAGATTCTGGCGATGATTTCAGCAGTGGTTGCATTGCTCTTCCTAGTCGCCGCCTTCATCGGTCAGTGGCGTTTGCCGATCATGGCCACCGGTCTAATGGTGGTTAGCTCGCTAATCCTCGGTGGTTTGTACCCTTGGGTGGTCCAGACCTTCCAGGTGGGCCCGAATGAGCGAACCCTCGAGGCCGTTTACATCGACCGCAACATCGAGGCGACTCGCAAGGCTTACGGTTTGGACGCAGTTGAGAACCAGAACTATCAGGCCAAGACCGACACCACTGCCGGTGCTTTACGTGCAGACGCCGAAACGACCGCCAACATTCGCATCATTGACCCAACCTTGGTCAGCGCTTCGTTCCGTCAGCTAGAGCAGTTCCAGCAGTATTACAACTTTGAGAACCACTTGGATGTAGACCGCTACTCGCTAAACGGCAAGACTCAAGACACCGTGATTGCGGTGCGTGAGCTGAACCAAGCGGGTCTGGGTAGCGCACGCTCTTGGTACAACGACACCATCGTTTACACACACGGATACGGCGTTGTTGCAGCGTTCGGCAACCAGGCGAGCAGCGATGGTCAGCCGGTGTTCCTGCAGTCGGGAATCCCATCCAAGGGTGCGCTAGGGGAGTATGAACCTCGCATTTACTTCGGTGAAAACTCGCCGACCTATTCGATTGTTGGTTCAGACAAGTCTGCAAAGCCTCGTGAGTTTGACTATTCGGCCGGAAATTCCGAATCCGACCAGACATACACAACCTTCAGTGGCAACGGTGGCCCAACCCTGAACAACGTAATCACCCGCCTTGCCTATGCCATCAAATTCCAGAGCGAGCAGATCTTGCTCTCGGATGCCGTAAATGACAAGTCTCAGATTCTTTACAACCGAAACCCAATCGATCGCGTGAAGGCCGTTGCCCCGTACCTGACCCTCGACAGCGACGCCTATCCGGCTGTTGTTGACGGTAAGGTTCAGTGGATTGTTGACGGCTACACCACCTCGGCAAACTACCCATACTCGCGTGCCGAAAACTTCAGCCGTTCGATTGCAGACACCTCGACCACTAACGCATTTGGCCGCGGTGCAATCAACTACATCCGCAACTCGGTAAAGGCTACGGTCGATGCCTACAGCGGCGAGGTGAAGCTTTACGCCTGGGATGTTAAGGATCCAATCCTGAAGACCTGGTCAAAGGTTTACCCGGGCACCCTTCTGCCAATCAGCAAGATGTCGGGCGACCTCTTGAGTCACGTCCGCTATCCGGCCGACCTCTTCAAGATGCAGCGCGCCATCTTGGGCAGCTATCACGTGACCGATTCCGGTTCGTTCTACTCTCAGCAGGATGCTTGGATGACTCCGAATGACCCGGTGGGCACCACTTCAACCAGCACCGGCGCCCTTCAGCCTCCGTACTACCTCACCATGCAGGTTCCAGGCACGGATGCCCCGGCGTTCTCGATCTACAGCACCTTCATTCCTCGTTCGACCGGCGAATCTAGCCGAAATGTGCTCCGTGGCTATTTGGTCGCAGACTCGGATGCCGGTTCTGTTGCCGGCAAGGTTTCGCCTAACTACGGAAAGCTGCGCCTGCTCACCCTGCCAAAGGCCTTGAACGTGCCTGGCCCTGGTTTGGTGCAGAACAACTTCAACGCCGACTCTGAAGTCTCGAGATTGCTGAACATTCTGCGACAGGGCTCAACCACCGTATTGAATGGAAACCTCTTGACCCTTCCGGTCGGTGGCGGGCTCCTTTACGTTCAGCCGGTTTACATCAAATCAACTGGCGAGACAAGCTATCCGCTGTTGAAGAAGGTTCTCGTTGCCTTCGGTGACAAGATCGCTTTCGAAGACACCTTGACGGCCGCGCTTGATTCTCTGTTTGGCGGCAACTCAGGGGCTGTTGCTGGTTCTACCGACCCGGTAGTCACGCCAACCCAACCTGGGGATACTCCAACGGCGACGCCTAGCGCTGCCTTGAAGGCGGCATTGGCTCAGGCTCGTCAGGCCATGCTAGACAAGGCTCAGGCGATGGCTTCTGGAGACTGGACGGCTTATGGAAAGGCAGAGAAGGCGCTGAAAATCGCCCTCGACGCCGCCTTGGCAGCAGCGAAGTAGGTTCGCTTAGCGGCCGCAAACGTGCTACACTTGGAACTTCGCCGCGGGGTGGAGCAGTTCGGTAGCTCGCCGGGCTCATAACCCGGAGGTCGTAGGTTCAAATCCTGCCCCCGCAACTAGAAACACATCGCTAGCGGTGAAAGAAACCCGGTCCTGTAAAAGGACCGGGTTTTTCTTTTGTGCATAAGACCAGCGCAGATCTGGCCGAATTGCCAAGATTTCGCACATGAAACTTTCCAATGCGCAGCGAACTTTTGCCTTTTCGGTGGCAGCGATTTTGATGGCCACCTACCAACTCTCCCCGCTTCCCGCCTGGGCCTGTGCCGCCGAAGCAACAGGAAGCTTTGGCTATTCGTCTATCACCGGAGCCACCTCGGTTACGGTCTGTGCAAAATCGGTAACCGCCAGCCGCACGGTCTCAACGACCACAAAGGAGCCGGCGGCCAAAGTTCCGGCAGCCAAGGCGCCTGCAGCCAAGGCACCGGTGTCAAAACCAGCGCCAAAGCCCAGCCCGGCTCCAGCCAAAGTGGTCAGTTTGCTCTCCCCGATTAAAAAGGGCATCCCGGTTTCCCTGCAAAAACCAGAACCGAAACCTGCTCCCAAACCCGCGCCCAAACCAGTTGCAGCACCGGCCACTCCCAAAGCCGTCGCATCAAGCAGCTCTGGAGTTTCGATCTCGACTGCATCTGAAGAGGTGAGCTTTTCCCCGGCTCCGGTTTTCGTTTCTTCAAGTGCGGGCACAGCGAAGGTGGGCCAGCCGGTCGGATTTTGGGCAAACGCTTCGACTCACTTCAAATCCGGCATTCTGTTGGGCAAGGTCACGGATGTGCGTTTTACGCCGGTCCAGACATCTTGGATAACAGATCAAGGGCAGTCAGGGGTCGGGGCTGCGATTTCCCTAGCCTTTGCGAATGAGGGGAGCGTTGAGGTTGCCGCGACCGTGACGTATTCGGTTTCCTACCAAATTGCTGGTGCGTCCGGGTGGGTTTCCAGCGGTGACATCGCAGTTTCAGATTCGGTTGTGGTGATGATTGAAGATTCATCCGAGCCTTCGCCAGTTGTGGCAGCGCCTCCGGCAAAAGTGGTCAGACTGGTTGGCGAGAACTGTCATTCGAGGGCCACAGCCTTTGGTTGCCGGCCTTAGGGTTCAGGCAACTTTCAGGTTGTTTTCATAGACTAATCAGACTTGCTTGCGATTCTAATTTCGCAGCCAAGTTTGAAAGGTAACCAGTGTCTGATTACAACCGTCAGTTTTTGTTTGAAACCAAACCTGCTCAGGGTTTCTCCCCGGCAAAGAAGCCGACCCTACGCCAGCGCCTGTCGCAGCGCGCAGGTCTACTCACAGGCTCTCTCGTGCTGATCATCGGCGCCTCTCTCGGAGCTGCCATCGGAGCAGGTGTCGGCATCGGCGTTTACAACTATTGGACTCGTCCGGCTCCGGTCGTTGTCAACAACGCAGATAGCGTCACCTGGGTGACCGCCGCGGCAGCAAAAGCTTCGCCATCTGTGGCCACAATCTCGGTCTCGAGCTCTTCTGGTGGCGGAAACGGTTCAGGCGTCTTCCTCACCGCTGACGGCTACCTATTGACCAACACACATGTGGTCACATTGGATGGCGCTACCTCAGCGGTAAAGGTCGAGGTCAAGACTTATGACGGCCACATTTATCCTGCAAAGGTGGTCGGCACTGATCCGACAAACGACCTTGCAGTAATCAAGGTGTCAGCTGGAATCCAGTTCACCCCGATTGACTTTGCCGATTCGAACGCTTTGAACGTTGGAGATGCAACGCTAGCGATTGGTGCCCCACTCGGTCTTTCCAACACCGTAACCAAGGGAATCGTTTCGGCGCTGAACCGAACCATCCAGGTTGCCTCGGCAGCGGCGCCAGATAACTCAAGCGGCGGCGGCCTGCAGTTCTACAACGGTTCTGGTGAGTCAATTAACCTGCGAGTTATTCAGACCGATGCGGCAATCAACCCGGGTAACTCGGGCGGCGCCTTGCTGAATCAGCAGGGGCAGCTAATCGGCATCAACGTGGCAATTGCCAATGCTGGAGGCACCTCGGGAAGCATCGGAGTCGGGTTTGCCATTCCATCGAATGTGGCGAAGCGTATTGCCGAAGAAATCATGTCAACCGGTTCTGCAAGCCACGGCCTGCTTGGCGCGATGGTGAGTGATTCGGCTAACTCGGATGCAGCTGCAAGTTTCAGTGTCGGCGCGAAGGTGCTCAAACTGACCGCGGGTGGCGCAGCCGAAAAGGCTGGAGTGTTGGAGGGTGACATCATCACAAAGTTCAACGGTGTCGCGATCAACTCTGCCAGCGAACTTACCGCAGCAGTTAGACAAGAGAAGGCTGGTTCGAAGGCCACGCTTGACCTCATCCGTGATGGCAAGAGCGTGACCTTGAATGTAGTCTTGGGTGACGCTGGAAACCAGTAACAAGGAGTTTTTCATGGATGATTTTGGACGCGAAGATATCGGCGGTCAGACCGCAGGCTCGACGCTGCTCGAAGAGCAGGTTCAAAACGTTGACCCGGGCGACCACGAACGAAACTCGCACTATGTCCGCAAGGAAAAGATTGTTGAATCAGCCGTTCTAGGAACTCCGGTAGTCGCACTCTGTGGCAAGACTTGGGTTCCGGGTCGTGACCCTGAAAAGTTTCCGATTTGCCCGACCTGCAAAGACATCTATGAAGGGCTCCGCCCAGAAGACCCAAAGAGTTCCAACCCAGATAAATAGCCCGAAGGTAGACTCATCCTTGTGAATGATGCACCTATCGGTATTTTTGACTCGGGAGTTGGCGGCCTTACCGTCGCACGAGCAATCATCGACCAGTTGCCCAATGAATCGATCATTTATGTTGGCGACACAGCCAACACGCCTTACGGCCCAAAGAGCATCCCCGAGGTGCGCGAGCTCGCACTCAAAGTCATGGATCGCCTGGTCGACGAAGGCGTAAAGCTTCTAGTAATTGCCTGCAACTCGGCATCGGCGGCGGTTTTGCGAGACGCTCGCGAACGTTACACCGAGGGCCGCGGCATCCCGGTTGTCGAAGTTATTCAGCCAGCAGTTCGACGAGCGGTTGCCTCAACCAGAAACCGCAAGGTCGGCGTGATTGGCACGATGGCAACAGTTACCTCGAAGGCCTATGACGACGCCTTTGCCGCTGCCGTCGACCTAGACATCAAGAGTGTTGCCTGCCCAAGTTTTGTTGATTTCGTTGAACGCGGAATCACCTCGGGGCCAGAGCTTTTGGCCGCGGCCGAGAGTTACCTCGGCCCAATCCGCGACTCGGGCGTCGACACCTTGGTGTTGGGTTGCACCCACTATCCGCTGCTCACCGGTGCCATTTCATACGTGATGGGCGAAGACGTAACTCTGGTTTCCAGCGCTGAGGAGACCGCCAAGGATGTCTACCGCACTTTGGTGGCGCACGACTTGCAGCGAACTTCCGAAGCCGCTCCAACACTGCGATTCCAAGCCACCGGCGACGCAGCCGCTTTTGGCAAACTTGCCAGACGTTTTCTAGGCCCAGAGGTTGCTCGCGTCGAGCACCTCGGCTAATCAACTTTTATCAATAGGAGAATCATGACCCTTCGTGCCGATGGCAGAACCGCAGACCAACTTCGAACCGTTACCGTCGAGCGCGGCTGGAGCGAGCACGCCGAAGGGTCAGCTCTCATCTCGTTTGGTGGCACCAAGGTGTTGTGTACCGCATCGTTCACCAACGGGGTTCCGCGTTGGAAGGTCGGTAAGGGTGAAGGTTGGGTTACCGCCGAGTATGCAATGCTTCCTCGCGCCACTCACACCCGAAACGATCGCGAAGCCGTCAAGGGCAAAATCGGTGGCCGAACCCACGAGATTTCTCGACTGATCGGTCGTAGCCTGCGTGCTGTTGTCGACGTACGGGAACTCGGTGAAAACACAATCGTCATCGACTGCGACGTGCTGCAAGCCGATGGTGGCACTCGCACTGCAGCGATCACCGGCGCCTTTATCGCACTGGCTGACGCCATCGAGTGGGGCAAGAAAAACAAGTTCATCGCCCAGAAATCAAAGCCGCTTAGCGACAGCGTCGCGGCCATCTCGGTCGGCATCATCGATGGTGTTCCGTTCCTCGACCTTGCCTACAGCGAGGATGTTCGCGCGGAAACCGACATGAACGTAGTTGTCACCGGCAGCGGAAAATTCGTCGAAGTTCAGGGAACCGCAGAAGGCGTTCCTTTCGACCGCGACGAACTAAATGCATTGCTGGACATCGCATTGAAGGGCACATCCGAGTTGACCCTGATTCAGCAGGCCATCCTCGCCGAGGCCGGCAACTAATGAAGATTGTCTTGGCCACCCACAACGCGCACAAGGTGACCGAGCTCGGAGCAATCCTCGGCGCTTCGGTGGCCGGGCTGGAGCTGGTTGGTTATGACGGACCTGAGCCAATCGAAGATGGCACCAGTTACCTAGAGAACGCTCTGATCAAGGCGCGCGCTGCCTACGCCCATACCGGGATGACCGCAATGGCCGACGATTCGGGTATCGCGGTCGAGATTCTCGGTGGTTCACCTGGCATTTTCAGTGCAAGATGGGCCGGCGGTCGAGACAACATCGCCAATCGCCAGTTGTTGCTGTCGCAGCTTTCAGACGTAGCAGAAGAACACCGTGCGGCAGCATTCGTGTGCACGATTGCTCTGGTTGG
>CAEZVN010000021.1_pt1 | contig 12531 bp, 14 predicted proteins | sample 7264741 | NCBI WGS metagenome assembly CAEZVN01 (sample SAMEA6813856, study PRJEB35770) | uncultured Rhodoluna sp. | biome: Freshwater; feature: Freshwater reservoir; material: water | place: Czech Republic | collected 2017-05-23 | depth 0.5m m | reverse complement strand
TAAACGAAGCTGTCGTAGTTGTCGAGAACCAAAATCTTTGTCATGTTGATTTAAGCCTACCGTCAACCACAATGGCATTAGAATTACCGCATGCCTGAATCATCATCACGTAAGAAGCCTGCAAAGGTTTCAAAGCCTCGCGCGCCAAAGTTGCCGACCGAGAACACCGAAGAGCTGCCTAACCCGGTCTGGTTCAAGCCAGTCATGTTCGGCTTCATGATCCTCGGTCTAGCCTGGATCATCACCTACTACGTGTCGAGCGCACAGTTCCCACTAGGTGCCGGCACTCCTTGGAACCTTCAGAACTGGAACATCCTTATCGGCTTCGGCATTGCCATGGTCGGTTTCGGAATGTCTACCCGCTGGAAGTAATCCCACAAGAATTCAAAAACCGCCCGGTCAAAAGACTTGGGCGGTTTTTCTTTGCTCAAAAGTTGAGTGGCAAGCAGGCGTTTATAGCCCGAGAACCTGCATCCGGAACACGGTCAACAGCACCAGCGCTAGCACCACGCCAACCAGGCCGAGGCGCTGGGCTGATTGCTGCGACAGCATCCTGGTGTTGGCAAGAACTAGGGCGACTACTCCACCGGTGACCAGGCCACCCACGTGACCCTCCCAGCTGACCCCGGATGAGAAGAATCCGAAGACAAGGTTAATCGCGATTAGGCCAAGCATTTGGCCCGAGTTCTGGCCGAGCTGGCGCAGAATCACAAAGTATGCGGCCATTAGGCCGAAGATCGCACCCGAAGCGCCGACCACCCAGTTGTCTGGGTTGGCAAGCAACAAGACGCCAACCGAGCCACCGAATACGGAGATTAGGTAGAGCGCTAGGAAGCGGGCGCGGCCGAGCATCGGCTCAAGAACCTGGCCGAAGATGTAAAGCGAATACATGTTCAGCAGAAGATGCAGGAAGTTCGACGGGTCGTGAACGAAGCCCGCGGTGAGCATGCGCCAAGGCTGAATGCCGGTGAGCTGTGGCACATAAGCCAACAAGTCGGTCACGTATGACCCAGGCATAACCTGAAGCAACCAGATGGCCACGTTCACGGCGATGAGTGAGAGGCTGACAACCGGGCGAGGGCCCGATTGACGGATGCGTGCGGCGCGGGTGCGCCGGCGGTTCAGTTGGGTAACCGTTCCGCCGGCGTCATCCGGGCACAAGAAACCGACACTTGCTTCAACCTGGCACTCAGGGCAGATAAAGCGTTCACACCGCTGGCAACGAACGTATGCCTCGCGGTCTGGGTGTCGGTAACAGGTCATTAGACCTTTTCGATTGAGATTGACTCGATGATCACATCGGCAAGAGGCTTGTCGCGGCCGTCGCAGTCGACGCCCTCAATCTTCATGCAAACAGCCTTTGACTCTTCGTCAGCGACCTCACCGAAAACGGTGTGCTTACCGAACAACCAAGTGGTTGGTGCGGTGGTGATGAAGAACTGAGAACCGTTGGTGCCAGGGCCTGCGTTTGCCATGGCTAGCTTGTAAGGCTCGTTGAAGTTGAGCTCTGCGTTGATTTCGTCGCCGAACTGATAGCCAGGGCCACCCATACCGGTGCCGGTTGGGTCTCCGCCCTGCAGCATGAACTGCTGGATGATGCGGTGGAAGATTACGCCGTTGTATAGCGGCTTGCCGGTCTGAACCTCGCCGGTGCGTGGGTCGCGCCACTCGATTGAGCCGGTGGCTAGGCCTTCGAAGTTCTCGACGGTCTTAGGTGCGTGGTTGCCGAATAGGTTGATTTTGATGGCGCCATGGTTGGTGTTGATGGTCGCTACTGAAGTGTGTGCAGTCATGCCTACTATTGTTTCATGGCTAAGAAACTCGACCTACACGAATTGCTCGAACTGTTGCCCGCTATTAGCGAAATCTGGGATGACGCTACCGCCGGCGCAAAGAAGGTTTCTGCCGCGACCGCAGTTGGTGCGATGACAGCGAAGCAGGTTGCCAAGCAAGTGGCCAAGCAGGCCGCAAAGCGGGTCTCAAAGCCAGCAAAGAGCCCTGTCTATGGATGGGCTGCGGTTGGCATTGCCCTCGCCGTCACTGCGGTAGTCGCCTATTCGATCTTGAAGCCAGAAGAAGATGAACTCTGGAACGACGTTAGCGAAGAGTCAACCGAGGGCTAGTGGAATTATGAAGCGCATCGTCAGCCTATTTTCGGCTCTCGCGCTTCTTTTCGGCCTCACCGGTTGCACCGTGCCAACCGACCCATATGTCGCTACAGTGAAAAGTGTTGTCGCTAAAACTGTTTTCACCCCAACCGGCGACATGGCCAGCGGTTGCATCGGTATGTACCTACTGTGTTCACAGCCGCTTTATGAGCCATCCTTCCAAGCGTCATCTTCAACCGAAACTGCCGCAGTTTGCCGAGACTTCGTTGCCCTCGGCAAAGAGCTGGGCTCCGTCGCCTATTCGACCTACGGTTATTCCGCCTACAAACTTCCGCAGAACACCGCCGAAGTGACCGATCTTTGCGGTCAAGCCCTGGGCGTCAAACTCACCGGATCCGATGGTTCGAACTTCTATCAAGGCGTGGTTCTCTATGACGATGGCAAGGCCGATGGCTGGGGCAAGATTTATGCATTGAGCCGCGGAAACTCGGTGAACCCGGATGATTTTCAGCTCGTGATTTCGTTTTCTCGTGACTTGAATCGGGTTGGCTGGATAGATTACGGCACCGAAAAACCAAAAGCCCTAACGCAGAAAGATTTGGATTCCCAGGGCTAGTGCCCACCGAGGCGCTTGCTGAGTTCGGCTCCGGCAGCCTTTAGAGCAACCGCGAGTTCTGCTCTCAACCCCGAATCCGCGTCTTCAGACCTGAAGGTCAGCGCAATTGCCGCAACAGATAGCCCCAAGTGATTCTTTGCGGCGACCGCGATCGAAGAATACCCCTGGGTAATAAACCCATCCTCGGAACTAAAACCGGCGGCAGCCTCATCTCGCAGCAATGCGGTCAATTCGCGCAGGTTGGTCGGGCCGAGCCCGGTCCGATCGATGAAACTTTTGTTATTCGCGAAGGTTGCGCGCACCTGCGCAGCATCCAAGCCGGCCAGGATGGCACGACCAGACGCCGTCAGGTGGGCCGGAAGGCGAACACCCACCTCGGTGACCAGGGTAACCGGGCGGTGCGGCACCTCACGGGCCAGATATAGAAGTTCGGAACCCTGCAAAATTCCGAGTTGGGCAACCGCCGGCAACTTGGTTTCAGTCTCGCGAACCAGCTTCGTGAGCAATGGGCGAGCCTGGCGTTCGAGCGGGTCGTGGCGCAGGTATGCCGAACCGAGTTCGAATGCGCCGACGCCGAGGCCCCAGCGCTCGTCCTCGGGGAAGTGCATGACGAAACCGCTCTCTTGCATAGCGGTCAACAGGTGATAGGTCGAAGAGCGCGGGATGCCAACACGAGTGGCAATTGCCGCGGCGGGCATCGGCGCACCGGCCTTTGCGAGAGTGCGCAGAATCAGCAACGCTCGGCTGGCTGCTGGCACATTGGTCATCGGGAATTCCTAATCTCGTATTTCAGACAGTAGCATCAAAAACCTAGTTGGCGTGCGGGCAAAATGCCAGTTTTATTGACCTATGACCACTTCAACTCGCGGCCCACTGCACGCCGCCACCGGATCAAACCTCACCGCCAAAGGCTGGGCACAAGAAGCTGCGCTTCGCATGCTGCACAACAACCTTGACCCGGCCGTTGCCGAGCACCCAGAAAACCTCGTGGTTTACGGCGGCACCGGCAAGGCAGCCCGCAACTGGGCGAGCTTCGATGCGATGGTCAAGACCCTGACCAACCTCGAAGACGACGAGACCATGCTGGTTCAGTCTGGCAAGCCGGTCGGTGTTTTCCGCACTCACGAGTGGGCTCCACGAGTGCTACTCGCGAACTCAAACTTGGTGGGCGACTGGGCCAACTGGCCTGAGTTCCGCCGCCTAGAGAACCTAGGCCTGACCATGTATGGCCAGATGACCGCGGGTTCATGGATCTACATCGGCACCCAGGGTATCCTGCAGGGAACCTATGAGACCTTCGCGGCCGTTGCAGAGAAGGACTTCGGCGGCACCCTGGCCGGAACCCTGACCGTCACCGGCGGTTGCGGTGGCATGGGTGGCGCTCAGCCACTGGCCGTCACCATGAACGAGGGTACCTGCCTCATCATCGACGTGGATGAATCACGTCTTCGCCGTCGCGTCGCCGACCGCTACCTCGACGAGGTCTACGACAACCTGGATGTCGCAATCGACCGCGCAGTTCAGGCGAAGAACCAAAAGCTTGCCATCTCGATCGGTCTAGTTGGCAATGCGGCCGAAGTTCTTCCAGAGCTACTTCGCCGCGAAGTTCCGGTTGACATCGTCACCGACCAGACTTCGGCGCACGACCCGCTGTTCTACATCCCAGCCGGAATGGACTTCGACTCGGCCGCCCAGGCTCGCATCGATGACCCAGCCGACTTCACCAAGCGCTCACAGGAATCGATGGCTCGTCACGTTGAGGCCATGGTTGGCTTCATGGATAAGGGTGCGGTGGTCTTCGACTACGGCAACTCCATCCGCGATGAGGCTCGCCAGGGTGGATACGAGCGTCCGTTCGCATTCCCTGGCTTCGTGCCGGCTTACATCCGCCCGCTGTTCTGCGAGGGTAAGGGCCCATTCCGTTGGGTTGCACTTTCGGGTGACCCGAAGGACATCTACCGCACCGACCAGGCCATCCTTGAACTCTTCCCTGAGAACAAGCACCTGCACCGCTGGATCAAGATGGCTCAGGAGCGCGTTCAGTTCCAGGGTCTGCCAGCTCGCATTTGCTGGCTCGGATACGGCGAGCGCGAGAAGGCCGGCGCCGCTTTCAACGATCTAGTCGCCCGCGGCGAGGTTTCTGCGCCGATCGTTATCGGTCGTGACCACCTCGACTGTGGCTCGGTTGCCTCGCCTTACCGCGAGACCGAAGCAATGCTCGATGGCTCGGATGCGATTGCCGACTGGCCGATTTTGAACGCGATGCTAAACGTAGCCTCTGGTGCAGCTTGGGTTTCACTGCACCACGGTGGTGGCGTTGGCATGGGCCGTTCGATCCACGCGGGTCAGGTTACCGTTGCCGATGGCACCGCGCTAGCCGGCGAAAAACTAAACCGCGTGCTCACCAACGACCCTGGTATGGGTGTGATTCGTCACGTAGATGCCGGCTATGACATCGCTAAGGAAGTGGCTCGTCACAAGCACGTGCACGTGCCGATGCTCGATATCGAATAGGTTCGATTTGTGAGCAGCGTCGCTATAGCCAACATCGGGTCACTCGTCACCAATGACGAGACGCTCGGTGCTGGCAAAATCGGCGAGCGCTCAGGCGCGGGCATGGTCATCGAGCATGGAAGAGTGGCTTGGGTTGGCGACAGTGCCAACCTGCCAGAAGCCGACTCCCACGTGGATGTTGGCGGCCAAGCCGTCATCCCAGGCTTCGTTGACTCCCACGCCCACCTGATGTTCGCCGGCGATCGTGCCGCCGAATTTTCAGCGCGGATGGAAGGTAAGCCATACTCTGCCGGAGGCATCAAGACCACTGTGGCAGCAACCCGTGCCGCCACCGATGACGAGCTGACCGCGAATCTGCGCAGGCTGGTTACCGAGATGCACGCCAGCGGCATCACAACCTTCGAAACGAAGAGCGGCTATGGGCTTTCGGTTGAAGACGAGGTTCGTTCGCTGCGGATTGCTGCCGCCCACACCGACGAAACCACCTTCTTAGGAGCACACGTGGTGCCGGCCGAGTTTGCAGAGCGCGGCCAGCCAGGTGTGGACGAATACGTCTCACTCGTGAGCGGCGAGATGCTGACAGGTGCCGCCGCCCACTCGAAATGGATTGACGTGTTCTGCGACCGGGGTGCATTCGACGTTGACCAGGCTCGCGAGATTCTGACCGCTGGAATTGCAGCCGATCTGGCCCCGAGAATCCACGCCAACCAACTCAGCAACATCGGTGCAATCGAACTTGCGGTCGAGCTCGACTGCGCATCGGCCGACCACTGCACCCACCTGAGCGACCGAGACATCGAGCTTTTGGCTGGATCCAACACCGTCGCAACCTTGCTGCCGGGCGCCGAGTTCTCCACTCGCTCGGCATACCCGGATGCCCGCCGACTCATTGATGCCGGCGCGACCGTGGCGGTGGCCACCGACTGCAACCCTGGTTCGAGCTACACAACATCCATGCCTTTCTGCATCGCGGTTGCGGTGCGCGAAATGCAGATGAGCCCGGCCGAAGCTCTCTGGTCGGCAACCGCAGGTGGCGCAGCCGCCCTCAGACGCCGAGACATCGGCCACCTCGGCCTCGGTGCCGCTGCAGATTTTGTCATTCTCAACGCACCATCACACCAACACCTGGCCTATCGCCCGGGCGTGAACCTCATCGGTCAAACCTGGCGAAACGGCAAACTCATCGACCCATCCGGGCACAGCAAGCAAGGGCATTCACATGACTAACCAGACCGTCACCATCAATTCGACCGGGATGACCGCAGCCGATGTGATTGCAGTTGCCCGTCGCGACGCCAAAGTTGTCATTTCGGCCGAGGCTCTCGCCGGCATGGCAAAGACCCGCGCGCACATCGAAGCGCTGGCCAACGGAGCGACTCCGGTCTACGGCATCTCGACCGGCTTTGGCGCCCTAGCCAACCGTCACATCGCCATCGAGGATCGCGTTCAGCTGCAGAAATCGCTCGTTCGCTCGCACGCTGCCGGCATGGGAGCCCCGGTCGAACGCGAGGTTGTTCGCGCATTGATGCTGCTTCGCCTGAAGACCCTTGCCAGCGGCCGCACCGGAGCCCGACCAGTGGTCGCCGAGACCATGGCCGCCATCCTGAATGCTGGCATCACGCCTTTCGTGCACGAGTTCGGCTCACTCGGTTGCTCTGGCGACCTTGCACCGCTCGCCCACTGCGCACTCGTCATCATGGGTGAGGGCCGAGCCTTCGATTCCAAAGGTGTCGAGCGCCCTGTCACCGAACTGCTTGCCGAGGCGGGCATTGCACCGGTCGAGCTTCGCGAAAAGGAAGGCCTCGCCCTTATCAATGGCACGGATGGCATGCTCGGCATGGCCATCCTGGCAATCGACGACCTCGAGCGACTAGCCGATTATGCAGATGTCATCGCCGCGATGAGTGTTGAAGGTCTCATGGGCACCGACCAGGTATTCCGCGCCGAACTGCACGCAGATCTTCGACCGCACCCGGGCCAGGCAACCAGCGCCGCCAACATGTTCAACGCAATGGCCGGTTCGGCAATCGTTGCCTCACACCGCGTTGGAGACAACAAGGTGCAAGACGCCTATTCGCTTCGCTGCGCACCACAGGTTACCGGCGGTCTCCGTGACACCGTTGCCTACGCGTCAATCGTGGCCGGCCGAGAGCTAGCCGCGGCAATCGACAACCCGGTCGTGCTTGAGTCGGGCGAGGTCACTTCAAACGGAAACTTCCACGGAGCTCCGGTTGCCTACATCCTTGATTTCATGGCTATTCCGGCTACCGACCTCGGCTCTATGTCTGAGCGTCGCACCGACAGAATGCTCGATCAAAATCGTTCATCTGGCTTGCCTCCGTTCTTGGCTCACGATGCCGGTGTCGACAGCGGACTGATGATTGCTCAGTACACCCAGGCTGGCCTTGTCTCAGAGAACAAGCGCCTGGCCGCCCCGGCCTCGGTCGACAGCATCCCTTCTTCGGCGATGCAAGAAGATCACGTGTCGATGGGCTGGCATGCCGGTCGCAAACTCCGCAAAGTTGTTGATAACTTGCGCATGATTTTGGCTGTGGAACTAACGGCCGCGGCCCGCGCTGTTGAACTTCGCGCACCACACGAACCGGCCCCGGTTACCAAGGCACTGATTACACGTCTTCGCCAGGTGGTTCCGGGCAATGGGCCAGACCGCTTCTTGGCTCCTGAGCTCGAGGCCGCAGCCGAATTGCTGAAGCACTAAGCCATGTCTGCACCTAGAGAAGATGAGCTCTGGCCTCGCGCCTCGGCTTGGCTGAGAAGCGCAGAACCTGGGCGCAACTATGACCTTGGTCTGATGGGCATCCCAGCCCACCTGACCTCGATCTCGCCGACAAACGCTCACACCACACCGGCCGCCATCCGTGCAGCCCTGCAGCGCTATTCGACCTTCAACTGGTCAACTGAAACCGATGTGTCCCAGCTCGCCTTTGCCGACTTTGGCGATGTGGCCGACCCTGATTCAGAAGCTGGAGAGGCACGCACCAGCCAACTGGCTACAGACATTTCGGCCCATGCTGGGCTAGCCATCGGCCTCGGCGGCGATAACTCGGTAACCTATGCGATGGCTCGCGGAGTATTCGGCGCGCACATCGGAACCGCAGGACTGATCACCCTCGATGCCCACCACGACCTGCGCGACGGCGTGAGCAATGGCTCACCGGTGCGCCGCCTAGTCGATGAAATTGGCTTGGATGGTCGCCGCATCGTGCAGATCGGCATCGCTGACTTCTCGAACTCACCGGCCTATGCCGCCCGAGCCCGCGACCTTGGCATCCATGTGATTCCGCGCTCGGCTCTTCGCGATCGAACCATGGCCGATGTTATGGCCGAAGCGGTCTCAATCGCAGGTGCGGCCGGAGGCCCGGTGCACGTTGACTTCGACGTGGATGTCTGTGACCGCAGTGTGGTGCCGGCCTGCCCGGCCGCAGCACCAGGCGGAATCAGCGCCGACGAATTCCGTCAGCTAGCTTTCGAGGCCGGTCGCTACTCACAGGTGCGCTCAGTTGACTTCACCGAAATCGACGCCAGCATCGACTCGGCAGATGGCCGCACCGTGCGCTTGGCCGCTCTGGCCATCCTTGAACTGGCCGCCGGCCGCCTCTCCGCGACCTAAACTCAGAGCATGATGAAGCCAAAGCGCCCGGTATGGCTGACGCGCAACCTGTTTGCGATTTCTTGGGTTTCGCTGCTGCAGGACGCAGCCAGCGAGATGCTTTATCCGATCATGCCAATATTCCTGAACACCGTGCTCGGTGCTCCGGCCGCGGTGATTGGCGCAATCGAAGGTGCGGCCGAGGGCGCAATGTCGCTCACCAAGTTGGGCAGCGCCTGGATGAACCGCTGGATCCCCCGCAAAGTCATGGTTTTCGTGGGCTATTCGGGGGCAACTCTCGGCAAGTTCATCATTGCCCTCGCTTCGGTTTGGCCAGTGGTTTTGTTTGGTCGCGTGGTTGACCGCCTAGGCAAAGGAATGCGTTCGGCGGCGCGAGACGCCATCCTGGTTCAAGGTGTCGATAAGACCCATCGGGGTCGCGTGATTGGTTTTCACCGAACCGCAGACACCACGGGCGCGGTTATCGGCCCGATTCTTGCACTGGCGCTTTTGGCCGTTTTCGACGGCAACATCCGTGAAGTGCTCTGGATCGCCGTGATTCCGGCGGTGCTTTCGACACTGGCCGTGCTGTTCATCAAAGATCAAGACCCTGCCACCAAGCGACTGGTGAAACTGAGCAAGGCTGAAGTGACGTCGGCCAACACCCAGGTGCTCGCGCCGAAGGTCAAGCGAGTGATCTGGATTTTGTCATTCTTCGCGCTAGCCAACTTCCCGGATGCGCTGCTGATGCTGCACCTTAGCCAAGAGGGTTGGGCCGTCACCGAGGTGGTCGGCGCCTATCTGATTTTCAACATCGCCTATGCGAGCCTGAATTTTCCGTTCGGTCTGCTCGCCGATAAGTGGAAGCCGCAGCACGTCTATGCGCTGGGATTGGTGTGCTTCGGAATCGCTTATGCCGGCCTGGGCCTCACGGATGACCGCGTTCTTGCCGTCGCTCTAATCGTGATTTACGGCGGATTTTCGGCGGCGAACGACGTGGTCGGCAAGTCTTGGGTTTCGAAACTAGCCGGCGATCACCAGCAGTTGACCGTGCAATCGAGACTTCAGGGCCTCGGCGGCTTCGGCATTCTCATCGCAGGCATCTGGGCCGGTCTAGCCTGGACACTTGGTGACGGGTTCGGCGTAGTGCCGCTAATTATTTCGGGAACGTTCGGCCTGATTGCGGCCGCCGTGCTCTGGCGCGTAAAACTCTAGGAAGCTAGGTTCGCCTCAATCAGCGCAACAATCTCGGGTGCATCTGGCTGAGTCTGAGGGCGGAATCGGTGAATCTTGCCATTTGGCAGCACCAAAAACTTTTCGAAGTTCCACATGATCGGCCCAGCCAAACCCATTGAATCCTTGGTCTTGACGAGCTCTTTATAAAGCGCGTGGCGGCCACGGCCGTTCACCGGGGTCTTCTCGGTCATCGGGAAGGTCACGCCCCAGGTGGTCGAGCAATACTCAGCGATGTCGTCGTTTGCCTTGAGCTCCTGCATAAACTGCCCGGATGGCACACCCAGCACGGTGAACCCGCGAGCGCCATACTTCTTCTGCAGTGCTTCAAGCGCTTCATACTGGGGAGTCAGGCCACAGCGCGAGGCAACATTGACCACCAGGATGGCCTTGCCGGCAAAATCAGCGAAGTTTGCTTTGCTGCCGTTCAGCATGGTCAGTTCTACATTTGGAATGCTCATGTTGTAGACAACACCAATCAGCCTTCAATCCTTCCACCCGCTCTAGACTTGCCAAATGACTAACGCTTCGGGGGCATCAAATCTAAAGGCTTGGCACACGTCCATCGCCCTGTATTTCTTCGTCTTCGGGCTTGCTCCTGCGGCTCTCATTGTGCGCCTTCCGCTGATTCGCGAACTGGTGAATGTCACCACCGCCGAGCTCGGAATCATCCTGCTCTGCGGTTCGTTTGGCGCGATTCTGTCGGTGACCCAGGCCGGTCGGCTGATTGCCAAGTTCGGCACCCGCGCCTCCATCGTCTTCGGTTCGACCCTGGTCTTAGTCGGCTTGGTCGGTGAGGCCATTGCCATCGTCAACCACAGCGCGCCGGGTTATGCCCTGCTGGCTTTCATCGCAGGTTTGGGCATGGGCATCGCCGATGTTGGCATCAACGTTGATGGCGCGGCCATCGAAACCGCGTCCGGCAAGACGGTTCTGCCGAAGATGCACGCGGCGTTTTCAATCGGCACCTTCATCGGCGCTGGAATCGGAACGCTGGCCAGCCGCCTCGACATCGACATACTGGCGCAAATGACTGCCGTTGCCGGCGCCACCGTGCTTCTGCCCCTGTTCACGACCAAGTATCTTTCGGCAACCAATGGCAAGGATGACTTTGCCGCGAGTAGCTCATCCGAGAAGGTCAAGGAGCCCAAGGTCGCCGTCTGGCGCAGCCGAACGGTCATCTACCTGTCAATCGCCATCCTGGGGCTAACCCTGGCAGAGGGTGCATCGAACGACTGGCTGACCATTGCGCTGGTTGACGACTTCGATCAGACCGCGACAATGGCTGGAATTGGCTACGCGATTTTGCTGGGAGCCATGACCCTGACCCGCTTCTTCGGTGGCAACCTAGCCGACAAGTTCGGCCGGGTTCTCACACTTCAGGCCTGTGCGTTCACCGGAGTGGCCGGCATGCTTTTGATTATTCTTTCAGGCAACGTCTATGTGGCATTCGTCGGTGCGGCCATGTGGGGTTGCGGTGTGGCCCTTGGGTTCCCGCTTCTTCTTTCGGCTGCCGGCGAAGGTGAGAACGCAGCTCGCAAGGTTGCCTTTGTGGCAAGCAGCGGATACATGGCGTTCTTGGTCGGCCCGCCGCTACTCGGATTCCTTGGCCAGGCCTGGGGTCTAACCAACATGTTTTATGTGATCGCCGCGTTCATCCTGATCGCCGCGTTCTTCGCGCGCGGAGCAGCGGAACCTAAGGCCTAGGCCGCATACATCTCGTGCACGTCAACCGGCACGACTAGCTTGCCCTCAATGCCAGCCTTGATGCGCGCAACACTAGGCGCACCGTTGTGCTCTTGCCAAAGCTCGCGAGACTCCCACGCCTCGATGAACCACAGGCGTCCGTCGATCGCCTGGAACAGGTCATAGAACAGGCAACCATTCTCGGTGCGCACCCCAACTGCCACCTCGTTTAGAAGCGCGCGCACCTCATCCAAGAATTCTGGCTTTGGCTCAAAGATTGCGACTACCTGGCACTTGGTCATGATTGCTCCGATTGGTTGAGGTTTGGGTGGCGATTAGAACTTCAGGAACGCGAGGCTTACCGCCAGCGTGAACATGATTACTGCGATGATGCTGTCGAGCACCTTCCAGAAGACTGGCTTGGCCATAAACCGGGATGCCGCCTTGGCGCCGTAACCGATTCCGAAGAACCAGATCACACTGGCAAGCATTGCACCGAACGCGAAATACCACCGGTTATCGCCGAAGGTGTTGCCGATTCCGCCAACGAAAATCACGGTGTCTAGGTAGACGTGCGGGTTTAGCAGGGTGAGACCGACCACGGTGGCGGCGATCTTGGCTGCCGACTTGCTTTCAACGCCACTTGCATCTAGCGACTGGTCTTTGGTGGCGCTGATGATCGACTTGATTCCGAACCAGGTTAGGTAGGCGACTCCGACCCACCGGATGATTTCCAGCAGCCAAGGCAGGCCTGAGATTAGCGC
>CAEZVN010000020.1_pt1 | contig 12703 bp, 14 predicted proteins | sample 7264741 | NCBI WGS metagenome assembly CAEZVN01 (sample SAMEA6813856, study PRJEB35770) | uncultured Rhodoluna sp. | biome: Freshwater; feature: Freshwater reservoir; material: water | place: Czech Republic | collected 2017-05-23 | depth 0.5m m | reverse complement strand
TCATGACTACATCTGGCTTCTCGAGCTGAAGAGTCTCATCGAGCGAATAGTGCAACTTCGCCTTCCAGTTGCTTGGGTTTGCCGGAAGCAGGGTCGGTGGTGCAACGAAGTGAACTTCGGCTCCCAAGGTGTTGAGCAGCAACAGGTTTGAGCGGGCAACGCGAGAATGCAGCACATCTCCAACGATCGCGACCTTTAGGCCTTCGAGCGCCTTGCCCTTCGAATTGGCTCCGTGAATGCGCTTGCGCATCGTGAATGCGTCGAGCAGAGCCTGAGTCGGGTGCTCGTGCGTTCCGTCGCCAGCATTGACGATTGCACCGTTGATCCAACCGCTGTGTGCCAAGACATTGGCAGCGCCGCTAGCCGGGTGACGGATAACGACCGCATCTGCGCCCATGGCCTCCAGGGTTTGAGCGGTGTCTTTGAGGCTTTCACCCTTCGAGACGCTCGAGCCCTTCGCCGAGAAGTTGATTACGTCGGCAGATAGTCGCTTAGCCGCAAGCTCAAAAGAGATGCGAGTTCGGGTTGAATCCTCGAAGAATAGGTTGACCACTGTCTTGCCGCGAAGGGTAGGCAGCTTCTTGATCTCGCGTTCGTTGACGTCGGCCATACCTTCTGCGATATCGAGGATTTCGATGGCCTGATCGCGGGTTAGGTCGCCGGCTGAAAGTAGGTACTTGATCATGATTCGATTACCACCGAGTTCTCTGCATCCGATTCGGTCAGGTGGACGTTGATACGTTCTTCGCGCGCGGTTGGCAGGTTCTTACCCACGAAATCGGCACGGATAGGCAACTCACGGTGGCCTCTGTCAACCAGAACAGCCAGCTTCACGGCTCGCGGACGTCCAAAGTCATTCAGAGCGTCGAGAGCAGCCCGGATGGTGCGACCGCTGAACAAAACGTCATCTACCAAGACGACAACCTTGTCATCGATTCCTTGGCTTGGGATGAGGGTTTCGGTGACTGCGCGAGTCGGATTCGTTGCCAAATCGTCTCGATACATGGTGATGTCGAGCCGGCCAAGAAGCTGAGAAATGTCTGTTCCGGGCTCATTCCGGGCGATTACTTTCGCGATGCGTTCGGCGAGCATGACTCCGCGAGTGGGAATGCCTAGGATTACGAGGTTTGAGGTGCCACTCTTCTGCATTGCAGTGTTGGCTTCGAGAATTTCATGAGCAATGCGGGTAACCGCGCGATCGATGTCGTCGCTGCTCAAGACGGTGCGTGCGGACACGCCCACCTCCTTCTCCGCCTCTCTGGACGGTCTTAAAGGATGTTTGTAAGAGTCTAACAGTGGTGCAAGTTACTTGGCAGCCTTGGTGGCCGAAATCCTTGAAAGCAATCCGTTGATGAATGAACCAGAGTCATCGGTAGACAACTCCTTGGCCATCTCTACAGCTTCGTTGATCGCAACGGCGTCAGGTACATCTTCGTTGTGCATGATTTCCCACACTGCACAGCGCAAAATAGCGCGGTCGAGATTCGGCATGCGGTCGATGGCCCAGCCTTGAGAATACGTGTCGAGAAGATCATCGATCTCGTCGTAGTTCTCGATAACGCCGTTCACGATCTGGCGAGCGTAGCCGAAGATTTCATCCTGGTTCTGTCGATCTGACGTAAGCGCGGCAACTTCGTCAAGAAGGGTTAGCGGAGAGATCTTTCGCAGGTCAGCCGCGAAGACTGCGTCAACGGCACGCTTGCGTGCCTTAGTTCTAGCGCTCAACTGATTAGTCGGTTACGCGGCCAAGGTAGTCACCGGTGCGGGTGTCTACGCGGACGCGGGTGCCGTTGTCAACGAATAGAGGGACCTGAATCTGAAGGCCGGTCTCTACGGTTGCAGGCTTGGTGCCACCTGATGAGCGGTCGCCCTGAAGGCCAGGCTCGGTGTAGGTGATCTCAAGCACTACTGATGCTGGAAGTTCTACGTAGATTGGGTTGCCCTCGTGCATTGCAACGGTAGCTTCCTGATTCTCAAGTAGGTAGTTGACTGCGTCGCCAACGGTTGCCTCTGAGAGTGAAACCTGGTCGAAGGTGTCGGCATCCATGAAGATGAACCCGTCGCCATCGTTGTATAGATAAGTCATGTTGCGCTTGTCGACGTTAGCGGTCTCAATCTTTACGCCAGCGTTGAAGGTGCGGTCAACAACCTTGCCGGTTAGAACGTTCTTGAGCTTCGAACGAACGAACGCAGCGCCCTTGCCAGGCTTTACGTGCTGGAACTCGACGACAGCCCATAGCTGACCTTCGATGTTTAGGACCATGCCGTTCTTCAAGTCGTTTGAAGTTGCCATGACAATCACTCTTTTCAAGGTTTAGGTTTTGTTGCAAAAAAATAGCGGGATGGAATCCCTGCGCCTAACAGTCTAACTGAAGCGCGTTGATTTTACTTAGCTTGCGATAGCCGAAAGGGCGAGCAAGTATGAGGTCAGGCCAAAGCCTGCGATGACGCCGGTTGCTACTCCTGAGATGACGCTGGTGTGGCGGAATTCCTCGCGAGTGTGCGGGTTGCTCAGGTGAACTTCGATCAGCTTCTTGCCACTCTTGGTGACCTGAACCGCGGCATCGCGAAGTGCGTATGAGTAGTGGGTGAACGCTGCTGGGTTCAGCACGACGTCAAGGCCGCCGTCCACGGCTTCGTGAAGCCACCCAATCAGCTCTGATTCGCTATCGGTCTGACGAACATCGACACTCAGACCAAGTTCTGCACCCAGCCCGGTGACAGCAGCCACTAGACCCTCGTAGTTGGTTGAACCATAGATGTCGGGTTCGCGTGAACCAAGACGTGCCAGGTTTGGGCCGTTGAGGACTAGTACTTTTTGCATGGCTCTAGGTTATCGCTAGCCGGCGACAATCTCTTGGAACGCAGCGTGCAGCAACTCAGGCGCAGGCGCGGCCATAATGGTCGGTTTGCCAACCGCGTCGAGCACTACGAATCGAAGTGTTCCAGCGCGTGACTTTTTGTCGCGCTGCATTGTGGCTACCAATTGGTCCCACTTCTCTGCCTTGTATTCGGTTGGCAGGCCAATCAAGTTCAGAACGCTGCGGTGTCGATCGACTGCCTCGTCGCTCAGGCGACCTGCCAGGCGGGCCAGTTCGGCGACGAAGACCATACCGATTGAAATCGCGGCGCCGTGACGCCACTTGTAGCGCTCGGCAAGCTCGATTGCGTGACCGAGTGTGTGCCCGTAGTTGAGAATCTCGCGAAGGCCAGCCTCCTTGAAGTCCTCCCCTACGACACGAGCCTTGATGGCTACCGAACGTTCGATGAGTTCGGCAAAAACTTCCGACTTGGAGTCGGTGGCGACTGCAACGTCTTCTTCGATAAGTTCCAGGATGCGCTCATCGGCGATGAAGCCATACTTGACCACTTCACCGAAGCCGGCAAGAATCTCGTTCTTAGGCAGAGATTCGAGGGTATCTAGGTCAATGATTACGGCAGCCGGCGCATAGAAGCAGCCGACCAGGTTCTTGCCCTCGGCAGTGTTGATGCCCGTTTTTCCGCCGATTGCTGCGTCAACCATTGCCAAAAGGGTGGTTGGAACCTGGATGAGTTTCACTCCGCGCAACCAGGTGGCAGCCACGAACCCGGCTAGGTCAGTGGTTGAGCCGCCCCCGAAGCCAATGACCGCGTCGCTTCGAGTGAAGTCAGACTGGCCCAGAATGCCCCAGCAAAACGCTGCAACTTCCACTCGCTTGGCATCCTCGCTATCAGGAACTCCCGCGAGAATCGTCTCGTACCCCTGACCATCCAGAGTCGACTTGAGCAACTCGGCTGATGCTGCCAAACCGACCGGGTGAATGATCAAAACCTTTTTCACCGCAGTGCCGAGGGCGGCACCAACTTCACCAAGAAGCGCGCGACCGATGACGATGTCGTAAGGGTCAACGCCCTTAACTTGAATGACCTTGTTTTTTGACATTACTTGCCTAGTTTCTCGATGATGTCTTGAATGCTTGCACTGATCGGTTGCCCGCTGGTGTTGATTTCGAAGTCTGCGGTTTCGACATAGAGAGGCTTACGTTCCGCGTAGATTCTTCGCCAGTCTTCGACGCCATTCTGAATCAATGGCCGGTTACCGTTCTTCAATCTCGAGGCGATGTGTTTTCCATCGGTCGATAGGTAAACCACGGTGACGTCCTTGAGTCGCTTCCTGGTCAGCGCGCTGATCACTGCGCCTCCTCCGGTTGCAACAACTGCACTCTCGCGAATCGCCTTTTCCAGTGCCTCTTCTTCCAGCCTTCTAAAGGTTGGTTCCCCACGCTCTTCGAAGATCGCTGGGATGGGTCCGTGCTCGTCGCTGATCAGGTTGTCGGTGTCAATGAAAGGCAGCTTTAGTGCTTTGGCCAGCTTTCGACCAATCGTTGTCTTGCCAACCCCCATGGGGCCGATCAGAACAATGGTGTCGCTCGACTTTGACACTTGCTTAGGCTGGTGCGTCGAATGAAGTTAGAACTGCTGGGATGTTGTCTAGGTAGCTCTTCAGGTTTCGCTTGGTTTCAGCAACTGAGTCGCCACCGAACTTTTCGAGAACAGAGTTAGCAATCACAAGAGCAACCATTGCCTCGGCAACTACTCCGGCGGCCGGAACTGCACAGACATCTGAGCGCTGGTGGTGGGCCTTGGCTGCCTCGCCGGTTGCGACGTCAACAGTGGCCAAAGCCTTCGGGATGGTCGAGATTGGTTTCATGGCAGCGCGGACGCGAAGCACGTCACCGTTGCTCATGCCACCTTCGACTCCACCGGCACGACCGGATAGGCGTCGAACGACGCCGTCTGCATCGCGCTCTAGCTCATCGTGTGCAACCGAACCGCGGCGGCGGGCGGTCTCAAAACCGTCACCAACCTCAACACCCTTGATTGCCTGAATGCCCATCAAAGCGGCAGCCAACTGTGAATCAAGACGGCGATCCCAGTGAACGAAAGTGCCCAGGCCAGGAGGTAGTCCGTAGACCAAAGTTTCGACTACGCCACCAAGAGTGTCGCCATCCTTGTGGCATTCGTCGACTTCGGCAACCATTGCTGCAGAGACGGTCTTGTCGAAGCAACGCATTGGGTCTTCATCAAGCATCGCTACATCAGAAGGAGCCGGGATGGCTGAACCAAGTGGAGCCATAACCGGGCCAATGCCAACTGTGTGTGTGACCAGTTGAATACCGAGCTCGTTCAAGAAAGAGGATGCAACGGCGCCTAGGGCTACTCGCGCAGCGGTCTCGCGTGCGCTTGCGCGCTCTAGAACAGGGCGAGAATCAAGGAAGCCGTACTTCTGCATACCGGTGAAATCAGCATGACCTGGTCGTGGGCGGGTTAGAGCTTCAGCGCGGGCACCGGTTAGTTTTTCAGGAGCCACCGGGTCTGCAGACATGACATCTTGCCACTTTGGCCATTCGGTGTTGCCGACGGTGATTGCAACCGGGCCACCCATGGTGAGACCGTGACGCACGCCACCACTAAGCGATACTTCGTCTTGTTCGAACTTCATGCGGGCACCGCGGCCATAACCGAGACGACGACGCGCGAGTGCAGCCTGCACTTCTGAGGTCGTGACTGGGATACCTGCGGGCAAACCCTCAAGAACGGCGACTAATTCGGGGCCGTGCGACTCCCCAGCGGTGATCCAACGTAGCATTTCTCAATTGTGCCACACCGAGCCCGTTGAACCGGGCAGTTCTGCGCTATTGCTCGTTTTCGACGGCTATGTGCATTGCCGAGACGACTGCGACTTCGTTTGGTAGTTCTCGTTCAGCAGACCCAGTTGTGAAAATGCGAATTTGAGCAACAGCCTGCCAAATCAGCATTTCTAGACCGCTGATTGTTCGCTTGTCCTTTGCTGCCCAGGCCTGTGCAAGCCCAGATGGCCAAGGGCTGTAGGCAACATCCAACAGTGCTCCCTTTGGCCTCCAGAAGAATGCCTTTGCTAACTTGGCAGCCTTCTTGTCGAGCGAACCTGCCGGCAAGGTAGAGATGGTCAAGTTAGACACTCGACTGGCGGCGCGAAGGCCTCCAGCTGTGCGAACCTTCAAGCCGAGTTTTTTCCCGAGCGCAAGCAAGGCTTTGCGAGATTCCGGATTACGTGCCAACACTTCGACCTGTGCGGTCGGGTTCAGTACGCTGAGCGCGACCATCGCAGATGTAGCGGTAGCTCCCGAGCCAATGATAAGCGCATGCTTTACGAGCCCGATTCGGGCTTCGGTGACGGCCTGAACGATGCCGAAAACATCCGTGTTGAATCCGTGCCACTTGCCAAACTCATCTAGAAACAGGGTGTTGGTGGCCCCGGTCAGGCTTGCGTAATCATCAAGCTCCTCGGCAAACCGCGTAGCCTCTTCCTTCAAAGGCATGGTCACCGAGAAGCCGTTCCAGACTTCTCCGAGACCCGCGATAAAGGTGCGTAGTAAACCCTTTTGCACTTCGGCGCGACCATACTCCCAGTCGAGGCCCAGAACACGATACGCAGCAAGGTGGATGGCCGGAGACTTCGAGTGTTCGATTGGTGAACCGAGCACAGCAAACCGCTTATTCATAACCTGGGTTCTCCTTCATCCATGCTCGCCACAGGGCAACGGCCCTGCCGTGTTCCGCATACGTGGTGCTGAAAACTGTTTCACCTGTCTTCAAGTTGATTGCACAGAAGAACAACCATGAGCCTGGTGCTGGGTTCAGCGCGGCATCGATTGCCACGGCTCCCGGCGAACTGATTGGGCCGACAGGCAATCCTGGGTGCAAGTAGGTGTTGAACCCGTTGTCATTGGCTCGATCTGCAGCCGAGGTGCTCACAGTCTTACCGTTCACTCCATAGCTCACTGTGGCATCCGATTGAAGGTGCATTCCAGCCTTTATGCGGTTGGAAAAGACCCTACTTACCTTGTAGAAGTCGGGCTCCAGTCGCGCTTCACTCTGAACCACAGAGGCCATGGTCAGAACGCGGTGTCGATCGGAATCCTTGACCCCAAAACGATCCAGTTCTTCTTGCGTCCTTGAAATCATCGTCTTCAAAATGCTGACGGCGGTTGCCTTCGGTGAAAATGTATAGGTTGCCGGGAATAGGTAGCCCTCTACCGAAACCGCATCCGCCGGAAGCCCGATTGCCTCTCGTTGGTTTGCGGCATCGTGAAATTCACTGCGTGAAATTCCGGTCGACTTAGCTAGTACGTCCAGGATGACGCTTGCGCGCAACCCTTCCTTGATTAGAACTCGATTTGTCACCGAGGAAGCCGGGTCCAAAAGAGCATTCAGCGCGGCTTGCGAAGACATGTGTAGACGCAGTTTGTAAGTGCCTGGATAGAACTTCGGGTTCTCGTCGAGGATAAGTTTGTAAATCGTTCGGAAGTTCTTTACGACGCCCTGGTCTACGAGCGAGTTGGCGATTGATTCGCCGGTGTCTCCCGGTTGAACTTCGAAAAGTATCGAACTGTAGCCCTCGCCTTGATAATCGTTTCCGATGAGTTGGTCAAAGCTAGAACGAATCGCCGAACGGTTTGCAAATGTGAGAGTACCTAGAACGACAACCGCAACTGCGATTACTACCACCAAGCGGCGTCGAGTGAACTTAGACATCCAAGTCCTCCAATGCGACGCCGGGTTGTTGACCAAGGTTCTTCTCCATGGCCAGAGCTTGCTCAAGGATAAGCGTGGCAGCAATCTGATCGATCACTTTGCGGCCATCTTTCGAGTTTTTGCCAGAACTTCGCAATGCCGAACCGGCTGATACCGTAGTCAATCGCTCGTCAATCATCCTGACTGGGATGTTCGATGCGGCCGCAAAGGCGGTCGCTAGAGCCACGGCGTCGTCCGTTGAAGCCGAAGCCTTCCCAGACATCGATACCGGCAGGCCGAAATAAGTCTCAATTATGGTTTCATCAGAGATGGCAGCTAAAACCAGACGGACAGTGTCGACGTCTTCAGCTTGTCTATCAATGTTTTGCAGTGGCGATGCGAGAATGCCGTGAAAGTCTGAGATAGCAAGGCCAACTCTGACCTTGCCAACGTCAACAGCCAGTCGACGGCCCTGGCGCACTAGGCTCCCAGCGCTCCGCGAACAGCTGCCTGTGCCTCGCCAATCTTGGCTACATCTGCGCCGCCACCCTGGGCGAGGTCATCCTTGCCGCCACCGCCGCCACCTAGAACCTGGCTTGCACTGCGAACTAGGTTGCCGGCCTTGTGACCCGAAGCTCGTGCGGCTTCGGTTGTGGCAATCAAAACCATAGGCTTCTCTGCCACTACGCCGAATAGTGCGACGACACCAGATTCGGTGCCGAGCATTTCACGGATCTGAGTAGCCAAGCCGCGAAGGTCATCTACCGAACCAACCTCGCCGAGGTTGGCTTCAACTAGTTTCGTTGAACCGATGGTGATTGCGGCTGAGGTGAATTCTGGAATGCGAGTCGCTAGTTGCGCGGCCTGCATCTGGGTTAGCTTACGTTGAGCCTGCTTTAGCTCTTCGATCGTCGACATTAGGCGCTCTTCGATCTCAGCCTTTGGGCTCTTCAGAGCTTCACCAAGACGGGCAACCAGTGCGCGCTCGGTGGCCAGCGAACGGAATGCTTCGATTCCGACGAGCGCTTCGAGACGGCGTGAACCTGAACCGACAGAAGACTCTCCGATGATTGAGACAAGACCGACCTGCGAGCTACGCGATACGTGGGTTCCACCACAAAGCTCGCGTGACCAAGGTCCGCCAACTTGGATGACTCTAACGCTCTCGTCGTAAGTCTCACCGAATAGCGCCACTGCTCCCCATTCGCGCGCTTCTGGAAGGCTCATGTGCTGAGCGCTAACCGCAAGGTCGCGGCGAATGGCAAGGTTGGTAACTTCTTCAATCTCACTGCGAGTTTCGAGCGAAAGTGACTGAGCCCAGGCAAAGTCAAGACGTAGGTAACCAGGCTTGTTATAGGAACCGCTCTGAAGGGCCGATGGGCCGAGAACTTCACGCAATGCTGCGTGCACGATGTGTGTTCCCGAGTGTGCTTGACACGCGCCCAAGCGCCAGTCTGCATCTACCTCGGTCTGAGCCTTCGCCCCGACCGAAACCTCACCTGAGCGAACCAAAACCTTGTGGCTGATTAGCCCCTTGACAGGCTTTTGAACGTCGAGGACCTCGAGCTCAAAGCCGTCACCGTTGATGAATCCGGCGTCAGAGTCCTGACCGCCCGATTCGGCGTAAAACGAAGTTTCGTCGAGGATGACTTCGGCAATCTGACCAGAGGTTGCAACCGCTGCGTCTTTACCGTCCACGATCAAACCGAGGATTCGACCTTCAGATGAAAGTTCCTCGTAGCCGGTGAACTTGGTGACGCCCTTGGCGCGGAAAGCTGAGTAAACCGAAAGGTCGGTTCCGCCGAGCTTCTTCTCGCGAGCGTCGGCCTTCGCACGGTCGCGCTGCTCGGTCATAAGCGCCTTGAAGCCATCGCGGTCCACGGTCAAGCCTGCTTCTTCAGCAACCTCAAGCGTTAGGTCGATTGGGAATCCGTAGGTGTCGTGCAACAAGAACGCTGCATCGCCCTTGAGCTCTTTACCGCCGCCCTGCTTTGCGTGAGCAATCGCCTCATCTAGGAACACGGTTCCGGCGACCAGGGTGCGCATGAAGGTTTCTTCTTCGGCAACAGCGGTCTTCAGGATTCGATCGAAATCTGTTTCAAGCTCTGGGTAAGAAGCCTTCATGGCTTCCTTTGATGCCGTGAATAGCTCAGTGAAAGTTGCACCTTCGACACCCAATAGACGCATTGCACGCACCGAACGACGCAGTAGTCGACGAAGTACATAGCCGCGACCATCGTTTGCAGGAGTTACGCCATCACCAATGAGCATGAGAGCCGAACGAATGTGGTCCGCGATAACTCGAAGACGAACGTCATCTTCAACGCTGGCACCGTAGGTCTTGCCGGAAAGCTTTGCCGCGAGATCAAGAACCGGGCGAACCTGGTCGATCTCGTAAAGGTTTTCAACGCCCTGCATGAGGAACGCAACGCGCTCAAGACCCATACCGGTGTCAATGTTCTTCTTCGGAAGTTCACGAAGAATCTCAAAGTTGTCCTTGCCAGTTCCCTGACCGCGCTCGAACTGCATGAACACGAGGTTCCAGATTTCGATGTAGCGGTCTTCGTCGGCTTCTGGGCCGCCCTCGCGACCATACGCTGGGCCGCGGTCGTAGTAAATCTCTGAACATGGGCCTGCAGGACCTGGCTGGCCTGTTGACCAGTAGTTGTCCTTCATCCCGCGGCGCTGAATGCGTTCCATCGGAATTCCGGCAACATCGCGCCAGATCTCGATGGATTCGTCGTCGTCTTGGAAAACGGTGACCCACAGGAGTTGCTTGTCTAGTTCTAGACCGCCCTCTGACTGTGGTTTGGTGAGGAACTCCCAGGCATACGCGATGGCTTCCTTCTTGAAGTAGTCACCGAACGAGAAGTTTCCGTTCATCTGGAAGAAGGTGCCGTGACGGGTAGTCTTGCCTACCTCTTCGATGTCTAGGGTGCGGACACACTTCTGAACGCTGGTAGCGCGCGCAAATGGGGCTGGCACTAGACCGCTCATGTATGGGATGAATGGCACCATACCGGCAACGGTGAAAAGTAGTGATGGGTCTTCACTGATCAGTGAAGCCGAAGGAACAACTGTGTGGCCTTTGCTCTCGAAAAAATCGAGCCAGCGCTGGCGGATTTCCGCAGTCTGCATGCTTATGCGTTCGAAGCAGGCTTTGAAGCAGCCTTGGTTGCAGCAGGCTTCTTTTGAGCTGACAGCTCAGCTTCGCGTTCGCGGAAGCCTTCTGCGGCAACGTCGCCTAGTTCGCGAACCTTTGCCATTACGTCGTCGGCAATCGCTTTAGCCTTTGGGTTGTTCTTAAGCTGCTCTGCCGCAACTAGACCGGCAGCAATGCCAGTGATGAACCAAAATGCTTTTTTCATTGACTGACCTACTTCTTCTTGCCTAGCAGAGCGCTTCGGAGGCCCTGAGTAAGGCCAGCGATCTTCACCAAAGGTGAACCGAGGGTTGCTGAGAACACGGCTACGAGTGAGCTGACGTTCGTGGTGACCTCCGAGATGTTCTCGGTGATCTGGTCTACCTTGGCCAACTGCTTGTTGGTCGAGGTTACGGTTTCGGTAAGTTCAGAGAGAAGTGGAGAAACGGTCTGGTTGAGGTCGCGAATTGAATTGCGAGTCTCGTCTAGAACGCGTCCAAGCTTTAGCAATGGCACAGCAACAAATAGCACCAAGAGGACGAATCCTCCCGCTGCGATCAATGCCGCTACGTCTCCACCGCTCATCTGAACTCCTAAACCGATTTTATTTATCGAGCTGCGTAGTACTCAACAACGAGCTGAACTTCACAGGTAACTGGAACTTCGGCACGCTTTGGACGACGAACTAGAGTCGCGTGAAGCTTGTCTAGCTGAACGTCTAGGTAACCAGGAACCGGAGGAAGAACGTCGACGTGACCGCCGGCTGCTGCAACCTGGAAAGGCTCGGTGATTTCAGACTTCTCGTGAACGTGCACGAGCTGGCCTGGCTTTACGCGGAATGATGGGCGGTCGACGCGCTCACCGTTGACAAGGATGTGACGGTGCACAACCATCTGACGAGCCTGTGCGATTGTGCGGGCGAAGCCTGCACGTAGCACAACTGCGTCGAGGCGCATTTCTAGAAGCTCTACTAGGTTTTCACCAGTTAGACCATCTGCGCGCTTTGCTTCCTGGAAGGTCTTGCGAAGCTGTGCTTCACGGATGCCGTACTGGGCGCGTAGACGCTGCTTCTCGCGAAGACGAACGGCGTAGTCGCTGTCAGCCTTCTTCTTGGTGCGGCCGTGCTCACCTGGAGCGTATGGACGCTTCTCTAGGTACTTAGCTGCCTTTGGGGTTAGGGCAATTCCCAGCGCGCGAGACAAACGAGTCTTGCTGCGGGTACGTGTGGTTTTTGACACGTTTTCCTTTCAATGGATCCATGCGGATCGCTTATAGCGGTTTTTGTTCACAAGTCGGATCGAGGTGATCCTCTGCCACGGACTGTCTGGCTATTGGACAGTCGCACCGTAGTTGAACACTCGCACAGCCGCGATTGAGTGTTCCAGTCGGCAACCTGACAATCTTAGCAGTCGCTAGGGCTCGAAGCCAAGGACCTACTGAGGATTGGTAGGCCTATTTGCCCTTGAATGAACGAATGATGTCGCGAAGTTTGACCCATCTCTCACCGAGCTCACGCTCGTGGCCAACATCCTTGGGCAGGTAATACTTGCGCCCCAGAACCTTGTCATCGAGATAGCGCTGCGGAACTACTGCGCGGCTCGAGTCATGAGGGTATTCGTAGCCGACGCCGGCACCCTGGCTTTGCGCCTTGGCAAAATTCGAGCTTTTCAGGGCATTTGGAACCTGCCCAACCAGTCCGTTGCGAACGTCAGCAAGTGCAGAGTTGATTGCGTTGTAGGCAGTGTTTGACTTGGGTGCCAGCGCCAAATAGATGGTTGCTTCGGCCAAAGGAATGCGACCCTCTGGCATGCCAATCATTGCGACCGTCTCTGCCGCAGACACCGCGAGCGTGAGGGCCTGAGGGTCGGCTAGTCCGATGTCTTCGGCCGCCAGAATCATGAGCCGTCTTGCGATAAACCGTGGATCCTCGCCACCTTCAATCATTCGTGCGAGATAGTGAATCGCAGCGTCCGCGTCGGAACCGCGAACCGACTTTATGAAAGCCGAGATGATGTCGTAGTGCTG
>CAEZVN010000019.1_pt1 | contig 12715 bp, 10 predicted proteins | sample 7264741 | NCBI WGS metagenome assembly CAEZVN01 (sample SAMEA6813856, study PRJEB35770) | uncultured Rhodoluna sp. | biome: Freshwater; feature: Freshwater reservoir; material: water | place: Czech Republic | collected 2017-05-23 | depth 0.5m m | reverse complement strand
GGCGCAAAGATCACCCAGATCTCAATGTCAAACACCGCACCTGACCTAACCAACTGGAAGGACGGCGGTTTCTACTTCCGTACCGCTCCATCTGACCTACTTCAGGGCAAGATCATTGCAAACCAGATCCTTCAGGACGGCAGCAAGAACGTTGCAATCGTTTACCAGGACAGCTCATACGGTAAGGGTCTTTCAGACGTAGCCCAGGGCGTTCTAACCAAGGGCAAGGCATCGGTTACTACCTATGCATTCCCTGAGAACGAGACCAACTTCGCATCGATCGTAGACAAGGCTCTTGCTGCAAAGCCAGACGCGATTCTTCTAGTTTCATACGACGAGGCTAAGAAGGCTATCCCAGCTCTGAAGGCAAAGGCGTTTGACGCAAAGAACCTTTACCTAGTTGACGGTAACCTAGCTGACTACAGCAAGGAATCATTCGCTGAGTACCTAAACGGTGCAAAGGGTTCACTTCCTGGCAAGGCAACCGACAAGTCATTCGCTGCAAAGCTAAAGGCTAAGTACAAGGCTGTTACCAAGAAGGAACTAACCGAGCTTGCATACGGTGCTGAGACCTATGACGCAGTTATCCTTGCAGCACTTGCAGCTCAGGCTGCTGGTTCAGCAACCGGAACCGCTGTCAAGTCACAGATCACCAACGTCTCACTTGCAGGCACTGGCAAGGTCAAGGTGACCAACTTCGCAGCTGGCCTGAAGGCTATCAAGGCTGGCAAGAAGGTCAACTTCGACGGTCAGTCTGGCCCAGTTGAGTTCGACAAGAACGGTGACCCTACCGGTGCATTCATCGGTATCTACCGTTACGGCACCGCAGGTACCTACGCAGAGAACCTTCTAAAGGTTGTTGCAGGTAACACTGTTAAGTAATCCTCTGGCTAGCAACCGCTAGCGAGACAAAACCCCCGGTCCTCACGGATCGGGGGTTTTGCTTTAACCAAGACGAGTGCCCGATAACCATCCGGGGGTGGGGTGCTGCCTGGCTCAATCTCAAGTTGCCGTTTCGAGATAAAGAAAGCCCCCGCAGCTCTCGCTACGGGGGTTTCAGGTGCTCTAGGCGGGCTTATAGCTCGGCTAGGTTTCCCAAGTACAACTCGACCATCTTCGGGTCATTTAGAAGCTCACGACCGGTTCCGGTGTGTGCATCCTTGCCCTGGTCAAGAACGTATGCGCGGTCACAAATCTGGAGGCAACGACGTGCGTTCTGTTCCACCATGATCACGGTCACGCCAGCCTTGTTGACTTCCTTGACACGTAGGAACGCCTCATCCTGGCGAACCGGTGACAGACCAGCTGAAGGCTCGTCAAGCAGCAAGACCGAAGGGTCAATCATCAGTGCGCGACCCATGGCCACCATCTGACGCTCACCACCAGACAATGAGCCGGCCTTCTGAGCGCGACGCTTGCCTAGGTCAGGGAAGATGTTGGTCACAAACTCGAAGCGCTCATCGAAGCGCTTAGGGGTCTGGAAGACACCCATCTGTAGGTTCTCTTCGATGGTTAGGCTCGGGAACACGTTGTTGGTCTGAGGCACGAATGCAACACCCTTTGAAACCAACTTGTTGGCCTTCAGGTTGGTGATGTCTTCGCCATTCAACCAAACCTTGCCAGCGCGAACGTTGACCTGGCCGAAGATTGACTTCAATAGGGTCGACTTGCCAGCACCGTTCGGGCCGATAATTCCGATTAGCTCACCCTGGTTGGCAACCAATGAACAGTCGTTCAAAATGTTGATTCCTGGCAGGTAGCCCGCAACTAGGTTTTCGGCGTATACAACTGGAGTTTGAGACATTAGTTGCCTTCCTTTGCATCACCAATGGTGACATCGCCAAGGTCGCTGTTTGCGTGAGCGCCCAGGTAAGCATCGATAACCGCTGGGTTCTTCATAACCTCGGCAGGTGGGCCTTCAGCCACAACCTTGCCTTCGGCCATAACGATTACCCAGTCAGAGATGTGGCGAACCATGTGCATGTCGTGTTCAACGAATAGCACGGTGGTGCCGCTCTCCTTCAAGCCCTTGATGTGTTCAAGCAGGCTCTGAGTCAAGGCTGGGTTAACGCCGGCCATTGGCTCGTCAAGCATGACCAACTTAGGGTCGCTCATGAGTGCGCGAGCCATCTCGAGAAGCTTGCGCTGACCGCCAGAAAGGGCAGCCGCGTAGTCTTCGCGCTTTGCGTCTAGCTTGAATCGCTTGAGGAGCTCGTCGGCCTTGGCGGTGATCTTTGCCTCGTGACGCTTCCACGATGGGCGCAGGAACGAAGCTAGGAAGCCCTCGCCTGGGTTCTTCTGGTCGCCGAGACGCATGTTGTCAAGAACGGTCAGAAGGCTCAAAGCCTTGGTCAACTGGAAGGTACGAATCATTCCAAGACGTGCAACCTTGTATGAAGCAACACCAGCGAGCTTGTGACCGTCGAAGTCCCATTCACCCGTGTTTGGCTTGTCAAAGCCGGTCAAGAGGTTGAACATTGTGGTCTTGCCGGCACCGTTAGGGCCGATGAGTGCGGTGATCTGGCCACGAGGAATCTCGAGGTGCTCGACGTTTACGGCGGTTAGACCACCGAACTGGCGGGTCACGTTTGAGGCAACGAGGATCGGATCGACCTTCTTGCAACCTGGTGCTGGTTCGCCAACAGAAATCTGATTAGCCATTGAACTGCAACTCCTTCTTGTTTCCGAAGATGCCCTGTGGGCGGAAGATCACGAGCAACATCAGAACTAGGCCCACGAGCAAGAATCGAATCTGTCCTACCTGAGCGATGTCTAGGAAAGGCAACCAACCCATGGTCACTAGGCCCTCCATGATGCTCTGGGTGAACATCAGAAGTGCGAAGAAGGTCATGCCACCGACGACTGGGCCGAGGATGGTGGCAGCGCCACCAAGCAACAAGATGGTCCAAATCATGAAGGTGAAGTTGGTTCCCCAGGTCTGAGGCTGGTTTGTCTGTGAAGACATTACGAACACCATGCCACCGAGGCTCGCGATCGAACCACCGATGACCAGTGACTGAATCTTGTATGCGAATACGTTCTTACCAAGTGCACGAGCAGCATCTTCGTCTTCACGGATGCCCTTGAGCACGCGACCCCATGGGCTACGAGTTAGAAGCAACATTACAAGCGCAGCGATGGCAACCAAAGACCAACCGACGATGCGAATCCAAAGTTCCTTTTCAGAGAACTCGAGTGCACCTAGTGGGTAGCGACCCTCTGGGATCGGGTTGTAGTTATAGAAGTCCTCACCAAACTGGCTTAGACCGTTTGCACCACCGGTGACCTCGTCGTATGCCGAGGTTGCGAATGCAAAGCGCAATGCCTGTGCGGCCGCGATGGTCACGATTGCTAGGTAGTCAGCGCGAAGGCGCAGAGTAGGAATACCAAGAACTACCGCAAAGGCGGCAGAACAGAGCAAACCGAAGGCAACCGAACCCCACATGTTCCAGCCGAAGCTAAGAGTCGCGATTGCGTAACCGTAAGCTCCCAGTGCAGCAAATGCCGCCTGACCGAAGTTCAGCAATCCGGTGAAACCGAAGTGCATCGCTAGACCAAGAGCACAAAGCACGTAAGCGGCTGTGTAGGCGCCAATCAACTCACCGCCGGTGAGGTTGAGAATATTTAGCCAATCCATCGTCTACTCCTTAGCCGATTCTTTGCTTTTTGCCGAGGACACCCTGTGGGCGCACGATCAAAATCACGATTAGAACAACCAGAGCGGCTGCATACTTGAGCTCATTCGGAATGAACATCGAAGAAACCTCGACAACCATTCCAATGATGAGTGCACCTACGGTTGCGCCTAGAGCGGTTCCGAGACCACCAAGGGTCACAGCCGCGAACAAGAGCAACAGGATGTCGAAGCCGGTGAGCCAGTTTGCCTGGAACTGAAGACCGTAAAGAACACCAGCCAGACCGGTCAGTGCAGAGGCAACAATCCAAACGATGCGAACGATGCGCTCAACGTCAATTCCGGTCGCTGCAGCAAGTGATGGGTTGTCGCTAACTGCGCGAGTCGCCTTACCGATGCGAGTGCGGGTTAGGAATAGTGCGACACCGGCAAGGATGATCACGCAGATAACGAGACTCACAAGAGCGATGTCGCTGGTGTAAATCGGACCTAGCTGAACGATGTTTCCGCCACCGCCGATGTCCTTGGTGTCACCACCGAAGACCAGGAGCAAGACGTAGCGGGCAACGATTGAGAAACCAATCGAAACGATCATCATCTGGTTCAAGCCCATGCGACGCTTGCGCAATGGCTTCCAGAGACCCGCATCCTGGGCCCAACCGAAGGCTGCAACAACTGCGACAGCGCCAAGTGCAGACACGATGATGTTCTGGCCGAGGCCCTGGTAGAAGACCCACATGAACAGCGCGCCGAGGGTGACCATTTCACCGTGGGCGAAGTTGTTTAGGCCGGTGGTGCCGAAGATCAGTGAGATGCCGATTGCAGCGATTGCCAGCAGCAAACCGAAGTTCAAGCCCGACCAAACGCGAACCAATAGCTGGTCGCTGAAGCTCTGAGCTTGCACGGTTGACTTACCGAGCGAGAAGAGCACAGCGGCAAAGTCCGTCTGGGTGAGGTCTGCTTCGCTAACCTCGCCGCCCTTATCGGTCATGGTCACGCCAGCCGGCAAAGTGGTCACGTCGAGTTCGACCTTGTAGATACCCTGCTTTGGAACTCGGATTTCCCACTCGCCCCATTCGTTGGTGACCACCGAGGTGGTGAAGTCATCAAGGGTCGCGGTGATCTTCACATCCGGGACTTCCTTGTCGTCGTTGAGGATGGTTCCCGCAATCGAGTAAGGGTAGGTCGATGGGTCGTCAGCGGCATGTGCCGGAGCTCCCGCGAAAAGAAGGGAGAACAGCATCGCAACAAGACCCAGGAAGACCCCGGCTTTGCGACCCATTCTGATGTTTAGCTGGCTCAAACCAACCTCCGTTTTATGGCACGGCGCGCACATCGCGCCTTTGCAGTATCGATAGACGAGATTACTCCAGTTTTAACTGTTGATTCATCAAAAGTTCGATTTTTTACCGCTTTGTAATCAGACTAACGGGCTTCTGTTTCGGTCTGATTTCAAGGGTAGAATTACAAAATGACTGAACACGATCCATTCGGCTTTGTTGGCCTTACCTATGACGATGTCCTCCTGCTTCCAGGCGAATCAGACATCATGCCTTCCGGTGTGAACACCAGAACCAAAATCACAAAGCGCATCGAGATCAATGTTCCCCTGCTTTCATCTGCAATGGACACCGTTACCGAGGCCCGTATGGCTATCGCCATGGCTCGCCAGGGAGGTATCGGTGTGCTACACCGCAACCTTTCTCTCGACGCTCAGGCCAGCGAAGTAGACCTAGTCAAGCGTTCAGAAGCCGGCATGATTACTCACCCGGTAACCACCACCCCGCTTGCCACCATCCAAGAGGTTGATGAGCTTTGCGGTCGCTACCGTGTTTCAGGCCTTCCAGTTGTCGACGAGGATGGTCGCCTGCTCGGCATCGTTACCAACCGCGACATGCGTTTCGTGCTCGATGTTCAGCGCACCACCACTCTGGTCAAAGATGTCATGACCCCGATGCCTCTTATTACCGCTCCATACGGAATCAACCCGGATGACGCGATCGCAATCTTTGCTCAGCACCGCATTGAGAAGTTGCCATTGATCGATGGCAACAACAAGCTCAAGGGTCTAATCACCGTGAAGGACTTCGACAAGTCTGAGAAGTACCCACTGGCATCCAAGGATGCAAACGGCCGTCTTTTGGTTGCCGCTGCAGTCGGTGTCGGCCAGGATGCCTGGGAGCGTTCGATGGCTCTCGTTGAGTCTGGCGTAGACCTTCTTATTGTCGACACTGCTCACGGTCACAACCGCGCGGTTCTAGACATGATTGCCAAGCTAAAGGCCGAGCCTTTTGCCAAGCACGTCGACATCATGGGTGGCAACGTGGCAACTCGAGCCGGAGCTCAGGCTCTTATCGATGCAGGCGCTGACGCAGTCAAGGTCGGTGTTGGCCCGGGTTCAATCTGCACCACTCGCGTGGTTGCCGGTGTTGGTGTGCCTCAGGTCACCGCAGTTTACGAAGCTTCACTTGCCGGCAAGCCTGCCGGTGTGCCGATCATCGCCGATGGTGGCCTGCAGTATTCGGGTGACATCGCAAAGGCCTTGGTTGCCGGGGCAAACGCAGTAATGCTTGGCTCGCTTCTTGCCGGAACCGATGAGGCGCCTGGCGACATCACTTTCGTCGGCGGCAAGCAGTACAAGACCTACCGCGGCATGGGGTCACTTGGTGCCATGCAGTCACGCGGCCAGGCGAAGAGCTACTCAAAGGACCGCTACTTCCAGGATGACGTCCTTCGCGAAGACAAGCTTGTGCCTGAGGGCATCGAAGGCCGAGTCGCTTACCGCGGTTCAGTCGCGTCTGTCACCCACCAACTAATCGGTGGTCTTCGCGCCTCGATGGGTTACGTAGGTGCCGAGAACATCGATGAGCTGCAGAAGCGTGGCAAGTTCGTCCGCATCACCGCGGCTGGTCTAAAGGAAAGCCACCCACACGACATTCAGATGACTGTCGAGGCTCCAAACTACGGAACTCGCTAAGAGCGGGCTAGGGGACAAAATCACATGAGTGAAATCGAAATCGGTCGCGGCAAGCGCGGCAATCGTGCCTGGGCATTCGACGACATCGCAATCGTTCCAAGCCGTCGCACCCGCGACCCTCAGGACGTCTCAACCGCTTGGAAGATTGACGCCTACAACTTCGAACTTCCGGTCCTCGGTGCACCGATGGACTCTGTGGTTTCACCGGAGACCGCAGTTCAGATCGGCAAACTCGGCGGTCTCGGCGTTCTAGACCTAGAGGGTCTCTGGACTCGCTACGAAGACCCAAGCCAGCAGCTAGCCGAAATCGCAAAGTTGTCACCAGCTCAGGCGACCCGTCGCATGCAGGAGATCTACTCGGAGCCAATTAAGCCGGAACTCATCCGTGACCGAATCGCACAGATTCGCGCCGCTGGCGTAACCGTTGCCGGCGCACTGTCACCTCAGCGTGCGGCCGAGTTCAGCGACACCGTAATTAAGGCAGGCGTTGACCTGTTCGTGATTCGCGGAACCACGGTTTCGGCAGAGCACGTCTCGCGCACTCACGAGCCTCTAAACCTTAAGGAATTCATCTACAAGCTAGACGTTCCGGTAATCGTTGGTGGCGCAGCCACTTACACCGCAGCCCTTCACCTAATGCGCACCGGTGCTGCCGGTGTTCTGGTTGGCTTCGGCGGCGGCGCGGCTTCGACCACTCGCAAGGTTGTCGGCATCCATGCACCGATGGCGACCGCGGTTGCCGATGTTGCCGGCGCTCGCCGCGACTACATGGATGAGTCTGGCGGCCGCTATGTTCACGTGATCGCCGATGGTGGTCTCGGAACCTCGGGCGACATCGTCAAGGCAATCTCATGTGGCGCAGACGCTGTAATGCTCGGTTCTGTTCTTGCTCGTGCAACCGAGGCGCCTGGCCACGGTTCTCACTGGGGCCAAGAGGCATTCCACGCGGAACTTCCTCGCGGCCACAAGGTTGAGGTCGGCACTTCGGGCAGCCTAGAAGAAATTCTGCTCGGCCCATCATCTTCGGCCGATGGCACCACAAACCTGATGGGCGCACTTCGCCGCGCGATGGCCACCACCGGCTATTCAGACGTCAAGGAGTTCCAGCGCGTTGACGTGGTTGTTGCTCCGTACCACGCCTAGTCAGTCCTAAATAAATGTCAAACAAGGCCCCGTCCTTCTTCAAGCTGGCCACCCAGCCGAAGTGGATCGGGGCTTTGTTGTTGGCGCTCCTGGTCGCCGCGATTTTCGCTGCACTCGGTCAGTGGCAACTAGACCGCACATTCACCAAGGATGACCCGAAGACCAACACCAGCAGCTCTTCGCTCGCATTGGTGCACAAGCAGCTTTTCCTCGACACCAAGAACACCTTCATCATCGAAGGTCGCGTGCAGAATGGCACCACCGGCTACTGGCTGCTCGCGAACGCCACGGATGAAAAGCAAGTCAGCACCACCTTGGCCCTTGGCTGGGTAGAAAAGCTCGCCACGGCAGAGCGCCTGCGCAGCGGACTCATGGAGATGGTCCAAGCAGAGGCGTTTCTCGATGTGGCCGGTTATCCGTTGCCAACCGAAGGCCCGCAACCTAGAGACGCGGCAAAGCCATACTTGTTGAAATCGGTCGCGCTTGGCCAACTCATCAACATTTATTCGCCAGAAGCTCCAATCAAATCCTCTGCGGAATATTTGGCAGTCGCCGCAGAGTCGGTAATGGTTAGCGACAGCGACCTGAAACCCATCCAAGTCACCTATCGCGATGCCGAGCGAATCAATTGGCTCAGTGCGTTCTACTTCTTGGAGTGGATGCTCTTTGCCGGGTTCGCGGTGTTCCTCTGGTGGCGTTTGGTTCGCGATGAGCAGATTCGTCTAGCCGCCGAAGCCGATGGCGACAAAAGGTAAACTAGACCAATGACTTCGACCCCAAAAAACGACCAGGTGTCCACAATTCGCGGCGTCTTGAAGTATTTCAAAGTCACCTCATACATCACCGGAATCTTCTTGATTCTCATCATGATCCTGTGGGGAATCCGCCTGAGCATTCAGGCCGACCTGTGGCTCGGTGGCCCTAACGCGTTCCTTCAGTTGGCCTACTACTCCGTTGACTCGAGCGGTGAAAAGATCGGCTTCCCGACCTCGGGCATCGACATCACCGTTATTTCGCTCATCGTTCACGGCTGGCTATACGTCGCCTACCTATTCGGCGACTTCCGTCTCTGGACTCTGATGCGTTGGAGCTTCTTCCGCTTCCTCTTGATTGCCCTCGGCGGCATCATCCCGTTGCTTTCATTCTTCACCGAGCGCCACTACACCAAGGTCGCCGAAGCAGAACTAAAGAAGGTTGTCTAATGACCCAATCAACCAACGCCCGTCCGGTTCTAGTCGTTGACTTCGGTGCCCAGTATGCGCAGCTAATCGCTCGTCGCGTTCGCGAGGCTTCGGTCTACTCAGAGATCGTGCACCACAACGTGACCGCTGCCGAGGTTGCCGCCAAGAACCCGTTGGCGATCATCCTTTCGGGTGGGCCATCTTCGGTTTACGACGCGGGTTCACCGCAGCTTGACCCGGCCATCCTTGAACTGGGTGTTCCAGTTCTGGGCATCTGCTACGGTTTCCAGACCCTGGCCAACGCGCTGGGTGGAACCGTTGAGCCAACCGGCATCCGCGAGTATGGCGCAACCGCACTAACCGTAAAGGCAGGCGGCGAGATTCTCGAAGGCCAGCCGGCATCCCAGATTTGCTGGATGAGCCACGGTGACCAGGTAACCAAGGCTCCGGCCGGTTTTGAAGTTCTTGCGACCACCGAGATCACCCCGGTAGCCGCATTCGCCAACCACGAGAAGAAGATCTATGGCGTGCAGTGGCACCCAGAGGTAAAGCACTCAGAGTTCGGCCAGAACGTGCTCACCAACTTCCTGCACAACGCCGCAGGTATCCCAGCCGACTGGAACTCGGGCAACGTTATTGCCGAGCAGGTCGAGAAGATTCGCGCCCAGGTCGGAGACGCTCGCGTTATCTGTGGTCTTTCTGGTGGCGTTGACTCTGCAGTTGCGGCAGCGCTCGTTCACAAGGCCGTCGGCGACCAGCTGGTTTGTGTTTTCGTGAACCACGGTTTGCTTCGCCAGGATGAAGCCGAGCAGGTTGAGCGCGACTACGTTGCCGCCACCGGCATTCGCCTGGTCACCGTGAACGTTGAAGAGAAGTTCTTGAACGCCCTAGCCGGTGTGAGCGACCCAGAGACCAAGCGCAAGATCATTGGTCGCGAGTTCATTCGCACCTTCGAAGAAGCTCAGGCTGCACTCTACGAAGAGTCGAAGGCCGACAACCGCCCAATCAAGTTCTTGGTTCAGGGAACCCTCTACCCAGACGTAGTCGAATCGGGTGGTGGCGCAACCGCCGGCATCAAGAGCCACCACAACGTAGGTGGTCTGCCTGACGACATCGAGTTCGAACTCGTCGAGCCACTTCGCACTTTGTTCAAGGATGAAGTCCGCGCGATCGGTGCCGAGCTCGGGTTGCCAGCCGAGATTGTTCAGCGACAGCCTTTCCCTGGCCCAGGTCTCGGAATCCGCATCGTTGGTGAAATCACCAAGGAGCGCCTAGACCTGCTTCGCAAGGCCGACGCGATTGTTCGTGCCGAGCTAACTGCCGCAGGTCTCGACGCAGAAATCTGGCAGTGCCCAGTTGTTCTCCTCGCCGACGTTCGCTCGGTTGGAGTCCAGGGCGATGGCCGCACCTATGGCCACCCGATTGTGTTGCGCCCGGTTTCATCCGAGGATGCAATGACCGCCGACTGGACCCGTGTGCCTTACGACGTGCTGGCAAAGATCTCGAACCGCATCACCAACGAGGTCGAAGGCGTAAACCGCGTCGTGCTCGATGTCACCTCGAAGCCACCTGGCACCATCGAATGGGAATAGCGGTATTTGGCCATCGGGGGGCTTCGGGTTATCGACCTGAAAACACTCTCGAGGCCTTTGCCCTTGCCTTCGAGCTCGGCGCTGACGCGATTGAGTGCGACCTAGTTCCGACCCTCGACGGCGACCTAATCATTCGTCACGACAACTATCTGTCGACCACCACGGATGTTGCTTCTCGCACGGAGTTCGCGCACCTGAAGCGCATGGGAACCGTTGGTTGGCAGCAGGAGCGCGAAGACTGGTTCTGCGAAGACTTCACCCTTGCCCAACTAAAGACCCTTCGGGCCACCGAGCGTCTGCCTGAGCTGCGCCCGGGTAGCGCCAAGTTTGATGGCAAGTTTGAACTCGCAAGCCTGGATGAGTTGCTCGCCGCTGATTTTTCAACCGGCCGACACCTCATCCTAGAAATCAAGCACGGTGCTTATTTTGCGGGCAAGGGTTATCCCGTTGCCGCCATCCTGGCTCGCAAATTGGCCGAAAGCGATTGGCGAGACCGGGGCATCACGCTCACCATCGAGGCATTCGAATACAAGACGCTAGAACAGCTGCAACGTGTTTGCGGCCCAGTCGGCGACTATGTCTATCTGGTCGACACCTGGAGCGACCCGGCTTTGAACGCATCAGCGGCAGAGGTTTTCGACGGCATCAGCTTCAACGCTGAATTGGTTTGGGGTAGCGACCTCATTGAGTTGGCACACGCTCGCGGCTTGAAAGTGTTCCTCTGGACAGCTCGCGCCGAGGATGCCGAAAACACCATCGAGGAGTACTACGCGAAGTTCATTTTGAGCGGCGCCGACGGCATCTTTGCCGACCAACCTGACCTGCTCGCGGCATGCGTCCGCGACATGTCTTAGGCCTGACCTAGGATTACTTGGTTATGTCAGAACTAGACCTTTTTGCTCACCTCCCGAATGTTGGCGGGGCCAACGCCGACGCGCTTGTTGACGGGCTAAACCCTCAGCAGCGGGCGGCCGTCGAATACCGCGGCAAGGCATTACTTATCGTCGCCGGAGCGGGCTCGGGCAAGACTCGAGTGCTGACTCACCGCATCGCGCACCTACTTGCCAAGAAAGAAGCCTGGCCTTCTCAGATTTTGGCCATCACGTTCACCAACAAAGCCGCTGCCGAAATGCGTGAGCGCGTTCGACACCTGCTCGGTGAGAGCGCGGATGGCATGTGGATCAAGACCTTCCACTCTGCTTGCGTTGCGATTTTGCGCCGCGAGAGTGAACGCCTCGGGCACAACTCAAACTTCACCATCTATGACTCGGGTGACAGTCGCGCGATTCTCAAGCGTCTGATCAAAGACATGGGTGCCGACATTCACAAGCTCACCCCGGCCGGAGTCGCAGCCGCGATTTCGAATGCCAAGAATGAGCTGGCCGACGCCGAGACCTTTGCTCGCAACAGCGATCAAAACGACCCGGTCGCGCGCATGATTGCAGAGATTTTCTCTCGCTACCAGGGCGAACTCCGCCGCAACAACGCATTCGACTTCGATGACCTAATCGGCGAAACCGTGCACCTGTTCCGCGCTTTCCCTGAGGTGCTCGCGCAATACCAGCACAAGTTCAAGCACATCCTGGTTGATGAGTATCAAGACACCAACCACGCGCAGTACGCCTTGGTTCGCGAGTTGGCTCAGACCGCATCGCTAACCGTGGTGGGTGACTCTGACCAGTCAATCTATGCCTTCCGTGGCGCAGACATTCGCAACATCAGCGAGTTTGAAAAAGACTTCGTTGGTGCGAAAACCATTCTTCTTGAGCAGAACTATCGCTCCACCCAGAACATCCTGTCGGCCGCCAACGCGGTTATTTCGAATAACTTCGATCGCCCGAACAAAAACCTCTGGACCGACTCGGGCAACGGCGATTCAATCGTAGGCTTCACCGGATACTCGGCGCACGACGAGGCTCAGTTCATTGCCGACGAGATCAACAAACTGCACAACGATGGCATGAACTATCGAGACATCGCGGTCATGTATCGCACCAACTCTCAGACTCGTGCCCTGGAAGAAATTTTCATCCGTGCCGCGCTGCCTTATCGAGTCGTCGGCGGCACCAAGTTCTACGAGCGCGCTGAAATCAAGGATGCCTTCGGCTACCTGGTAGCGGTCAACAACGAGCTTGATGACCTTGCAACCCGTCGTATTTTGAATGTGCCAAAGCGCGGAATCGGTGAT
>CAEZVN010000018.1_pt1 | contig 13061 bp, 10 predicted proteins | sample 7264741 | NCBI WGS metagenome assembly CAEZVN01 (sample SAMEA6813856, study PRJEB35770) | uncultured Rhodoluna sp. | biome: Freshwater; feature: Freshwater reservoir; material: water | place: Czech Republic | collected 2017-05-23 | depth 0.5m m | reverse complement strand
GGAGTTAGCGATGCGGCATTTGGAGTGGTAGCCGCGAAGAACAGAATCAAGGCGATCAAAGCCAAGAAGATACCGTTCTGACGCAGGTTCACGCCTTCAAGACGCCCACGAACGTTGGCCAGTAGGCCCTTCTTTTCCTGAGTTGCGATTGACATTATTTGTTGCCCTTCTCTGCAGTCATGTACTTCATAAGTAGTTCAGGGGTTGCATTCTCTTTGCTAACTTCCCCGGTGATTGCGCCTTCTGCAAGCGCGTAAATGCGGTCGCAAATTCCGAGTAGCTCTGGAAGCTCACTCGAGATCACGATGATGCCCTTACCCTCGTCGGCTAAGCGCTGAATGATTGTGTAAATTTCATACTTCGCACCGACATCGATTCCACGAGTCGGCTCATCCAGGATGAGCACCTCAGGGTTCGAGTGAATCCACTGGCTCAGCACAACCTTCTGCTGGTTTCCGCCAGAAAGCTTTCCGGTGATCGAAAGCACCGAAGGCGCCTTGATGTTCATGCTCTCGCGGTAACCCGATGCGACCTTGAATTCTTCGTTGTCGTTAACCAGCCCACGCTTAACGAATGTGTGCAGCGACGCCATCGAGATGTTGCGCTTGATGTCGTCAATCAGGTTTAGACCAAAACGTTTGCGGTCTTCGGTGGCATAGGCCAAACCCGAGTCAATCGCGTTGCGGATGGTGCTGACGTTTGCTTCCTTGCCGTTGATGAAAGCCTTGCCCGAGATGTTGGTTCCCCAGCTGCGACCAAATAGGCTTCGCGCAAACTCGGTTCGCCCGGCACCCATGATGCCAGCGATTCCGACGATTTCACCCTTTTTGACGTTGATGTTCACGTTGTCGACGACGACGCGGTTCTTGTCATCCGGGTGGTGTGCAGTCCAGTTCTCAACTCGGAGAATTTCAGCGCCTGTGTGTGAAGTGTGTGCTGGGTAGCGGTTGTCCATCTCGCGGCCAACCATGCCCTTAATGATGCGCTCCTGGTCTGCCTTGCCGTCAGACATGTCGAGGGTCTCAACCGACTTGCCATCGCGAATAATGGTGGTCTTGTCGGCAATCGCGGCGATCTCATTCAACTTGTGAGAAATGATGATGCAGCTGATTCCCTGGCCGCGTAGGTGGCGAAGCAAATCCAGAAGGTGAGCCGAGTCTTCGTCGTTCAGCGCGGCAGTTGGCTCGTCAAGGATGAGAAGCTTCACACGCTTTGAAAGCGCCTTGGCGATTTCAACTAGCTGCTGCTTGCCGACACCGATGTCCTTGATCTTGGTGTCAGGGTTTTCCTTCAGGCCGACTCGAGCCATGAGCATCTGAGCTTCTTGGCCGGTCTTGTTCCAGTCGATCAAACCAAAGCGCTTGATCTCGTTGTTCAGGAAGATGTTTTCCGCAATCGAAAGGTGTGGGCTCAGAGCCAATTCCTGGTGGATGATGACGATGCCTTCGGCTTCGCTCTCACGGATGTTCTTGAAGGCCACAACCTTGTTTTCGTAAACAATGTCGCCTTCGTAGGTGCCGTGTGGGTAAACGCCGGAGAGAACCTTCATCAGCGTTGACTTACCTGCTCCGTTTTCACCGCAGATTGCGTGGATTTCTCCACGGGCCACGTTCAGTGAAACGTTATCGAGCGCTCGTACTCCGGGAAAAACCTTGGTGATTGACTGCATCTCAAGGATGTTCTGGGTCATTCGGGAGCCTCTTCTTTGGGTTCGAAACTTAGGTCTATATCTGTGTTGCTAATACTAACTGGCGGGGTGCCGAGGCACCCCGCCAGCTCGATGTATTACCTGCTGAACTAGGGATTAACCTAGGTCTGCTTCCTTGATGTAACCAGAGTCAATCAACAATTCCTTGTAGTTGTCCTTGGTAACGATGTAAGGGGTTAGTAGGTATGAAGGAACAACCTTCACGCCGTTGTTGTAGGTGGTGGTGTCGTTGGTCTCAGGGGTCTCACCGTTTAGGATCGCCTTTGCCATTGATACTGCAACCTTTGCAAGTTCACGAGTGTCCTTGAAGATGGTTGAGTACTGCTCGCCAGCCAACATTGCCTTGACTGAAAGAACTTCAGCGTCCTGGCCAACGATGGTAGGCATGGTTGAGTAACCAGCGTCGGTTAGAGCAGCGATGATTCCGCGGCTTAGACCGTCGTAAGGTGAAAGAACACCGTTAACCTTTGCTGATGCGTATGAACCGACAAGGATGTCTTCCATGCGCTTCTGAGCAACTGCGCCGTCCCAACGTAGAGTTGCGACCTTCTCGAATGCAGTCTGGCCAGACTTAACAACAAGAACCTTGCTGTCGATTAGTGGCTGAAGAACTGACATCGCACCGTTGTAGAAGAAGGTTGCGTTGTTGTCGTCTGGTGAACCAGCGAATAGCTCAACGTTTAGAGGGCCCTTAGCGTTTGCGCCGTCAGCTGAGGTTGATTCCTCAGTTGCGTATACGCCCATGCCAACTAGAAGTGAGGTTGCCTGCTGAACGCCGACCTTGAAGTTGTCGAAGGTTGCGTAGTAGTCAACGTTTGCTGAGTCACGGATCAAGCGGTCGTAAGAGATAACAGGAACGCCTGCATCCTTAGCTGCCTGAAGAACGTCGGTTAGCTGGGTTCCGTCGATAGCAGCGATGATAAGAGCCTTAGCGCCCTTGGTCAGCATTGCCTCAAGCTGTGAAACCTGGGTTGGGATGTCGTCTTCAGCGTACTGAAGGTCAACTGAGAAGCCGTCTGCCTCTAGAGCGGTCTTGATGCTGTCGCCGTCTGAGATCCAACGAGTTGATGACTGGGTAGGCATCGAAACGCCGATAAGACCGCCAGCGGTGGTTTCTGCTGCAGGAGCACAACCGGTTAGGGTCGCAACTACAAGCGCACCAGCAGCTGCTAGGCCTAGTACTTTCTTGAACAATTCAGTTCCTTTCGAAAAGCGACCGGACCAGTCACTATTAGCTTGAACTCAACCGTGTCCAACCCGGATGAGCCTTGACTTCCACCCACTTCAGCTCGCGCCATTGCAGAGTGAATCCTGTTAGGGAAAGTTCCCCAAGCGGTAGAAATGTGAACGCTCACATTTCTTGAGATAAGCATTACACAAGGCTCGCCGCAGAGGGAACGTTTTCTAGTGCTGTCCGTAAACGATTTGATAACGGTTGTAGAGCGCGTCGATTACATCATTCGGCAATTTATTGGGCGTGCCGACCTGCATAGCAATGGATACCGACTTGGCTGCGTCTTCACACATGACGGCAGCCTTCAACGCATCCTTGCCGTTCTTGCCGATTGTGAACACCCCGTGCTGTCTCATTAGAACCGCTGGAGACCGGTGACCATCGAGAGTTTCTACGATTCCGCGACCAATCGAGTCATCGCCGATGATGGCGAATGGCCCCAGCGGGATGTCTCCGCCGAATTCGTCTGCGATGGCAGTGAGAACACAAGGGATCGGCATTTGGGCCGCCGCGAAGCCGCAGGCATAGTTCGAGTGGGTGTGAACGACTCCCCCAACCTCAGGCATATTGCGATATACGTAAGCGTGGGCTGCAGTGTCGCTTGACGGTGCACGAGTGCCCTCAATCACATTGCCATCCAAGTCGCAAAGCACCATCGACTCTGCGGTCAGCTCGGGATACGTGACTCCGCTTGGCTTAATGAGAAAGCCACCGTCCACTCGCTGAGACACATTGCCACCAGTCCAGATCACCAGGCCGGCATCCCAGAGTTGCTGGTGCAGGTCAGCCAGCAACTGACGTTCGTGCGGGAACCTAAGCATTCGAAGCCTCTCTGCGAAGTGCCTTTAGGCGCTTCATGACATTATTCTCGCCGCGACCAAAGTAGTCGTGAAGGATTTCGTACTCGGCATATAGTCGGTCGTATTTCTTTCCACGTTCAGGGTCTGGCTGGTAAACGCCCTTAGAGACGCTTCCCATAGCCTCGGCTGCAGCGTCGACGGACTCGTATGCTCCGGCTGCAACCGCAGCGTGAATGCATGAACCGAGGGCAGGACCCTGAGTCGAGTTGATGACACTGAGCGGCAACTGCAGAACATCGCAGTACATCTGCATGAGGAACTTGTTCTTTAGCAGCCCACCGGCGACGATGAACTCTTCAACCGGAACACCTGCGGTGCGGAAAGTTTCAACGATCTTTCGAGCGCCAAAGGCTGTTGATTCTAGAAGCGCGCGATAGCCGTCTTCTGGTTTGGTCGTGAGAGTGGCACCGATCATCAGCCCCGAGAGTTCGTGATCGACCAAAACCGAACGGTTGCCCGAGTGCCAGTCGAGGGCCACTAATCCGTGTTCGCCAACCTCTTGTTCGGCAGAAAGGTTTGTCAAATATTCATGGATGGTTAGCCCCTGCGCAGCAGCCGCTTCGTAGTAGCTGCCCGGAACCTGGTTCTTGACGTACCAAGCAAAGATGTCGCCGACGCCAGACTGCCCGGCTTCGTAACCGTAATAACCGCTGATGATTCCGCCGTCTACTACGCCGCACATTCCAGGAACTTCCTTAAGCACGTCACCATTCATGACGTGACAGGTCGAAGTGCCCATGATTGCAACCATTTGGCCCGGCTTGGTGGCTTTCGCTGCCGGAGCGGTTACGTGAGCATCAACGTTTCCGACTGCAACTGCAATGCCTTCAGGTAGACCTGTCCAAGCAGCAGCCTCGGCGGTCAGGCCACCAGCACGGTCACCAAGTTCACCGATGGTGTTGGCGATTTTGTCTTCGGCGAAGCCAGCGAAATCTTGGTTTAGGGCACCCAAGAATTCTCGACTCGGATACTGCCCATCCTGAAGGTTGCCCTTGTAGCCGGCGGTGCAGGCGTTGCGAACGTAGGTGCCGCAGAGCTGCCAGATGATCCAGTCGGCCGCTTCCACAAATTTGTGCATGGTGTTGTAAACCTCGGGTGCCTCCTCAAGAAGCTGAAGTCCTTTGGCAAGCTCCCATTCGGAAGAAATCAATCCGCCGTAACGACTCAACCAGGTTTCACCGCGTTCGCGGGCCAGTTCGTTGATGCGGTCGGCGTGAGGCTGGGCGGCGTGGTGCTTCCACAACTTCACGTATGCGTGCGGGTTGTTCCGGAACTCGTCGAGGTTGCTCAGCGGAGTGCCGTTAATCGTAGTTGGCACCATGGTGCAGGCCGTAAAGTCTGTCGCGATTCCGATGACATCGGCCGGGTCGATTCCGGCATCCTTGATTGCCGCAGGGACCGCCGATTTGAGCACTGCGACGTAGTCGTTCGCATCCTGAAGCGCCCAGTCTGGGCCGAGAGTCGCACCCGAGGAGGCAAGCTTGGTGTCCATGACGGCGTGAGGGTAATCGAGCACAGCCGACCCGAGTTCGGCTCCATCAGAGACTCTGGCAACTACTGCTCGGCCAGAAAGGGTTCCATAGTCAACGCCGACTACATATTTTTCAGTGCTCATGGTTTCCTTTGATATTTTGTTGGCTAAAGATTTGCGGGAAGCGCGGTTGATTCGCGGACGATTAACTCTGGAATCAGCTCGTCGGAACTCAACGTGGCTTCGCGAGTGATGTGACCGAGCATTTTCTCCATCGCCACCCGGCCAAGCTCGGCAAAGTCGGGTCTCATCGTTGTTAGAGGAGGCTCATAAAAGGCGGCTTCTGGCACATCGTCAAAACCGATGATGCTGACCCGCTGAGGAATGTCGTATCCGCGTTGGCGTAAGGCCCTCATCAAGCCAAGCGCAAGATGATCATTGGCTGCGAATATCGCAGTTACTTTGCTTTGGTCGAGCTCTAAGTTTTTGCCGATTTCGTACCCGGTCGGAACCGACCAGTCTCCGGCAAACACCTTCGGTTCGAGTTTTGCACTTTTCATTGCGTCAGAATAACCGGAAACTCTGGGAGCCGAATCAAACCACTCGGATGGACCGGCCACGTGAACAATCTTCTTGTGACCCAGAGAAATTAGGTGTTCGGTAGCTCTCTTTGCGCCCTCGTAGTTGCCAAGCTCGGCCGACAACTCCGTGGAGTTATGCGGGCTATCGATGAAGACGACGGGAATGTCTTTCACTAGTCTTTCGACTGCCTGAACTGAATCCGATTGAGGAGTGATGACTACCAAGCCTTCGATTCCCACTCGGCGAAGATGTTCGATGCCCTGGGCAATTGAGTCGTTGTCGAGGGGGTCAACAGACGCTGAGATCGCAAAGTAGCCACCCCTGCGCGCTTCCTTCTCCATTGCATGCATCATTCCAGCAGGGCCGTGATAGACGATGTCAGAAACCAGGATCCCAACAATCTTGGACTTTGCGGTTACCAACGCACGCGCTGCTGCATTAGGAACGTATCCCAGCTCTTGCATTGCACTTTGGACTTTGCTTCGGGTGTCTTCCTTTATGTAATCGGCGTTGTTGATGACGCGAGACACGGTCTGGTGCGAGACGCCGGCAAGTTTGGCTACGTCATAAATATTGGGCTTTCGAACCTTTTCAGTCACGACCCAACACCACCTTTAACGCAGCAACCCGAGTTTCAACTGTTTCGGACCATGTGGCTGCCGCATCCGGACTTACCGCTCGACGCACTTTTAGGCCAATCTCGACGCCACCAGCACTCTGGAGAAGCTGAAATTCAAACTCGCCCAGCGCTTCGACCATGAACGCCAACTTGCGCGGTAAGTCGACCGTCGTGAAAACAGCCTTCGAGTCTTCGCCATCAACAGACACCGAAAACTTGATGCCAACGTGACAGAGAAATTCGGTGGATGCACCCAGCCAGCTTGAAAGCCCATCCGAGGTGGTTAGAACCTGAAGCACATCCTTGATTGGCGCGTTGCTCGAGAAAGCGCTCTCGACCACCTTAAGTTCAACTCCCTTGAGCGGTTTTGGTGCCAGCGAAAAGCCGGCTAGAAAGCCTTCCACGATTAACGCTTCTCAGTCGCCATGAATGTATAGGAGCAAGCGGCCCAGATTAATGCGAGTGCCGCGTGAGTCAGAAGGTATTCGATGCCGAAGGTTGAGAACCAAACTCCGCCGAGAACTGGGTTCAGCCAAAGTAGCGAAACCGGGATGGTCAGCAAACCGATTAAAGCCGCCTTCTTAACCGCGAACCAAGTAATCCAAGCGGCGGAAACCCAAGCGAGCACGCACATGTAGAGCGGGTACTGCGCTTCAGTTGGCGTGAACGTCTGAGCTGCGAACAGGACCGCCACGGCACCGACTGTCAGGCTCGGTCTTGGCTTCTCGAGCTTTGGCCCGAATAAGGTCCAGTTCGCTTTAGGGTTCATGTGCACTTAGCCGATTGAATCAGCGAAGCGGTAATAAGTGTTCGAGAACTGAAGCTCTTTGCGGAAGGCGCGGAGGTTGGTGTCCTTGTCAATTTGAACCAGCTCGACGCCCGCGATGCGCGCGTAGTCTTCGATAGTCTCTTCGCTCACTGCATTCGTCAGAACGGTGTGGTGGCTGCCGCCAGCCAACATCCAAGCCTCCGCGGATTCGGCTAGTGAAGGTAGTGGCTCCCATACCGCGCGCGCAACCGGAAGAAGTGGAAGGTCCTCAGTCGGCTCAACGATCTTGATCTCGTTAGAGATGATGCGGAAACGGTCACCGATGTCGACAAGACAAACCACGCGACCGGCAGCCGGCTCTGCAGTGAAGACCATGCGAACTGGGTCTTCCTTGCCGCCGATTCCGAGAGGGTGAATCTCGATGCGAGGCTTCTTTGAAGTGATGGTTGGGCACACTTCAAGCATGTGGGCACCGAGAATCTTTGGCGTGCCAGGGCCAAAGTGATAGGTGTAGTCCTCCATGAATGAGGTTCCGCCGCCAGCCGGGGTCATCGACTTCAGGATTGCGCCCATTGCCGAGGTCTTCCAGTCGCCCTCGCCGCCGAAACCATAACCTTCGGCCATCAAGCGCTGAACGGCTAGGCCAGGCAACTGACGCAGGGCTCCAAGATCTTCAAAGTTAGATGTGAACGCCTGGAAACCACCGGCTTCAAGGATGCCTCGCAACGCGATTTCGATTTTTGCACCGTAGACGAGAGATTCGTGACGTGCTCCGCCGACGCGCAGTTCTTCGGCAACGTCGTATTCACGTTCGTAAACCGCGGTCAATGCTTCAGCGTCGGCATCGCTTACCTTGTCGACAGCCTCGACGAGAGTATTCACGCCGAGTTGCTCGATCGACATTCCAAACTTGAGTTGGGCTGCTACCTTGTCGCCATCCGTGACGGCAACAAAACGCATGTTGTCGCCGAAACGTGCGACCTTCAGGTGCTGCGTAGTTTTCCAGCCGATGGTTGCGAAAGCCCAGTTGGTAACTCGCTCGCCCACCGGCTTCTCGGTCGGGTGGCCGACGACAATCTTGCGTGCCATTCCGGTGCGAGTAACCAGATGGGCGTACTCACGGTCTCCGTGCGCAGCCTGGTTTAGGTTCATGAAGTCCATGTCGAGTGTGCTCCATGGAAGCGACTGGCCCGCCTGAGTGTGCAGGTGCAGAAGTGGCTTGGTTAGGGCATTTAAACCGTTGATCCACATCTTGGCAGGAGAAAAGGTATGCATCCAAGTAATCACACCGAGGCAGTTGTCGTCGCGGGAGGCTTCGAGCATGATTTCGCGAATCATTTCAGGGGTCTTGAGGACCGGCTTCCAGACTAGCTCTGCAGGTGCGCCGAGCTGGTCGGCGAGCTGAGACATCACAAGCTTCGACTGATCGGCAACCTGTTCTAGAGTTTCAGGACCGTAGAGGTTCTGACTACCGGTAAGGAACCAGATTTGACCCTTGACTGCTGACATCAGACGTTCTCCCTAAAGACGAAAAGTGCTTCAAATTGACATTATGTTAGCGTTCACATTATCAGACCAGCAGAGGTGATGGAGACACGAAATTTAGGTGATTTGAAAAACTCGTCGTGCGAGTCTTTTTCATTAGATTCGCTCTAGCTCAATCAAAACAGCGTTTTCCGGAGCAAGTATCGGAGGTCGAACGCCAACTCGAGCCAGTGCGGCACCCGTGAGCACGACGCCATCAAACCACTTGGGTGACTGGCGACCAATGTAGTTGGCCTCACCTGCGGGTTCGACCAACTTGACTCGATAGCTCGCACCGGCTTCCAAGCCTTCAAACCGAAGTGCGTTGGGAGTAGATGCGGGCATCGCGCGCAGAGCGACTAAAGCGAAAATCGCACGAGATTTATCCTGAGCGACAACACCGTGCACGAATGCACTGTCATCAGATTGTTCGATTCTGACCATACGACCCGTGTGAATCAGGGAGCGATTTGATTTGTAATACTGAGCCCATGACTTGAGGGCCGCGCGCTCCTCATCCGTGGTCTGAGTCAAGTCCCACTCCAGGCCGGCATGCCCGAACAACGCAGATATTGCCCGGAACTGCAGCGAGTGAGTGCGGTGCGTGGTGTGTGATTCGGTGGGGCCAATGTGTGAGCCGAGCATTTCCGGCGGGATCACATACTGGGTGTAACGCTGGATGTATTGGCGCTCGAGGGCATCGTTGCAATCTGATGTCCAGAATCTGTCCGCATGGTTGACCATGCCGAGATCGATGCGGCCACCTCCCGAGGAACAAGATTCGATTTCAAGGCCAGGATGACGAAGCTTTAACTCGTCAAACAGTCGATAGATTGCCTTGGTTTGTTCACGAACCGCAGCTTTACCGAAGTGAGCGGCGTCAGTCAAAGTTCGATTGTGATCCCACTTGATGTAGGCGATATCGTATTCGCTGAGAAGTGCGTTAACTTGCCCAAAGACGTGATCATAGGCCTCATGATGAGTCAGGTCTAGAACCTGCTGATTACGACCCTTGGGTGGGGTGCGGCCCTCAACTTGAAGAATCCAATCAGGGTGCTCCCGGAAGAGATCTGAATCCGGGTTGACCATTTCTCCTTCGAACCAAAGACCAAATTCCATGCCACGAGACTTAACCACGTCGATGAGCGGTTTCAAGCCGCCTGGCCAAACATCCTTGGAAACAACCCAGTCTCCTAAGCCACTCTGGTCGTTTCGTCTAGAGCCAAACCACCCATCATCCAAGACGAAACGTTCAACGCCAATGCTCTGCGCCACGTCAGCTAATTGGGTTAGTTTTTCGAGATTGTGATTGAAGTAGACCGCTTCCCACACGTTGAGAGTGAGAGGACGAGGGCGAACAACACTTGGGTGATTTGGGCGTGAACGCAGCCAGCGATAGTGACGATCGGTAATTCCATCGATGCCTTCAGCAGAGTAGGAAACGACGAGACTCGGGGCAACGTATTCTTCGCCCGACGCTAGGATGACCTCGCCCGGGAGGAGGAGTTCGCCTGCGCCGATTGACGTGCGACCGGTCGGCAACTTTTCAACTAGGTGGCGGGTATTGCCGCTCCACTGCAAACCAACTGACCAAACCTCTCCGGTCTGATAGTTCGCTCCCGGAGTCATGGCCAGTTGAACAATTGTGTAATCGTGCCCCGAACGCCCCTCGCGGATTTCACGAGACCACGTGCCCACCTGAATTTCGCGTCGCTGAGGTTGACGCTCCTTCACCCAGCGACCGGTGAAGTCCATGGTCTCGGTCGCGTGATCCGGCAGAGGAAGCCACGCATTAAGTTCTTCAACCGAGTAATCCTCGCTGGATAGATTCTTGACTCGCTGCGTGACTTTCAGCACGCCCTCGTTAGCGAGTTCGTAAGCCACAGAAACTTCTAGCGCAGCGGTTTGGTCAATGCAGACAATTTCGATTGAGTCGGATCCCTTGGCGACGTCTTTGATGGTGAACAGAGATGCCCACCTTTGGCCCGTGGAGTGACCTAGGAGCGATGGGCGACCATGGAAACCGCGCGCATCCTCTCGCCAAACGCCTGGGTTGATGTGGTCATCCAAGTCGGCATGTGGAACTGCCTCTTGCGATGCAAGGTTCAGTTGCTCGACGTCTAGGTTCGAACCCAGGTCAGCGCCAAAGTGGAGAATCACAGGCGTGCCGCTGGAGAGCGCCACGATTAGCTGCACGCCATCCGCGTTCAAGGCGACGAATGCAGGGATTTGCGACATGTGCGATTCCTAACTTTGACCTACCTACTCGATGCTATCGAAGTGATAAAAAGAAATCGCACAAATGTTTACATTTGTTATCAATAGTTAACTAAATTTAAGTGTGAGTGGAGTGCCTCCACCAACCCAATGATTGAGGTGAATTGAATTGCTAGCTGCACAGCGTCACGGACTGATCCTGCAGGAAATATCCAGACGAACTGCGGCCCGCATTTCAGAGTTAGCTGACATCCTGCAAGTTTCAGAAATGACGATTCGCCGAGATATCGATGTGCTGGCGCAGCGTGGATTGCTCGAAAAAGTTCACGGTGGAGCGACCGCCATCTTCAGCAATCGAAACGCTCTTGAACCTCCGTTTGAATCGAAGACTCTGCGAGAAGAAATTTCAAAAGACGCGATTGCGGCTAGAGCAGCGTTAGAGATTACCCCTGGGGCGTCTATAGGACTCATGGGTGGTAGCACCGTTTTTGCGCTAGCCAAATTGGCGTTGACGATCCCCCGTCTCACGATTGTTACCAACTCGCTTCCGGTCTCCGATCTTTTCAATCGAGAGGGCCAACAGAGCCAAACCGTCATTTTGGCCGGTGGAATCAGAACTCCGACTGACTCGTTTGTCGGCGACATAACTGTCTCCGCATTTCAGACACTAAATCTGGAAGTCGTCTTTATGGGCGCGCATGGAATGGACCCGAAAGGTGGCTTCACAACGCCCAACCTCCATGAGTCGGAGACGAACCGCGCGGTGATAGCCAAAACGCGCAAACTCGTTGTACTCGCCGACCAGACCAAGTGGGGCGAAGTTGGGTTCAGCACCTTCGCCACGCTTGATGAGGCTGACCTATTGGTCACCAATTCGGGCTTACCCAGGTCAGCCTTGAGTGAGCTGCGGAAATCGGTCAAGGAACTCGCGGTCGTCCAGACCTGAGCGATTTCAGACACCCACGAGATAATCAACTAGTCAAATATCAACAGGCGGAGAATCAATGGCAACCACCAAACGTTCCACTCGAATGAGCGACGGGCGTGAACTCATCTACTTTGACGACTCTGGTTCCAACCTTCCTGCCGAACGCAAGGCCGACCTTCGCGATTCTGCTCCTCGCCCAGCGGTTGCCGAAATGCGCCTAGACTCGCTAACCGGCGACTGGATCTCGGTAGCGGCGGCACGCCACAATCGAGCATTTTTACCACCGGCCCACATGTGCCCACTCTGCCCAACCACGGATGACTACCAGTCTGAAATTCCAGACATTTTTGATGTTGCCGTGTTTGAGAACAAGAGCCCCTCGTTCGGCCCAGATCTAGCTGCCATCGACGATGAGAACTATGCCGTGGTTCCCGATCTGAAGCTTGGTTCAACTCGTGCGTCCATCGGCCGCTGCGAAGTGGTCGTGTTTAGTCCGGAGCACCTGGGCTCGCTCGCCGACCAATCAGTAGCCCGCGTGAGAACCATCATTGACGCTTGGGCCGATCGTACCGAGCAGCTATCGGCGCTGCCTGGGATTCGACAGGTCTTCCCATTTGAAAACCGCGGCCAAGAGATTGGCGTGACCCTTCATCACCCTCACGGCCAGATCTACTCTTACCCTTATGTGACCCCGCGCACCCAAAAGCTGCTTGCCTCGATTGAGGCATACGGGCCGAACTTGTTTGCCGACACCCTAGCTTTCGAGCAGGCCGGCGAGCGGGTTCTAATCAAGGGTGAGAACTTCACCGCATACGTGCCTTTTGCTGGCCGCTGGCCGATCGAGATCCACGTTTTACCACATCGCCATATTCAGAATCTTGCGCAGCTGCGAGATGACGAGCGCGACGAACTGGCTTCGATTTACTCACGTTTGCTCAAGGCGCTGGACACCGTCTATGACACCCCGACGCCTTACATTTCGGCTTGGCACCAAGCCCCACTCGTGGCTGGTGGCGAAAACGTGCGCCTGCAACTTCAAATCACCTCACCTCGTCGAGCTGCGGACAAACTGAAATACCTAGCCGGAAGCGAGTCTGCAATGGGTGCTTTCATAGCCGACTTCCCGCCTGAGACAACAGCAGATATGCT